>Ga0187892_10009339_pt1 | contig 12956 bp, 12 predicted proteins | sample MA1701073metaG_FD_139345 | JGI IMG/M metagenome (GOLD analysis project Ga0187892, IMG submission 139345) | Bio-ooze microbial communities from a basaltic lava cave in the Kipuka Kanohina Cave System on the Island of Hawaii, USA - MA170107-3 metaG ...
CGGGTTACACTCTGTCGGCATCGGGGAACTCCTTCCAACCCTGCGCAAGTCGTTCTTCGCAAAACAGCTTTCGCAGATTCGAAGCCCCGATGCACCTCCTCCTGTGAGAAATCCGGGCTAGGTATCGGAGGACAGACGACAGAGGACAGAGAAAGACGACGGGAAAACCATCGCTGGACTTTGCCGGCGTCTGTCGTCCGTCTACCACCTCAGCGTCAGCACGCCGTCGCGGAATTCGTAGCTCTTGAAGCGCTGCAGGGTGGCCATGCCGAGCACCGAGACGTTAGGCGTCTCCATTACCAGCGCGGGCACGTCCTGGAGCCGCGCGTCGCCGATCTCGAAATCGCGGAGGCGCACCATCGCCGCCCTCGCGATGCCGCTCGCCGTGCGCACGTCCACCCTATAGTCGCCGGGCGCGGGAAAGATGCCGGCGCGCTCGGCCTGATACTTGCTCAGGACGGTGAGCGTCGCGCCGGTATCGATCAGGAGGCGCGCCTCGCTGCCGTTGATGCGCACGGTGACATAGTAATGCCCGTCCCCGGATTGGCGGATGGCGAGCGCGCGGCCGCCTTCGCGATCGTCTTCGCGCGAATCGGCGCGCGGACCGGCCGGCGTCGGCCGCGAGGTATCGAGCTCGCCGGCCACCCGGTACCAGACGGCCTTGAGCTCGGCGCGATAGGAATAGCCGATCACCAGCACGAGCCCGATCGCGGCCCAGCCGAGCAGCGATTTCAGCGCGAAGCCGAACTGCGTCCGGCGCAGTGCGAGGCTCGAGACGACGAGCACGATCAGCAGCAGGATGTAGGCGAGGCGCGGGCCGTCGGTGCCCCACTCGAACGTGTCGCCGTATTCCGAGGCGAGCCAGCCGAGGAGGGCCGCCAACACCACCGCCGCGGCGAGCCAGAGCCAGCCGCCGCCCGACGGGCGGGGGCCCTGCTGGAAGTCGTCAGGGCGAGGTTTCGGAAGCACGGGGGCGAGCGTGCAAGACCACAATGAAGAAAGTATGACCTCCGGCCGGAGGCTCAATGCGCCTCGGTGCCGCCAACCGTGATGCCATCGATCCTCAGCGTCGGCTGGCCGACGCCGACCGGCACGCTTTGCCCGTCCTTGCCGCAGGTGCCGATGCCGGGATCGAGCTTCATGTCGTTGCCGATCATGCTCACCTTGGTGAGCACGTCGGGCCCGCTGCCGATCAGCGTGGCGCCCTTGACCGGGGCGCCTTTCTTGCCGCCCTCGATCTTGTAGGCCTCCGTGCAGGAGAACGTGAACTTGCCGCTGGTGATGTCGACCTGTCCGCCGCCGAAGCTCACCGCCAAGAGGCCGCGATCGACCGAGCGGAGGATCTCCTCCGGGTCCTTGTCGCCGGCCAGCATGTAGGTGTTGGTCATGCGCGGCATCGGCGAATGCGCGTAGCTCTCGCGCCGCCCGTTGCCGGTGGGCTTCATGCCCATGAGCCGCGCGTTCATGCGGTCCTGCAGATAGCCGGTGAGGATCCCGTCCTCGATCAAGACGGTGCGCGAGGACGGGGTGCCCTCGTCGTCGATCGTGAGCGAGCCGCGCCGGTCGGGGATCGTCCCGTCGTCGACGACCGTGACGCCCTTGGCCGCCACGCGCTCGCCCATGAGGCCGGCGAAGGCCGAGGTTTTCTTGCGGTTGAAATCGCCCTCGAGCCCGTGGCCGATCGCCTCGTGCAGCAGAATGCCGGGCCAGCCGGGGCCGAGCACGACGAGCATCTCGCCCGCCGGGGCCGGCACCGATTGAAGGTTCACGAGCGCCTGGCGCAGCGCCTCGTCGACCTCGCCTTGCCACGCCTCGGGAGTGACCCAGGCCTCGTAGGCGGCGCGGCCGCCGCTGCCGTGGCCGCCTGACTCCATGCGGCCGTTCTCCTCGACCACGACCGAGACATTGAGTCGCACGAGCGGACGGATATCGCCGTCCAGGCGGCCATCGGCGCGCAGAATCGCGACCGCCTGCCAATTGCCGAGCAGCGCGATGCTGACCTGGCGCACGCGCTCGTCCTTGCCGCGCGCATAGGCGTCGATATCGGCGAGCAGCTTCAATTTCGCCTCGAACGGCAGCGTCTCGAGCGGATTCACGTCGCTGTAGAGGCTGCGATTGGTGCCCGATGGCGGCACCGCGGCGGCGCCCGCATGCCCGGCCGTCACCGCCTTCACCGTGGCCGCGGCGCGCTTCAGCGCCGGCTCGGAAAGCCCGGCCGCATGCGCGTATCCCGTGGTTTCGCCAGCCACCGCGCGCAAGCCGAAACCTTGGCCCGTGTCGAAGGACGCGCTCTTCAGTTTCTTGTCGTCGAAGACCAGCGCCTCGTGCTGGACGTACTCCAGGAAGAGTTCGCCGTCGTCGGCCTTGGCGAGCGCATCGGCGGTGATGCGCTCGACCCGGCGTCGGTCCAGGCCGGTCTCGGCGAAGAAGAGCTTCTCGATACGGGCGAGATCGGCCATGGCGGGCTCCCGAAGCGGCGGTGCGCCCCTCTATATGGACACGGCGGCCAAGCTTGTCAGCAGGCGGAGGCGCCGAAGGACGCCCCGTCACATTGCCCGAATGCGGGTGCTGTTGCCATAACCGGCGCATGAGCCCAGGGGAACACGACCATCCGCTGCGCCGCGTGCTGCACGACGAGGTGCATGCGCGCCCTTACGAGGCGTTGGTGGCGCCGCTGCGCGCCACTCATCTCGCCTTTCTGTCGGGCGAAGGGGCGGCGGCCGGCGAGCGCGCGCACGTCGCCGCCTTGTGCGCCCACTTCGGAGTTGCCCCGCCCGCCGAGGCGGGGGCGTTCGTGTCGCTCGGCCTGGGGCCGTTCCGGCTGCGCTGGGAGCGGCACACGGAGTTCTCGACCTACACCTTCTTTCGGACCGGGCCGACCGCGGCGCCGTTCGCGGAGACCGCCGGCGCGGCGGTGCCGAAGGAGTGGCTCGCGGCCGTGCCGGGCCAGCGCCTCGCCGCCATCCATGCCGAACTCGTTCCGGCCGCCGGCGCAGCGCTGCGGCCCGACACCGCCGCCTCCGACCTCGGCGGCGAAATTCTGGCTGGCAGCCTCATGAGCGACGGGAAGGCGGCCGCCTGGACCGATTTTCGCATCGGCGCCGACGGCTTCGAGCGCATCCTGGTGGAGGATCGCGGCATGGCCCCGCGCCAGGCCGGCCGGCTGCTGCAGCGCCTGTTCGAGATCGAAACCTACCGCATGCTGGCGCTGATGGCGTTTCCGCTCGCGCGCGAGACGGCACCGGTGCTGGCGCCGATCGAGGCGCAGCTCGCCGAAATTGCGGCGGCGATGCGCGAATCGCGGGACATCGAGGCCGAGCGCGAGCTGTTGGCAAGGCTCACCAGCCTCGCCGCCGAGGTCGAGCGCCGCTCGGCCGCGGCGAACTACCGCTTCGGCGCGGCGCGTGCCTATTACGCGCTGGTCACCCACCGCATCGCCGAATTGCGCGAGGAGCGCATCGCGGGCGTGCAGACCGCGGGCGAATTTATGGAGCGGCGTCTCGCCCCGGCGATGCGCAGCTGCGTTTCGGTGGCGGAACGGCTCGAATCGCTCTCGGTGCGCATCGCGCGCGCGGCGCAGTTGCTGCGCACGCGCGTGGAGGTGGCGCTCGAGGAGCAGAATCGGAACTTGCTCGACTCGATGAACCGGCGCGCCCTGCTCCAGCTGCGCCTGCAGCAGACCGTCGAGGGGCTTTCGGTGGCTGCGATCAGCTATTACGTGGTGGGCCTCGTCGGCTACGCGGCCAAGGCCCTCAACCAGGCGGGCGTGGCACTCGATGCCGAGCTGGCGCAGGGCGCGGCGATCCCGGTCGTGGTGCTGCTGGCGTTCCTCGGCGTGCGCCGCATCCGCCGCATGCTCCGCCACGACCGGGGGTGACGCGGCTACTTCATGCACACCGCCTCGACATTGTTGCCGTCGGGATCGATCAGGAACGCGGCATAGTAGTTGGGGCGGTAGTCCTTGCGCAGGCCGGGCGCGCCGTTGTCGCGCCCGCCGGCCTTCACGCCCGCGGCATGGAACCGGTCGACGGCGGCGCGGTCGGGGGCGCTCAGCGCGACGTGCACGCCGCCCGCGCCGTTCTTTGCGCGGTAGAGCCAGAGCGCCGGCGCGCCCTTGGGGCCGAGCCCTGCGCTCTGCTCGTCTTCCGACCCGACCTCGTGGCCGAGGGCCGCAAGGGCCGCCCTGTAGAAGCGCACGCTGGCGGCAACGTCGCTCACCTTCAAGCCGATATGATCGTACATGGGAACCTCCTGATAGGAGGCCAGACTAGGGTCTGCGCGGCGATCCGATCTTGGAGAATCTTGCGGTCGCCCTTGGCGGCCTTGCGAAACGCGCGCGGCGAGACGCCGGCGGCGCGGCGGAAGCTGCGCACGAAGTTGGAGAGGTCGCCGAAGCCGACGTCGTAGGCGATGCCGGTGATCGAGAGCTCCGGGTCGGCGAGCAGGCGCGCCGCGCGACGCAGGCGCGCGCGGACGAGATATTGATGCGGCGTGACGCCGAGCACGCCCGCGAACAGGCGCAGGAAGTGATAGACGCTTAGGCCGGCGGCGCGCGCCGTGCTTTCGAGGTCGAGCGGCGCGTGGGCCTCGGCATCGAGCCGCAGCGCCGCCTCCACCGCGCGCTTGCGGTCGCGGGCGTTCGCCGGAGAGCGTTTCCTTGCGCCGCCCGACGCGAGCGCGAAGTAGCGCGCCGCGAATGCGATGCCCACCTCGTCGAGCCGGGCATCGCTGGCGCCGGTCGCGGCGGATTGAGCCAGTTCGCCCAGCACCATCAGCTGGGAGAGCGGCGGCGCCGCGCCCGCCCGCCACTTGCCGCTGCCGCCGGCGATCGCCTCGGCCAGCGCCGGCGCGAAGTGGAAGGAAAGGCACTCGTCGCCGTGCACGTGGTCGTGGGTGCAGACATATTCCGCGTCGGGATGACCGGCGAGGATGGCGCCCGCCACCAGCTCCGCATCCCGGCCGCCGCAGCGGTATCCGAAGCTGCCCCGGCGCACGTAGGCGAGCGCAAACGTGTCGTGCGCTTCCACGAACGGCGCCGTCCCCGGAGCCACGCCGCAACGGTAGTCGACGGCGGAGAACGATTCGCTGCGGAAGATGGTGGTGGCAGGCATGATCGTGGCAAGATAGCCGCCCCGCGACGAAAGAAAAGGGAGGCCGGCGCGTCGCGTTGGGGGCACTCGACCCGACCTGCGCGGCTTGCCTGCGTCATGGGCGCGCACCATAAAGCGCTCCATGGACGACACTTCGGCAGCCCCGGCGCCGCTCCAAAACGCGGCACCGCCCGCGCCGCGCCGCATCGGCTTTTTCAACGGCCGCGGCGCCTGGACGCTTTACGCCAAGGAGGTGCGCCGCTTCGTCAAGGTGGGGCAGCAGACCTTGCTGGCCCCGGTCGTGACGACCTTGCTGTTCCTCGCCATCTTCACGCTGGCGCTGGGCGGCGACCAGCGCAGCATCGCCGGCGTGCCGTTCGACCAGTTCCTGGCGCCCGGGCTCGTGATGATGGCGATCGCGCAGAACGCGTTCGCCAATACGTCATCCTCGCTCGTCATCTCCAAGGTGCAGGGGAACATCGTCGACGTGCTGATGCCGCCGCTCTCGCCCACCGAGCTGACGCTCGGCTACGCGCTCGCGGGTGTGACGCGCGGCGTGATGGTCGGCGCCGTCTGCGCCCTGGCCATGACCGCCTTCGTCGAGATGCATGTGCGCGATGCGGGCCTCATCCTCTATCACGCCGCGATGGCCTCGCTGATGCTCTCGCTGCTCGGGCTCATCGGCGGGATCTGGGCCGACAAGTTCGACCACATCGCGGCGGTCACGAATTTCGTCGTGACGCCGGCGGCGTTTCTGTCCGGCACCTTCTATTCGGTCGAGCGCCTGCCGGGATTCTGGAACGCGATCGCCCACGCCAATCCGCTGTTCTTTCTGATCGACGGCTTCCGCGCCGGCTTCATCGGCAAGGCCGACGGGCCGCTGCTGGCCGGCGCGCTGGTGGTGGCAGCGGTGAACGCGCTCCTCTGGGCGATCTGCCACTGGATGTTCAAGTCCGGCTACAAACTAAAAGCGTAGGGGCGGGTCCCCGACCCGCCCGCCGGCGTCGACGCCGAGGAGCTTGTACGTGCAGTGGCGCGGGCGGGCCGGGCCCCGCCCCTACGAAACTTATCTCACCCGCTCCCAATACTGGCTCCCGCCGAACAGCGGGAGGACGACATAGCCGCGCACTTCGAGCTTGCCGTCGGGGCGGAGCTTCATCTTCGCTTTGTAGGTGCCGCCGTCCAGGGGATTGTAGATGAGTCCGCCCTCCCATTCGTCGGGATCGGGCGTATCGGCAAAATCCCACATCATCGTGAGCCCCACGAGCGTCTGCGTGCGCTTGGCCGCATCCGGATTCTTCGAATCGATCTTGGACTGCCCGTCTTGGTCGAGCGGCTCCTTGAGCCACACGATCCGGCCGCAGAAATGCGGGCCGCACGGATAAATCTCGATATGGCTCCAGCCGCCCTCGGTCACCCAGCGGCCGACCGGTGTGCTGCCCTCGGCGGCGCCCACATACGAACCGGACGCCAACGACAGCAGCGCGGCAAAGCCGAATGCAAACTTGCGAATGATCTCGATGCCTCCGGGGACAGGGGCGCGGCCTTGACGAAGGATAGGTCGCGATCGGCCCCAGGCAATGCGTCTTGGTCTGCGACGGGCGAGAATCTGAGAACGCCGCCGCAAGCGAAGCGTCAGCGCACCCGCTCCCAGTATTGGCTCTTGCCGAGCAGCGAGATACCGACGTAGCCGCGCACTTCGAGCTTGCCGTCGGGGCGCAGCTTCATCGTGGATTTGTAGGTGTCGCCGTCTTCGGGATTGTAGATGCGGCCGCCTTCCCACTCGTTTGGGTCGCTCGACTTGGCGAAGTTCCACAGCATCTGCAGGCCGACGATCTTCTGCGCGCGCTTGGCCTGATCGGGGTTCTTCGAATCGACCTTGGGCTGGCCATCCGGCCTGTTGGGCTCGCGCAGCCAGACGATGCGCCCGCAGAGGTGCGGGCCGCATTGAAAGATCTGCACATGACTCTTGCCGCCCTCGGTCAGCCAGAGGCCGACGACGCCGGCATGCGGTGCCGCGGCGCCTTGCGCCGCCGCGGCGCCGGCGGAGAGGAGGACAGCGGCCATGGCCAGAACAAGGCTTCGGATCACGGCATCCTCCCCGAGGAAATTGGAGCGGGCGATCGGGATTGAACCGACGACATTCAGCTTGGGAAGCTGACGTTCTACCACTGAACTACGCCCGCGATCTCAACAACTTAGCACTGTCTCTCAGATGAAGTTGTCTCTTTTTTGTCTCCCAAGTGCGCCGGTGTCCATAGGCGAGGCGCTTCTCTGAACATACTTTGCCCGGTTGGTGAGCTGCAAGAAGACGGCAATCCTGATGCTCCCGGCAATGGGTCGCGGTATCAGGCGATCTCGCAAGCTGGTCGACGGAACTAGAACTCAGTGTCGCACATTGGCTGTTGCGCGAGTCTGACTACGGATCTGGGGTTTAGGGGTTCGAATCCTGTTGGGCGCGCCAAATACCGCCGAATCTACGATTTCCTTCAATCCACCCCGCTAGGATACACTGAGGGAAATTTGCTGTCGTAGAGTGGGCGGTGTTAGGCGGCCTCCGGCGTTCTCATTGGTTCGTTGATCGTCGGCTTACGATTTCGTGACAGCGTCACTGCCGGGTATTCTCGCCATCGCCGTAACGGACATTCGTTCGCGGACAGGCATCGACACAGCCTGAGTTTACGCCAGCCCGGGACGCATCAGATCAACGGCTTTCCCATTCATCACCGTCAACCGAGGAATGCGACGCGATCGGTTCTTTGCTGGATCGCATCACTCTGGGGCGGACTCTCGTCCGGCTTCTAAGCCGGCGGCGTAAGTCCGAGACCCGTATAGAGGGCTTTCAGCTTAGCCCACGCCGCATCGAGCATCGGCTTCGCAGCTTCTCGGCTATAGCTGTAGCCGTCATTGGTCGGGCCGGTCCTCACTACGAGACACATTTCGCCCTTCGCGATCAGATGCGCCGTGTTCCGCCGGCACTTTCGCTGACGCTGGGCCTGCTCGACGCCCACGTGGACGAGGATGTCTCTCACCTTAGGCATCGTCGCTGTTCCCCCTCAGAGAATCCCTGACTCCGTCACCCAACGTGTCTAGGGCTGCCAACGCGCCTTCATTGTCGTCAGCATCCGGAGCTTTCCGGCTTTTGGACTTGATTCCGAGATGTTCGTTGATCGCCTTGTTCAGCAACGACGTCACTGCCGCCCTGTTATCCCGTCCAGCGACGGTCTTGTCCCGCTTTCCGACTTCCCTGCCGCTCGGCGACAACTTGAGATCCTTGAGAATACGGGCGACCACCGAGCCGGTGCGTTGCGAGAGCCGTTTTCTCGCTTGAACGCGCCGCGCCTGAGGTTGCACAGGGACATCGCCGCTTGTGATGGCGGATATCTCTTGCTGCTTGCGCCGTAACGTCTCGCGGAGCTGTTCCTTGTTCACCAAATCGCGGAGCCGCAAGCCGCCGCCGATGTCGTGATCGAGCATCTCGTCCAAAACACGATCGTCTTCCGGGTCGAGGAATGAGCGGTTGATAAAGGAGCCGATGATTTCGTTGTCGACGAGCATGCCGACATCAAATCGACGTGGCCCTCCGTTTCCCTCGACGTCGATGTTCTCATCCCCGGCTTCTAGCCACTTCTTGACCATCGCCTGGTCGTCGAAGTCGAGCTCGCGGAAATCGTCCCAATGAGCGTCGGTGTTCAAACCGACATGCGATACCACGAACGCGTTGTTGTCGGGGTGATCCGGCTTCGCCTCGTGCACCACCCGCATCACCCGGCCGACGAACTGGATATAGGGCGACAGGCTCGCGAACGGCCTGAAGATTGCCGCGACGCTGAGGGGGGGATGATCAAATCCTTCCCCCAGCATCTGCACCTGCACGATGCAATCGAGCTTACCGCTCCGCAAGTCGGCCAGAACCGCGTCCTGCTTGTCCCTATCCATCTCACCGTAGATTTCGTGGGCCTTGACGCCGCGCTCCTCATAGAGCGAACGCACCTGGCGTGCATGATCGACAGAACACGCAACGGCTATGATCTGGTGTCGGAAGCCGCTACGCTCCCGCAACTCCTGAAGGTATTTGATGCTGGCGTCGACGATGTGTCGATTGCACTCGGGCGCCAACGCGACGCCTCGGCGAAACCATGAATGCTCGCGCAGCGCCAACACCTCCTCCAGTGTGTGGCGCTTCGTGTCATCGCGATAAGTAAAGGACAATTCCGACGGTGCGACGTTACGGGAATGAATCTGCTTGATGTAGCCCTTCACCATCGCCCGGGTGAACGGGTAGCGGTAGATGACCTTGCCGACCGGCCGTGACCCATCGCCCCGAAACGGGGTTGCGGTCAGGCTGACTACCTTCGCGTTCGGGAAGCGGTCGAAGACTTTCGTCCAGCTCGGAGCGACATTGTGATGCCCCTCGTCGATCATGATCATGTCGAAGTAGTTGGGCGGAAACTGCGGGAGCCAGCGGTCGGCAGAACTGGCCAACTGATGGATGTTCGTCACCACGAAGTGACTTGCGTTGCAGTCGTGGAGATTGGCGTCGACGCCATCTAGCACAGCCCGAAACGGCCCAGCCGAGAAGTCATGAAGAGCGCCGGTTCGCCTCCAAAAATTCTTCGGGTTGCTGATGTCGAGCGCTTCCGCAACGCCGGTGCGGATCGTCAGGTTCGGCGTAATGACGAGCGCACGGCCCGTGGCGATGCCAAATGGCAGCGTCGCGATGACACCTGTCTTGCCACAGCCGACCGGGATTTGCAGGATCACCGGCTCATCCGACGTCTCGAAATGAGTCCGCACGGCCCGATGGGCGCCTTGTTGAGGCTCACGGACCTTGGCGTTCGCCTCGATGTCTGCAGTGAGGCTTTGGAATATATGGTCCGGTTGCTCGGCGGCCTGTTCGGCTCGCTTGTATTCAAGTCTGAAGGGCTCGAGGTCCGGCCGACGATAAAAGCGATAGCCGCTGCCTGGGCGCCGAACGGATTTCAGGCGTCCGGCCGCGTCCCAGCGCCGGAGCGTGTCCTTCGACACACCGACATACTCCGAAGCCTGAGCTAATGTTAAGAATTCGGGGGCATCATCCTGCGACATATAGCAACTTTATGCAACATTATGCATAAGGTCAAGCCCCGACGGCTTGGACTGGCGGCGAGTGCGTTCGCGGGCCGGTTGGTCGGCGCTCGTTTTAAGGCTTCGCATCCGGCGCCTCAATCAGTGCGATCTCAAAAAATTATCCAATTATCTCCGTACGATAAACAAATAAGAAATATTTCAGCAACGTTTCTTGACAAGTAATGAGATGTTGTGGCATCGTTTTTCTATTGTAGCGGAGGAAGCGATGCCCCGAGAACTGGCGATTGGCAAGCATTTGGCCGTCCTGAGGGACCAGGCGGGGCTCAAGCAGAACGAGCTCGCGAAGAAGCTGGAATGGAGCGCTGCCGTACTTTCCCGCGTGGAAAGCGGCGAGCGCGCGCTGGCCGATGACGAGCTTGAAATCATTCTGCGAGGAATCGGGACGCCGGAAGCGATCCGGGTCAAGGAGGTTCTGGCCCGCGAGTGGCAAATTCTGCCCGAGCCTCCTCTCGGCGATTCCGACGCCGATCTTCTATGGGAGGCCGAGCAGGCCGCGCAGAATATTCATGCGCTGGCCGAGCGGCCCGACGTGAAGCAGTCATTCGAGCGGCGGCTCGTTCGCTATGAGGAAGAGCTGTCGGCAGCCGCGCAGCGCGTCTCGGGCAAGCGCTACCGCGTCGCCTTCATCGGCACGATCGCAGTCGGCAAGTCCACGGCGATCTGCCGCGCAGAAGGCTTGGAGTTGCCGACCACCAAGGGCATGCCGAAGGCCGTGCTCGAAACCGGCGCGGGAGGGATCACGATTTGCGAGGTCCATCTTCGCCAGGGTCCCGGCTACGGCCTCATCATTGAGCCCTGCACCGAAGACGAAATCCGCCGCCACGTCGCGGACTTCGCGAACTTTCTTCTCAATCCCGCAGAGCCGAGCGACGAGGAGGCGGGCGCGGGCTCGCCCGGCATCTCGCGCGAGGTTGAGCGCGCCCTGCGCAGCATGACCGGCCTGCGGCGGCGACGCGCGGAGCGCAAGCAGGATGGCACGGTCATTCCCGCGACCGACAAGGCGCGCGAGCTGGCCGCCACCATGCCGGACGCAAAGTCGCTGTCGGTCGAAATCCTCGCGCTGATGGAATTGCACAAGCGCGACCGACGCGACCTTTGGCATTCCGAGGCCTCGGGGAAGCCTCCGCTCGAATGGCTGCAGGAACTGTTCGAGCAGGTGAATAACGGCCGTCATCCCGAGTTCACGCTGCCCAAGAGAATTGAGCTCGTCGTACCGACGCCGGTACTCGGCGACGGTACCTTGTCCGTCACGCTGATCGACACGCAGGGCATCGACGATATCGCCTCGCGCGCTGACCTTGAGCAGCATTTCGACGACGCGCACACCATCGTCGTCCTCTGCACGGTCTTTAACGAAGCGCCTGCAACCCCCGTGCGGCAGCTTTTATCGCGCGCGAAGGAAGGCGGCGTCCGCACGCTTGAAAGCAATGTCGCGATCCTCGCCTTGCCGCGGCCGGGTGAAGCCCTCGCCATGAAGGACCACGGCTATCCCGCGCAGTCGGCGGAGGAGGGCTACGAGCTGAAGGCTGAGGAAGTGCAGCTCAAGCTGCATCCGCTCGGTCTCGCTAATCTTCCGATCGCGTTCTTCAACGCGGCGGAGGACACGCCCCAGGTCCTGCGCAACTTCATTGCGGCCCGCATCGGTGTTGTCCGTGACGCGCACCGGAATGCGCTGCGGGAGATCGTCAATGGCGCGAACAGCCTCCTTGCCAGCTACGAGAAGGAGCAGACGCGCGAGATCATTAGGACGGCAGCGCGCCGGTTGACGACCTGGCTCGACAAGCACGCCGATATTACCGCGCCGGCGACCCGCCGCGTCCACGAGAGCCTTCTGTCCGCGACCGGCTCTGCGCACTGGAAAACCATCTACGCGACGGTCGTGCGCAAAGGCGAATGGCACAATCTCGATTATGCGCATGAGCTGAGCCACGGTGCACGCCGCATCGCGACACAGCTTATCGAGCCCAAGCTCAACGCCTTCAGGACGATCGCGCAGAACGTGCTGGACGACGAGGAGCTTTCGGAAGCGCACGACCTCGCAACGCAGACCGTGCGCACCTTGGATGACGGCTTCGACGCGCTTGTCCGCACTGTCCAGCTTGTCGGCGAGAGCGTGCATGCGGATGAGCTTAGCGAGGACCTGGATTTCTGGCGCGACTGCGGTCGCGTCTCGGGCTCTGGCTATCGCGACCGCATCAACAGCTACAACCGCGACTGGTTCGAGACAAAGCATGACGGCGAAGCTGAAGCGCGCGTGCTCACTCTCGTGAAGCAGAAATGGAGCGAGTCGATCGACTGCATCCGCGGCTTGCTCGCGCAGGACTGATGGCATGAGTGACGACCAGCCCGACCCCTTGAGGGAGCCCGAGCCGAACAGCCTTCCGCGCCGCCAAACGGACCCGGCATGGCTGCAGGATCATTTCCTCGGCACAGGACATGACGAGACGACCCGCAGCGCGACCTTCACGTTCGTGAAACGGCGCGGACGGCATTACGCCGTCACCTGCCGCCACATCATGGAGGCGGTCAATGATCCGGCCGTGGTTCCGGATGCGCGCAATCCGACTCTTGCCATCCATATCGACCGCGTAGTGCTGAACCTCTCGTATTTCACCGCTAGCCCGGATTTCTCAAACTAAGTGAGTGCATCGGGGCGTGGACTCTGAGAAAGTTGTTTTGCCGAAACGACTTGATCAGGTCCGAAGGAGCGCCCCGATGCCGACAGAGTGTAACCCG
>Ga0187892_10009340_pt1 | contig 12955 bp, 14 predicted proteins | sample MA1701073metaG_FD_139345 | JGI IMG/M metagenome (GOLD analysis project Ga0187892, IMG submission 139345) | Bio-ooze microbial communities from a basaltic lava cave in the Kipuka Kanohina Cave System on the Island of Hawaii, USA - MA170107-3 metaG ...
GGGACTAGAAAAACGATGCTGGCTCCCTGGGTCTTGGGCTCGCAGCCGCTCCTCGAGGGGACGTCGGGTCGTAAATTCCCCCCATGCTCAACGGCAAGGTCGTGATCGTGCCCCTGGGTGTCGACGGGCCCGCCCTCGCCCGCCGGCTGGCGGCGGGCGGGGCGACGGTCCTGGTGGTGGCAGGGGAGGCCGAGGCCGAAGGGGCGGGCCGGCTGGCCGCCGAGATCGAGGCGGCCGGCGCCGGTGGTGGCGGGCCGGCCGGCCTGCGTGGCCAGAACGCCGTGGCCGTCTTCGTCGCCGGGCCGGGCGACGGCCTCGACCCCCTCGTCGACTACGTCGCGGAGCTGTTCAGGACTTGAAGTCGCGCCTGTAGGACTTGCCGAGAACCTTCGCTCGGCGCTTCTGCTCGGCCCGGTCGACGGGTTGGGAGAGGTGCCGCCAGTTGCGGAGGCGGTCGGCGTCCACCCGCCCCACCACCGCGCAGCCGGGCTCGGCCTGGTGCCGGCAGTCCCGGAAGCGGCAGCCGGCGGCCAGCTCGTCCACGTCGGCGAAGGCGGCGGCCACCCCCTCGCTCACGTCCCACACGTCCAGGCCTCGCAGGCCGGGCGTGTCGAGCAGCACCCCGCCCCCAGGCAGCACCAACAGCTCCCGGGCGACGGTGGTGTGGCGGCCCTTTCGGTCGACGTCGCGCACCGAGGCGGTGGCGAGCCGCTCGGGATCGCCCACCAGCAGGTTGGCCAGGGTGGACTTGCCCACGCCCGACGGCCCGACGAGCGCGGCGGTGCGGTTCCCACCCAGGTCGGCGCGCAACCGCTCCACGCCCTCGCCGGTGAGGCCGTTGACCACGGCCACGTCGACGCCCGGGGTCACGCCCTCGACGGCGGCCACCGCCGCCTCCACGTCGGGACACCGGTCGGGCTTGGTGAGCACCACGGTGGGGACGGCCCCGCTCTCCCACGCCACCGCCAGCGTGCGCTCGAGGCGGCGGAGGTTGGCCTCGGGGTCGAGGGCGGCTACCACGAACACCACGTCGACGTTGGCCGCCAGCACCTGGGCCACCGGCCGCCCGGGGTCGCGCCGCACCAGCGACGAGGCTCTCGGGAGGACGGTGGTCACCCGGGCCGGGTCAGCGGCCAGCGCGACCCAGTCGCCGGTGGCGGGCAGGTCGCGGGCCACCGCCACCACGTCGCCGGCGGGCGTGGCCACCGTGACTCGGTCGCGGTCGACCCGCACCACCCGGCCGGCGGTCAGGCCGGCGTCGGAGTAGGGGGCGAACAGGGCGCTCCAGCGCTCGTTCCAGCCGAGGCGCGGGAGGACTTCGGAAGAAGCAGGCAACGGAGGAGCCTCCTGGGCTATCCAGGCGCCCCCGCAGGAAGGGTCAGGCGGGGCGCCGGAGGGACGGGACGCGACGGGGCGGGCGCGACTCGGCGCTCCGCATGCGCTCCCCGGCCTTCATAGGACTTTCCTCCGCTCTCGCACGACCGACTTCCGCCCGCAGAGTAACGCCGGTCGCCCGCCTACGCTTCCTTTTTCGTGCGACCCGTCATCGGCATCTCGGCCTTCCCCCGGACCGTCGAGACCGCCCTGGGACCAACCTTGCTCCACACCGCCTCCCGCCACTACGTGGAGTCGGTGGTGCGGGCGGGCGGGCTGCCGGTGATCCTCCCCATCGTCGACCCCGACGAGGTGCCGCACGCCCTCCAGGTGGTGCACGGCCTGCTCGTCACGGGCGGCGGCGACGTCCAGCCGAGCCGCTACCACGCCCAGCCGGTGGCCGAGACCCGGGCCGTCGACCCGCGGCGCGACGCCTTCGACTTCCGCCTCCTCCAGGAGGCCATCGACGCCGACTTTCCCGTGCTGGCCACCTGCCGCGGCATGCAGGTGATGAACGTGGCCCTCGGCGGCTCGCTCGTCGCTCACGTGCCCGCCTCCACCGGCCACGACCACGACCGGGTCGACCGCTGGCACGAGGGCGTCCACCGGGTGAAGCTCGAGCCCGACAGCCACCTGGCCGAGGCCCTGGGCTGCACCGAGGTGTTCGTCAACTCCCTCCACCACCAGGCGGTGCTCGAGCCCGCCCCCGGCACCCGGTCGGTGGCCTGGGCCGAGGACGAGACGGTCGAGGCCATCGAGATCCCCGGCAGCCCCCACGTCGTGGCCGTGCAGTGGCACCCCGAGCTGATGGAGGACCTCCCCGAGCAGCAGGGCCTGTTCCGCCAACTGGTGGAGCACGCGGGTGAGGTTGCCAAGACCCGGGGCGACTACCGCGACGACGGGGTGGTCGCCAGGTAGCCGTCCACCTGGCGCCGGGTTTCGGCCTCGTCCCAGCCCAGTTCCGGGGCCAGCAGGGCGGCCACGCCGGGCGCGGCTGCGGCTGCCGCCCGGGCGTCGAGGATCGTGGCCCGGGTCCGGCGGCTGAGCACGTCCTCGAGCGTCAGGGCCATCTCCTCGCGCACCGCCCACACCGCCTCGCCCTGGAGGTAGGGCAGGCCGGGGACGAGGGGCCGGCCGAGGCCGAGGCGTTCAACGCCCGCCGCCTCCGTGCCGTACCGCAGCCACAGCCGGCCCTCGCCGGTGCCTGCCCCCCGGATCGGCAGACGCGCCGTGCGGCAGGGGATGCGGCGGCCCAGGCGGGCGCACACCACGTCCACCGCATCGGCCGCCATGCGGCGGTAGGTCGTCAGCTTCCCGCCCACGACGGTGACCATCCCCTCGTGACCGGCGGCGACCAGGTGGCGGCGGGCGAGCTCGGTTCGGCCGTCCCCCCCCTCGACCAGCGGGCGCAGACCGGCCCACGAGCCGAGGACGTCGTCGGGGGTCAGTGGGTCGTCGAGGGCGCGGTTGACCTTGGACAGCAGCAGCTCCACGTCGTGGTCGGTGCATTCCACCGCTCCGCCGTCGTAGGGCGTGTCGGTGGTACCCACGATGACCCGGCCCTCCCACGGGGCCACGAAGGCGAACGCCCCCCGGCCGTCGGGCACAGCCAGCCCGCACCGGTCGCCGAGGACCGGCACCCGCTCCCGGGCCACGACCACGTGCACCCCCTTGGTGGGCCGCAGCCGCGGTCCGGCCTGGCCCGGGCCCGCCAGCGCCCGCACGCCTTCGGCCCACGGCCCGGCGGCGTTGACCACCACCCGGGCCCGGGCGGTGGCGCCGCTGGCCACGGTGACCCCCTCGCCGTCCACCGCCACCACCGGGCAGGCGTTCACCGCCACCGCCCCGTGGTCGAGGACGGCCGTGCGCAGCACCGCCAGGGTGAGGCGGGCGTCGTCCACCTGGGCCTCGTGGAACACGATGCCGCCGTCGACGGGGCGGCTGATCCCCGTGCCTGCGGCCAGGTCGTGGGTAAACAGGAGGGCGCCGGTGACGAGCCGCCGGGCCCCGCCCGCCACCGGCAGGCGCATGGCCATGGGACGCACGAGGTGGGGCGCGTTGCGCAGCAGCCGCCGCTGCTCGGCCACGCTCTGGGCCACCAGGCCGTAATCCCGCGACCGCAGGTAGCGCAGCCCCCCGTGCACGAACTTCGACGAGCGCGACGACGTGCCGGCGGCGAAGTCGTCCCGCTCCACCAGGGCGGTGCGCAGGCCCCGGCTGGCGGCGTCGAGGGCGACGCCGGCGCCGGTGATGCCGCCCCCGATGACGAGGACGTCCCACGTCTCGTCCGCCAGCCGGCGCAGGGCCTCGGCCCGGCCTCTCACAGCAGCAAGGCCAGCCGGCGCCGCTCGGCGGCGGGCAGCTCGGGGTAGGCGGGCAGGAAGACGATCCCGTCCATCATGCGCCGGGCCTGGGGCGGAGCCGGTTCGACGGCGTCGATCTGGCTCGTTCCCCGGGCCGCGTCGAAGCCGGCCGCCCGCAGGCGGGCCACCAACCCGTCGGGGTCGGCCGCCACCACCGGGAACAGCCAGTGGGTGCCGGCCACCGCCGCCCCCGGCCGCGGGAGGCCCACGGGGCAGGCGGCGGCCAGGTCGTCGCCCGCGGCCGTGCGCCGCCGCAGGCGCCCGTCGGGGAACCGAGCCAGCTGTCGCCGCACGGTCGCCGCCAGCCCCCCGCACGGCCGCCGCTCGAGCCAGGCCCGGAAGGCGTCGCCGTCCCCCGGCGGCGTCGACCGCACCATCGCAGCCGGGTCGCCTGCCACCCGGCACACCAGCCCGTAGGCCAGGGGCCGGCTGAAGGCGAGCGCCACCATCGCCCGCACCGCCCGCCCGGCATAGGCCCGCCTCGGCTGCACCGGCCACTCGGCGCGCCGCTTGGCCATGCCGGCCGCCACCTCGGCGTCACGCACCACGGCCACGGCTCCCCCGAAGGCGGTGGCGGTCTTGATGAAGCCGAAGCTGAGGAGGGACACGTCGGCCCGGGCGTCGCCCCGGTCGTCGCCCGACGCCAGCGACTGGGCACAGTCCTCCACCAGCAGCAGGCCGTGGCGGCGGGCCACGTGCACGGCGGCGTCGAGGTCGACCCGGGCCCCGAACAGGTGGGCCACGACCAGGGCCCGGGCCCGCGGCGCCGACGCCAGCGCCGCCTCCAGCGCCTCCCGGCCGACGGCCAGCGTGGCCGGCTCGATGTCCACCGGCACCGGCCGCAGCCCGTGCAGCCGGACGATCCTCACCATGTCGGGATGGGTCACGGCCGAGACCAGTACCTCGTCGCCCGGCGCCCACCCGGCCGTCTCCAGCAGCAGGTGGAAGGCGGAGCGGACCGACAAATGCACATCCGGATCGGCTGGCGGTCTCCGTACACTGGACATGAGGGCGCCGAGGGCGTCGGGCCAGGAGGCGTCGATGCGGTGACGGGGGTGCAGACGGAGCCTCACCGGCGTGGATTCTCCCGCCCCGGACGGCCCGGCGACAGGGGTGGTTGCCCCCACCGGCGGGATGATCTGCCCCAGGGGGTTTGTTACTATCTACGTAGGAGAAATTCTCAGGTGACGGCGCCGCCGTCCGTCACCCTTATGGAGCTGATGCCCGATGGCCACCACTGAGCTCGACCTCGGTCGGTACCAGCTGGGGTGGATCGACCCCACCGAGGACTACGTCTTCAAGCCCAAGAAGGGCCTGAACGCGGACATCGTCGAGGAGATGTCCTGGATGAAGGGCGAGCCCGACTGGATGCGCCAGTTCCGGCTGCGGGCCCTGAAGATGTTCGAGAAGAAGCCCATGCTGCCGTGGTTCGCGGTCAACATGCCTCACCTCGACTTTCAGGACATCTTCTATTACATCAAGCCCACCGACCGCCAGGTCAACAGCTGGGACCAGTTGCCCGAGTCGGTCAAGCGCACCTACGAGAAGCTGGGCATCCCCGAGGCGGAGCGCAAGTACCTGGCCGGCGTCACCGCCCAGTACGAATCCGAGGTCGTCTACCACCGCAACCGGGAGGATCTCGAGGCCCAGGGCGTCATCTTCGCCGACATGGACACGGCCCTTCGCGAGTACCCCGAGCTGGTCAAGGAGCACTTCGCCACCGTCATCCCGCCCGGCGACAACAAGTTCGCCGCCCTGAACTCGGCCGTGTGGTCGGGAGGGTCGTTCATCTACGTGCCGCCCGGCGTCGAGGTCGAGATGCCGCTGCAGGCCTACTTCCGGATCAACGCCGAGAACATGGGTCAGTTCGAGCGCACCCTGATCATCGCCGACGAGGGCTCCAAGGTGCACTACATCGAGGGCTGCTCGGCCCCCGTCTACACGTCCGAGTCGCTGCACTCGGCCGTGGTGGAGCTGGTGGCCAAGCCCGGCTCCCAGATCACCTACACCACCATCCAGAACTGGTCGACCGACGTCTACAACCTGGTCACCAAGCGGGCTCGGGCCGAGACCGAGTCCCGGGTGGAGTGGATCGACGGCAACATCGGTTCACGGCTGACCATGAAGTACCCCAGCGTCTACCTGGTCGGCCCCAAGGCCACCGGCGAGGTCCTGTCCGTCGCCTACGCAGGCGAGGGCATGCACCAGGACGCCGGGGCCAAGATGATCCACGCCGCTCCCGAGACCACGTCCACGATCATCTCCAAGTCGATCTCCAAGGATGGCGGCCGCACGTCGTACCGGGGCCTGGTCAAGGTGGAGGACGGGGCCAAGGGCGTGAAGAGCCACGTGCGCTGCGACGCCCTGATCCTCGACGAGGACAGCCGCTCCGACACCTATCCCTACATGGAGATCGCCGAGCAGGATGCCCACATCGGCCACGAGGCCACCGTCTCCAAGGTCGGCGACGACCAACTCTTCTACCTGATGAGCCGCGGCCTCTCCGAGCAGCAGGCCATGAGCATGATCGTCAACGGGTTCATCGAGCCCGTCACCCGCACCCTGCCCATGGAGTACGCGGTGGAGTGGTCCCGCCTCATCGAACTCAACATGGAGGGCTCGGTCGGTTAAGCCCGATCGGAGGTTGGCATGTGCACGAACCTCACGTTGCACGTCCCGCAAAGGCCCGGACAGAGCGACCCGAGGATCTACGTCAGCGCCCGTTGCATGGAGATGCCGGGGATCATCGAGCAGGCCGCGTACGTCATGCCCAAGGGGCAGCAGTTCCCCTTGGCGGCTCCCAACCCGCCGAGCCCACCGCCGTTCGATGTTCCCGACCCCTATTCCTGGTCCAACAGGTACAACTTCGTTGGCATCGCCGCCTCTGACAGTTGGCTGTCGCTGCCGAACTTCAACGACGGCCTCAACGAGTGCGGGCTCGGTGTCGGGGCGCTCTGGCTGCAGCCCGGCACGACCTATCCGACGACCCCCCAGCCAGGGACGCAGGGCGTGTCCTTCCTCGACTTCCCCGCCTGGATCCTCGGCACCTGCCAGTTCGTCGGCGACGTCAAGAACGCGATCACCGGCGCCTCCCCGACGATCACCGTCATCGGGCCCCAGGACCTCCCTAACTCCGATTTTGTCCCGCTGCACTACGTCGTCACCGACGCCACTGGCGAGAGCATCATCGTCGAGTTCGTCGACGGCGAGACGAGGGTGCATGTCAGCCCGAACGGCGTGATGACGAACGCGCCGACCTATGAATGGCAGTCCAAGAACGTCGGCAACTTCGCCAACCTGCAGCTCGTGGGCGCCGCGACCTCCACGACCGGCAACACGACAGTGGGCGGCCAGCTGCTCGGCTTGCCGGGAGACTCACTGCCAGCCTCACGCTTCATTCGCGCGTGGTATCTGTCCCAGGGCTTCCACGAGTTGGAGAAGGCCGGTACCCCGTGGCTGCCGGCGCCAGCACCGCTGAAGGCAGGGCAGCCGGAGGGCTTCTCTGGCCCCGAGCAGACCGCGGTTGTTGTCGCCTTGCAGCTCGTGCAGATCTGCATGGGAACGCCGTACGGGATGCTGCTGGAGCAGCCATCTCCGCCGGCCACCGGCGACCCTGCGCCTCCGCCGACGTACGGCGACTACACGATGTGGACATCGGTGCGCGACCACACGAACCTGAAGTACTACTGGGTCGGTGCGTTCAGTGGTGTCCTGAACTCCGTTTCCTTCAGCGAGATCGACTTCCCGGCCAATGCAGGCTACCCGGGCGCGTTCAGCCTCCAGATCCTGCCACAGCCGGCGAACTTCCCGTGGGCGATCAACGTGTCGAACCAGATCCCGCACGTGCCCGACAACGGCTGACCCAAGCACACAACCGAGCGCGTGCTGAGTGATCCCGGCAGGCGGTACCGACGTGGGCATTCCCGGCAGCCGACCGCCGCGGTTCTAGCCGCTGCATGAGACGTACTGCCCTCTGCGCGACACCGCCCTGTTGATGTCGGCCTGAATCAGCGGCTGGCGGCGTAGAGGGCGTCGAGGGCGGCGGCCAGAGGATCTGGGTTCGTGGCCCGGTAGACGGCGAGGGCACCCCGCGTGGGTGTGCGGCGGATGAGGTCGGCCGCCTCCGGCGTCATCCGCCCCGTGGTCAGAACGGCGGCTACCCCCGGCTCGCGGTCGAGGCCGGTGGCGGCAGCCACCCTCCGGGCCGCTTCGAGGGCCAGCGCCCGTTGCCGCTCGGGACCGGCGGCGGCCACCGCCTCGGCGAGCCCCCGGTCGGCCCGCCACAACGGGTGGTAGCGCAGGGGCGGCGCCGGCCGAAGCTCGCCGAGGAAGGGCACGAGGCGCCAGACGTCGGCGACGGGAACGAGGTGCTCGGGCCGCAGCACCAGGCCCGTCGCCCGCTCGGCTCGGACGAACGCCTCGGGGATCCGGTCGTAGCCCGGCTCGAAGGTGCCGACCAGCTCACCGTGGTGGGCGATGGCGTAGCGCGACAGTGAGGCCTCGACCTCGTTCCAGTACACGCTCACCGCCAGCCCGTGGCGGGAGACAGGACGGATGACCTCGGGCCGCGACCCCTGGAAGCCACCCGGTTCCACCGCGACCGCGTAGTCGCCGACCTGGCGCACTGCCGCCACCTCCACGTACTCGCCCGCGGCCAGCAACGGCCCGAAGGGCTCCGGCCCTGCCGAGCGGTCGCCGCCCAGGGCCTCGACCACGCCCGCCACGTCCAGGCCCTGCACGACGGTGACGCACGCCGCCGCCGGCAGCACGTCGAGGACCCACCGGTAGGAGTCGGCCGTGGCCATGGGCTGCCATGATGGCGGGTCCGTGACCGATCTCGACGTCGACGAGGGCGCGCCCTGGGCCTCGGTGACCTCCACCAGGCCGGCCGGCGGGTGGACGGGGGCCGATCCGCGCTACCGCGGCTACCGGCCCCTGCGTTCGGGCCACGCAGGCCGGCCCAGCGGCCACGGCCGGGAGGTGCGCCTCGACCACCGGGTGCGGCTGGCCGTCGACCTCGTGCCGCCCACCGCCGGTGGCCGGCTTATCGACCTGGGGGCGGGCGACGGGTTCGTCACTGCCGAATTGGGCGCCAAGGCGGGGGCGAGCCTGGCGGTGGCGGTGGACGTGGGCTTTCCCGAACCCCTCGCCCCCCGCCGCCGCAAGGTGTCGCGCGTGTCGGCCTTCGTCCCCGGGCCGCTGCCGTTCAAGGCGGGCTCGTTCGACGTGGTGGTCAGCCTCGAGTGCATCGAGCACCTGCTCGACCCCGACGCCCTGCTGGAGGAGGCCAAGCGGCTGCTGAAGCCGGGCGGCCGCCTCGTCCTGTCCACCCCCCGCCTCGACGCCCTGCTGGTCGTGATCTCCCTTCTGGGAGGGTTTCAGCCGCCCGGTGTGGAGTCGTCCTCACGGCGGCGCTACGGCAACCCCTTCGGCGAGCAGCGGCCGTCGGGCCACGTCCACCTGTTCACCCGCAAAGCCATGCAGGAGGCACTCGCCGCCAACGGCCTGCAGTTGGAGGCCTACCGGGAGGCACGTTTCTCCTCGAGCTGGTGGCAGGCGGTGCGGGCCTCGCGCCGACCCGGGCTCCGCGACTGGGCGGTGGGGGCGGTCCTGGCGGCCTACGATCTGATTCCCTTCAAGAAGGACGTGATGGTCCTGCGAGCCGCCCCATGACCCCCTCCAGCGAACAGGTCGAGTACCAGCGCACCTACTACGACAACCACTTCCCCAAGCGGGCGGCGGTGGTGCAGGAGCAGTTGGCCCACCCGCTGTTCCGGAACTTCTACGACCGCCTGGCCCGCCTGGTCCTCGACCGGGGCCTGCCCGGCGACGGCATCACGCCCGCCCCCACCAACGGCCGGGGCCTGCGCCTGCTGGAGATCGGCTGCGGCGAGGGCCTGCTGGGGTCGGCCATCCACCGGGCTGCGGCGGAGCGGAGCATCGACCTGTCCTACACCGGGACCGACCTGAGCGCGGCCGCCCTCGACCTGGCCCGCCCCAGCGTCAGCGGCCAGTTGATCCAGGGCGACGCTACCGAGGTCGTGGCCGGCCTCGCCCCGGGCAGCCACGACCTGGCCGTGGTGAAGAACCTCCTCCACCACCTCGACGACCCCGCCGACCTCATGCGGGCCGCGGCCCAGGCGGTAGGCCCCACCGGCAAGGTGGTGGTCGTCGAGGCGTGCCTGGGGGCGCCCCAGTTCTGGGTGTTCACGTTCCTCGCCCCCAGGCGGGAGAAGCACTTCTTCAAGGGCCGCCGCCGCAATCTGGCCGCCGTCCGCGACGGCGGGCTGCGGGTCACGTCGACCGACTTCTACAGCTGGCTGCCCTTCGAACTGGCATTCGCCATCCGCTTCGACTGGTTCCGCAAGCTGCTCGGCACCGACGACCCGGCCCGCATCGAGAGGATCGGCCGCCTCGACGACCGCCTCACGTCGGCGCTCACGTTCACCGCCTCCTACATCGTGTGGACGGCGACCCCGGCCGAGGCCGGGCGCGACTAGCGATCAGCGGTCCCGGGACCGGCCCAGGGCGCCGATCAGGGCGGCGATGATGGCGATGACGATGGCCACGCCCAGGAGCCAGCGCAGGGCCCGCAGGAGCAGGCCGAGGATCGCCACGACCAGGAAGAGGACGATGAGGGCGCCGACCACCCGCCACATGCCGCCCACCCTACCCTGAGGGGCCCATGTCCAACTCGATCGCCATCTTCGTCTTCGACGGCGTGGAGGAGCTGGACTTCGTCGGGCCCTGGGAGGTCCTGCGGGTATGGGAGCGGGTCGCCCCCGAGGAGGCGGCGGTGCGGGTCTTCACCCTGGCCGCGGCCGAGGGGGCGGTCACCTGTGCCAAGGGCATGCGGGTCGTGCCCGACGAGACATGGGCCTCCGCCCCGCCCATCGACGTGCTGGTCTACCCGGGGGGGATGGGCACCCGGGCCCACATCGGCGACGAGGCCCACCGCAGCTGGGTCCGCAACGTGGCCACCCGCGGCGCCCTCATGACCAGCGTGTGCACCGGCTCGCTCGTCTACGCCGACGCCGGCCTGCTCGACGGCCGCCCCGCCACCACCCACTGGGCCTCCCTCGACGACCTGGCCTCGCTGGGCAAGGACGTCGAGGTGCGGCCCACCGACCGCTACGTCGACAGCGGCGGCGTGATCACCGCCGCCGGCGTGTCCGCCGGCATCGACATGGCCCTCCACCTGGTCCGCCGGCTCGACACGGAGGAGCGGGCCCGCTGGATCCGCCGCTACATCCAGTACGACCCGCAGCCTCCGGTGTGATGCTCGACCTCATTCGTTCGCCTACAGGAAGCCCAGGTAGCGGGCGCAGGCCGGCCAGGGGGACCAGCCCATCAGCGACCACAGGTAGCGCGCCGCCTCGTCTTGTACCCACGGGGCCGCATCGTGGGGGTAGCCGGCGTATCCCAGCCACCACCACGTGATGGGCGAGAACTGGTAGGCCCCGTAATAGCCGTTGCCGGTGTTGATCGAGTAGTCGTCGCCCGACTCGCACACCCGCAGGGAATAGAGCTGGGCGTTGGTCGGGTAGCCCTCGGGCGCCGGGGCAGGAGTGGCGACGGGCGCGGTCTGCTGCTCGGGAGCCTGCAGGACGGGCGCCGCAGGCTCGTCGGGAACGTCCTCGCCTGCCTGCTGAGCGGCCTTCTTGGCCGCCCACGCCTCGCGCGCCGCCCAGTAGTCGGCCCGTGACTCGGTGTACTGGGCCGAGTCGGTGCGGTCCTCGTTCTCCTGCGCCAGGACAGGGTGGACCATCGTCGTCGAGAGTGAGCCGGCCCCGAGAAGGGCCGTGAGTAGGACAGCCGCCGAACGTGATTGCTTGCGCATCTTGCGCCTCCTTGAAGGAGCCCAAAGGGGCATCAGGTGTGGCCTGGGAATGCGGGCACGCGTCTTTATGTGCAACGGCTCGCGAGCAGTGGGGGGCTCGGGACACGGATTGCCAGTCGGTGTTCGGGCACGCAGGCCCGGCGTCCATACGAGGTGCAGACGGCACCCATCAGGGCGTGCGTGTTCGAAAGAGCTCCCTCCAAGGGGTGGTCGGCACCGCGTTTCTCGCCCGCGGTGTCAGCGGGATCACCGTAGCGCGGTTCCGGTGAGGTTCCGCAAACCAGTAGGTGCACCCCACACCTATTGCAGCCCTCTCGCCGGCGACGAATAGTTGCCGGCGGAGGCGGTGCGAAGGGGGAACATCGCCCATGTGACACCGGTCCGGCTGAGCCTCTGCTGCCCGGGGTGAATGCCGGGATAGCACCTGCCGCACCTGGCGGCAGCGGCGTCCGGTCTGTTCGCCGACCTCGATCTCGATGTGCACCTGATGGAGCCGCCACCGGGGCCGGAGAACGTGCGCCGGGTGGCCGAGGGCGGGTCCGACCTCTGCCTGACCAGCGTCAACCACTACCTCAAGGCCCGGTCGTTGTGGGCGACCTGCCCGCCCGCTACACGTCGGTCGTCGTCCAGACCAGAGGAGCCCCATGGCCACCCCCGCCGACCTGGCGGGGGCCCGGGTGGGGGCCCGGCCGGCAGCAAGCTGGTGGCCGGCTGCCAGGCCGCCCTTGCCTGGCTCGGCCTGTCCCCGTCGGAGCGGGTGCCCGTCGACTACGGCCACGCCCCGCCGCGCTGGGGCGCGCTGAGGTTGACGCCGTGCCCGACTACGTCGACCTCGTCCCTCGCACCCGCCGCCAGGCGGGCGTGGAGGTCCGGGCCGTGCCCTTCGACCTCCCGCTCTACTCCAGCGGCCTCGTCGCCGCCGACCGCCTGCCCGCCGACCTGGTCGAGCAGGTGGGCGACGCCGTCGCCGTCGCCGCCGTCGCCGCCGCCCTCGAGCCCGCCCGCCATGGCCCGGAGGCGGGGATGGACGCACTGCTCCGCCGCTACCCCGACCTCGACCCCTCCGCCGTCCTCGAGGGCTGGGAGCTGGCCATCCCCAACATCTTCACCGAGGCCCCGGTGGCTCCATGGACGCGGCCACCTGGGCTTCGACTCTTGAGTTCGCCTCCGGTGCGCAAGAACATCCCCGCCCCGCCGGCCGAGACCGTCTACCGGCCCGAGCGGAGCCTTCTACGTTCTACAGGCCACATCATGAAAGGAGCGCCCGTGGCCCCCGCCGCTTGATCGCCGTCCTGATCCTCGCCCTCATCGCCACCGCGTGCGGGGGCGCCGGTAACGACTCGACCGACCGGGGCCAGTCGCCCTCCCCGAATTTTAC
>Ga0187892_10009341_pt1 | contig 12955 bp, 9 predicted proteins | sample MA1701073metaG_FD_139345 | JGI IMG/M metagenome (GOLD analysis project Ga0187892, IMG submission 139345) | Bio-ooze microbial communities from a basaltic lava cave in the Kipuka Kanohina Cave System on the Island of Hawaii, USA - MA170107-3 metaG ...
CACACCTCGCCATGCAGCGCGCACTGCGCAGACTGCACGTCACGCCCGACCGCATCATCGTCGATGGCCTGCCCGTGCCCGAGCTGGGCGAGCGCCACGTCGCCATTGTCGACGCCGATGCGCTCGTGCATTGTGTGGCGTGTGCGTCCGTCATTGCGAAAGTGCTGCGCGACCGACTCATGAAACGGCTGGCGCCGCGCTATCCGGACTACGGCTGGGAAGAGAACATGGGCTACGCGACGCTCGAGCACCGTGGCGCCATCTTCGCCCTCGGCTACACTCCTCATCATCGCCGCTCGTTCGAGCCGAACCTGCAGCTGAATCTCGGCCTGTTCGACTGACGGGACGCGGGGCAGGAGGCAGAACATGCACACCGAACACCTGCAGAACGTCCGCGCCGGCCTGGTCGCCGCCGGCTGGCTCGTCGCACTCGCCGTGACGTCACTCGTCGTCTTCATCTTCGAGGCCGGTGAATTCGCCGCATTCGGAGCCGTCAACGCACTCGCTACAGTGGTCGCTGTGGCTGCCGGCTTCGCCGCCGGCGGCTTCTTCACCGGATTCCTCGCCCGCCGCGCTCCCATCCTGCACGGCGTCGGCATGGGCATCACCTCGATTGTCGCCTGGGTTGCCGTCAATGCCATCGCTGCGCTCACCGGCCGGCCCTTCGATTCCGCCGGGCTCACCGTCACCGCTGCTATCGGTATTGTTCTCGTGCAGATGATCGCCGCAGTTCTGGGCGCGCTCGTCGGCTACAACGTCGCGCTCCGCGGCAAGCCCGGCCTGGGCGAGGACGCCGGCGCCGCCTGACGGCCGGAGCCGTAGCGCCGGCCGCTCCAACGCTGGCGCACCCTGACATTCTCGCGCCCTCAGGAGCGCATCCGCGACTTCGTCGAGGCGTTCGCCTGCTCTGGGTGATCTATCCGGATGCGCGCTACGCCATGGTGCACCGCGCCGACGGCTCAGCGCGCAGTGCGTCAATGGGAGCGCCCGGCCGGCGAGGACATGCTGGCGGGGTTCACCCTGCCGCTCGGCGATCTGCTCGCCGGGATCCCGTGATGCCGGCTGGCAATTGATCGCAACCGGGCTCTTCCGCTAGCTTTGCGCGGGCCGGTAGCTCAGCGGTAGAGCAGGGGCCTTTTAAGCCCAAGGTCGTGGGTTCGATCCCCACCCGGCCTATTCTTCGTAACTTGTTGATGGTTCGGGCGTTTGAAGGTTGCGTTCGTCCGCCTCCGTCCTTCGTTCTTCGCCCAAGTACCAAACGAAATACCATCAAGCGGGCCGTTTCCGCCGTCTCAGGACGGCGTGGCGGCCCCGTTGTGCGTGCGTAGTTGCCACCGTTCGCGGTTCATGGAATAGGCGATGAAGTGAGGTCGAAAGCTGGAGGGCCGAGGCGTTGACGAAGAAGAAGGACGGCGGTGGGCAACGACGGACACGCCGCGGTCCGAAGATCGGATCTTCACGCGACGCGACAAGGATGGCACGGTCCGGTACTACGCCGACCTTCGGAGCCTTGGCGGGATGAAGGAAGCGCTCAAGCCGACCGGCGAGCGCCGAGGCCGCGCGACGTCGGATCCGGAAGTTGCCGAGAAGCTCCTGGCGGATCGTGTCAAAGAGTTGCTCGCAAAACGGAACCGGGCGGAGCGGCTGACTGGTGGCGTTGCGCAGCGTGACGTGCCCGGACTCAAGGCGTTCGCAGCCGCGCACCTTATCGCGAAGGCGAAGGCAGGAAAGGTCACTGACAACTGGCTGGAGCGGACGGAGAATCGCCTTCGACTCGCGGTGGAGTTCTTCGGCGCGAGGCGCGCACTCGCCAGCATCGAAGTGCCGGATGTCGAGGGGTGGCTTGCGTGGTTACAGGAACGGCCCGGCCGCCGCGCCAACGGCGAGCTGAGTGGCGGCGCGCTACGGCACTACGTCAACGCGCTCTCGAACATGTACCGCCGTGCGCAGGCGGAGCACGTCGTGCCGCCTGGGTACAACCCGGCCGCGCCGATGCTGGAGAAGCCCACCGCGAAACGCGAAGAAGCTCGCTGGCTCGAGGTGCACGAGGCCGCACTGCTGCTGGAGTCGGCACGCACGTACAAGCCGAAGAATCCGTGGGCGCCGCAGGACGGCAAGCCAGCCGAGCGCGACCCGTCGATTCCGTTCATGTACGCGCTGATCGCTACGTTCCTGCTGACGGGCGGGCGGAAGGCTGAGGTGCTCGGGCTCGAGGTCGGCGACATCAACTTCCAGCGGAACACCGTCACCTTCCGGCCGCACGAGCACCGGCGGCTCAAGACGTCGACGTCGCATCGGACGGTTCCGTTGCAGCCGCAGCTGAAGGAGATCCTGCGGGCGCACCTCCGGGAGCTGGGTATTGCCGGTGGGCTGCTATTCCCGTCGCCGGTACGGGACGGCGCGATGGTGGTCGAACTTCGCAAGCAGCTGGATGCGGTCGCCGAGCGAGCCTGGTGGAAGCCGGGCGAGATTCGGACGAAGGCGTTTCGCCACACGTACTGCGGGGCGCGATTGCAGACGCTGGACGCCGGGGCGCCGATCTCGCCGTTCACGGTGGCTCGCGAGATGGGACACGGTGGCATGGCGCTCGTGAACCGGGTGTACGGGCATCTCGGGACGGTGCGGCATCGGAGTGAACATGTCGAGTACCGCGCGGACATGATTCGCGGGATCAAGGATGCCGAGGTGAGGAAGAGGTTCAGCAAGCGGTTGCGGGCGGTGCGAGCATGAGCACCTCGCGCGTGGTGATTCGCGCGTGATCGAGCGAGAGCTCGAAGCTCTGGTAACAGCCGGCGAGTCGGACCAGGTCGAGTTCAAGAAGAGCACCGGTCAACGCACCGAGGCTGCAAAAGCTGCTTGCGGTATGCTGAACAGCAGGGGCGGCTACGTCGTCTTCGGGGTGACCGACCGCGGCGAGATTCGGGGCCAGGATGTGTCCTCGACCACCATCGAACAACTCCTCGCCGAACTCCGGAAGATCGAGCCACGCATTCTGCTTCAACTCGAGCGCGTCCCTGTGAAAGGCGGTCGCGAGGTGCTCGTCGTGCCTATCGTCGCGATGGGCGACGGACCGTACACGCACGACGGCCGGGCGTACATCCGCGAGAGCCCGAAAACGGTAGCGATGCCCCGCGAGGTGTATCAGCGCGCTCTCCTCGAGCGAATGCATCCACAGCGCCCATGGGAACTGCAATCCGCAGCGGACATCTCGGTTGCCGACCTGGATACCGCCGAGGTCGTTCGAACGGTTGATGAGGCGGTGCGGCGGCAGCGCGTGGATGATCCGGAGACGCGAGATCCAGTTGCCCTGCTCGAGGGTCTCGGCCTGCTTGCTGATGGTCGCCCTCTGAATGCAGCCGTCGTCCTGTTCGGCCGTTCCGAACGCCTTCTTCCGCAGTACCCGCAGTGCCTGCTCCGTCTTGCGCGATTCCGAGGCACGGACAAGAGCGAGTTCGTTGATAATCGCCAGGAGATCGGAAACGCTCTCGCGCTTCTTCAGAGAGCGCAGCGCTTCATGCGTGATCACCTTCCGGTGGCCGGGCGCGTGGTCCCTGACCTCTTCGAGAGAGTCGATGACCCACTCTACCCGCCGGCCGCGCTTCGTGAAGCTCTCGCGAACGCCCTCTGCCATCGGGATTACGCGGCCGTCGGCGGTTCGGTGAGCATCGGGATCTTCGATGATCGCCTCGAGATCGCCAGCACCGGCGTTCTGCCGTTCGGCCTCGAGCCCGAGGACCTGTTGCGTCCCCACGGATCTCGTCCATGGAATCCAGTGATCGCGCAAACGTTCTTCCGCCGGGGAAGCATCGATCAATGGGGCAGAGGCACCCTGAAGATCGTTCAGCTCACGGAGGAAGCTGGTCTGATTTCACCCGAGTTCGAGGAGCGTGGCGGCGAGGTGGTCGTGCGCTTTTTCCCAACGAAGTACGTGCCGCCGAGCAGGGCCAGCCATGATGTCACCGATCTTCAGCAGCGAATCCTTGCCACGCTGGCCGAGCATGGTCCCATGCCGTCGACTCGGATTCGAGAGATCATCGGCGAAAGCATCCCGGATAACACGATGCTCAACGGGCGATGCCGGAAACAGGCTCGGGAATCTTACCGTCGCCGCGCACGCGAACTCCCCACTCGACTCTCCGCCTCGGCCTTACGGTCACGAGATATTCGTTGGGAGACTCGTGCATACAAACGACGAGGGAACTCCCGATGACCGACCGCACGCGATTGACAACCGTCGCACTCTGGGGCCTGGTGATCGCCGTGACGTTCAAGGGGCTGAGCGGGGTGGCCGCGGGTTCGGACTCCTGACCGATCCCAGCGGAGCGACGGCCGGAATTCCGCTCGCATGGCTCGATCGAGGGTTCGCCCTTCTCGAGCTATCTGGTGCTGGGCGTCGTGTTGCTCACCCTGCTCCTCGCGCCCCGCTCGAAGTACTCCTCCGCTCGCCCCCGTTCCCCCTCCCCGCGACGGCCCCGTATCGGGCCGGACCCGGGCTTCCGCCGGGCGCTCAACGCCCAACCCGCAGCACACCGCCGAGGAGGTGCGTAATGCCCTTGCGACCGGGGTCAAAACCAGTATGTTTACAACATGCATGTTGCAAACGTCAAGGATCGCGATCCTCTTGTGAATGCCGTTGCCGGAGCGATTGCGCCCGTCGACAGCGCCGACGCGGAGCATCGGAATGTGGCGCTTGTTTTGGCTCCCCCCGGGTTCGGTAAGAGTTCCGTGTTAAGCGCCGCCGCCGCCCTATCGGCACGCCGTCTGGGTGCGAGAGTCGTCTGGGTTAGCGGAGCGGTGGTAGCAAGCGAGCGCCACTTGGCCCGGCTGTTGTTCTCAGGCGGCGGACCCGATCCTGTCCAGGATGACGGCAAGGGCAGCAACGACAGCGGAGAGCGTTGCGCAGCGATCACTTCGCTGGAGGCCGCATTCACTGCGCTTGAGAAATCAAGGGAGCCCGTTGTGGTTGCGATTGACGACCTCGACGAGCTCGTGTTCAAGCGAGAAGGGTTGGCAGAACAGCTCGCGCAGCTGGCGTTCTCTGGCGCGGTTCACCTCATGGCTTCATGCAAGCCTGCAGGCGGTCGCCGCCTTATGGCTCAACAGCACCCGTTCGCAGCTGCAGTCGTGGCTCACGGCGGCCGCATCGCATCCACCTCACTTTCCGCGCTCAATGATGAGGCGGCACACGCACTCATACGTCGCCGCGCACCACGTCTCTCTGAAGCTACGACTCAAGTCATCATTGACGCGGCCGGCGGGCATCCGACCGCGCTCGTTTTTCTCAGCCGTCTAACGGAGCTGCGCGTGCGAGACCCCAGCCTCCGCTCTGCCATCCCTAATGCTGCGCGTCTTCCTGAACTGTTTGCCCGCGCGGCGGAATTCGCGGGCGCAGTCTACGCAGAGGCCTGGGCGGCGCTTGGTCCCCAGCAACGCGCCGTGATCTGGCAGCTGAGCACGTCTACGGGACCAACGACCGCGGCGGACATCGCGCAGTCTCTCGCTCTGTCACCCTCGCATGTCAGTGCACAATTGACCCGGCTTGTGGGAGATGGACTCGTAAGCCGGACCGGGATACGAGGGCAGTTCGTGATAGCGCCCCTTCTCGCAGAATGGATCGTACGCCGCGCTGCACGCGCAGGTACGGTGCAAGCATCGGCGATGGCGCGTGTGGCACGGACGAGGGGACCCAATAGTCGTTCTCGATCAATGGCGACACACCAGAAGCATGCATCGGGTCCGGCACTCTCGTACTTGCCGCGAGAGGAGGTCGACTAATGGGGCGGCCATATGCTACGGAACTCGCACTTCTGAGTGACACCTACGCAAACGCGCTCACAGCCGATATCACTCAACTTCGCGAGAGCGTTGACGCCCTCCGCACCATGCCGCTGATTGTTGTCGGCTCAGGAGGATCCGTCAGTGCATGCCACATTACGGCGCGCCTCCACGAGTCGCGGGCGCGACTTAGCGCCCGTGTGCTCACGCCACTCGAATTCGTCCGCCATCCCGTTCCGCAGCAGGCCGGCGTGCTCCTGCTAAGTGCGAGCGGTAGGAACCCCGACATCATCGCCGCGGCGGTGCATGCGATCGAGGCTGAATACGCACCGGTAATGAGCCTCAGCACGCGGCAGGACACTCCGCTGCGCGGTACACTTTCGCCACATCGTCATGCAATTGCTCACGAATTCGTCGGCCCCTCTGCCAGAGACGGCTTTCTCGCCACGAATTCGCTGCTTCTTACGTGCGCACTTATAGCGCGATCATATGACTGCGATCTGCCATTTGCACTTCCGAGTCTGCACGCGATTGGGCATGGCGCCGCCGATATGGGCAACCACCACGGCGAAATCCATACGCAGGATCTCGAGCTCATCGAGAGTCTGACGCGTGGGAGCATTATCATGCTCGCAAGCGGGTGGTCTGTCGCAGCGGCATACGACGCGGAATCGAAATGGGCCGAGAGCGGGTTCGGAACTATCACGGTGACAGACGCGCGCAACTTTGCCCATGGTCGCCATCATGGCTTATCTCAGCATCTGAAGGATATGGCCGTCGTCGGCCTCGCCACAGGTGACGGACCCGATCTCACGGAGCGTACGCTAAAGGCACTCCCAAGAGCGGCACGCTGGGCACTGATGCGAAGTCCTCTGCCCGGTGTTGCAGGTGCGCTCGACCTACTCGTGCGGATCATTCTCTTGGCGGGGGAAGTTGGTGCTCGTCGCGGACTCGATCCAGGTCGCCCGCGCGTCCCGGCCTTTGGGCGCCGACTTTACAACGCGGGCATCCCGCGACGGATGCTGACTCAGTTGTCGAATGGCGCCGAGTTGGCGGAAGGCAAGAGGCAACGACCCAAAGGCGAGGACCTGTGGATTCGGCGCAAAGTAACCGCGGCAGCCTGGGAGGGGGCTTCAACTGAGACCCGGGACGAGTGGCGGACGCGCTGTCGAGCATGGGTCCGGATTGCGGAATCATCGACCATCGCCGGCCTCGTTGTCGATTACGACGGAACGCTTTGCGAAGCGGACGAACGTTTTGGGCAACCCGTGGCAGAAGTCGGCGATACCCTCACACGGCTGGTGGATGAGGGCATGGTTCTCGGTGTTGCGACCGGCCGTGGTGGCTCCGTGCTCGACGCTCTCCGTGCAATCTTGCCCGAGCGCGTGTGGGACAAGGTGATCATCGGGATGTACAATGGCGGTGTGCTCTGCCGGCTGACAGATCAGCCCGATCTAGAGGTCACGCCGGACCCGGCGATTGAGGCAGCCCGCGTGGCGCTGGAGGTCTCGCCCGTGCTCCGCGCCGTCGCTCGCATCCGTCCTCGCCCGACGCAGCTAACCATACGCAGTGCATGTCCGCTGCCTGACGGCGTTCTTCAGCGATTCGTCTCAGAAGCCTTGGATGTCCCCTGCTTGGACACACTTCCCTTTTCCGATAGACCGCGCGGGGTCCGTCACACCTCCGCTTCAGGCGCTGCTCCGCAGCCTGGCGAGGCCCAGAGCACGCGACCGGTAGCGGCTTCGCCGCTCTCTGTGAGGAACCACGCCGTCAACGTGTTCGCGTCGGGCCACACCGTCGACGTCATCGCCCGACACGCATCGAAGCTCCGAGTTGTCGAAGCGGTCCGCGACGTGATTGTCAATGGCTCCAGTCAAAGGCCTCCCGATGCGACAATCATGACCATTGGCGACCAAGGCCAACTTGGCGGGAACGACTGTCACTTTCTCTCCCATCCGATGGGCCTGAGTGTTGAGCACGTATCGAGCGTCTTGGATGGCTGCTGGAATGTGGCACCCGCCGGAGCCCGGCGAACTGCTGTACTGCTTGCATACTTGACTGCGCTGCGACCCGACGAGCACGGCGACTTCCGATGGTCGACTCTCCGCGTCCAATCCTTAAACTCAGGAGGGCATGAGCGCGGAGTCGCAATGCGGGCTGACCCATCAAGTAGCAAAGGATCTCGAGCGACAACATGAAGGAAAAGCTCGGTCTCCAGGTTTTCGGCGACATCATGGGTTGGGATGATGCCTACGCCACAGAACAGTTCCGGTGGCTCAGCCTCATGTCCCGCTTGAAGTACGACGGTTATCAGGATTTTCTGGCGGGGGTGCGATTTATCGAGAGCCTCGCCAACTGGATGCAGCAGTTTGTCGAACCGGAGGAACGACAGCGCGCATACGCGTTCGTGCGGCACGCACTCGTGTACGTCGGCCCAGCAGAGATGCTCCGTCTCGTCGAATCGTTCTACCATGAGCACGTCCAACGACGCCTGTTGCGATCCGTCGCACTAGCGGCTGGTATTCCCGCCTATCGTGTGTGGGCAAGCAAGACATCCGCCGAAGCTTATGACGTTCTGCTCCGCCGTACACTGTTCATCGGCTTGAGCGAAGGCGCACGCCTTGATCTATTTCGTCGGACTAACGCCGCGACGATTTCCAATGAGCAGGTTCTTCTGGCTACGTACGTCGATGCTGAGAAGTGGCGCAAACTACAGGTGGACCTCGCAAAGGACTTGGGCGTCTCGGTCGAAGACCAGACGGCGACTTTTCAGCTTGTGTATCTCATCGACGACTTTGTCGGCTCCGGCACCACTTTCCTCCGCCAGGAGGGCACTGACTGGAAAGGCAAGCTCGCTGCATTTAGGATGACTATTCGCGATATCCTCCAGACACACTTCGACGCGGACCTCACCGTGTGCGTCCATCACTACATTGCTAATCATCATGCCGTGGACGTGCTTCGGCAACGGCAGCAGCAGGCGCTGACGGAACTCGGCGCTGAATCGTGGTTCCGCAATGTGGAGTTCAGCTTTGGGACTGTGCTTCCAAGCGACCTGCCACTGACCGCGTCGCCACTTCCAGAGGCACGGGCGTTCATCGCTCTCGCCCGGAAGTACTTCGATCCCGATGATCCGACGACCAACAATGAGCACATCCAGAAGGGTGGCACGACAGCGGAGCTGGGCTTCGCCGGCTGCGCATTGCCGCTTGTACTCGAACACAACACACCGAACAACTCCGTCGCCCTACTCTGGGCTGACACCGTAGGGCATGATGGGACCGACGGTGAGCCCGCTAGGCACGCTATGCGGCCGCTTTTTCGCCGTCGGCAGCGTCACGGCTGATGAGGATTTACTAATGGCCAACAACCCCTTCGAGAAACGTGCTAGCGAGTACTTCCGGAATGAAGACGCGTTCCTCTCGGTCGTCAGCCCCGAGCCGATCGCGATCTTTCTCAAGCCTCATGCGCAGACGGACAGGCTTTATGATCGCCTCGTCTTAATGAGAGGCGCGCCAGGCTCGGGTAAGACAACAATCGCACAACTCTTCGAGTACCATCGGATTGCTACCCTGCTACGACACGCGGCGAACGCCGCTTTCAAGCCTCTCATCTCCGCACTCGCAGATTGTCGGGCGATCGTGGATGGGCAGCCGGCCGTGGCCGGCTGCCGCCTCGCACTCGAGAGTGGGTATCGCGACATGTGGCAGTTTCCCTACACCGATGACCTAAGGACAGGACTTCTCACGACTCTTATTCAGGCGCGCGCGATGCTCGCGTGGCTCAGGAATCTAGAGGCGGGTGGGGTCGACCTTAACGACGTAGCGCTCGTTCCGCGTGATGGGCATGTGGCCGCCACGAACGCCATCGGCGGGACGGTAGCAACGGACGTACTCGCGCGGGCGCGACAGGTTGAGCGCGAGCTCTATAACATTTCTGCCGCCCTCGTACCGCCGCCGGTCGCTGCCGTCGAACGCAGTGCCATCGGAGCGTACCGACCTTTTGACGTCGTAGAGCGGATTGATGCAAGACTCACGACGGCGGAAGGTAGCACGCGTATCTCGCTGCGGCCTCTCGTTGTCCTAGACGACGCCCAAACGCTGCACCCGAACCAATTCGCCGCCCTACAGGCATGGCTGGCACGAAGAGAGCCGCGTATCTCTCGATGGGTGCTCAGCTGGCTTGACGTCGTAACACCTGAAGAGGCGTTGCACGCGGGCCGAGATTTGGACGTTGATCACCCAGAGCAGCCGGGAGTCGCGTCCGGGCGCGACGTTACCCGGATCTATTTGCAAAGCGGGTACACGGAGCGGAAGAAGGAGCGGCGGCTCTTTCGCAAGACGGCCAAGGACATGGCCAACCGATACTTGCAGCAAACGCCAGGCCTGGCAGATCGTGGCTTCTATCGCTTCGAGGATCTTCTCTCGACTGCCCTTCCTGCCATGGCCCGGGGGAAGATATCGGAGTTCGGACGTGCCGTAGCGGCCGAGCAAAAGCGTTTCCAGGTATCAGCCGAGCGCCGCAGGACAATCGAGGCGGAGGTGACGGCGTACGCTGCGTCGACGCACAGCGAGGATATCACGCCCGAGCTGCGTTTGGCGATGACGCGCATTCTAATGGCACGCTATGACAAGCGGCGCGCCAGAAGTGCACCGTTGTTCGATGACCTGCTCGATGCGACGGAGGATGTCGAGCCGGCGCGGCCACTGAAGGCTGATGCGGGCGTGGCCGATGGTGCACGGCTGCATCTGATGCACTCGCATGGACGCCCGTACTACTACGGCATCGATTCACTTTGCGATGCAAGCTCCGAGAACGCGGAGCAGTTCCTCCGGCTCGCTGGGGCGTTGGTGGACCGCGCGCTGACCCAACTGACACGAGGAAAGCCCGCCTCCCTTGCTCCCGAGACTCAGCACTACCACCTGCGCGAACGTGCCGACGCAATGTTCGCGCAGTGGAGCTTTCCCGGGTTCGAGGTCGTGAAGCGTCTGGTCACGGCCATGGCGGGAGAGTGCCTTGATAGATCACTAGAGCCCAACGCCCCACTTGGTGCAGGGGCCAATGCGTTCGGACTGCCACAAGAGGAGTTCGACCAAATCCATGTGAGGCACCCACGCTTGGCGCGCGTGCTCCAGTTCGCGGCCGCGTACAACGCGATTACACTGGTCCCCGACTACGTTACAAAGCACCGGAAATGGTGCCTCCTCGAGCTTGGCGGAGTTGCGTTGCTGAAGTTTGGTCTCACGCTTAAGCGCGGCGGCTTCGTCGGGCGGACCGTTGAGTACGTCGCTCAGATTGCGGGTGTGGACGAGGATGAGGCCACGGAGACAGGCGGCGCTATATCTTCGTTGGCTGGACCGAAGGCTGGCCTGTCTCTGCCAGATGGAAGCCACTGGGAGTGACTCCTAAGCGGCTACCGCGGTCAGCGCGCGCAGCTGACTGGTGCGCCGCGGGCGTCCGGTATGGCACCCGCGGCGCGGGAGAGCCGCCCCGCTGGGAGCGGTGCATCGATCATCGGGGTGACTCCATAAGTGGCTTTACGGCTCAGCACTTTGGCGAAGCTAATCGCCGCGTATTGCTCGTAGGTGGCGCCGGCTTCGACCCGCGCACCCTCACAGTCGCGCGGCTCCTCACAAGCACTCTCGGTGATCGGCTGGAGGGACTGTTCATCCGCGAACGCCGATCGTCCCCTGACCGGGCCCTTTTGGCGCGGGCCGACGAACATGCGGCGGAGTTACTGCGGCTTGTTCCAAATGCGCGAATGGCTGACGTCGCTGTGTTCGAAGCCGATGGCGCAGTCGGCTTGGGGAGACGCGTTGTGGAGCTGCTTCGGGACCTAGACATCTCCCCATACACTGACATCATAATCGACTTCAGCGCTCTCTCGATTGGGAGCAGCTTCCCGTTGACACGCCTCCTGCTGGGGCGACTCGAGGCTGAGGATACCGGCGCGCACGAAACCACAGAAACAGAAACAACGCCACGTGGCGACGGGAGAATCAATCTACATGCGATGGTGACGGCACGCACGACGACCGACCATCGCATCCTTCCATCACCAAGCGCTGTCGTTGGACCAGTCCATGGCTTTCAGGGGCGATTCGGCCTCGATGAAACCGCGCGAGCAGCGAAGATGTGGATCCCACAGCTGCGTTTTGAGCAGCAAGGTATCCTCGGGCGGCTTTATGACTACCTTCAGCCGGATGACGTTGTACCGGTGTTACCGTTTCCCGCGCACGATCCGCGCCTCAGCGATCGGCTCGTTGAGCATTACGCGACCGAGTTCGAGGACCGGTGGAGCGTCGACGCTCGTAGCATCGTCTATGCGGACGAGACGAGTCCACTCGACTTTTACCGGACGGTATTACGCATAGACGACGGGAGGCATCCGGTTTTTGCGAGCACGGGCGGTAGCCTTCTGATCCTCTCGCCGATGGGTAGCAAGGTGCTCGCGCTGGGGGCAATGATGGCCGCTACCGAACGCGATCTCCCCGTCATGTATGTCGAGGCTCTGGCGTATTCGGCAGACCTTCTTGACGATGATCGGGAGGGCTACTCATCCTCCGACATGGTGCATGTTTGGCTCTTTGGTGAGGCGTACCCGAGAGCAGCCACCAATTCACCAGATTCCGGCGGTGGAGCGGGCTAGCTGCCCTCTAATGCTGAATCTCGCTAGCCGCGGGCGCGGCCGGCCGACTGCTACCGGCATGACCCGGAGGGGACAGATGGGGGATGAGAGGGCGGCGAAATCGCGATACAGCCGAGGGGCTGACCGATGACGAGAAAGGTCACGGTCAGACAGCGGGCCGGCAGATCCCCGAGGGCGGCGAGAGTCGGTAACGCGGCAATTAACGATGGCAATGGAGAATCACGCTCACAGCGATCCGGCCGTTCCACACCTGTCGAGCGGTTGCGTCAGCACTCGGTATTCGGCACCGGTCTCGTTGCGCTCGACGTGATCATCAGCGCCGACCCCGATCTTCCGCCGTCGTTCGCCGCAGGGGGGACGTGCGGGAACGTCATTGCGGGACTTGCGTATCTCGGTTGGGAGGCGTTTCCAGTGGCACGCCTGAACGGCGATGCGGCCTCCATGATCGTTCGCGCTGACCTACACCAGAGTGGAGTAGCGCTCGATTTCGCGATGCAGACCCCCGGGACCGAAACGCCGATAGTTATTCAG
>Ga0187892_10009342_pt1 | contig 12955 bp, 14 predicted proteins | sample MA1701073metaG_FD_139345 | JGI IMG/M metagenome (GOLD analysis project Ga0187892, IMG submission 139345) | Bio-ooze microbial communities from a basaltic lava cave in the Kipuka Kanohina Cave System on the Island of Hawaii, USA - MA170107-3 metaG ...
GGTGGCAAAGACAATGGTGCGCCTGGTCTGCGCCCGCACTACCACGCGAACTACTATGCAGCTTTCGTCATTGGTCCGGACGGGCACAACATCGAAGTGGTTTGCCACGAACCCGAGGCCTAACCCTTTCATCGAGGGGACGTCCACAAGCGGGCTTCGCCCACTTGCGGCTGCCCCTCATGTCCAACGTTTAGAGCGCACATGCAAGGCCGTCGGTAGCCTAGCGTCGACCACCACCAAGCACCGCTAGATTTGCGCGTAACGGGCTTCCTGATATGAAGGCATTCGTCGTCGAGAAATACGGCAAGAGCGGCCTTCGCGCCGCCCGAGCGCCCGAGCCAACCGTCGGACCGCGTGACGTCCTGGTTCGGGTGAGTGCTGCCAGCATCAACCCACTGGACAAAATGGTCCGGAACGGCGAGTTCAAGCTGCTCCTGAAATACAAGACGCCGTTCGTGCTCGGACACGACCTCGCCGGCGTTGTGAGCGGGTCGGCGCCGACGTGCGGGACTACAAGGTTGGCGACGAGGTCTACGCTCGACCTCGCGACCTGCGTATCGGGGCCTTCGCGGAGTTCATCGCCATCGACCATGCCGACATCGCCGTAAAGCCGAATTCACTCACGATGGAAGAGTCTGCAGCGGTCCCGCTGGTGGCGCTTGCCGCGTGGCAGGCGCTGGTCGACCTCGCACAGGTCAGGCCGGGGCAGAAGGTCCTCGTTCACGCTGGCGCGGGCGGGCTGGGCTCGACAGTCGTCCAGCTCGCCAAGCACCTGGGCGCCTACGTCGCCACAACTGCGCACGGCAACAACGAGAAGAAGGTACGCACTCTCGGCGCAGACAAAGTCATCGACTACACGAAGGCAGACTTCGCCGAGTCGCTCTCCGGCTACGACGTCGTGCTCGACTCCCTGGGTGGCGAAAACCTCGCGAAGTCGCTGACCGTGCTCAGACCTGGTGGCCTAGCGATCAGCGTCGTTGGCCCGCCGGACGCCGCGTTCGCCGAGCAAGTCGGCCGGCCACTACTGAAGCCCGTGTTGGCGCTGATGAGGCGCAAGGTCCGGGCGCAAGCCAGAAAACTAGGCGTGCGCTATTCGTTCTTCTTCATGCGGGCCGATGGCGCGCAACTGAAGACGTTGGCCGCTCTCTATGATGCGGGCACACTGCGTCCGGTGCTCGACCGCACGTTCCCATTCGAAGAGACTCTCGATGCGATGGCCTATGTGGAACAGGGGCGCGCGAAGGGCAAGATCGTCGTCACCATGCCGCCCTCAGGCAGCTGACCACAGAAGCTGCTGTACCGAGACCATGCGCCAGCAAGCCAGTACCAAGATTACAAAGGTGGCCCATCAAGGCGGTTGCCCTTGCCGTCTAAGGCCGAATGCGCTCTAACACGTTGCTGGAGCGGCAGCGGTGGATGCCTCATCTCTCATCGATCGGTACTGCGAAGTCTGGTCCGAACCCGTCGAAAGTAGGCGCGCAGAACTACTTGCGTCGGTCTGGGGTTCCCACGCCACGTACACCGATCCGTCCGTCCATGCAGCCAATGCGGAAGAACTGCTTTCTCACATCGCCAAGGTTCAAGCACGTCGCCCTGGCGCGAGGGTCGTACGCACGAGCATGGTCGACATCCATCACGGTATTGCTCGGTTCGCGTGGCATGCTGTTCAAGCCGACGGCACTGCTTTGCCAGAAGGCCTAGACATCGCGTTCATTTCGTCCGATGGCACGCGAATCGAACGCATCATTGGTTTCTTCGGTCCGTTGGCGAGAGGCACAGAATGACGCCCAACCCGTTGGGCGTCCGCATTTGGGATCAGTTTGAACGACTGCTTCCCGCCGGCACGATGGACCACAACGGGCCGGGGGCGGACCTTCAGACTGACACACCGTCCGCTCGCAGGGCAAGTCGTTCCAGCGCGGCATCGAGTTCGGACGACTCGGGCAGCTTCAGATCAAATTCGTTCGAAAGCGCCGCGCGAAGCTCGTCGCCACTCTTCAGCACGCGCCGCGTTGTTGCACCGTTTAGGAAATGCACCGCGAGTTCGTTGTCGCGCAGCGCGTAGCGCCGATCGACTGCGGCCCGCGCGGCGATCAATCCGGTGACGAACCTCGACTGCGGATGGTGCGACAGGTACCAGTTCGTCACTTCGTAATCCGGCTGGAATTGCTGCTGCAGGTCGAAGCTGTAGAACGTCTGCCACTCACCGCGAATCCGCGCCTGCATCAGGAAGACATCGCCCGCGCGAGACAATCGAAACGGCTCGTGCGGTGTCTCCTGCTCGATATCCGCCTCGAGTCGCAAGGGCGCCGTCAACGTAAGCCCGCCGAAACCGACATCGGCGAGCCAGGTTCCCCCATCGAGCTCAACGCGCAGCAGCATGTGGCTGCGCGCGGTGATCGCACCCGCAGGCGCATTCCACAGCACTCGAGCCGCGAGTCCGGTCACCTGAAAGCCGAGCGCTTTCAGAACATGCATGAACAGCAGGTTCTGCTCGAAGCAGTAGCCGCCGCGACGATCGTGCACGAGCTTTTGCTGCAGCGAACGTGGGTCGAGCAGCACCGGCCAGCCGAGCAGCGGATTCAGGTTCTCGAATGGGATCGCCTGCGGATGCAGCGCATGCAGCGCACGCAAGGTATCGAGCGTCGCTGCGTGCGCGCCGGTGTAGCCGATCCGCCGGAAGTAGGCATCAAGGTCGAACGGCGATTTCATCCAACATGCTTTCTCATGTAGACCAGAGAAAACTCCCCCTGCGAACGCCGGTCGTACTCGACGTATCCAAAGTGCCCGTACGCGGCGTAAACGAGCGCGCTCACTCTCGAAGCATCCGCTTCAACTGCGGGCCGAAACGAATATTCAATCTTTGTCACCGCAGTGCGCTCAGCGCTTCAACAAGGCGTTCCGTCCAGTCAAAGCTGAACCGTTGCCGGCCGCTTCTTGGCCTGTCCTGGCAATCGGAAGACACCGAACCCGCGCCGGTCCAACGTCAGGATTCGCGAATCGCGGGTCTCGCGATACAGCCACAGCACAGTGGCGTCGGCGAAGTCCATGGGTACTTTGGCATAGCCGCGCATCCAGAGCGCTATTTCTTCGTAGGCGGTCTGCGGCACCGGCATCACTGCAATCGCAAGCGCCGCCCACGCCACAAAGGCGGCTTGCACAGCCACGTTGAAGTCGAGCATGTGCGTCACCTCGGTGACCACCGCTTCAGTCGTCAGCAGCCGATTCTTGAAGGCGCGGGTGGCGAACCAGGCATGGACGCTGGCGTGGTCGTGATCGTCGCGGTCGAAGTAGGCCACCAGCGGCCCGGTGTCAACGACGACGGCCTGCATGCAGCTTTTGCCTCAGAACCTTGCTGTGCTGGCGCGCACCGTCGCTACGGCCGCTGCCAGGCATGCCGGCCAATGCCGCGGTCACGTCGAGGTAGATCGCATGACTGTCGATCGCAGCATCGGCGGCGGCCATCTGTTGTTCGATGGCATTGCGCAGCCATTCGCTGCGGGTCATTCCATGCCGCGAGGCGAGCGCAGTCAGCCGTTTCTCCTGCTCGGAGGACAGTCGAAGGGAAAGCATGGTGGTCATATCCGACCGTGATACAAACCGTGATACGCAGAGGATAGTTGCCAGTCCGATCAAGGTCAATCGGCAATCGAACCCCGAAAGATCCGATGTCTGCCGTTGCCGGTCGCCCCATCAAATGCCAGGTTTGAGCGCCGCATTGGACTTGGTAGCTCATCGTCCATGAGTGCGAGATCAAAAGCCGTCGTCGTCGGTCATGAACGACTTCTTGGTTGCGAAATTTCCAGCGATCATTGCGAATCCGGTTTGATCGACGATCGACGCAAGCTCAATGACCCTTGAAACCTGGCTCACCTTCCTGATCGCGCAGGTTCTGATCAGCGTGTCGCCCGGCCCGGGAGCGATCGCGTGCATGACGAACGGCATGCGCCACGGCTACCGGCTCGGCATCTGGAACATTCTCGGCATGCAGGTCGGCATCGCGGTGCAACTCGCGGTCGTCGGCGTCGGACTCGGAGCGGTACTCGCAACATCAACGCTCGCGTTCAATGTCATCAAATGGCTCGGCGTTGCGTATCTCGCCTGGCTTGGGTGGCAGGCGTGGAATACGCGGGCGGTGCCGATGCAGGTCGAGGGAGCAGCGGCGCCAACGACGACGCGCGGCAAACTTTTTATGCAAGGTTTTCTCGTTAACGCGACGAACCCGAAAACGACCGTGTTCTTCGTCGCCGTGCTGCCGCAGTTCATCGATCCCGCGCGACCGCTGCTGCCGCAGTACCTGGTCGTCGCTGCCACGTTTGCCGTGGTCGATATTGTCGTTTCGAGCGGCTACATGTTATTTGCGGCAAAGGTGCTGACCCTGCTGCGGGCGCCGCAACAGATCCGGTGGATGAACCGGTTGTTCGGCGGGCTTTTCCTTGGCGCCGCGGCGCTACTTGCCAGCTTCAAACGGCTGGTCTGAGGAGATCTGTCTAGGCGCAGTTCACCGTCACGTCGTGGAAATGACCGAAGTCGACCGACGACGTGACGGTCACCGCTGTCTTCGCCTTGATCTGCGCGAGTTGTGCCGCGCTCAGCGTGATCGTGTGATCGTGACCCGCAGCGCCGGCAATGCTGTACGTCTTCGCGACGGTTGAGTCCACATCGGCGGCCGGGATAGTCAGCGTGTGGCCGTGGTTGGCGGAAACCGCAGTCGCGCCGCACGAGAGCGCGGGCGGCGGTGACGGGGGAGGAGCGGGTGGAGGTGGGGGCGGAGGCGGCGGCGGGCTGTAGTCGCCACCACCTCCGCCACACGCGCTGATCAGCAACGCGAGCGCACCGAAGCTGCCGCAGAAAAACAGCCTGCGCGTGGAGCGGGGCGGCAACGAACATTCAACGTGTTGATCGGGTCGGGCCATCGCGCGCTCCCATATGCGGTAAGTTCTCGCAGCGGTATATCCGCCGGCGACTGCAAGAGGTTCAACAGGCGCCGTAGCGTGGTTACGCGATTAGCCCGGCTATCGGGTGTTCTCTAAAACAGATCGAAGTACTCGCGCTGCTCCCATTCGCTGACCTCGAGGTTGAAGCGCGCGATTTCGGCTTCCTTGATGCGGCAAAAATAGTCGATGAAATCGGCGCCCAAGCCATCGCGCAGGACTTCGTCTTTCTTGAGGAACGGCAAAGCCTCCGAAAGCGTTGAAGGCAACAGCTCGACTTTCGCCTCGTAGGGCGTGTCCGCCGACGGGCCGGGATCCAGCTTGCGGGCGACGCCATCGAGCCCGGCGTGAATCTGGGCGGCGAAGTAGAGGTAGGGATTGGCGGCAGGTTCGCCGGCTCGGTTTTCGATGCGCGTCGCCGGATCGCCCGGGCCGCCGATCACGCGCAGCAACGCGCCGCGATTGTCCCTGCCCCAATGGATGCGGTCGGGCGCGAGGGAATAGGGACGGTAGCGCTTGTAGCCGTTGATCGTCGGCGTCGAGAGCGCGGTGCTCCCTTTGGCGTGGGCGAGCAGGCCGGCGAGATAGTGCTTTCCGGTCTCGGAAAGCACTTGATCTTTCCTGCCAGGCACAAATGCATTTTTCTTGCTGGAGACAGAAACAAGGGACTGGTGCAAGTGCCAGCCGCTGAACATCACGTTCGGCAGTTTCGGCCGGCACATGAAGGTGGCGTGGTAGCCGTTGCGGCGCGCGATCTGCTTCACAGCGCTGCGAAACAGCAGCATCGCGTCGGCCGAGGCCATGCCGCGCATCGCATCGAGCGTGAACTCGAACTGGCTGGGACCGAACTCGACCTCGTAGGAGCGCAGCGGCAGTTGAAGCTGTTGCAGCTGCGTTCGCAGGATCTGAACTACAGGATCGATCTGGTCGTATCGTTGTTCGGTGAGGTACTGATAGCCGGTGGTGAGCAGGCTGACGTCGGGTGGGGCGCCGGGTTGGCCCGCATCCTCTGGACGCAAGTGCGGGTCGGTGATCTTGAAGACGTGGAATTCGATCTCCAGGCCGGCGATGAACTCGTAGCCGGCTTTGCCGAGCTTTGCCAGCGCCTGGCGCAGCAGCCGGCGGGTGTCGAAGGGCACCGGCTTGCCGTCGGCGAAATACAGGTCGCAAAGCACCCACGCGGTCTCGGGCGCCCAGGGCAGGATCCTGAAGGTTGGCGGGTCGGCGACGATCAGGAAATCCGCCGCGCCTTCCATCTCCGGCATGCCGATGCCGGCGCCCGGTGTGAAGGCGGGATAGACCGTCTTGTGCGAAGTGTCTTTGAGCAGCAGCGTGCTGGTGATGGTGACGCCGTCGTCCAGCGCGGCGCCGAGCGCGGCCGCGGCGACCGTCTTGCCGCGCAGGATGCCGTGCTGGTCGGCGAACGAGAAGCGGATCGCCTTGATGCTGCGGGCCGCGACCTCCTTGCGAAGTTTCTTCGCAGCGGCGCGCTGCACAGCGCTCCACAGCCCGTGGCGCTCTACAAAGCTCATGCGCCGGTCTTCACACAGCCCTTTGCCGCCCATGGCGCGGCGCGTCGCCGCGTCACATCCGCCTCCTTCCAGTAGTTATCCCAGCGGCCGGTCGGGCCGATGCCGTCGATCGCGGGCGGCCCGGTGAACTCGGCCGCGGCCGCAGCATCGAGCATCATCATGGTCTTCTCGCCCCTGGCGGTCTTTTCGATCGCATCCACCAAGAGGCGGCGGTAGAGCGCGACGCCCTTGTCGCTGCTGCCCAGGTTCTCGCGCGTGCGGTCGGCAATCCGGCCTTGCGACTCGCAGGCAAACTGGTCGTGGATGTTGATATCGAAGCCCATCCCCGTATAGGTGGAGTTGCGCTGCTGCTCGGCGTCGAAGCCCCAGCCGTTGGCGCGGTTGTAAATCGGCTTGTAGTCGGGCGCCGGGTAGGTCTTCAGGCGCTGCTCGCGCATGGTCTTCTTGTCCACTGGCGTGGTGAAGCTCGTGAAGATCGAGTACCAGTAGCAGCCGGTGTCGTCCACCGGCACGTGCCACTGGGTGATGGTCATCTCGGCGTTCATCGGGATCACGAAGGCCTGCGGAAAGAGAATGTGGGTAGCGCGCCCATGGGTCTGCCGGTCGTCGATCCTGCGCAGCGTGACCAGGCGAATGCCGTAGTCGGTGCGCGCCACCGTGATTTCAGGCCGGTCGTGCTCGCGCAGCAGCTTCGAAATCGGCAGGTCCGAATCGAGCGGCTTGCCGCGGAACTGCTTGCCGTAACTTGCCGCCGCGTCCTCGTCCTCGAAAAAGCGGTGCAGGAAGGAGGCATGCGCCGGGTCGATGCCGACTTCCAGCGCCTGCAGCCAGTTGCAGTCCCAGTAGCCTTTGAAGGCGAAGGTATAGGCGTCGGGCGCGGTGAAGCAGTCGAAGTGCGGGAACTCGGACGGCTCGCCCGCGCCCAGCCAGGCAAACAGGATGCCGCTGCGCTCGACCACCGGGTAGGAGCGCTGCCGGACGAGCTCGCACCTGCGGCTGCCCTGCGGCTCGGCCGGGGTTTCCAGGCACCTGCCCTCGATGTCGAACAACCAGCCGTGGAACACGCAGCGCAGATTGCCATCCTCCCAGCGCCCGTAAGCGAGGTCGGCGCCGCGGTGCGGGCAATGCCGGTCGAGCAGCGCGTACTGATTTGTCTGGTTTCGAAATAGAACATAGGAATCGCCAAGCACAGTCACGGGCTTGACCGGGCGTGGCCCCTCGAACTCGTCGACCAGCGCAACCGGTTGCCAGTAGTTGCGCAGCAGCTTGCCGGCCGGGGTACCCGCGCCGACGCGCGTCATCATCTCGTTCTGCTCTTGGGTAATCATGCTCGTTTCATGGGCGCCGCCGCTCGAGCGGCCGGCACGCCCGGCTACTGTACCGCCGATTTTTCGGCCGCGGCATTTCGGGTGATCATTGCGAATCAGACTCCGTCGCGACCGAAAGAACCACAGTGAACCTTGAAACCTGGCTCGCATTTCTTGTCGCCGCAATTCTGATCAGCGCATCGCCGGGCGCGGGCGCGATCGCCTGCATGACGACCGGTATGCGGCACGGCTACCGGCTCGGCGTCTGGAACATCCTTGGCATGCAGATCGGCATCGGGTTGCAGCTCGCCGTCGTCGGTGTCGGACTCGGCGCAGTACTCGCCACATCAACGTTCGCGTTCAACGTTCTCAAGTGGCTTGGTGTCGCATATCTCGCCTGGCTTGGCTGGAGGGCATGGAACACACCGGCCGTACCGGTTAGTGTCGATCGCACCGCCCTGCCCGCGGTCACGCGCAGCGAACTCTTCGTGCAAGGCTTTCTCGTCAACGCGACCAATCCGAAAGCGACCGTGTTCTTCCTCGCGGTGCTGCCGCAGTTCATCGATGCGGCTCGATCGCTGCTTGCGCAGTACCTCGTGGTGGTGGCCACGCTCAGCGTGATCGACACCGTAGTGATGAGCGGCTACACGCTGTTCGCGGCAAAGGTGCTGTCGCTGCTGCGCGCGCCGCGGCAGATGCGGCTGATGAACCGGTTGTTCGGCGGACTCTTCATCGGAGCAGCAGCGCTGCTCGCGAGTTTCAAGCGCGCGGCGTGATTGTCTTGCGGTTGCGCCGTTACGGCAGCAGATCGCTCACGTCGAGCGTGGCATCGGGCGCGGCCAAGGGCGACACGCGTTCGCCGGCCCGCAAGACCCGCCGATCCAGATTCTGCTCGCCTCGGGGCGCGCGGCAGACTTCGAGTGTGTTGCCGGCGAGGTCCAGCACCCAGTATTCGGCGATTCCCACCCGCGCATACGCGGCGAGCTTGCGCCCCCGGTCATACGCGAGCGATGCGTCGGCGACCTCGACGATGAGTTCCGCATGCTGAGGATGAGCGTCGCGGTAGTCGCGCGGATGACCGCGCACTACGGCGATGTCTGGCTCGGGTTCGGAATGTGCCTCGAGCGCAAGCGGCAGTTGTGCGCGAACATCAAAGCCAGCACCGAAGGCTTGCGAAAGCTCGCGCTCAAGGAGTCGAATGGCGGTAGCGTGCCGGCTTTTCTGAGGCGCCATTTCAACGATCTCCCCGTCGAGCAACTCGATGCGGTCATTGGCGCCAAAGATCCCAGCGGCCACCATCTGTTCATAGCGAGCGCGGGTAAAGCGGTGCGCCCGGGGAGGCGATTCGACGATAGCGGCCATGTTGCTGTCCTTGCGCCTCAAAGCGGCTGCGACTGATCCAACGCGATTCTATGCAGTGTCAACGCCTGTCGTTGTCGTGCGCCCAGCGACTCCGCGCGGTGTCGTCCGAATCACGCGCCTCCACCCAGCGCGCGCCGGCGGGCGTTGATTCCTTCTTCCAGAACGGCGCTTCGGTCTTCAGATAGTCCATGACGAACTCGCACGCGTCGAACGCGTCGCCGCGGTGACTGCTCGTCACGGCAACCAGCACGATCTGGTCGGTTGGCCTCAGCTCGCCGATCCGATGCACGATTAGGACGTCAAGCACGTTCCAGCGCGACTTGGCCTTCGTACAGATGTCTTCCAGCGCGCTTTCGGTCATGCCGGGATAGTGCTCGAGCGTCATCGTCGCAACGCGTTCGCCGTCGTTGCGATCGCGCGCGACGCCGATGAAACACGCAACCGCCCCCACCGCCGAGTTAGCCGCGCGCAGCTGCGCTATTTCGACGCCGGCGTCGAAATCCTCGCGCTGCACGCGGACCGGCATGTCAGCCTCCGGTCACCGGCGGAAAGAACGCAACCTCGGCGCCGTCGCGCAACAGCGTGGTGTCGGTGGCCATCGCCTGATCGATCGCCCCCCGGATGCGCTTGATCTCAGTGAACGCGCCCGCCCACGGGTCTCCCCGTGCAACCAGCCACGCGCGCAGTTGCGCAAGCGTCGTCACGTCGACCGGAACCACTACTTCCTCGCGATCGCGGCCAAGCGCCTCGCGCAGCCGGGCGAAATAAAGCACGGTGAGCTTCATGCGAGCAGTTCCGCAAACGGCAGAAAGCGCACGCCGTCGCCGCGCGCGATCGCGCGGCCGGCAGGATTGTCGATCACACCGTCGGCCCACACGCACGACGTCAGCACGGCGGAGTTCTGATTCGCAAACACGTCGAGTCCGCCCTGCCCGTTCAAGCGCGCACGCAGGAATTCGCGCCGCTTGTCGGCACGCGGCCAGTCGAAGTCGGCGCGCAGCGAAACGCTTGGCGCGGCGAGACTCGCAACACCCTGTCGCGCAAGAATGAACGGCCGCGCGAACAGCAGGAAGGTGACGAAGCTCGACACGGGATTGCCCGGCAGTCCGATAAAAGGCACATCGCGCACGCGGCCGAATGCGAGCGGCCGGCCCGGCTTCATCGCGATCTGCCACAGATCGAGCGCGCCTTCGGCTTCGACCGCGGGCTTGACATGATCTTCTTCGCCCACCGACACACCGCCCGACGTGATGATCAGATCGGCTGTCGCGGCAGCGCGCGCGAATGCATCGCGCGTTGCATTGAGGTTGTCGGGAACGATGCCAAGGTCGTGAATCTCGCAACCAAGCGCCTGCAGCAGCCCGCGCAGCATGAAGCGGTTGGAGTTGTAGATGCGTCCCGGCGGCAAGGGCTCTCCCGGCATCACCAGTTCATCGCCGGTGAAAAACACTGCGACGCGCAGGCGCGGCTTCACGTGCACGCGCGCACAGCCGATCGATGCGGCGAGTCCCAGGTCCTGCGCTTTGAGCCTGCGACCGGCGGCGAGCACGGTCGTACCCGCTTCGATATCGATGCCGGCGCGGCGTATCCACTGACCCGGCTGCGGGCGCTCGTTGATGCGAACCCGCTCGCCGATGGTTTCGGTCGACTCCTGCATCACGATCGCATCGGCGCCCGCCGGTATCGGCGCGCCGGTGAAGATTCGCGCAATCGTGCCGGCCGCGAGCGGCGCTCCGACCTGCCCCGCGGCGATGCGTTGACTGACCGGCAGTGTGATTGGCACCGCGGTCACGTCCGCGCAACGCAGCGCATAGCCGTCCATCTGTGAATTGTCGAGCGGCGGCACGGCGATCGGCGAGACGATCGGTGCAGACAGCACGCGGCCGAACGCGTCAAGCGTAGCGACGCTCTCCGACCCGACGAGCGGAACGGCATTGACCAGCACGCGCTCGAGCGCTTGTTCGACCGACAACATCAGGCTAATTGCAGATGGGCGCGAATGAAAGCGGCAATCTTAGCGGCGTCGTTCAGATCGAGCAGCGGCAGACGCGTGTCGACCGGATGGTCGGCGGCGACCGCGATCACGTTGGAATCGTGCGGAAAAATCGGCGGCTCGGTGTTGGTCGTGCGGCGCACTTCGATGCGCGGTATGCGGCCTTCGCTTCTGAAACCTTCGACAATCACCAGGTCGCACGGCGCCAGTTGCGCAAGCACTTGCTCGAGTGTGGCCGGCGCCTGCGGGGTCTCGGTCAACAGCGCCCAGCGCAGCTGCGTGGCGATCAGCACCTGCGACGCGCCGGCTTCGCGATAACGATACGAATCCTTGCCCGGCCGATCCATGTCGAAACCGTGATGCGCGTGCTTGATCGCGGCAACGCGCAACCCGGAGGCGGCAAGCAGTGGAATCAGCTTTTCGACCAGCGTCGTCTTGCCGGTGTTCGAGTAGCCGATGATGCCGATGGCCTTCAATCCAAACCTTCGCAAAGCGCCGAACGCCCCCCTCTCCCCTGGCGGGAGAGGGGTTGGGGGAGAGGGGGCAAGCGCTCAGCCAAGACCACAGCTAGGCGACGCGCTGTGCAATGAAACGCTTTATCCGCTCCACATCCGCCGGCACCACCTCGCACCGCTGCGGCAGGTCCTCGATCCCTTCGAGTGCTGCAGGCTGCTCAGCCGCGCGGCCGATCGCTTCACGAATCGTCTCTTCGAATTTCGCCGGCAACGCGGTCTCAAGGCAGATCATCGGCACGCCGTCCTTTCGAAACTCGCGCGCGATTTTCACGCCATCGGTGGTGTGCGGGTCGATGATGACGCCGCTTCGTTTGAACACATCGCGGATGGTCGCGAGCCGATCCGCGTGCGTGCTCGTTCCCGACACGAAGCCGCTTGCCTGAACTTTGTCCCACCACGGTGTGGACGAAAGATCGAACTCGCCACGGGAATCGAGCTGCCACCACAACTCGCGCACCACGACGGGATCGCGGCCGACGATGTCGAACACAAAGCGCTCGAAGTTCGATGCCCTGGAGATATCCATCGAGGGGCTGCTGGTCGCGTGCGTCTCTTCGGCCGCGCGCACGCGATAACGGCCGCTGCGGAAGAACTCGTCGAGCACGTTGTTCTCGTTGGTGGCAAGCACGAGGCGCGCGATCGGTAGTCCCATCTGTTTTGCAATCCAGCCGGCAAGGATGTTGCCGAAGTTGCCCGATGGAACGCAGAAATCCACCTGCTCGAAGTCCGCGCGCGTCGCGGCGAAGTAGCCCTTGAAGTAGTAAACGACCTGCGCGACGATGCGCGCCCAGTTGATCGAGTTGACCGCGCCGAGGACGTGCGCGCGCTTGAATTCGGCATCGCCGGCGATGAGCTTGACGATGTCCTGGCAGTCGTCGAACGTGCCCTGCACGGCGAGGTTGAAGATGTTGTCGTCCGCCAGCGAATACATCTGTGCGCGCTGAAACGCGCTCATGCGGCCGTGCGGCGACAGCATGAAGACCTTGATCCCGTGCCGGCCGCGCAACGCGTATTCGGCCGCCGAGCCCGTGTCGCCCGAGGTCGCGCCAAGCACATTCAGCCTGCCACCCGTGCGTGTAAGCACCAGCTCGAAGAGTCCGCCGAGCAGCTGCATCGCCAGGTCCTTGAAGGCGAGCGTCGGGCCGTTGGAGAGTTCCAACAGAGCAAGTCCCGGCTCGAGCCAGCGCAACGGCGTGATTTGCGTGAGCTTGCTGTCCTCTCGTCCGTTGCCGAACACGATGGGCGTGTAGGTGCGACGGCACAGTTCCTTGACCTCGTCCGCGTCGATATCGTCGATGAACTTGCGCAGCAC
>Ga0187892_10009343_pt1 | contig 12954 bp, 8 predicted proteins | sample MA1701073metaG_FD_139345 | JGI IMG/M metagenome (GOLD analysis project Ga0187892, IMG submission 139345) | Bio-ooze microbial communities from a basaltic lava cave in the Kipuka Kanohina Cave System on the Island of Hawaii, USA - MA170107-3 metaG ...
CGCCTGCGCCGCGACCTCGAGCGCGGCGCGCCCGGCGGCCGCGCTGCGCTCGTCGGGCAGCGGATGGCCGGCCTCGCGCACGGCGAGCTGACGGGGCCGCGGGCCGCGAGCGTCGCGCGCGACGGCGAGCCCGCGGAGCGCGAGGCCCGCCGCGGCCGCCTCGAGCGCGGCGGCCATGGGGAGCGCGGCCTTGCCCGCCGCCACCACGCTCGCGCGCGAGCCCGCCGGCACGCGCACGCCGGCGATGCGGAGCGCTTCCCCGTCCGGCTGGACGGCGCGGGCCACGGCAGCGGCCGGATCGACGGCCCCGAGCGCGGCGCGGAAGACGGCTTCCAGCTCCGCGCGCGGGTCGCTCACTCGGCGGCGGGCGCCGCCGCCGGAGTCGTGGCCGCCGCGGCGCCGGGCGCCGGCACGAGCCGGATCTCGATGCGGCGATTCGCCGCCCGGCCCTCCGGCGTGTCGTTCGGCGCGACGGGCTCCGTGTCGGCCAGCGAGATCGCGGACAGCCGCGCGGTCGGCACGCCCTGCTCCGCCAGGATGCGGACCACGCTCGCCGCCCGCGCGCCCGCCAGCTCCCAGTTCGTCGGATAGCGCTCGGCGAGCCGGCCGCTGATCGGTATGTCGTCCGTGTGGCCCTGCACGTGGACGCGATGGGGCAGCTCGAGCAGGCGGCTCGCGACCTTCGCGAGCACGGCGGCGCCCTCGGTACCCACCTGGGCGGAGCCGGACGGGAAGAGCACGGCCTGCGTGAGCTTCACGTTGAGGCCGTCGCGGAGCTGCTCGACCTGGACCCGGCCCGCGGCCACCTCGCTCTGCAGGTCGGAGACCAGACCGTCGTAGGTGCTGCGGAGCTGCTGCACCTCGGCGGTGCGCTGCTCCAGCTGGCTGGCGGTGAGCGCGAGGTTCTCCTGCAGCTCGTCGCGCCTCGCGCGCAGCTCCTCCACGCTGGCGGCGAGCTGCTCCCGCTCGGTGCCGAGGTCCTCGACCTCCGAGATCAGCTTCACGCGCTCGTTCGAGAGGCTCTCGTTCGAGGCCTCGAGCAGCCGCACGCGCTCCTGGAGCGAGTCGCGCTCGCTCACGACCCGGCCGTGCTCGCCGCTCGTCACGCAGCCGAGCGCGAGCGCCGCGAGGACGACCTCAGCGAGGCGCCGGAGCGAGGATGCGAGAGAGGGCTTCATCGATGCGCGCAACGTACTGGAAGTCGAGGCCCTTCACGAGATGCGCCGGGATCTCCTCGACGTCGCGGCGATTGCGCTCGGGGAGCACCACGCGCTGGATGCCCGCGCGCTTCGCGGCGAGCACCTTCTCCTTGATGCCGCCCACCGGAAGCACCTTGCCGCGCAGGGTGATCTCGCCGGTCATGGCGACGTCGGGCGCGGCGCTGCGCCCGGTCAGCAGGGACGCGAGGGAGGTGACCATCGCCACACCGGCCGAGGGCCCGTCCTTGGGCACGGCGCCCTGCGGCACGTGCACGTGCAGGTCGATCTTCCCGAACTGCTCGGCCGCGAGGCCGAGCTCGCCGGCGTGGGTCTGGAGCCACGAGCGCGCCGCCTCGGCGGACTCCCGCATCACGTCGCCGAGCGAGCCCGTGAGGCGCAGCTCGCCCTGCCCCGGCATGCGCGACGACTCGACGAACAGGATGTCGCCGCCCGCCGGCGTGTAGGCCAGCCCGACGGCCACGCCCGGGCGCCCGGCCCGCTCCGCCAGCTCCGGCTCGAAGCGCACCGGCCCGAGCAGGTCCGCGAGCTGCTCGGCCTGCACGCGGAAAGGGCCGGCCTCCCCCGACGCGACGCGCAGCGCGATCTTGCGGCACACCGCTCCGATCTCCCGCTCGAGGTTGCGCACCCCGGCCTCGCGCGTGTAGCTGCGGATCAGCCCCAGCAGCGTCTCGTCGGGGATCTCGAGCGCGACGCCGCCGAGCCCGTTCGCGCCGAGCTGGCGCGGGAGCAGGTAGCGGCGCGCGATCTCGAGCTTGTCCTCCTCCGTGTAGCCGGGCAGCTCGATCACCTCCATGCGGTCGCGCAGCGCGGCGGGCACCGGGTCGAGCACGTTGGCCGTGGCGATGAACAGCACCTGCGAGAGGTCGAACGGCACCTCGAGGTAGTGGTCGCTGAACGTGCTGTTCTGCTCCGGGTCGAGCACCTCCAGCAGCGCCGACGACGGATCGCCGCGCCAGTCGGCGCCCACCTTGTCGATCTCGTCGAGCATGAAGACCGGGTTCCTCGTGCCGGCGCGGCGGAGGCTCTGGATCACCCGTCCGGGCAGCGCCCCCACGTACGTGCGGCGGTGGCCGCGGATCTCGGCCTCGTCGCGCACGCCGCCGAGGGAGATGCGCTCGAAGCCGCGCCCGAGCGCGCGCGCGATCGAGCGGCCCAGCGAGGTCTTGCCGGTGCCGGGCGGGCCCACGAAGCACAGGATCGGGCCGCGCAGGTCCTTCTTCAGCGAGAGCACCGCGATGTACTCGACGATGCGCTCCTTCACCTTCTCGAGGCCCCAGTGGTCCTCGTCGAGCACGCGCCGGGCCTGCTCGACCGAGAGCACGTCCTGGCTCGCGCGGCTCCACGGCAGGTCGGCGAGCCACTCGAGGTAGCTGCGGATGACGCTGTGCTCGGCCGCCGCCGCGGGCGTCTGCTCGAGCCGCTCCAGCTCCCGCAGGGCTTGCGCGTGCGCGTCCTCGGGCAGCCCCGCGGCCTCGATGCGCTCCCGCAGCGTCTGGACCTCGGTCTCCTCGTCCTGGCTCTCGCCCAGCTCCCGGCGGATGTGCTCGAGCTGCTGGCGCAGCATGTAGTCGCGCTGCGTCTTGCCCATCTCGGACTGGACCTTGTCCCGGATCTCGCTCTCGATCTTCATCGCCTCGTTCGCGCGGCGCAGCTCGTCGCGCGCGCGGCGCAGGCGCGCGACGACGTCGAGCTCCTCGAGGAACGCCTGTTTGCCCGCGAGGTCGAGCTCCAGGTTCGAAGCGACCAGGTCGGCGAGGCGCGACGGCTCCTCGATGTTCATGGCGAGCACCTGGAGCTCGTCCGAGAGCCGCGGGCTCTCCGAGACCAGCGCCACGAACTGGTCGCGCACGTCGCGCGCGAGCGCGGTGGCCTCGACGGAGTCGGCCTCTCCGCCGTCGGCGAGCACCTCGACGCGGCCGCGGAAGAACTCCTCGTCGGGCCCGAAGTCGACGATGCGCGCCCGCGCCACGCCCTGTACGAGCAGGCGATAGGAGGCGTCGGGGAAGCGCAGCATCTTCGCGACGCGCAGCACGGTGCCGACGCGGTGCAGGTCCTGCTGGCGGGGGCTCCCCTCGACCGCGCCCTTCACGGCGACGGAGAGGATCAGGCGCTCCGGCCCGGCCATCACCGCTTCGATCAGCTTCTTGCTGCGCTCGGTGTTCACGAGCAGCGGCGCGAGCAGGTGCGGGAAGATGACCGTGTTCTTGAGGGGCAGGATCGGGAGCGTCTCGGGCACGCTCACGTCCGCAGGGCTTTTCTCGGTTTCCGCCAACTGGCTTCGGAGCGGCTAGGAGGGTGAGCCGCCCTTCTCCTCCGTGTACTCGGCGTCGATCACGTCGCCCTCCGCGCCGGGCTTGGGAGGCGCACCGCCGGGCGGGGCGCCGGCGCCCGGCGCGCCGCCCGTCTGGGCCTTGTAGAGCAGCTCGGCCACCTTGTGGGTGGCCTGCTCGACGCGCTGGTGCGCGGCGTCGATGCGCGCGGCGTCGTCGCTCTCGAGGTCCTTCTTCGCCTCGGCGATCACGTCCTCGAGCTGCTTCTTGTCGTCTGCGGGCAGCTTGTCGCCGTTCTCGCGCAGCATCTTCTCGGTGCCGTAGACGAGGGTGTCGAGGTGGTTCTTCTTCTCGATCGCCTCGCGCCGGCCCTTGTCCTCCGCGGCGTGCGCCTCCGCGTCGGAGACCATGCGCTTGATGTCCGCCTCGCTGAGGCCGCCCGAGCCCTCGATGCGGATCGACTGCTCCTTGTTGGTGGCCTTGTCCTTGGCCGAGACCGCGAGGATGCCGTTCGCATCGATGTCGAAGGTCACCTCGATCTGCGGGATGCCGCGCGGGGCGGGCGGGATCCCGTCGAGGATGAACCGCCCGATCGAGCGGTTGTCGCGCGCCAGCTCGCGTTCGCCCTGGAGGACGTTGATCTCGACCTGGGGCTGGCTGTCGCTGGCGGTCGAGAACGTGTTGCTGCGCCGCGTGGGGATCGTGGTGTTGCGCTCGATCAGCTTCGTCATCACGCCGCCGAGCGTCTCGATGCCGAGCGAGAGCGGCGTCACGTCGAGCAGCAGCACGTCCTTCACGTCTCCGGCGAGCACGCCGCCCTGCACGGCGGCGCCGATCGCGACCACCTCGTCGGGGTTCACGCTGCGGTTCGGCTCCTTGCTGAACACCTCCTTCACGCGCTGCTGGACGCGCGGGATGCGCGTCGAGCCGCCCACCAGCACCACCTCGTCGATCTCCGAGGCGCGCAGGCCGGCGTCCGAGAGCGCCTTGCGGCACGGCTCGAGCGTCTTCTCGATCAGGTCGTCGACGAGCTGCTCGAACTTCGCGCGCGAGAGCTTCAGGTTCATGTGCTTCGGGCCCGACTGGTCGGCCGTGATGTACGGCAGGTTCACGTCGGTGCTCTGCGCGCTCGACAGCTCGATCTTCGCCTTCTCCGCGGCCTCGCGCAGGCGCTGCATCGCCATCGGGTCCTTGGTCAGGTCGATGCCCTGGTCTTTCTTGAACTCCGCGATCAGGTAGTCGATCACGCGCTGGTCGAGGTTGTCGCCGCCGAGGTGCGTGTCGCCGTTCGTGGACTTCACCTCCACCACGTTCTCGCCGACCTCGAGGATCGACACGTCGAAGGTGCCGCCGCCGAAGTCGTAGACGGCGATCTTTTCGTCCTTCTTCTTGTCGAGGCCGTACGCGAGCGCCGCCGCGGTGGGCTCGTTGATGATGCGCTTCACGTCGAGCCCGGCGATGCGGCCGGCGTCCTTGGTGGCCTGGCGCTGCGCGTCGTTGAAGTAGGCGGGCACGGTGATCACCGCGCCGGTCACGGTCTGGCCGAGGTAGTTCTCCGCCGCCTTCTTGAGCTTCTGGAGGATCAGCGCGGAGATCTCGGGCGGCGTGAAGTGCTTGGCGTCGATGTCCACGACGGCCATGCCGTCCTTGCCCTCGGCGACCTTGTAGGGGACGAGGCGGATCTCCTCGGGCACCTCGGCGCGGCGCCGGCCCATGAAGCGCTTGATCGAGTAGATCGTGCGGAGGGGGTTCTGGACCGCCTGGCGCTTCGCCACGGCGCCGACCGGGCGCTCGCCGTCGTCCGTGAAGGCGACGACCGAGGGGGTGGTGCGGCCGCCCTCCTCGTTCGTGATGACGACCGGCTGGCCGCCCTCCATCACGGCCACGACCGAGTTGGTCGTGCCGAGGTCGATGCCGATGATCTTGCCCGAATCCGCCATGGCCTGGCCTTGCCTCCCGCCCCAGGCGCTCGGCGCCGGGGAAAAACGTCGGGAAGCCTGAGGCCGACCCCCAGGCCGTCAAGCAGATTTCCACGCTGGCCGACCCGCCTGGGAACCGGCCCGCCCGCAGGGGGTTCCAGTGGAGTGCAGGAACGGCGGGCCGGGCGTGAGAACGGTCACTAACCCCCTGGAATTTCTCACGATACAGGTGGAGGCCCCCCGCTCGGCGGCTATACTCGACCCGTTTCCGAGACGGCGACCGACGAAGGGCGGGCCCGTACCCATCCACCCCCCTCCGGTCTCGTAGGCAACCAGCGCGATGAAGCGTGTCCTCATCCTGACCGCCAATGTTGCTCTCGTGGTGCTGAGCTGCTTTCTGGCGTCGGGGATCATCCTGGACATCAGCGCGGCGCTGATCGCTCCCGACACCGTCGGTGGCGGCCCGAGTGCCGCGGCCGCTGCGACCTCCCCCCGGGACCGTGGCGGTGTTCAGATCATCCTCACGCGCAACTTGTTCAACGTCTCGACGCTGAGCCCCGTGCCCGGCGTCGATGAGGACGAGGAGTACGAGAAGACCAAGCTCCCGCTGCGTCTGCTCGGGACCGCGGCGGCCGAGGACGCGGCGCTCTCCTGGGCCGCGGTCGAGGACCTCGAGACCAAGCAGCACCTGGTCGTCCGCCTGGACCAGGAGATCAAGAACGGCGCCCGGGTGCTCGAGATCGACCGGCGCCGGATCGTGCTGCTGAACGGGGGGCGCAAGGAGCAGCTGGGCCTCGAGGGGGACGAGGGGCTCCCGACGCCCCGGACCACCGCCCAGCGCGGGCCGCGCCCCAATGCGCGTGCCAACCTGGAGCGCCTGGCCGAGAATCGCTTCGCCGTGAACCGGAGCGAGGTCCAGAATCTCGCCACCAACCCCTCGGCCCTCTTCTCTCAGGCCCGCATCCTGCCGAAATACGAGGGCGGACAGATGGTTGGAGTGCAGGTGAGCGCGATCAAGCCGGGCAGCCTGTTCGAACAGGCGGGGCTCCAGAACGGGGACACGATCACGGGAGTGAACGGCTCCCCGGTGAACGGCCCGGACGGCGCCTCGAAGGTGTTCCAGAACCTGACGCAGGGCGGAGAGATCTCGCTCGAGGTCCTGCACGCGGACGGATCGCGGTCCTCGCCGGTCTTCGTCCCGAAATGAGAGCCCGGTGGTGAAAGCAGGGGGGGATCGATGAGGTCGTGGATCGCCGGAGCGCTCGGGCTCCTCTCGCTGGGGCTCGCGCTCTCCGGCCCGGCGTCGGCGCAGCCCGCGGGCGCTCCCGTCCCCGGCCCGACCGCGACCAACGACCAGGTGCAGCTCGACTTCAACGACGTCGAGCTGTCCGTGGTGATCGACACCATCGCACGCCTCACCGGCAAGAACTTCATCTACGACGACCGCGTGCGCGGGCGCGTCACGATCGTCTCGCCCACCAAGATCACGGTCGCCGAGGCCTACGCGGTGTTCGAGTCGGTGCTCCAGGTGAAGGGCTTCACCACGGTGCAGGCGCCCGGCGGCGTGATCAAGGTGATCCCGCTGCGCGAGGCGAAGGAGAGCAACGTCGAGACGGTGCGCGGCGGAACGGCGCCGCCCGAGAGCGACCGCTTCATCACGCGCCTGATCCCGCTCCAGTACATCGACGCCGAGGCCATCGCGGAGACGTTGAAACCGCTGGTCTCGAAGGACGCCTCGCTGGTCGCCTACGCGCCCACGAACACGGTGATCCTCACCGACGCCGCCACCAACATCTCGCGCATCCTCTCGATCGTGCGCTCGATCGACGTCGAGACCTTCAAGGAGGAGCTCTCGGTGATCGAGCTCCGGCACGCGGACGCGGCCACGCTGGCGCAGCAGCTGTCGGAGATCTTCGGCGCCGAGGTCGCCGACGCCGGCGCGGGCGGGGTGTCGCGACTCCCGACCCGCGCGCGCCGCCCCGCGCAGCCCGGCGTCCAGCCCGGCACCGCGGAGCTCGCCAGCAAGGGCCAGGTCCGCATCATCACCGACGAGCGGACGAACTCGCTGATCGTGCTCGCATCGCGCCAGCGCACCGGCGAGATCCGCGAGGTGGTGTACCGCCTCGACGTCCCGGTCAAGGGCGGCGGGCGCATCCACGTCTACTACCTCAAGTACGCGGACGCCGAGGAGCTCGCGAACACCATCTCCGCCCTGCTCTCGGGTCAGCCCGCGGCGCCGAGCAGCAGCGGGCTCTCCTCCGGCATCGGCGGCGCGCAGTCCGCGCTCGCGGCCGGCAATGCGGGCGCGGCGCAGGCGCTGCGCAGCTCGATCAGCGAGCTCGCGGGCGGCGTCACGGTCACTGCCGATCCGCCCACGAACTCGCTGCTCATCCAGGCGAGTCAGGAGGGCTTCAACACGCTCTCGCAGGTAATCGCCCAGCTCGACATCCCGCGCCCCTCCGTGCTGGTCGAGGCGCTCGTGATGGAGGTGGACGTCACCGACTCGATCGACCTCGGCTTCAGCGGGTTGGTGCGGATCACGAGCAGCGGCAACCAGTACGTGATCGGCAGCCTCACCGACTCGGTGCTCAGCAGCGAGGAAGGCGACACCACCGGCGGCGTGCTCGACGACCTGATCGCGGCGCTCGCCGACAACCCGGCCAACTTCGTCGGCGGCGCGGCGATCGAGACCGGCTCGACCCTGATCCAGGGCCTGATCCGCGCGAGCGCGGTGGTGAACGGCACGAACATCCTGTCGGCGCCGCACATCCTCACGCTCGACAACGAGGAGGCCGAGATCAAGGTCGGCGACAACATCCCCATCATCTCGAGCCGCGTGCAGTCCGCGTCCGGCATCGAGACCGACCCCGACACCGACACCACCAACAGCCTCGCCACCAGCCAGAACATCGAGCGCCAGGACATCGGCATCACGCTGCGCGTGACGCCGCAGATCAGCGAGGGCGACACGCTGCGCCTCGAGATCTTCCAGGAGGTCACCGCGGTCAACGAGGCGCTCACGGGCGTGACGGGCAGCGCGCAGGAGGTCGGCGTCGCGCTCTCGAACCGCAAGATCGAGAACGTCGTGACCGTGGCCGACGAGGAGACCGTCGTGATCGGCGGCTTGATCGACGAGACCCAGCAGGACACGGAGTCCAAGGTGCCGTGGCTCGGGGACGTGCCGATCCTGGGCTGGCTGTTCAAGACCACGGGCGACAAGATCCAGAAGCGGAACCTGCTGGTGTTCCTGACGCCGCACATCATCCGCAACAAGGCGCAGCACGCGCAGCAGACGATCCGCAAGCGCGAGGAGTTCTGGGCCAGCTCGGAGGCCAGCTCGCAGATGTCCGACTCCGAACGCAACGCGGCGCAGCAGCGTCTCGAGGAGGACCGCGCCGCGGGCATCGAGCTCGAGAACGCGGGCGACACGAATCCCGTGCGCGCCCGGCTCGAAGGCCATCGCAGGCGCTACCCCGTCGAGATGATGCGCGACCTCGAAACGCAGGGCGGAGAGACGTCGGGCGCCGGGGCCCCGTCCTCCGCGACGAGCGGCTCGCTCGCGGCCACGAACGTCCCCCCCGCGGCGGGCGGCGCGCGCTGGGGCGTGCTGGCCGCGACCTTCGCCGACGAGGGCGCGGCGGCGTCGGCGCTCCAGCAGCTGATCGACGCCGGTCACGACGGCGCGCTCGTCAGCGAAGACCACCAGGGCACGGTGCTGTACGAGGTGCGGCTCGGCCCCTACCCCGACCAGGCCGAGGCGGAGCGCACGGCGGACGGCGTCCGCGAGACGTTCCGCTTCGCGCCGACGGTCTACGTGGAGGACGCGGGCGAGTGAGCGCCGCGACGCCGCAGCTCGAGCATCTGGGGCTCCGCGAGGTGCTGCTGCGCACCACGCGGCTCTCGCTCCAGCAGCTCGAGGAGGCGGTGCGTCGCCAGGAGAGCGCGGGCGGACGCCTGGTCGACCACATCGTCGAGCTCGGCTTCCTCGACGAGGAGGAGGTGCTGCACGCGCTCGGCGCGCAGCTCGGCCTGCCCGTGCGCCGCGACGTCACTCCGGAGGAAGTGGACCCCGAGCTGCTCGAACGCCTGCCGATCGCCTTCGCCAAGAGCCACGCGGTGCTGCCGCTGAAGCGGACGGCCGAGGGCACCGTGCGCGTCGCCACGCCGAGCGCGCTCGACACCACGATCTTCGACGACCTCCGGCTCCTCTTCGACGGCGACGAGATCCAGACCGAGCTGGTGCCGCGGCGCGCGATCCTCTCGCTGATCAACCAGGTCTACGACCGGGCGGTGGGCTCGATCGACGGCATCGTCGAGGAGGCCTCGATCGACTTCTCGGCGCTCGCGAGCGAGATCAGCGCCGAGCCGCAAGACCTGCTCGAGGCACAGGACGACGCGCCGATCATCCGCCTCGTGGACTCGCTGCTCCAGCAGTCGGTCAAGGACCGCGCGAGCGACATCCACATCGAGCCGTTCGAGAAGGAGATCCGCGTCCGCTTCCGCTCGGACAACCTGCTCTACGAGCCGGTCTCGGCGCTCCCGAAGGCGCTGCTGCCGAGCATCGTGTCCCGCGTGAAGATCCTCGCCGGCCTCGACATCGCCGAGAAGCGCGTGCCCCAGGACGGCCGCATCCGGCTGAAGATCGCCGGCAAGGATTACGACGTGCGCGTGTCGTCGGTGCCCGTGGCGCACGGCGAGCGCCTCGTGCTGCGCCTGCTGCCGCGCACCACCGAGATGCTCGACCTCGAGCGCCTCGGCTTCAGCCAGCGCCAGCTCGTGGTCTGGGAGAAGCTGATCGCGCGGCCGAACGGAATCGTGCTGGTGACGGGCCCCACGGGCAGCGGCAAGACCACCACGCTCTACGGCGCCCTCTCGAAGCTGAACAAGACGGACCAGAACATCATCACGATCGACGACCCGGTGGAGATCCAGCTCCCCGGCGTCGGCCAGATCGAGGTGAACAACAAGGTCGGCCTCACCTTCGCGCGCGCGCTGCGCTCCGTGCTGCGCCAGGACCCGAACGTGGTGCTCGTGGGCGAGATCCGCGACCTCGAGACGGCGGAGATCGCGATCCAGGCGTCGCTCACCGGCCACCTGGTGTTCTCGACGCTCCACACGAACGACGCGCCGAGCGCCATCACGCGCCTCGTGGACATGGGCGTCGAGCCGTACCTGGTCGCGTCGTCGCTGGTGGCGGTGCTGGCGCAGCGGCTGGTGCGCGTGCTCTGCCCCGAATGCCGCGAGGCCTACACGCCCACCGCGCCCGAGCTCGCGGAGCTCGGCGTCCGGAGCGCCGAGCCCGTGAAGGCGTACAAGCCGAAGGGCTGCCATCGCTGTCACCACACCGGGTACTACGGGCGCGTCGGCATCTTCGAGCTGATGGTGCTCGACGACGAGCTGCGCGCGATGATCGTCCAGAACACCGACTCGAAGAGCATCAAGCGGCTCGCGGTGACGCGCGGCATGCACTCGCTGCGCCAGGACGGCGCGCGCAAGGTGATGCTCGGCACCACCTCGATCGAAGAAGTGGTGCGGGCTACCGAGGAAGAGGGCGTCGTCGCCCAGATCTGAGGTCCCGCGTTGCCGGTCTACAGCTACAAGGGCGTCACCAACGCGGGTCGCGCGACGCGCGGCTTCGTTGACGCCGACAGCGACCGCTCGGCCCGCCAGAAGCTCCGCCGCGACGGCGTCTACCTCACCGAGCTGGTCGAGAGCACGGGCAGCGCGCCCGCGCCGACCGAGGCGAGCAGCTCGCGCTTCTCCTTCACGTTCCTGCGCTCGATCCCCGGCAGCGACCTCGCCATCGCGACGCGGCAGCTCGCCACGCTGCTCGGCGCCGGCATTCCGCTCGTGGAGTCGCTGGGCGCGCTCACGGAGCAGGTCGAGCACTCGCGCCTCAAGAGCGTGATCGGGCAGGTGCGCGACCGCGTGAACGAGGGCGCCACGCTGGCCGACGCGCTCGCGCGCGCGGGCCCGTTCTCCGAGCTGTTCGTGAGCATGGTGCGCGCCGGCGAGGCCGGCGGCGCGCTCGAGCAGGTGCTGCGCCGCCTGGCGGACTATCTCGAGAGCCAGGTCCGCACCCGCAACCGCGTCATCTCGATCATGCTCTACCCGATGATGATGATGGGCTTCGCGGTGCTGGTGGTGGTCGCTCTCGTGACCGTCGTGCTGCCGCAGATCACGCAGCTGCTGAAGAGCATGGACATGCCGCTGCCGTGGTACACGCAGGCGATCATCTCGGGCTCGGAGTTCGTGCGCGGCTGGTGGTGGGCGCTCCTCGCGGCCGCCGGCGTCGTCGGCGTCGCGTTGCGCGCGGTGCTGCGCACCGAACGCGGGCGCGACACCTTCGATCGGGTGAAGCTGCGCCTTCCGGTGTTCGGCCGCGTGATCCGCGTGCTCGCCATCTCGCGCTTCACGCGCACGCTCTCGACGCTGCTGGCCGGCGGCATCCCGATCGTGCGCTCGCTCGAGATCTCCAAGTTCGTGGCCGACAACCGGGTGATCGGCGAGGCGATCGACAAGGCCAAGGACTCCATCACCGAGGGCTCGAGCATCGCCGCGCCCCTCAAGCGCAGCGGGCAGTTCCCGGCGCTGGTGACGCACATGGTCGACGTCGGTGAGAAGAGCGGCGAGCTCGAAGCCATGCTCGCCAAGGTCGCCGACACGTACGACGAGCAGGTGGAGACCGCGGTCACGCGCCTCACCGCGCTGCTCGAACCGATGCTGATCCTGATCATGGTCGGCATCGTGCTGTTCATCATCCTGGCCACGCTCGTGCCGCTGCTGCAGCTCACGAGCGCGATCCGCTGAACCGGGGAGGTATCCCGAATGACCGACCGAAACGCATGCGCACTTCGTCAGCCCGCGCAGCGAGCCGCAGGCGAGCGAAGAAGCGACCTGGCCTTCACGCTCATCGAGATCATGGCCGTCGTGATCATCATGGGGCTGCTGATGGGGATCGTGGGCACCGCGATCTTCTCGCAGCTCGACACCGCGCGCGTGAACACCACGCGAGCGCAGGTCAAGCAGCTCGAGAGCGCGCTGGCCTTCTACCAGATGGACAACGGACGCTTCCCGACCACCGAGCAGGGGCTGCAGGCCCTGGTGCAGCAGCCCACCAGCGCGCCGGAGCCGCGCAACTACCGGCCCGGCGGCTATCTGCAGGGCGGCAAGGTGCCCGAGGACGCGTGGGGCAACCCGTACCAGTACGAGATGCCTGGCAGCAACAACACCGGCGCCTTCGACATCTGGTCGCTCGGCTCCGACGGGCAGCCGGGCGGCAGCGACACCGACGCCGACATCGGCAACTGGACGGAGCCCGACGAGGAGGCCTGATGCAAGGGCTGCTGGAGCGCTTGGCGCGAGCTCCTACCTCGTCAGCCCGCGCAGCGAGCCGCAGGCGCGCGAGCCGACCGGCCTCGCCGCAAGGGCTGCTGGTGCCCTCGGCGGGAGCACCCACTTCGTCAGCCCGCGCAGCGAGCCGTAGGCGCGCGAGCCGACCGGCCTCGCCGCAAGGGCTGCTGGTGCGCTCGGCGGGAGCACCCA
>Ga0187892_10009344_pt1 | contig 12953 bp, 15 predicted proteins | sample MA1701073metaG_FD_139345 | JGI IMG/M metagenome (GOLD analysis project Ga0187892, IMG submission 139345) | Bio-ooze microbial communities from a basaltic lava cave in the Kipuka Kanohina Cave System on the Island of Hawaii, USA - MA170107-3 metaG ...
ACTGGGTCGCGCAGGCCTGTGCGCGCGCGACCACGCAGCTGGTCATTGACGAGGTGCTGTATCATTACCGGTTCGACCCGTCCGTGAGCCTGACGCGGTCGTCATGAAGGCTGTCACGGTCTGCGTGCTCGTCTACAGGGATTTGTCCTGGCTCTCGTTCGTCCTGGACGGCTTGGCATGGGCCAGAAACACCACTCCCCACAGGGTCATGATCGTCGGAAACGATCCGGCAGCCGAGCTGATAGCCTCCGGCCGGCTGGACATGATTCATCGCAGCGCCGACCCCTCCGAACACTACATCAAGAGGGTCTACCGCGCGTGGAACGCAGCCATCCTCGCGGCCCAGACCGACTGGGTCGTCCCGCTGAACTCCGACATGTACGTGTCTGATTTCTGGCTCGACGCCCTGGTGGAGGAGAAAACCAGCAACCCCAAGAGCCTGCCGTGCGGGCTGCTGGTGGAATCCGGCCGGATCGCGTCGGCGATGCCCGAGCACGTCAAGGACTTCGGCAAGACCCCCCTTACCTTCGACACCGAGGGCTTCAGGCTCCACGCCGCGAGCTTGCGCGCGAGCGGGACCGGGCCCGGCCGGCTGTTCCAGCCGGTGCTGTTCGACAAGGCGGAATTTTTCAAGCTCGGCGGCTACCCGATAGGCAACGTCACCAGAAACGGCCTCACGGTGTCGGGCGATCTGGATTTGTTCAACCGGTACCGCAGCTGCGGCTTCGAATGGGTCACGTGCTTGGGTTCTGTCGTCTATCACGTCCAGGAAGGCGAGATGAGATCGTGAGCCGGGAGAGTCCCGACGTCGTGGAGGCCTTGGCGCGGCTCTGCTCCCAGCAGGGAGTCTCATGGGTCGTCCAGGTCGGGGCCGAAGACGGCTATGAGGCCCAAGCCATCGCGGGTCTCACCGGCTGCCGTGCCACGGCCCTGGAGGCCGACCCGCGTTGCCGACCCTGCGATGGCTGCGAGATGCACTGGGTGCTGATCGGGGAAGCGGACACGGCCGCGACCGATTTTTTCACCTACGACGACATCGGGCTTTCCAGCCGAATGAAGCGCGCCGACCGGGCAGGACAGCTCGCGGCCCTGCCCATGTTCAGACTCGACACGTTCTGTTGCGCGCTGGGCATCGAGCCCGACGCCCTGATCGTTGACACGGAAGGCACGGCCCTTCAGGTGCTTGCCGGCTGCGGCGATCTGCTCGATCGCGTGCGGCTGGTGTATGCCGAGTGCCAGACCGATGCCGTCCATCCCAGCAGCTTCTGGAGTGTCGATGAGCTGCTGGTGCGGCGAGGATTCCTCCACAGGCTGGGCCATCCGGCGTATACGGTGGCCGGCCAGGGCAACTTCTGCTGGGTCAGGCCTTTCGGCTGGCTCAGGCCGGCGCCATGACGGGCCAGCAGGGCATCTACTCGGAAGACAAGATGCTCTGGTGGTACGCGAGAGAGCAGCGGCTGCCGGCTTCGCCCAAGCAGGTCCACTGGGTCCTTTCCGATCTTTGCAACCAGGACTGCGTGTTCTGCTCCTACAGGGTCTCGGGCAATCCCTCCAACGAGCTGTTCGTCTCGGGTTCCAGTGTCGCCAGCTACGGCCACGACAATCCGGTGCGATGGATCGACACTTCACGCGCCCTGGCTCTTGTCGATGAGCTGAAGGCCGCAGGCGTGCTCGCGGTGCAGTTCACCGGAGGAGGCGAGCCGACGGTGCACCCGGAGCACGAACGCATCTTTAAAAAGACGCTTGAGGCCGGCATGAGGTGCGCGCTGGTATCCAACGCCATCAGATGGAAACCCCCGCTGTTGGATCTGCTGGTGCGGTTTGACTGGGTCAGGATATCGATAGATGCGGCCACGTGCGAGACGTACGCGAAGATACGCCGTGTCGCACCTGGCAGCTTCGACACGGTCCTGGGGAACCTGCGCCGACTCTCGGCGATGATCTCCGGCTCCGGCTGTCCGGCCGCGCTGGGAGTCGGCTTCACCGTGACCCCGGACAACTACACCGAGATCCGGCAGGCGGCGAGACTCGCCCGGGACAACGGCGCGCACAACATCAGGCTGTCGGCGATGTTCTCGCCGGAAAACGAGAAGCCCTTCGAGCCGCTCTACGACAGGATCGCGGAGCTCATCGCCCAGACCAAGGCCGACCACTCTCGCGGGGACTTCACGGTATACGACAACTTCGGGTCGAGGTTTTCCGACCTCGTTCAGCACAACCCCGATTACCAGCTCTGCCCCTACCAGTACTACACGACGTACATCGGGGGTGACGCGAAGCTGTACCGGTGCTGTGTGCTGAGCTACAGCCGCCGCGGCATGATCGAATCCGGCGACTTGAGAAACCAGCGCTTCGACACTTACTGGAAGAGCCCCCAGAGGCTGTCGGACTTCGCCGAGTTCGACGCCCACGGCTGCCCGCGGTGCATGTTCAACGGCAAGAACCGATCGCTGCTGTACGTGATGGGCTCAACCCAGTCGGGTCCGGCCCGGCACGTCGAGTGGCCGTGAGGCCGATTTGCGCGGTCTTGACCGTGAACAACCGCAGCGAGCAGGTCACCCGTGCCGTGGCCGCATCGCTGCAGGGCGACGATGGACCCGACACGCTCATCGTGGTGCTGGATCGCCCGACACAGCAAGCCGAAAATGCCGCGAGACGGCATTACGGGTCCCTGCCGTGCCGGGTGCGGTTCGTCGAGATAGCGGGCGAGCCCGGGTGGAACTGTCCGGCGGCGGCATGGAACGCTGGTTTTGCCGCTTGCGAAGACGATCTCATCTACTGTTTCTCGTCTGAAATCGTGCAGCAGCACGGCAACGTCGCCAAGGCACGGGAGATGCTCGAGCAGGACCCGCGCCAGGTGATTTTTGGCAAAGCCACGTGCTCCTGCGGACCCTCGGGACGCGAGGTGAACTGGGGGGCGGTGGCCCCAGGCAACCTGCTGTGCGACGCCGCGCACCCCAGGCCCCTGGGGTTCATCTGGGCTTGCGAGACCGGCAGCGTGCGGGCCATCGGAGGGTTCGATCTGTCCTACATGAGAGGACTATGGCACGACGATACCGACTTCTTTTATAGGCTCTGGAGAACCGGACTCGTGTTCACCTTCACCGACGACATCTCGGGGGTTCACCTCCACCACGAGCGGCCGGGGCTGGTTACCGAGCAGGGCCGCGGCAGGATCCAGATCAACGCGGACTACACGATCGCCAAGCACGGATCGCTGAATCCTTTCGCGCAAGAGAGGATCGTCCAAGCCAAGCGAACGGGACTCACGGCCTGGACGCACGAAGACCGAAGCGGACCAGCTTCATCGTCTGGGTGTCATGGCCCGGCATCGAGTGGAGTCTCGCGGAGACTTCACGGGTGCGAAACACCGGCGAGAACTGGTTCAGAGGGGCCTCGTAGATCCTAGCCGCATCGGCTCCCGAGCGGCTCTTCGAGCAGCCCACCAAGTGCCATCCCGCCTTCGCGAGCTTTGTCCACATCCTCCGGTGGCAGGAATACACGGTCACGATCCGGTCCTGCGAGTCCCAGCGGATTATCGTCTCTTTCGGCGAGGAGTCTTCGTCCATCGTATCGGCTTGAAGAATTCAAGCGCCCATTTTGACACAGAAGCGCTACAGCTGCATCTTGAAGCCAAGATGTCCTATTTCACCCGTGGCAAGGGCCCCCCGGATGGTCTTGAGGCAAATCCCGCAGCGAAGCTGAGGACGCGGCTGAAACCGGTAAGGGTCCAGCACACCATCGCGAGCCTCGGACTGAACATCGATGCGGCGCGCGCGGGAAAGCTGCATGAGCTCGTTCCCGACAGGCTCCAGAGGGTCTGGGACGAGCTTGAGCTTCCCGACGACATCAACGAGCTGGGCCAGATTGCGAGTCTTCCCTGCGTTGGTCCCGCGCCATCAATGCGCTACATCCGCAAGGCCAAGAGGGTTTTCGAGCTGAGGATTCGCGCCCTAGCCGCGGTGTCTCTCACCACCGCCCAGAAACGGGCCGACAATATCTGCGAGGATATCGGCCGTAAGCGCAAGCGCGCCAACGAGGTCCTGGCCGAGATAACCACCGCGGCCGCGGCTGCAAGGGCCAGTCTGACTGATCTGTACGGCTTGGCACGCTCGGGACACCGCAAGATCATGGAGGACTTCGTCAACAACTCCACCCAGAACGATGAAGACTTCAACGAGAAAGCGGCGCTGTTCCAGAAGAGCTCGCACCAGGTGTTTTCCCAGGTCGCGCGGCTCGGCCAGGGTGCGCTGGACCCGGAGGGCAAGCAGGAAGCCGAGGATGCCGTTTTCCAGCATTATCTGGACTCTTTGCGCGGCCGTGTGAGAGAGGCCCAGCTGGAAAAACCCGAGATGGCCCCCGGATCCGACTCCAAGCAATGACGAACATCAGCCGCCGGAGCCCGCAGCAAAAGGCCGCCTGGGTCATCGAACGCGACCTTTGCACCATGACGGGTCCGGAGCTGACGGCCAAGTACGGCTCCAATCACCCGGCCGCATTCGAGGCGTTTCACGGCATCGTGGGCCAGCCGGTTGCCGATATCGCCAGGACCCACAACCCGCTGTTTCATTACGCGATGGCGGTGTGGTTCGACAATCCCGAAGGCAGGGCCCTGATATATCCCCCGCGCCACAGAGACGAGATGGCGGCGGCGCTGCTGGCAGTCGCTCTGGGGGAGCTGGATTCCTACGACGGCACACACTGCTGCTGGCCGCGCCGGAGTCTGAAATCCACCTGGCTGATGGCCTTCTCCGACTGGGTGTTCAAGCGCGAAAAGCTCGTCAACGGGCGTGACGTCACGGTCTTCTACGTGCACAACAGCGAAGACGCGGCGGCTGAACGCTCCGAGACGATCAAGCAGAAGAACCGCGAGCACGACTACATCGCCCGTTATTTCCAGGAGTTCCGGATACCGGTTGGCGAATGGGGCACCAAAACCGATTGGTCCTGGCCGTGCCGCCGGACGGCCCAATCGGTTGTGGAGCCGTCGCTGAGGGCCATGAGTCTGAAGGCCAAGAAGGCCGGAAAGGGTGCCAATTACCTCGTTTGCGACGACATGGAGGACGAGGACTCCTGGGAATCCGCCAAAGTCCGCAAGGACGTCAAGAGGCAGTATCTTCAAATCCGCAAGCTCAAGGCCGTGCCCTTCACGCGCGAGATATCGGCCGGAACGCCCTACCACCCCCAGAGCCTTTACAAGCCCATGAGGGAGGAAAAGCACGCGGACGGCACACCGCGTTATTTCTGCCTGGTCAAGCCCGCGCTCACCGAGGACGATCGGCCGAACTTCCCCTCCATCCCGTCTCTGACCGTTGAGGGGTTGGCCAAGGAACGAGCCAACGAGATCGCTCAGACCGGCTCGGACTTTTTCTGGTACCTTCAGTACCAACTCGAGCCTTCCCTAACCGGGACCCAGGCGATGCAGTGGGACTGGTGGCTCAAGCTGCCTGTTGTCACCTACCGCCAGAACTGGAAAAAACTCCCGCACCTCTGCTGTGTCTTCATCGACTCGGCCTGGAAGGGCGAGACCAACCAGCTCGAGGGTGACTACACCGCTATCGGCGTCATCGACATCTACCAGATGGGCGAACATCAGGATCGAATCCTCACCGATCTGGTCGTCAGCAACGAGCTGACATCCGATGAGGGGGCGATGGAGGTTGCGCGGCTGATGAAAAGACACGACACGCCCTACTTCTCCGTGGAGCAGATCAGCGACAAGACCTTTTCCGGCCTGATGCGCCAGGTCGCCAGGTCTCAACGTCCGCCGATCCACCCCATCGAGCTGGATCTGAAAGGCTGGTCCAAGAAGAACAAGGAGCACCGGATCAGCGTTCTGGCGGGTGCCGCCAGGCTGGGGCACGTCTACTATCTGGAAGGCATTGAGCCGAGGTGTCTGAGGATGCTGGAGCTCCAGGCCACCGAGTACCCCGGCAGCTTGCATCGGGACATCCTCGACATGATGGCGAACTCCTTCGCCGAATCGGTCTCGAGTCGCTGGGTTCCGGTGTCGGTGGCGACAAGACCCGAGTATGCGCCCGACATGGAATCCGAGCTGGCTTACGCCACTCCCTACACCCGGATTCCCGTATTCGGTTAGGAGAAGATACGGATGGCTTACGATACGCTCGCGGGAAGACGCAGGAAGGCGATGCCGGGGAAGACTCCAGCCGCGCGATCCAAGATCGAGACGGTCATGCATGAATTCAAGTCCGGGAGCCTGCATTCCGGCTCCGGGGCGCAAGTCCGCAACCGCAAGCAGGCGCTGGCCATAGCGCTGAGCGAGGCCCGCAAAGCCGCAAGAAAGCGCTGAGGCGCGCAGAGTCCAACGCGCCCTGTGCGCCGGCAGTAATCCGGCGCGAGGAGTGATAAGACATGAGCTGGGAAAAAGCGCGTCACGTCACCCTGGCCGGGGTTTCGACCCAGGCGGCTGACGTCCGTATCAACGTGAGGGGGACTTCCGCGGGCGGCACGCTCACCACGCTGCCGAATCCTTTGGCCGCCGACAGGCTCTGGAACTATTCGGCCCTGGTGGCCAACATCACGACGATCTCGGGTTCCTGGACGATCACCGTGGAGGGCACGGTGGCGGGTGTGACGGGGTTCCCTCTTGCGAGGTTCCGGAGTGGGGCCGCGACAGCGGGCCGGCAGGTGCTGAGCAACCTGTGTCAGTCCCCGGCCCTGGTGACTCCAACCGTGGTGGAGTTCGACAACACCGCGGCCGGAGGCATCACGGCTTCGGTGGTGGCGATCGCGAAGACCTATCGCGGGCTGCTCCCCAACATGCCGTCGAACTCCTACCGGGTCGTGGAAGGCCGGATGCAGAGGGTGAGCGCGCTGGCAGCCTCCCGCACGGACACCATCTCGGCCGTTGGGACGACAGCGTCCTTCATGGGTCTGGACAAGGCGACGCTCTGGGACAACGCCAACTACTTTCTCGACGTGCGCGGCATCTCCGGAACGTGGAACGTGACTATGGTGGGCGAGATCGCCGGCGCCACGGTCGCGATCGCCACGACTCCGAACGTGTCCGGAGTGAGCAAAATCGCGTTTCTCAACAACTTCTTCGGCCCGAGCCTCAAGCCGACACAGATTCTCTGGGGTTACGTCTCAGGGGCCGCCCAGGGCATCACCGCTGACGTTTACGTGATCGCCAAGACCAATCGCGGCCTGGCGATGCGGCCGTAGGGGGTCCGAGATGAGCCAGGCGATCGCGACGGCAACGGTTTCCGGCATCACCGCCACGGTGAGCGGGAGGACATTTTCCGGGCTTTTGGAAAAGACCAACGCGCTGATGTTTTCCTCCGGAATCATCGGGGCTTCGGTCACCAGCTACAGCACAACGGGAGCGCCGGTATGGGACATCGAGGTCTACACGAGGGTTGCCGGGGCCGATTTCCAGATCGCCGGCATCTCCTCTATCGCGTCGACAGCATCGGTGATCGTCCCGATCCGAAACGCCCAGGGCCTGACGCAGCACAACTTCATAGGCATTCCGAGACCAACTTCCGTCACGGTGCGGGCTCAGTCCGCCACCCTGGGCTCGACGTTCTCCGTGGTAGTGGAGGCCCATCTTCACAACAGCCCCTGAAGGCATGGCTGCGAGACGAGGGATCAAGCTGCACCAGGCCCCGAACGTGATCCCATCCAACGGCGGCGGGCAGCCGCGCAAGCTCTCTGTGTTCTTTTGCGCGCTGACGGCCTCCGGGAGCCTGCATTGGAGTTTCGCCCATCAGTTCGGGATCATGATGGCCAACAGCTCCGATCCGAAATGCCCGTTTTTGTTCACCACTCACGTCCTGGCCGGGGTCCGGCCGGTTGAGTACGCCCGCAACATGCTGGTGGAGACATTTCTGGAGCAGACCAGGTGCGACTGGCTCATCATGGTGGACGAGGACCAAGTTGTGCCGGACAACTTCTGGCATCTGCTGCTGGTTCAGGGCGTTGATATCGTCAGCGGTCTGACCTATTGCTGGGTCGGCAACAACTACGCCGCGGGCCGGCTGAGGGTGAACCAGTATTCCGTGACCCCGGGCAACGAATGTTTCAACCTGTTCCCGCCCCAGGACCTGGAGAAGCCCTATGAGGTCCCAATCGTCGGCACGGGCTGCCTCGCGCTGAGGCGTTACGTCTTGGAGAAGCTGCCGCCGAACCCCTTTTACTTCACCCGGGAGGCGAGCGGGAAGATCCGTGGAAGCGAGGACATCAATTTCTCCATCCTGGCGAGAAAGAACGGCTTCAAGATCGCGGTGCATCCGGGCGTGAGGTTCGGCCACTACAAATCGGTGGATCTCGCCCAGGTCGGGGAATTCGTCGAGGCGGACGCCGAGTTCAGGGCCGCAGGGGCTCCCCACAGGGTGGAAAACATCCTGTCGGTAGGGTAAGCGCGATGCCAACCATTACCGATTCCGACATCGCGATAGCTAAGTCCGTTGCCAGAACCATCGCCGTGCTGCCCGAGGACCAGACGGCGCTGCACTTCATCAATGCCTTCGTGATGCAGGCGGAAAACAGCCGGCTCCAGTACGAGGAGCAGTGGGAGGAGAACTGGCGCAATTACAGGGTGGAGCCGTACTTCAGGCACGGGTACTCGTATGACGCGGGCAAGTCGAATCCCTATGGCTGGAAAAACGCGCGATCGATCCAGCATTCGGTCAACGAGCTGAAGACTCCCGAATCCCACCAGATCGGCAACACACTGCGTTCGGTCCTGCTGGCGTCCTTGTTCGGCGTGCGCGACTACGTCCAGGCCGATCCGGTCGGCCACGAGGACTACCGCGCAGCCAGGAAAGTGTCAAAGCTCGTCATGTACGGCACGGAGCGGCCGGGCAATTACCGCACCAACTACGAGACCCTCGGAGACGCTGTGATATTCGGCACGGGGGTCTACCGGGCGCACTGGGTCTCGCAGACCCGCACCGTCCCCAGACGCCTGCCGGTGATGGGTCCAAACGGTCCCACGCTGGACCCGGACACGGGGCTGCCTCTCACGGTGCTGCAGAACGTCGAGGTCCCTGTCACGGATGACGTGCGTCTGTCGCCAATGAACTTGTGGCGGACGTGGTTCGATCCCTCCGCGACGCGGCTCGATGAGGCGGACGGCTACGTGGAGCAGTTCACGATATCGAGAGATTCACTCGATGAGCTGCGGGGGTCTCCGGCTTGGAGCTCGGAGGGGATTGCTCGCGCGCTGGCGACAAAGCCCACGGGGCGCCAGATGATGTCCAAGCGGGATGAGCCCAAATTGCTTACCGAGCTTCTGACACTGGAGGATATCCAGCATGCCGCCGCGTTCGGCTATTACGGCGGCTTCCGGTACACGGGAATGCTTCCCAGTGAAGTCGCAAGGACGCTGGGTCTTGATCCGAAAGCCAGCAACACCATCTCCATCATCAACGGCCAGCTGGTGCAGAAGACGCAGAACCCGCAGCGCAGCGGCCTGCTGGACTGCGCGACGCTGACGATCCTGCCTACCGGGGCTTCGCTCTACGGCTTGTCTCCGCTTTCCGTCATCAAATATCTCCAAGACGTCTCCGACACTCAGCTGATTCTCACCGTTCAGGCGATGATCGAGGCCGTCTACCAGAACTACGTGATGGGTGGCGGGTCGGGGGCGGGTCCGGAGTTCGAGCGCAGACTGATGATGCGAAAGCCCAGGGAGGTCTTTACCATACCCGGGGACGTCACCCAGATCGCTCCGCTCCAAAGAGACTACACGGGCTTGTCCATCGCGGCGCAATCCCTGTCCATGCTGTCGCAGATGATGCGGGATGCCTCTTCGGCCAGGGACCCCGTTCAGGGGGTGCTGGCCAAGGGCGACACCACGGCCACGGAAGTCTCCACGGTTGCGGCATCGGCGCTGCAAAACGTGGATTCTCTGGCGGCCCTGATCGAACGTGACGAGCTTCCACGGCAGGGACGGCTGATCTTCGACCTGTACTACATCCACCTGGAAGACGAGGGCCGCGTCATCAAGCGCACCGGAGACGATGAGGCGCAGAGTATCTCGTTTTTTGACATCGACGCGGACTACGACCTCAACTACGTGGGAGCGCGCCAGGCCCTGGGCAGGCCGCAGAAGGCCAACCAATTCAGGGACTTTGTCCAGTTGATGTTGTCCAATTCTCTGACCGCGGCGAGCCTGGACATCAACGAGCTGGTGCGGCGTTATGCCGATGAGGCGGTCGACATCAAGGGTCTTGAGCAGATGGTGATCAAGGACCCCGACGAGATCGTGGCGCGGCTTCAGGCTGCTGGTCTGTCGGGTCCGTTGCAGACCCCGCCTTCGAGACAAGGCGGCGTGACGCCTTCCCAGAACGCCGGCGAGCCCAACGCCGCATAGGAGCAAACAAATTGGCCAGGAAGGTGCGAGAGAGGCTGGTTGATCTGATCCAGTATCTCAGGCAGCCTGAGGTATCGCAAAAGCAGTTGACTCAGCAGGAGCAGGCCGTGGCGGCTTGGCTCAGGGCCGACAAGCCCAAGATCGAGAGTCTGGAGGCTCTTTTACGGAGCCGGATCGAGGATCGGGCATTACTGCCTGTACCCAGCAATCCCGACAGCTCCCATATCAGGGTCGCGCAGGACCACGAGGACCGGATGATCATCTCGTGGCTCGGTGAGCTCTACCAGTCGCCAGTGGCGGCCCTCAACGCGGAAGGCAGAGAGGACGATGATGGCTAAGAAGATCGAGGACTCAGAGGCCGCCAGCGCCATGAGAATCCTGATGGCGGATGACGACTCGGAGCCGATCCCGGCGCAGACGACAGGGCAAGAACCTCCGGAGCCGGAGCCGGAGCCAGCCCCCGAAGAGCCCGCAAAGCCCAAGGGGGACACAGAACCAGATGCGGCGGCCCCAGACGATCTCGAGTCGCTTGCCGAGCGGCTCCGGCTCAAGGATGAAGAGCTGGAGTCAGTACGAAGCAAGGCGACCGAGTCGATCCGGTGGGGTCGCGATGGGTACCTGAAGAAGAGCAACGAGCTGGAAGAGGCCAGGGCGCTTCTCAAGAGAGCCGTGGAGAACCCTGACGGCGTGGACAAGGCGGAAGTCGAGCGGTTTCTGGCCGGTGCGGCAAAGGGCCAGGACACCAGCACTCGGCCCTTTCTGCCTCTGGCCGCACCAAGGTTGTCCGATGCCCATGCGTTCGACATCCAGGAATTCCTGGTGGAATCGAAGATGGGGCCGGACAAGCAGCAGGAGTTCACCCAGTGGTTCCAGCAGGCCGCCCAGACCGGCAAGATTCCAGAAAGAGAGCTGGCCTCCGACAACGTGTATCTGATTCTGTCCAACGCCTACCGGAGGTTCGTGTCCGAACAGGACACCAAGCCCGAGGTGGCCAAGGCAATCAAGAGCCTTGCGAAGACGCAGAAGGATATCGCGAAGGCGGCAGGCGCAGCACCGGCAAAGAGCACTCCGGCTCGTGCGCCGGAGCCTCCACAGGACTTCTCCAAGATGTCGGCCAAAGACAAGCGCGACAAGGGCTATGTCGATGACTGGCTCAAGACAGTCATGGAGGCACCCTAACTGACCGGAGCGGGAAGAAATTGACATGGCATCAATCCACACTACTTCAACCGAAGCGGCCCGGCTGCTTCGTGACTACTTCGAGCAGGTGCTGATGGAAACGCTCGATGCGGAGATGCTGATCGGAGAGTGCCTGACCGCCAAGGTCATTGCGGCAAACTCCGGCAACCGCGCGGACTTCCATCGCATCCAGAACATGCAGTTCCAGACCGTGGGCATCACGCAGAACTTCGGTGCCTACCAGGTCTCGGGGCTGCTCAAGGGCGAGACCTACACGGTGGATTCCGTCTCCGTCGGGCTGGATCTCGTCGGAAACGACATGCAACTGAGCGAGCAACTCGTCATGACGTCCGAACCCAACCCGGTGCCGGAGCTCTCCGATCGGTTCCTCTACAACGGGCTGGGCACGCTGGAACAACGCTACTCGAACTTGTGCGTGTCTTCGGCCGGGACGAATGGGAGCTCGAATTCCTCCACCGCGCCGTCCGTGAACTACGCGGGAGCCTCGACGTCGGTATCGGTCATCTGGGGCGACGGCTCGGCGACACTGACCGAGGCGACTCTGGATGCGGACATCCCCACGCACCGCATCGCGGCCGAGACGTTCAACATCGCCACCGGCAGGCTCAGGACGGATTCGGTCATGCCTCTGAAGAAGCTTGGCCGAAGGTTCGGGGCCTTCATCCATCCGGGTCAGGGCGCGGAGCTGAGGATGGACGGGACGTTCCAGGAGCTGGCTCTTCGTGGCGATCGCAAGGGCGAGGAGAAGTTCGAGACCGCGGCAATCGGGGAGGTCTTCAACTGTCTGGTGATGGAGACTCCGTTCGTGTTCGGTGCGGCCGGGACCATCGACGCCACCAACGACACGCTCTACCGGGCCTTCGTCATCGGGGAGGACTACGCGGGCCGGGTCTCGCACGCGAAAGGAGTCGGGAGGCCCCGGGTGTCGTATCTTCCGCCCAAGCCCTCGCCGGCCGATCCCTACGGCAACATCGGCTGGTTCACCTGGAAAGCCTACATGGGAGGTGTCGTCTTGAACCCTCTCGCGGGCGAGATCCTCAAGTCCGCGTCGATCTTCGGACGCGGTGGCAACCCTGAGTTCTCGGGCCCGTGGGAGTAGCAGTCTGAACCGTAGGGCCTAGGCCCGAATAGACCAGAGGCCGCGGACAGCAAGCCTGCGAAGAGGAGGCGGGTTGTCTGCGGCCTCTGAACCGGGTCATGCACCAGGGATCTATAGAATTATCGAGGATCGTCGCGGCATTCGAGCGCAACGTGCCTGGCTGCTACGTGCGCGACTACAGGCCTGGGGGTTGGATAACGATCTGCCGGGGCTACATGGCGATCTATTCGCGCTGGCACGACACTGAAAAACTCTTCGCGCTGCTGCCGGCCGAAACGCTCTGCAGCCTCCCGGAGTCTTTCGTTCAGGCTC
>Ga0187892_10009345_pt1 | contig 12952 bp, 13 predicted proteins | sample MA1701073metaG_FD_139345 | JGI IMG/M metagenome (GOLD analysis project Ga0187892, IMG submission 139345) | Bio-ooze microbial communities from a basaltic lava cave in the Kipuka Kanohina Cave System on the Island of Hawaii, USA - MA170107-3 metaG ...
AATGGACGAAATGTTGGTGCTCGCACCTCCTGACTTCCCTTTGCTGAAAGCAGAATCCCCTGTGTCGCTTACGCACCTGTTTGAGATGGCTAGAGATTGGATGCAACTGTGAAGAGAACGGGGTGCCTGTGTTTGCTGGCGTTGCGAACAGGATAGAACTAGGCTGAACCCATGACTCCGCTTTGCCATGAACTGCCGTCAGAACATTTCCCGATTCTTTGGCACGGCTTTGCTGGCTTTGATGATTCCGAGCACCATGTTCGTGGGTGACCGGAAGCCTGAGCCGGAAAAGCAGGAAGCTGGCGCCACCGCCGATTCCGGTACGTTGACGTTCCGCGTCCCGGTTCAGATCTCAGCGTTCCAACCGAGCTGCAAGGGCAGCGACAGGAGGTCACCGCGGCGGCTCAGGCAGCCAATGTCGTCATCCATAGTATCGATGTGCGCGCGGTCTCCGCTGCACCTCCACCCAAGCGTTCCCAGTTGAACCGAGGCAAACCGATTGCGGGCATGTTGGCCTTCCAGAGAGAAAACCGGAACCTGGGCAATGCCAGCTCAGAAATTGGTGCGGAGGCTCCCTTTGGCGAGCGCGATCCCTTGCGCCAGGGCAAGTGGCGGCGGCCGGCCTTGGAGAATGTTTTGCGCGCCCTGGCGCTGAGCACTGGCGGGGAGGCAATCTTCAACACGAGTGATCTCGCCAGCCCACTCAACCGGCCCAGGGCGGAGCCTTCCCACTGATGTCGCTGAAGGAGGTAGCCTATCCCTCAGGCGAAGGTTCGGTAGCCATTGGCCTTAAGTTGCCGCTGAACGAGGTGTCGCCCGGGCGCTACCGACTCCGTGTCACAACGGTTGACCCAACAGGCAAGACAGCGGTCGCGGGTGAAATAGGGTTACGCAGGCCACTAAGCCAGTTTCGACACCCAGATCGTGTAACTCTGGAGCGCAACCACGTAAGAATTTCGGCTCTAGCAGGTTCCGGCAGGCCTATTCCCGTCGCTTTGTTGCTGAGCGGCTTGCCAAAGACTATGAAAAGCCTCGTAAATCCTGCAAAACTTGCCGGCTGACAACGGTCGGCATCAGATGGCAGAAGGATTGCTGGCTTCCGTTCACCCACTGTTTCAGCGATATCTGCACAGCCGGAGTTCGTTTGGACATTTTCAAAGGTTTTGATCGCACATTCACCGTCCTAGTGGCCGACGATTTGCCAGAGAATCTCGTTTTGATTCGAGACATCCTGGAATCGCCGCGCTGCCGGGTGCTGTTAGCCAGGAACGGGAAGGAGGCGCTGGGCATGGCGTTCCAGCATTGTCCCGACCTGGTTCTCCTCGACGTGATGATGCCGGAACTGGATGGCTACCAGGTATGCCGCGAGCTGAAGGCTCATCGCGACACCCAACTGATACCCGTAGTGATGATTACGGCCCTGACGGATCTGGGTGACAAGATTCGGGGCATTGAGGCTGGCGCCGACGATTTTCTCAATAAACCCTTCAATTTGGCTGAGTTTGCCGCCCGAGTGCGTTCTCTCCTGCGTTTGAAGCAGATCACCGACGAACTAGAGAATGCGGAGACGGTGCTATTCAGCATGGCGCTGGGAGTTGAGGCGAAAGATCCCAATACGATCGGTCATTGCGAAAGGCTCGCGCGTTATTCAGTGAAGCTGGGTGAAAGATTAGGACTGGAAGCCAGTGCTCTGAAGGCACTTCAAAGGGGTGGGATTCTCCATGACATTGGCAAACTCGGAGTTCCGGATGCGATCTTGCTCAGTCCCAAGGCCCTCTCTGGGGAGGAGTGGACGGTGATGCGGCAGCACACGCTCATCGGGGAACGCATTTGTCGCCCCTTGCGATCATTCGGCCAGGTTCTTCCGATTATTCGTTACCACCATGAGCGGTGGGACGGCGGCGGCTATCCAGATGGGTTACGAGGCGAGGAAATCCCTGTTACAGCAAGAATTCTTCAGATTGTTGATGTGTTTGACGCTCTCTGCTCTCAGCGGCCCTACAAGCCTCCGTTCTCTGTCGGCTCCGTACTCGAACAGATTAACGAAGAAGCAAGAAAGGGCTGGCGAGATCGAGAACTGGCCTACGAGTTTATTCGGCTTGTCGAAACCCAGCAACTCGAAGAGTGTCTCGTGTAAGAAGGCGCAGACAAACCTTCCCGGCTGGCGCTGCGTCAGTCATCTCGAAGCAACGCAAGCATCTCTCTGACCGCGGTATCCAACCCTACCAGCGCTGCCCGAGAAATGATGTTGTGGCCGATGTTGAGCTCCTCAATCTCCGGAATCTGGCTGATCGCTCGAACATTCCGATAGGTCAGACCATGTCCCCCGTGAACTCGGGTTCCGGCCGAATCCGCCAGAATTGCCGCTGCCTTGATCTCCTCGAGGGCCTCAGCGGCCGCTACTTCGGTCTTTAGCGTGAGGTAGAGCGACGCGTCAGCGTAACCGGCGGTGTTGATTTCGATGATCGGAGCAGCGATGCGCTGGGCTGCCTCAATCTGTTGCTTCTCCGGATCAATGAAGAGACTTACCGCAATCCCGGCTGCTTCAAGCTCCTGGGTCGCAGCTAAGATCATATCGTAGTTTCGCACGCAATCCAGCCCGCCCTGCGTTGTGAGTTCCCCAGGGAACTCAGGAACCAAGGTCGCGGTATCCGGCTTGACTTCGCGGGCGAAGCGAATCATTTCCTCGGTAGCTGCCATTTCGAGGTTGAGACGTGTCTTCACTGTCTCCCTCAACAACTCCACATCTCGATCCTGGATGTGACGACGGTCGCTTCGCAGATGCACGGTGATGCCGTGGCATCCGGCCAGTTCCGCAATGATTGCGGCGGCAACCGGATCGGGCTCATTTGTCTTGCGAACCTCCCGCAAGGTGGCAATGTGATCGATATTCACCCCAAGCTTGGTCATATTCAGGTCACAGGTTTACGGGGACTGGTTACAGGTTGCAAACTAAGGCGGGCAGCCGCGGTTTCAGCCGTTCTCAGCTGTAAACGGTAACTGTCCCTTATAACCTCTACTCGTACTTTCCGCAGAAATCGTTCCAGCGGATTCGCAGAAGGTCAAGAAACATTCGGCAGGAGTCGCTCAGGAATCGAACCGTGGTGCCCTCCACATGATCCCACCGCACTGGGATCTCTCGTAGCCGCAAACCTCGTTTCTTGGCGATGTAGAGGATTTCCGGATCGAAGCCGAACCTCATAATTGTTTGACGCTCAAACACCGGTCCGGCGGCACTGCGCCGAAATGCTTTGAATCCACACTGCGTATCCTTGAAGGGCAAACCAATCAACCCTTGCACGAACAGGTTGAAAATGCGTCCCGCAGTTTCGCGAAATGGGGACTGATGCACACCAATCAGGGAGCGGTCCACCGCTCGCGAACCAAAGGTGACATCACACTCTCCATTCGCAATGGGATCAATCAGCTTGGGTGCCTCGGCAATCGGAGCCGACAGGTCGGCATCGGTAAACAAGACGATGTCGCCCTCCGCTCCCAAAGCCCCGTTTCGAACACTGAAGCCTTTCCCCAGGTTACCGCCATTGTCCACCAACCGAAGGGCATTCCACCGGCCGATATACGCAATCACGACGGCAACAGTGTCATCCAAAGATCCATCATTGACGACGATCACCTCGGCCGCCCAGCCCTTGCTCTCCAGATACTCCTGGAGAGTTTCGAGAGTTCGCGTAATGCGTTTCGCCTCGTTGTAAGCTGGAATGACTATGGAAAGCGGAGTCGCTGAGCGCATGGCGAGCAGCGACTATATTACAAGTTTTGACACAGCTCCAAATCGTTTCCTATAATGCTTGCCCCTTGTTTGGAGGGGCTCGATAGGCAACTGTGCCCTGCAAACTGCTTCATGACACCGTGGACGGATTTGGCATCCTTTGCCAAGCAGTTCCTCTCCATCGAAACAGCTGGGACGAGGTTTGCGTTGACCACAAGACCCGACAGAAAGCCCGATGAAAGCCTGCTCATCAAAGGGGCTCGGGTCCATAATCTGAAAAATATCACTTGTGAGATCCAACACAACAGTCTCACGGTGATCACCGGTGTCAGTGGTTCTGGCAAGTCCAGCCTCGCTTTCGATACGATTTATGCCGAAGGTCAGCGACGCTACATCGAGTCTCTGTCAGCCTACGCCCGCCAATTCCTCGAGCGCATCGAAAAGCCTGATGTGGATGAAATCATTGGCATCGCTCCAGCGGTCGCCATCAAACAGAAAAACTCCGTTCGCAATCCGCGCTCTACCGTTGGCACTATCACTGAGATCTACGACTATCTGCGTTTGCTTTACGCACGCGTAGGGCGGACTTACTGCTGGCAATGCGGCCACGAGATCAAGAAGGACATTCCTGACGACGTCGTGCAACTCCTGCTCTCCTTGCCCGAGGGCACACGACTCTACGTTCTCTTTCCGTTTGCCAGCTACCGGAAGCAACTGGAGCTGAAGAGTACTTCGACAAAAGAGAAAGGAAGACGAAAGCAGCCGTCCCCGGAGCGCGAAATCATCCGGCAGGTCTTGCTCGACTTGCGTAAACACGGTTTCAACCGCCTCTACCAGAACCAACAGATTGTCGAACTGTCCGATGTTGAAGCCCTCTTGTCCCTGAACTTTTCCGAGGAGCTCTTTGTCCTAGCCGACCGGTTGGTGATTCAGAGAGACATCCGACAACGTCTGATGGAGTCGGTAGAAACGTGCTACCGCGAAGGGAGCGGTCGGGCCATCGCCGAGATCGCGGGCTTGCCCGACGACCTGGCATCCCGTGAAAACTGCGCCGGCCTTGCACCGGTGCAACTCTATAGGAGAGTCCATGAACAGTTGCGGAAGGGAGATCGCTTCACCTTCAGCGAGAAATTTGAATGTCGTCAATGCCAACTCAGCTTCGAGGAACCGGAGCCACGCCTTTTCTCTTTCAACAACCCCTTCGGAGCGTGTCCGAAGTGCCAGGGGTTCGGCAACACGATTGACTTTGACTTGGACCGCGTGATCCCAGACAAGGACAAGAGCCTTCAACAAGGTGCCATCGAGCCCTGGACTAAGCCGAGATACCGGGCGCTAACGGCGGAATTCAAGCGATTTGCCAAGCAGCACGGCATGCCGCTCGACGTGCCCTATCGCCAACTCTCATCCGAACAGAAAGCGCTGATCTTGAACGGCAACGAAAACTTTATTGGCATCAAGCGCTTCTTTGACCACCTGGAGACCAAGAAATACAAACTTTACATTCGTGTTTTCCTGAGTCGGTATCGGGGGTATACCAGGTGTAGCGAGTGCCTCGGGTTGCGGCTTCGCCGCGAAGCACGCTCGGTGAAGATTGGCAGCTTGGCGATCACCGAAGTCACGGCCATGACAGTCCAGGATGCCCACAAATTTGTCTGCGAGCTGCAACTTTCGCCTTTCGAGCTGTCGATTGGAGAAAGGCTTCTGGAAGAGATTCGCACCCGCCTCACGTTCTTGCTCAACGTGGGTCTGGAGTATTTGAGCCTCGACCGGCTGGCTTCCACGTTGTCCGGCGGAGAAGCACAACGGATCCAACTTGCAACCTCGCTGGGTTCGTCGCTGGTTGGAACTTTATATATATTGGATGAACCCTCCATCGGCCTGCACGCTCGCGATAACCAGAGGTTGATTGAAATCTTGAAAAGCTTGCGCGACATGGGCAACACGGTTCTGGTGGTGGAACATGAGTCGGCGATGATGAAAGCAGCCGACCGAATCATCGATCTGGGCCCCGGAGCCGGCCAGCAAGGCGGTCAGGTGATGTTCTCCGGCACATTCCCGGAGCTTCTTCGCTCGGCGAATTCACTCACAGGGAAATACCTGAAGGAAGAACTGAAGATTCATGTTCCGACTTTGCGACTTGTTCCCAATGGCCAGTGGCTGAAGATCTTCGGCGCTCGCGAGCACAACCTAAAGAGTGTGGAAGTCGCCATTCCAATGGGGTTGATGACGTGCATCACCGGAGTGTCAGGTTCTGGAAAGTCCACTCTTGTGCACGAGGTTCTCTATGCTGCGCTCCAGGCTGAACGGGGTGAAGCACCCGAGCGTGTCAATTACGATCGACTGGAAGGAAGCCAATGGGTTTCGGAGGCGGTCATGGTCGATCAGTCGCCCATCGGACGGACACCCCGCTCCAACCCGGTCACCTACACCAAGGCCTTCGATGCGATTCGAGATCTTTTTGCCTCCACGCGTGAGGCAGCCAGTCATTCCTACGGAGCCGGGCATTTCTCCTTCAACATCCCCGGCGGTCGTTGCGAGACTTGCGAGGGCGACGGCACCGTTACCGTTGAGATGCAGTTTCTGGCGGATGTCGAACTGGTCTGTGAAGAGTGCAAAGGGATGCGGTTCAAGCCCGGCGTTCTCGAAGTTCGCTACAAAGGCAAGAACATCTATGAAGTCCTGCAGATGACAGTTCGCGAAGCGCTCTCGTTCTTCTCAGCCGTTCCACGAATCACCAACAAGCTTAAGGCGCTTCAGGAGGTTGGTTTGGGTTATCTGCGGTTGGGACAATCAGCCACAACGCTGTCTGGAGGCGAAGCCCAACGCATCAAGCTGGCCTCTTACCTCTCGCGCCAGTCGAAGCAAAAAGTGCTTTACATCTTCGATGAACCCACCACCGGCCTCCATTTTGATGATATTCACAAGCTGCTGGTAGCGTTCCGGAAGCTATTGCAAACTGGGGCAACGCTGCTGGTTATCGAACACAACCTGGATGTCATCAAGACCGCCGATTGGATTATCGATCTCGGACCCGAAGGCGGGCGCAAGGGAGGCTCGGTGGTCGCGTTTGGAACGCCCGAGGAAGTTGCACGAGTCCCGGAGAGTTACACAGGCAGGTATTTGCGGAGCGTGCTTCCATAGATTTCGTCCTCGAAGAGCCTGGGAGCGCGGGCGTGCCGCCCGCATCAGCCTGCACGGAACCAGCGACCTTGGGTTTCGCCGACCCAGTACGGGCGGGGATGCCCGCTCCAGGAACGTTTACAATCTCGAATTGAGACAGGATGACGACTTACTCAGCGGTTCCATTTCTGCTCCTTTTGCTGTTCCGGCCTCCGAATCTCTGCGCCGCCCAGTCCAAAGCCAAGTCTGCTGATGCCAAGCCCAAGACAGTGCCTGGTCGGGTTTCCTCAAACCAACGCACCGACCTGTCTTCACACTACGAGAGAGCTGAAGTCCTTTTGAAGGAAAGTAGGTTTGCAGAAGCGATCGCCGAGTACAAAAGCTCTTTGGAAGACCATCCGGAGAATGAAGCCGCCTATTTCGGCATGGCACTGGCTCAAACTCAGGCCGGACTCACCAAGGAGGCCGTACTGTCCTACGAAGCCGCGCTGAAGATTAACCCACAGCTTTGGGAAGCGGAGACCAACCTCGGCATGCTACTAATGAATGAGCAGAACTTCGACCGAGCTCTGACACACTTCCAAAAGGCGTTGGCACTCAACCCAAAAAGCTTTCAGTCGGCTTTCTTTTCTGCCAAGGCCTTGGAGTCCCTCAGCCAGTGGAAACAGGCAGCGGAAGCAGGCCTCAGAGCGTTGCCTTTGGCAGAGGACAGTGCGGCAAAGTTTGAGGTTCTTGCGTCGCTGGGTGTCGTCTATCTCAAAGGCGGCTTTCCGGACGAAGCCGAGAAACACTTCGTCGCAGCCAGACAGTACGGCTCCGACCCAGCCATCGATCTCGAATTGGCCCGGATCCATCTGCGAAAGGCCGAGTACGACAAGAGCGCTGAACTGCTCGAACCACTGGCCATCAAACATCCAGAGGATCCGTCGATCCAGGAACTGCTGGGCCGCGTCTTGTCGAAGAAGGGATCCTTCGAAGCTGCCATCAGGGCTTTAGAAATGGCACTCAAGCACCAGCCCGACGCTCAAGCTCGCCAGGGGCTCGTGCTCGAACTGGCTCAAGCGTTTCAGAAACTCAACCAACCGGACAAAGCCATCACGTTGCTTCAGCCTGTCGCCAGCCAGTCCAGCGACGCCAGTCTCCACTTCCACTTGGGGACACTCTATCTGCAGCAAAGGACATTCGACACAGCCGCCCAGTCGTTCCTGCGCGCACTGCAGTTGAAGCCGGACTGCGTCGAATGTTACAGCAACGTGGGATCGGTCTTTATGTTGCAGGAGAAGTATCCCGAAGCGATCACGGCGCTCTCGCGGTTCAAAGCCGCACGCCCCGATGCGGTCGGCACTTACTTTTATCTGGGAATTGCTTTCGACAAGCTGGATGACGTGGAGAATGCGATCTCGCACTACCAGCGCTTTCTGGTACTGGATCAGGGAAAGAGCGACAAGCAAAGCTTTCAAGCGCGGGAACGTATCAAGGTATTGGAAAAGAGAAAGAAAAAGCGCTAACCTCAATGGGCAGAGACTTGGAATCCACGAGGAAGCACCGCGTGACCTTGCCATCAGATCATGAGGCCTCGCCTCTGGTAACCGCGATGAGTTCGAGAATGCTGGGTTCTGAAAAAGACAAACGACCACGAAGTGCAACATACAAGCGAGTCATTTCTATTTCACTGCCGATCTTTGCGTTAACCTGGAGCGGTCAGCTGACCTTTGGCGACGCGCTTAAAAAGGATCTTGTCCAGCATCAGGAAAAACTGAGCCGCGAAACCAGCGCTGTGGGAAAAGTAAAGGCTCTGATCAAGATCTCCGACATTTACTTGCGGTCTGCCAGCCAGGATGCAAAAAAGAATAGTCACGCCGCAGCCGATCGCAATCTGGAGCTGTACAAGGAATCGGTTGAAAACGCGCTGCAGACTCTCAAGTCTTCACGACGCAACGCTCAGAAGAATCCGGCGGGCTTCAAGGAGTTTGAAATATCGTTGCGCAAACAACTGCGTGTCCTCGACGATTTGCGGTCGCAATACTCTTTTGACCAGGTACAAACGATCGACCTTGCTATTGCCGCTGCCAAAGCGGCTCAGGACGCGATGCTTGCAGACATCTTCGGGCCCGAGAACACGGGACGGCGACGGGAAAAGGATTTACCCGGACATCCAGATCAACCAAAAGAATGACACACCCTCTATATCCCCGGTTGTCTATCAGAACTCTGATACTCATGCTGGCATGTTATTGCTGGGTAGGAGGCGTCCACGCCGACACGGAAAACTACCTCACCGCTGAGGAGGTTGAGGAGCTGCGCGAAGCTCAGGAACCTCACCTGCGGCTCAAGGTGCTGAGAGATCTGCTGGAGAAGCGCCTCGACAGGGCTCGGGCCATCAAGGACCCAGCGTCGGTGAAGCCAAAGCAGCCGGAATCCAAGCCCGACAAGAAGAAAAATGTGAAGTCTGACAAAGCGGAGGCTGCTCCTGCGGCAGAAAAGAAACCTGAACCGGTAGAATCGAAATCGTTCCTGGCGTGGATGGGGGACTATCTTCTGTGTCTTGAGGAAGTGAGCGACAATGTGGAGAATTTCTCCAGTGCGCCTCTGGAACCGAAAGCCTATCTGAAGTCCTTGAACAAGCTGGAGAGCACACTGCAAGAGCATTCCCAATGGATCGATCAGATTGAACGTCAGCTCGACAGGCCGGAAAAGAAAGTGGTTGCCGAAATTTCTGACCTCGTTGAGGAGCTAACCGAGGACCTGAAAGCAGCCACGGAGAAGACTCAGGAACAGATCAAGCTCTTGAAGGAAGCGGAGAAGGCGCGGTCCTCACGGAGGAGATAGGGTGGCGATGAGTCAACTGGCTCTCTTCGAAGAAATAGAGACTCCACTGGAGCAGGCACAGCGGATTTTTGATGAATCGATTGAAGACCTGCGCGTCAGCCGCGACTGCCAACCTGTGCACGTTGAGTTCTATCCATTCGTTGGAATCAATCACACAATTCGCTTTCGCGACGGACAGCTATACGTCCGCCTGAGCGACCTGTTTCAGGAAGCGCCCGAAGAAGTCATCAAGGCTCTGTCGATCATCTTGCTGTCCAAACTTTTCCGCCGAAGAATTCCAGGCGCCGTCCATTCGGCGTATCGGTCGTACGTTAACTCGATCGAGATGAAGGAACGGTCGCTGGTCACGCGCAGTCAGCGCGGCCGTAAATTGCTGGCGGCGCCCAAAGGCCATCATTATGACTTGACCGCACTGTTTGATCGGCTGAATCGAGAATACTTCGACAACCAAATTGAAGGTGTGACCCTGGGCTGGAGCCTTCGCAAGAGCCAGCGTATTCTGGGACATTTCGATCCCTCGCACGGTTCCATTACCGTGAGCCGCATCTTCGACCATCCCGAGACGCCAGAGATGGTGGTGTCGTACATCATGTTCCACGAGATGCTACACGCCAAGTTTGCCACTTCTTCCAATTTCGATCTCAAGCATCGACACTCCCGGCAATTCAAGAATGAAGAAAAGAGGTTTCCCGACTACGACGCGGCCAACGACTGGCTGAAGGCCAACCTCTAAGCCTGTCTCTTCTCAACACAGACTGGTTGCGGATCGCAAGATCGAGCGCCGAAACTCTTCGTCTCCTGTTGTCCCCCTTGGCAAGGGGGACAGCGAGCAGGGGGTGCATCTGTGCCAAGCGGACTTTCAATGAGTCGGGATTGTTGACTCTCCACGGTGGCAGGCATAGCATTTTGCTCCATAAGCGGCACGTTCCGATTGATGACATGGTGCGGGCAAGATGCCTGAAAGTGATCAATTCTCAGATTATCAGGGTACGATTTCCTGTTGATCAATGGTTCGGTTGCTGTACTGAAGTTGATCGTGTGTTCAGAGTATGCCAACGGTACTGAGAATTGGGCCGTATCGCATCTATTTCTACAGCCACGACGGCCCCGAACCACCTCATGTCCACGTCGATCGAGACAATCTTTCTGCTAAGTTCTGGTTGGACCACGTAAAGTTGGCACACAACTTTGGTTTTAATGCGAACGAACTTCGTCGCGTGCAATCACTCGTAAAGGAACATCAAACTGAACTACTGGAGGCTTGGTATGGGTATTTTGGCTCTGGCGGCAGATGAACGAGTAGCGGCGGTACGAAGCACTAACGAAACTCTAAGCGTAGATCTTATGGACGGCCGTACCATCACGGTTCCTCTGCTGTGGTATCCGAGGCTTGCAGATGCTTCAAAAGCAGAACGCGAGAACTGGCAAATTTGTGGCGGGGGGTACGGCATCCATTGGCCTGACATCGATGAGGATCTGAGCACTGAAGGCCTTTTGCGAGGAGCCCCATCCCCTGGGTACAGGGTGGCCAAGTTGACAAAAAAGAAACCTAACCGGTTGTTCAAGCGGCGTGTCAAGAGCGGCAGCAGTTGAGCTTCATTGCTTTAGCTGGACGAGGTTAATGCCCGCGCTGACTCAATACTTGTCCGAAATCAAATAACAGATCACAGGGTCAATTGCGCCAGGATTCGAGTGTCTGCCACGAAGAAGTGGGACTCCCTTAGCTTTGAAAAGCAGCGAAGATTCTTGGCCGACGCTGAGGCACCTATTGAGGCCGATGTAGAGATAGGAGACTCCGAGCCCGAGGTTTTGCTTACGGCGACAGAAAAAGAGACTGAGGAAACGCTCTTCTTACCATTCAAGGTTTCTCCACCAATGTTGACGCTCTTAGCAAAACTGCGGGACGATTTCCTTCGCGCTCTAGTCGCATGGATTGAGGAAGAGCCTTATCAGCCAATGTACCGGCGACGGCCGCACGGCCCGTCTGTGAAGGGTTGGTCAGAACGGCTGAAGGCTTACTTTTGGCCTCAACCCGATTTTGACTACAAAGTAACCTGCGAACGATTATTGCCCCTGCTTAATACGGCATCGCGGTTGTCTGCAAAGGTTGACAAGAATCTCGATTGGACCAATGACGAGAGGGAAGAAGCCGTTGTATTCTCCGTTGCTGTCTTCAAATGGGGAGGCGTCCCTCAACCGTTACCATCTGCGGAAGATGCCCGTCGAGTTTTCGAATCCGTTCTCTTCGGTGTTGAGAAGTCCGGTTCGCCGATGAACAGTGGCTGGACCAAGGTCGCGGCCTTCGCCACGGCACATCTGGAGAACCAAGCTTGCCGACATCCCCTTGCGGTCTGGGACAGCCGAGTTGCGACGTCGATAACGGCACGCTTGGACAAGTTGTTAGTCGAAGCTGCACTCCGAGCCCCCAACAAGATCTTCACAGACATTGGAGCCGTCAGCGGCCGAGGGGGAACGCGTCCACGCCAGCTGAGTTTGGATTGGCCAAACGGATATCGAAGCTGGCCTTGCCAGTTTGCGGGGAGCCGATTGATCGAAAGCCTACGGGATATCCTCAATGAGACGTCCTATCCGTCGATGCCCCTTCCCGACGGCAGTGCGGTGAAATGGACAGTTCGAGGTGTAGAAATGGTACTGTTTGGCGATGGCTACTAAACTCGAGTGTACAGGCCAGTCAGAACCTATCATGAAACGACCTGAGAGAATCGTCGTCCCGACCATGGATGGTTACGATCGCTGGTCCGATGTATATGACGGCGATGGAAACCCGCTGGTCTTGCTTGAAGAACCGCATGTCGCCAGACTGCTAGGCGACGTTCAAGGATTGTCGGTGTTGGACGTAGGTTGTGGCACGGGCAGACACGCGGTTCGACTCGCGGCCCAAGGAGCACGAGTGACTGGTGTGGATTTCTCCGCAGGGATGCTTCGAAAGGCGCGTCAAAAACCCGGATCCGAGAATGTTACATTCGTTGAACATAGCATCACTGAGCCTCTACCCTTTGCTCCAGGGTCGTTTGACCGCGTTGTTTCCTGTCTCGCCCTGGATCACATTCCTGATCTCAGAGCGTTTTTCGCAGAATTGCGCCGCGCGTGTCGAGGTGCCGGTTTTGTCGTCACTTCCGTAATGCACCCCGCGATGGAATTGAAGGGGGTTCAGGCACGTTTCCAGGATGTTCAAAGCGGCCAGGAAGTTCGGCCTGCAAGTTTTTCTCATCAGATCTCAGACTATGTCATGGGAGCGCAGCGTGCGGGGCT
>Ga0187892_10009348_pt1 | contig 12946 bp, 10 predicted proteins | sample MA1701073metaG_FD_139345 | JGI IMG/M metagenome (GOLD analysis project Ga0187892, IMG submission 139345) | Bio-ooze microbial communities from a basaltic lava cave in the Kipuka Kanohina Cave System on the Island of Hawaii, USA - MA170107-3 metaG ...
ATTCCCAAGGGCCGACCGCGACACAGCCGCCGACTCCTTCTGTCACGCCCACCCGAACACCGACCGCGACTGCTTCGATCACATCGTCACCAACCAATACCGGGACACCCACCTTGACGCCGACGGGGACGGTTCCGCCCTCGGCGACCCCGACGGTCACTGCAACCCCTTCACCCACCGCAACGATCCGGGTCGTTACCCTGGCTGAGCTGCAAGCAACCATCTTCACCCCGACGTGTGCCATCAAGGATTGTCACCTCGCCGAGGGTGCTCCGTTCAGCGGCAATCTCGACCTTGAAGCGTCGGTTTCCTATGCCAACCTCGTGGGCGTTACGCCCGACAACCCGGCCGCGGCGCTCGACGGGTTGAAGCGAGTCGCGCCCTTCGATCCGGACAACAGTCTCCTCGTTGTGAAGGTCTGCCACGCTCCCCTCGATGAGGAGCTCTGTCCGGTGATCGGACCGATAACGTACGGTGCTCCGATGCCGCTGCGGATGACACCGCTCACCGCCGAGTTGGTAGAGGCGATCCGTCTCTGGATTCTGCGCGGCGCGCCGGAAACCGACTGACACCGCCGTCATCTAAACCGTTTTCGGAGATCGACCGCCGGGTGCCCCGCATGGCGCGAGACACCCGACGACCTCTGGCCGCGTTGGGGGGGAAGCGCGGCCAAGATCTAGACTAGCGAAGTGATGCTGTGCAGCGCAAGTACAGTGTCCAGGAGTTGCGCTTGGACCGTACGAATGGTGTTGCAAAGCCATGTCTTTCGCTGTTGAGTCAGGGGCAGACACGCCGCTGAAGGAGGGGACCTGATGTTCAAAGAGTTCAGAGAGTTCGCCATGCGTGGCAACGTCGTCGACATGGCGGTCGGCATCATTATCGGCGCTGCGTTCGGCAAGATCGTTTCTTCTCTGGTCAGCGACGTAATCATGCCGCCGATCGGCTTGATCACCGGGAAGGTCGACTTTTCGAACTTGTTCCTCAACCTGTCGTCGACCACATACGAAACTCTCGCCGAGGCGCAGAAGGCCGGGGCACCGACGATCAACTATGGCGTGTGGTTCATGCACGTCATCGATTTCGTGCTCGTAGCCTTCGCGGTGTTCCTATTGGTGCGAACGATGAATCGCATGAAGCGCGAGGAACCTGCGGCTGCTCCTACCACACGCGAGTGTCCGCTTTGCTTATCCGCCATCCCCATCAAGGCGACGCGCTGCGCGCACTGCACGGCAAATGTACCGGCGTGACCTCGCTCGCTCGATGAGCTTCCGAAGAGTGATTCTGGTCGGCGCAGCCCTGGTGTTCGGGGTGAGTGCGTGCAGTACAGCCCGGCCCGTGCTGTACCCAAATGAACGACTGAAGACCGTTGGTACTGCCACTGCGGATCAGGACATTTCGAATTGCATGGCGGAAGCCGACAGCTACGTTGCGGCGGGCGGTGCCGCCCAGCAGAAAGGGAAAAACGTCGCCAAGGGCACTGCGATTGGGGGAGCTACCGGCGCTGCCACGGGCGCGGTCGGCGGCGCGATCGCCGGGAACGCGGGTCAGGGAGCTGCCATTGGTGCGGCTACCGGTGCCACCGCCGGCCTGCTGGGCAGTATCTTCGGAGTCTTCGGCGACAGCGGTCCTAGCCCGGTCTACCAACGATACGTTGAACGCTGTCTTCAGGAACGCGGCTACGAGCCGATCGGCTGGGAATGATGATCTCAGCGGCCCTTCGGTGGCTTACGCTTGGCAGCCTCGGCCAAGCCTTCGTTGAGAAGGGCGACGATCGCGGCGCTCTTCGTCACCCCGAGCTTTCGGGCGATTTCGTGAACCCTAGCGAGCAGGTTGGCGGGCACTTTCAGGTTAACCAGACGAGTGTCACTCGGGTCCAACGGCTCTTCGTACAGATCGTTCAGCCGGAGCTCGGCAAGCGGGATGTGAGGGGCTTTGCGCGCACGCTTCATCAAGCCAACCCTGATGGGCCAAGCGGTGGGACCGCCGATCGACTGTTCAAGATTGTTCTCGCGCCGTCGGGTGCCTGCTGTACACTGCCCCGAAACGTTTGGCAAGCCGACCTGCGAGCGAGCCTTTGAGCGCGCCAAATCGGCGTTTTTTCGTTTGACAAACGGTGTACGGCGTTAGAAATTAGGGCGCCAATTCTTAGTTTTCAATCCGGAACGGTGTTGAAAAAACCTTTTGCGGTTTAAGCAGTTGCCCACCGGATGAGGAGTGTTTGATGAGTCTCGTGTCGCTTGCGAAGGTACTTGCCGTAAGCCTGATCTTGATGCCTGGGGTGATCCAAGCCCAAGGCAACCAGCGGATCCCTCCAGTCACCCTCGTTGTGGGACCTTCGTACCAGATGCCGTCCGGTCCAGAGTTTGCCGCGTCCGGCGATATCGACAACGACGGCTACAGCGACGCAGTGATTGCATCGACACGCGAAGACTTTGTTTCAGCCCTTCTGTCCGATGGCACCGGCGGCTTCCGCACATTGATCACTTTCCCCGTCAGCAATCGTCTGGGTGACGTTACGACTCTCGACTACAACAACGACGGCAACCTCGACATCGCCGCCATCGACCAACGCGGCGGCATCGATATCATCTCGGGGTTTGGCGACGGGCGGTTCAATCCACCGATTTTCCTCGAGGGCGATCGACTCGGCCAGGGCATCCAGTCGGCCGATCTGGACAACGTGAACGGGCCGGATATCGCAACGGTGAACGGCCGCAGCAAAAACCTTTCGGTTTTCCTGAACCGCGGTGGCAACCTCGGCTTCCAACAGTCGCTCGACTTCGGTGTCGGCGGCAACGTCATCGGCGATGACATTCGCATCGCCGACTTCAACAGCGACGGCTGGAACGACCTCGCCGTCCTCAACGTGCGCAATCGCGAAGCCGACGAAATCAGCGTGCTGTTGAACAACACTCGCGCTCAGTTCAACACCGTCACCAAGTTCCTCGTCAACGAGCGCGCCGTCGCGATGACCGAAGGCGACTGGAACGACGACGGTATTCCCGATCTCGTTTCATTGGAGCAGGGTGAAAACTTCATCAACCAGCGTCAGTTCTCGTTGACCGTCCTGGTCAACCGCACCCGCGTCGACAACGGCCAGATCTTCGGAACCGGCATTTTCGAGCAGCTTCTGCGCGTTCCCATCAGCTGCCCAGGCAGCTTCAACGGCGCGCCGATCGTCTGCTCGGTGCAGGACATCGAAAGCGGCGATTTCAACGGTGACGGACTCGACGACCTGGTGATTACGATCGATACGCGGTTCGAGCAGGACATCGGTTTGTCGACCCCGGGCTTGGTCCAGGCTTTCGTCGGATTGGGCGATGGCAATTTCATCTTCTCGACGCGCGTAAACGTCGGTCTGCGGCCGCGCGGCATGGCGATCGGCGATGCGACCGGCGACCTCTACGACGACATCTTCGTCACCGAATTCCGCGCCGTCGGCTTCGATCCCGAACAGACGGACAGCGACGACAACAACGCCCGCATCGTGCGCTCGATCCCGCCACCACAGCAGGGGAATGGCGCACCGTGTCGTAAGCCGCGGCAATGCACCAGCGGCAACTGCACCAACAACACCTGCTGCCGCGACGCCGCCTGCCCAGTGGGCCAACGCTGCGACATTCCTGGATTCGAAGGCACATGCCACGCTCCGGGCAACGACGGCGACGATTGCGACATCGGCGAACACTGCGCCTCGATGTTCTGCGTCGACAACTACTGCTGCAGCACACCGAGCTGTCCGCAGGGTGAGTTCTGCAACAGCGGTATGTGCGGCCTGCCGGGACCTCCGGGGACCGGCTGCAATGCGAACGAACAGTGCAATCCGCCGAACTGTGTCAACGGCGTGTGCTGCAACATGCCGGCTTGCCCGGTGGGCCAGCGCTGCGACATCGCACCGATGGAAGGCATGTGCAGCTCGCGTCTGGGTATCGGCGAGCCATGTACGGAAGACGGTCAGTGCCAGGAGAACCTGTTCTGCACCGACAACGTCTGCTGTACGGCGAGCGATTGCGGCCCGAACCGTGCTTGTAACGTGATCGGACGCGAAGGCATCTGCAGCAACCTGCCGACGCCGACACCGACGGTGACGCGTACGCCGACACCGCAGCCCAATGGCTCGGGATGCACGAGCGATCAGCAATGTGCTTCTGGAAACTGCACGGATGACACTTGCTGCGTATCTCCGACCTGTGCGTCGGGTCAACGCTGCAACATTTTGTCGTCAGGTATGTGCGCCACTCCGGTTCCACCGGGCGGAAACTGCATGGACGATGACGACTGTTCCACGCGCAACTGTGACGGTGGCATGTGCGGTGCGGAGCCGACCCGGACTCCGCTTCCGCCAGGCGCACCTTGCCAGACGACGAGTCAGTGTCAGCCGGGATTTGAGTGCAACGAAGCCGAAGGCCGGCTGTGCTGCGAAGAGCTGGTGTGTCCGTCAGGTACTTCTTGCCGGCTTCCGGGCCACGAGGGATTCTGCTTCAACCTGCCGACGCCGACACCGACGCGGCTGCCCAACGGCTCACGCTGCCCGAGTGGCAATGTCTGCCAGAGCGGTAACTGCGTCAATGATACATGCTGCCAGGACGCTTCGTGCGCTGGTTCCGACCGTTGCGACATCTTCGGACACGAAGGGCGGTGTGTTCCGCCGCTGCCGGTTGATTCCGAATGCGTGACGAACTCGGATTGTGCTCCGCCATTGGCGTGTAGAGTGGATAACCTCGGTGTGCGACGCTGTACAATTCTCGTGCCGACACCGACGATCATCCCAACGGAGACCCCGTCGCCGACGCTGGCGCCGACGATCATCGTCGACCGCGACGACGGCGGTTGCACCATCGACCGCGAGCAAGGCTCGAGTAGCCTCTGGCTGCTCGGACTCTTCCCGCTGTTCCTCGGCTTGCAGCGTCTGCAGTTGGCTGAGAAGCGGGTTGTCCGCCGGCGGCGCCGCTAAGTTCTCGAGGGGCGCGGGGAATCCCGCGCCCCTTCCCACTTTGCAGGGCTTAGACCCTGAGGAGCGCCGCGCAGGCGGCGCGCCACTCGATCAGCGATTCTTCCGCAATGGTCTCGCCTTCGATCGCGAAGACATTACCTTCGTCTTCCTGACGATCGCGCAACCACGCTGCCAGAATCGTCGTACCGTCGACGACCTCGTCAACGCGAACCTCGCCCCGCGGCTGCTCCATCCGTCGCCGGATTTCATCCGCCAGCGCCGTGACCTGCGATTCGTCGATCACACGGGCACGTACGGCGAGGAGACCGTTGATCACGGCGTAGGCCAGAACCAACGGCTGATCGATCGCCCGTTGCAACACCAGGAAGTTTCGCTGCCGCACGATCCAGCCGAGCTTGGCCTGGCGGCGCGCCATGCGTCTCAGCAACTGAATTTCTCTTTGTGTGCGCGACGCGTTTTCGAATTGTGCGGCGTTGGCTTGCTCGTCACGCCTCCTGGCCATGCGCGCTTCGAGATCGTCGGCGCGTCCGTCGAGCACCTCGAGATACTGCGCCACCTGATCGGCGTACTGGGCGGCGGAGACATGCGCCGCGCACGGTTCCGAGCACGAGCCGATCTGGCCCTGAAAGCACGGTGTGAACTGCGCGTCGGGTGCGAGCTTGCCCGGGCAGGTGCGGAGCCGGAAAAGCTTGGTCATCAACGTCAGCGTCCGGTCCGCTTCCTTGCGGTTACGGAACGGACCAGCGAAACGCGAGCGGCCAGTCGTCAAACGTTTGGTGATCGACAGCCGCGGGAATTCGTCGGTCAACCCGAGGCGAATGAAGGCGATCTGCGGCAAGTGTTTTCCCAACAAGTTGTACGGCGGCTTCTCCGCACGAATTGCACTGGCTTCTTCCAGCGCCGCTTCGAGCTCGGAGCCGAGCACTTCGACGCGTACGTCGCGCGCGTGGCGGATGAGGTCGAGCGTCTTGTTGCCGTGACTGGCCGAGTTGGTGGTGTAGCTCCACACCCGCTCTCGCAGATTCTTGGCCTTGCCGACGTAGAGTAGCTTCCCATCCTCAGCGAAGAAGCGGTAGATCCCCGGCGCCATCGGCAGGCTGTCGATCTTGCTGCGCGGCAACAAGCAGATGAAGGGGCGGCCGTCGCGGGCTTGGTTCTGAAAATCCAGCGCCTCATCCAGCCGGAGGATCCCGTGTACTTTCAGCTTTTCCACCAGATGGAAAAAAATCTCGGCCGTCACACGCGCATCGCCGAGGGCGCGATGCCGATCGGCGACGGGAATGCCGAACTCCGCGGCGAGCGCGTCGATACCGCTGCGTCGTAGCGTCGGCAGCAGTCGCCGCGCCAATCGCAGCGAGCACAGGCGAGGGTTGCGCAGTGGAGCGCCGTCAAACGCGGTGGCGGCCGCGTCGAGGAAGCCGACGTCGAAGCCGACGTTGTGAGCGACGAGAACACTGTCGCCCAGGAACTCTGCAACTCGCGGCCACACCTCGCGGATCGGTGGCTCGCTGGCTAACAGACGTTCGTCGATGCCCGTCAACCGCGCGACGAAAGGAGGTATCGGGCCTCCTGGGTTCACCAATTGCGAGAACTCTTCGACGATGCGACCAGCACGCACGCGCACGGCACCGATCTCCATGATCCCATTCACGCTGGTGCTCATGCCCGTCGTCTCGAGATCGAGCACAACGAATTCGGCGTCGTCGAGAGATCGTGCCAGAGCTTCGTGAGCGCTGGCCGCCCAACGGCGTTGATTTTCGCGCCACAGGAAACGCGGGTCGCCGGCGAGCAACGTTTCGAGGAAGCGCGGTCCGAATTCCGCATCGCTGCCGGGCGCAGTGAAGATCAGGTCGAGTAGCTCGGCCGGCGTAGCGCCGGCGGGCCGCTGCAGAAGGTAGTCATGGATCTTCTGCTTCACACCGCACGCCCTTTGGCTTCAGGCCGCCGCTTGTTGGAGATAGGCTTCGATGAATCCGTCCAGGTCGCCGTCGAGAACGCCGTCGGCGTTCCCCACTTCAACGCCGGTGCGATGATCTTTCACCATGCGGTACGGGTGAAGGACGTAGGAACGGATTTGGCTCCCCCAAGCGATATCTTTCTTGGCTTTGGAAAACTCGGCGAGCGACTCCTGGCGTTTCTGCTGCTCGAGCTCATACAAGCGTGCTCGCAGGATCTTCATCGCCATCGCTTTGTTCTTGTGCTGCGAGCGCTCGTTCTGGCAGGCGACGACGATGCCGCTCGGCATGTGAGTGATACGCACCGCGGAATCGGTCTTGTTGACGTGCTGTCCGCCCGCGCCGCTCGATCGGTACGTATCGATGCGCAGGTCGACGTCGTTGATCTCGACCTCGACCTCTTCGTCGATCTCGGGGAAGACGAACACCGAAGCGAATGACGTGTGCCGGCGCGCATTGGAATCAAACGGTGAGATCCGCACCAGGCGATGAACGCCGGCTTCGGCGTGTAGATAGCCGTAGGCGTAGCGGCCGTCGACGGTCATCGTCGCGCTCTTGATCCCCGCGCCTTCCCCCGGCTGGTAGTCCACCATTTCAGTAAGGTAACCGCGCCGTTCGGTCCAACGCAGATACATCCGCAACAACATCTCCGCCCAGTCCTGCGACTCGGTGCCGCCTGCGCCGGAGTGGATGGTGAGAATGGCGTTGCCGGCGTCGTGCTCGCCGCTCAGCTTGCGCTCGAGCTCGATCTGCTCGAGCTGCTCGCGAATCTCTTTGAGAGCGGATCTGGCTTCCGCTTCGGCGTCGTCGGCGCCTTCGGAAGCGAGATCGAAATAGACCTTGGCGTCGCTCAGCCGTTCGACCAGGCGCCTCCAACTGCCAACGGGGGCTTCGAGGTCGGCACGTTCTCTGAGGATCTCCTGCGCTTTCTCGTTGTCGTTCCAGAAATCCGGGGCGCCCGCCCTGGCGTCCAGAGCTGCGATCTTCTGCTCGCGTCCGGGGACGTCAAAGATACCTCCCGAACGCCTCGAGTCGCTCTTCCAATGTCTGGATCTGTTCCTTCAGCGGTGCCTCGTCCATGGTTCCTCCGATCTCTTGGTGTGAATCATGAAGTCTCGTGGTGGTCAACGTTGAAACCCGCCCTGACCTCCCGTCGGTTCCCTTGTCGCCAATTCCGGCGACCGGGGAGGGTCAGGGAGGGGGTGTGTCGAGCAACTTTCGCAGCCTGTGTTCCATCGCTCGCATGCGGCGGGCTTCGCTGGGCCCTTTCTCATGATCGTAGCCGAGCAGGTGCAGAACGCCATGGACGAGCAGAACGCGAGCCTCCTGCGCCGTGGTGCGGCGCCGCTGCTTGGCTTGCCGGGCAGCGGTGTCGAGCGAGATGACGACATCGCCCAACAGATGTGCGTGATCGGGGACGGCCGCGCCCTCGCGCATGGCAAAGGCGAGTACGTCCGTGGGGCGGTCCTTCCCACGGTACTCGCGGTTGAGCTCGTGGATCTCGGTATCGCCCACCAGGCTGACGGCGAGCTCGGCGCCGGGTTCACCCATCGCGACGAGAATGCGCTGGGCATCGCGTTTGACTTCCGCAGTTCGGATGCCGGGCATGCGCGAGCGCCGCACCACCGTGATCTCCGGGCCGGGTCGGCGCGTCGATTTCGACTTCGAAGGGCGCCTCACGCCGGCGGTTTTCGGCTGTCGGCGCGGTCGTAGGCGGCGATGATATCCTGTACCAGACGGTGACGTACGACGTCGCGCTCGGTGAAGTAACAGAACCGGATGCCCTCGATACCGGCGAGTACGGTCTGCGCTTCCTTCAGTCCGGATTGGCGGCCGGCGGGAAGGTCGATCTGAGTGATGTCGCCGGTGATGATCGCCTTCGAGCCGTACCCGAGGCGTGTGAGGAACATCTTCATCTGCTCGGTCGTCGTGTTTTGTGCCTCGTCGAGGATGACGAAGGAATCGTTGAGTGTGCGCCCGCGCATGAACGCCAGGGGCGCGACTTCAATGACACCGCGCTCGAGCATCTTCTGCGCGCGGCTGAAGTCGACCATGTCGTGTAGCGCATCGTACAGCGGACGCAGGTACGGATTGACCTTCTCGATCAAATCGCCGGGGAGGAAGCCCAGTTTCTCTCCGGCTTCCACCGCCGGCCGCGTCAGGATCATGCGCGAGACGTTGTTCTTCATCAGCTCGGCGATCGCCATTGCCATAGCCAGATAGGTCTTGCCGGTGCCTGCGGGTCCGATGCCGAAGACGATGTCGTAGGAGCGGATCGCATCGATGTACGCCTTTTGAGCCACACTCTTCGGGGTGATCGTGCGCTTGTTCGACGCCATGTAGATGGTGTCGAGAAAGATGTCTTGGAGGTTGGCGTTGCGGTCACGGCTGAGGATGCGGATGGCGTAGTCGACGTCGCTCGCATAGATCGGGTAGCCATTCTGAATGACGACGTAGAGTTGGTTGAGGACGCGACCGGCGAGCTCGCGTTCCACTGAATCGCCGTCGATGGTGATGGTGGTGCCGTGGACAGTGATGCGTACGCCGAGAATGCGTTCGATCGCTTTGATGTGCTCGTCGTGGTGGCCGAGCAGATCATTCAGCACGCGGGGATCGTCGAAGGTGATCTCCAGGCTGGCAAGCGGCGCGTTCTGCAACGGTGTACTCACTCCTTGCTCAACAGATCACGGGCGGTGCGCAGGACCTCGTCGATCTTCGATGCATCTTTGCCGCCCGCCTGCGCCAGCTCGGGGCGCCCTCCGCCGCGGCCGCCGACGATCGGTGCCAGCTGGCCGATGAGTTTGCCGGCGTGAATTCTGCCGGCCAGATCCTTGGTCACCGCCGCGATCAAGTGTACTCGGCCGTCGTTCCCACCGGCGAGAACCACGACACCGCTGCCGAGCCGGTCCCGCAGTGTATCGGTCATTTCCAATAGCCGCTTCGGGTCGGCCTCGTCCACGGGTGCGGCGACGACTTTGATGCCGGACTTGGTTTTGAACGCGTAGCGCTCATCCTCCAGAAGGGAACCGCTCTCCTTGCCAGCTAGTTGCGCGCGAACCTGCTGCAGCTGGCGTTCGAGCTCGCGCTGTTGTGCAACCAGCCGTTCGATCTTCTCGACCAGGTTGCCTTCGTTGCCTTTCACCAGCTCGCCGAGGTCGCGCAAGACGCGTTCGCGTTCGCGCATCCATTCGAGCGCTCCCGCTCCGGTGATCGCTTCGATGCGGCGCACACCGGCCGCCACACCGCTCTCACCGCGGACCTTGACGAGCCCGATATCACCGGCCCGCTCGACGTGTGTGCCGCCGCAGAGCTCGGTCGAGTAGTCTCCGAAGCGGATGACGCACACTCGATCGCCGTACTTGTCTCCAAAGAACGCCAGGGCGCCCGCCTTGATGGCATCGTCATACGCCATCTCTTCGGAGGTCACGGCAGCGTTCTCGCGGATCAGATCGTTCGCCTCGCGCTCGATGTCACCGAGCTTGTCGTCCGGCACGGCGCCGCCGAAGTTGAAGTCGAAGCGCAACCGATCCGGGGCCACGAGCGAACCTGCCTGATGCACCTCGTTACCGAGGTATTTTCGCAGCATGGCGTGTAGGATGTGTGTAGCGGAATGGTTGAGCCGAGTTGCATCGCGCCACCGCCGATCGGGTTTGAGACGGACGGTTTCGCCCTTGCGCAGGCTACCGCGTTTCACACGTCCGACGTGAACGACCACGTCGCCGCGCGGTTTCTGCGCGTCCTCGACCTCGACCAGTGCGCCGCTTTCGGTTTCGATGAATCCGCGGTCACCGACCTGGCCGCCTGATTCTCCGTAGAAGGGTGTCTCCGGAACGATGATCTGGACGTCGTCGCCTTCGCGCGCCTCATCGCGTTCCTGGCCATCGACGATCAGGGCGTCGACTCGACTCTCCCAATCGTAGATGCGGTCGCCGACGAACTTGGAGCTGTGCCCCGTCCCCGAGGTGATGACCTCCATGCCGCCTTTGCGCGCTTCGCGTGCCCGCTGGCGTTGCGCCGCCATGTCGACGTCGAAGCCCGCTTCGTCGACCGTCATACCGTAGCCGCGCAGGATGTCCTGCGTCATGTCGAGTGGGAAGCCGTAGGTATCGTACAGCTTGAAAGCAACGCTTCCGGGAAGAACTTTGACGCCGCTCTTTTCGAGATTTGTTCGTTCCGATTCGAGCAGCGACAACCCTTTGTCGAGCGTTTCCGAGAACCGTTCCTCCTCGGTGCGGATCACCTGCTCCACATAGCTCTTCCGGTCGGCGACCTCGGGATACGCCTTGCCCATCAATGCGACGACGGCGGCGGTCATGCGCCACAGGAAGGGTTCGTCGAAGCCCAACATGTTGGCATGCCGCGCCGCTCGGCGCAGGATCCGCCGCAAGACATAGCCGCGGCCGTCGTTGGCCGGTTGGACACCGTCGGCGATCATGAAGGTCAACGCGCGGGAGTGGTCGGCGATCACACGAAACGACAGATCCTGGTCCGGATCGACGCCGTAACGTTTGCCCGCTTCCTTCTCGGCGTAGGCGATGAGATCGCGGAACAGATCGGTATCGTAGTTCGACGGCACATTCTGCAGCACCGCGGCCACGCGCTCCAGGCCGGCGCCGGTATCGACGTGCTTTGCGGCGAGCTCGACCAATGATCTGTCCGGCTTGCGGTCGTATTGAATGAACACGAGGTTCCACAGCTCGACGAAACGGGCGCACCCGGCGTTGACGCCGCATTTGTGACCGGCCACGTGTTGATGGTCACAACTGCCCTCGCCGCGATCGATGTGGATCTCCGAGCACGGGCCACACGGGCCGACGTCGCCCATCTCCCAAAAGTTATCTTTCTCGTCGAACCGCAGAATGCGTTCGTGGCCGATGTCGGTTTCGGAGCGCCATAGCGTCGCGGCTTCGTCGTCGGTACGAAAGACCGTGGCGTAGAGCTTGTCCTTCGGCAGCTTCCATTCGGCCGTCAGCAGCTCCCACGCCCAGGTGATCGCTTCCTTCTTGTAGTAGTCACCGAAGGACCAGTTGCCGAGCATCTCGAAGAATGTGTGGTGATACGTATCGCGCCCGACCTCTTCGAGGTCGTTGTGTTTGCCGCTCAGCCGCAGGCAGCGTTGCGCGTCGACGGCGCGTGGATTGGCGCGCTTCTCTTTGCCGAGGAAGACCCTCTTGAACTGCACCATGCCCGAGTTGGTGAACAGAAGTGTCGGGTCGTTGGCCGGAACCAGCGAGTCGCTGCGCACCACCTCGTGGCCGCGTTTGCGAAAGAAATCGACGAACCCGGAGCGAATTTCCGCGCCTTTCATGATTTCGTTACGCTTAGCAGCCTTCCTTCAGAATGGCGAGAACGATCCGCTGCGGGAAGCCCCGTTGTAGGAGAAAACGCGCGGCCCGGGCGCGCGTCGCAGCGTCGCTCGGCAGGGTAGTGTAGCGTCGTGCCAATGCGCGGCGAGCCAGCTCGGCTTCGTCGGCGAATGTGCGCGCGACGGTCAAATCAATCACGCTCTTGGCAACGCCCTTGCCCGCCAGATCGACGCGCAAGCGCCGGCTGCCGTGGCCGCGGCGCAGCGCTCGTCTTGCCATGCCTTCTGCAAAGCGGCTGTCGTCGAGGTAGCGGTGGCGGTGGAGCCGCTGGAGGATCGCTTCGATCGCGTCGCTTTCCAAGCCACGCCGTTCGAGACGTTGACGAACTTCGTGCTCGCTGCGGTCGCGCGCCGTGAGCAGGCGCAGCGCGTAGCGCCAATCACGTTCTGGACCGGGCGCCGCGGCGCCCGGCTTCGAGGAGGAGGCAGGCTGCTTGTGCCTCAGCTGGCCCGTGCCCCCTTCTTGGCTTCACTTTTCGCCGGCACCGGCTCTGCTTGCGCCTCGGCGGGCGCCGCTTTGCCTTGCGCCGGCAAGGCGAAATGGGCGCGGATCTTGTCTTCGATTTTCTGCGCCAGGTCGGCGTGCTCTCGCAAAAAGTCTTTCGTGTTCTCGCGTCCCTGACCGACGCGTTCGCCGTCGACCGAGTACCATGCGCCGCTCTTGTCGACGAC
>Ga0187892_10009349_pt1 | contig 12946 bp, 22 predicted proteins | sample MA1701073metaG_FD_139345 | JGI IMG/M metagenome (GOLD analysis project Ga0187892, IMG submission 139345) | Bio-ooze microbial communities from a basaltic lava cave in the Kipuka Kanohina Cave System on the Island of Hawaii, USA - MA170107-3 metaG ...
CCCGAGCGGCGCCCGATGGCGGATTCAGTCCGCGACGATGCGATTGGTGACCAGCGTTACCGTGGCGAATCGCCGAATGGTCCTCGAGTTCCAGCGCTCGACGGGCCAGGTCCTCGCGCGCGCGGTCGGCGCCGACACCGTCCCCGCGTCGCAAACCGCGGAGTTCAGCTTCGCCCCCTACGGTTTCGACGCCGCCTCCCGCGACGGCTTCCGACTCGTGGCGATCCCCTCGGAGTTCATCCTCGACCAGACCGACGTGATCGCTACCGCGGTGGTGAACCTGCAGGCCGGAGACCAGATCTCCATGATCCGGCTTTCGGTGGAAGAATGGTTCTCACCGCAAACACCGATCTAGCGATGCGAGAATTCTTCTATCTCGAGAACGCGCCCGGGTACGCGGCCGAGCTCCGGGACCGGCTCGAGCTCGACCGCCTGGTGGTGGGCGACGTCGGCGCCCTCGAGCGCGCGAGCTCTCCCGACGTCGAGCGCAGGACGTTTCTCCGATGGATCCTCGACGGGATCTCCCCGGAGCGGCTTCAGCTCCCGGACCCGGACGCCGACGATCCGGAAGAGGAAGAGGAAGAGGAAGAGTAGGTCCACAGGAGTATTTTCCGATGGCTGAGCACGAAAGCGCCCCGATCCTTTCCCGATATCCGGAAATCGACTTCAAGCACCTCGAGGTGACACCGCCGGCGGTGCTGTACATCGATCGTGACGATCGGCTGTACGTCCGCTCGTGGAGCGCCTTCGCGCTCTTACAGCCGACGCTGGGGATCCGGATCCGTGGGGAGATCCTGCAACCGGACGGAAGGATCCGGCCGTGGGAGTACCGTCACGTGCCGCTCTCCGGCGGGGTGCCCTCGCTCGAGGTGTTCACCCTCAGCGAGGGCTTTCTCCTGTCGTGCTCCGTCCAGTCCGAGTACGCCAACTCCTCGCGCGGAGGACTCCTGGTCGACGTCGGGATCCTCCGCGGCCGGGGCGTCGCCGGGCAGGAGATGAAATTGCTTATCGGCGGCTACCCGGAGATCAACCGGGTCCTGTCGTATCCGCCGACGTTCTATGAGGCGTCGGGCTCCGGGGTGGGCTCGATCGGTATCCAGATCACTTCCGACCCCGGCGCCGGCGCCGAGATCTCCCACACCATCCCGATCAACGAGATGTGGCGGGTCTCGACGTTCCGCGCGGTCCTCGTCACCGATGCGACCGTGATCAATCGCTTTCCGCGTCTGGCGATCACGCGCGCCGGGGTGGTGTCGTTTCTCTCTCAACCTCATGACGCTCAAGCGGCGTCCACCACGAGAACCTACCAGTGGGTACTCGGCGGACATTTCGCGGCAGCGCCGGCCAACAACGAATACGCCGGTGTGCTCCCCGAGGGCTATCTCGGCGGTGGTGACGTGATGAGCACGAGCACCGTAAACCTTCAGGCCGGCGACAACTGGACGTTCGCGATCCGGCTCATCGAAGTTTGGATGCGCCAGCAGCTCACTTGAGGAGGCAAACACTCATGTCCGAAACTCTCGAGATCGGGCGCGGCTTCAGCGCCGCGAATACGACGGTCGCCACTACCACGGAGACCGTCGCGATCAGCACCGACTTTGTCGCGGCGCCGCGGCAAACGGTGTTCGCTCTGATCCTCGCGCTTTGCCAGCTCACCACTGGCGCGGCGACGACGACGGTCACCCCGCGGATCCGGCGGGGGGTGGCGATCACCGATCCGCTCGTGGGGGAAGCGAACGCGGTCACTATCGGCGCGGCCGCCGGCTCCACCGAACAGTTCTTGGCGATGGTCGCCGAGGAGCTCGTGGATACCGCCCTCGTCCGCTACTCCTTCACCGTGCAACAGGCATCGGCGACGGGAAACGGGACGATCCTCCAGGCCGCGATCCTCGCGCTCCTGATCTGACACGAGCTCGAGCTCGCGGGAAAGGGGAGTTCAACACACCCCGGCGCGATCCTGCGCAGGGGTAACCTTGGCTGGCACAGCTCCCCCGGCCGCGGGCTCGGGATCGCGCTCGGCCGGAGCTCGAGGAACGGCGAAACGACGGCGCCGCGATCGCGACTCCGGCCGAGCGCTCTGCTATCCTCGTCGTCGACGGCGCCGAGCTCGCCGTGGAAGGGGGTATCGTGGATCGACTTTTCGCCATCCTTCGTTGGGTCCAACTCCTGATCGGACTCATTCTCGAGATCGAAGATTCCGGCGAGGAGCTCGCCGGCGCCGCGAAGAAAGAACGAGTCATGCTCGCCGCGATGGAGCAAGCCGCCCGCCTGGGGATCGTCGCGCCCTCCGAGGGAGCGGACGTGCCCAGCGTCCAGATATTCGCGAGCGAGTTCATCGATTCCCAGGTCGATCAGTTCAACCGCTCCGGCGTGTTCGGGGAGGAGTGAGCGTGGCCGCGGTAGGCAGTCCGGAAAACCGGCGCACGGAGTTCGACGGCGCCCGCCGCGGCCGCGACCCCGAGCTCGAGGAAGCGCGCTCGCGAGCTCTCTTCCGTCGCGGGCGCGCCGAGCAGCGGTGCGATTGCGCGGCGCGGCGCCGGCGCGCGCGGGAAAGGGGATCTCCGTGGCGTCGCTCGTGAGCAACCGCGGCGAGCTCTTCCCCCCTCCGCAAAATAGCGGCGCGATCCTGAAAGCGTGGCGCGAATTCAGCGACCGGCTCGACGCGGACGCGGGGCGCGCGGCCGCCGGCGTCGAGTCCGCACGGCGCGAGGGCGCGGGGCTCGCGCGATCGAACGCCAACACCGAGGCGCGCCGGAGCGAGATCAAGCAGGGGGTGAGCGCCGCCGATCCCCGCGCCGAGCTCCAGACCGTAGGCGAAGCCGCTCAGAACTCCCCTGGGGTGAGCGCCCAGCTCTCCGACGCGCGGTCCAAAGCCGAAGATCCGGACACCGATCCCGGGCGCGTTGACTTCGAGGAAGCGGAGCGCGTCGCCGAGCGGGAAGCGGCTTCCATCCGGGGCGACGCCGGCGAGCTCTCAGGCTACCCGCGCCCGGACGAAGGAACGCCCCCGCAGATTTGACGAGGGAGGGAGTATGCCCGATGAAGTGAAACCGAACATCGTGCAGATCAGCGAGACGTTCCGGATCGACGAAGCCGGGCGGACTCAGAAAATGGTGGTGGTCATGTGGAAGCTCGGCCGCCATGGCCCGTTCTCGTTCGAGATGCCGGAGCCAGACTTCGCCGGCAACAAGGTCAAGGCGGAAGTCGAGAAGCGCGCCGCCGAGCTCCGCGTCGCGCTCGGCCCCGGCGTCTAGCGCCGGGCTCGCCCTCGAGCTCGTCCAGGACTGCGCCGATGCCCATCCTTTTTTGGGGCGCGTTCTTCGCGTTCGTCGCGTCGATCTTCGTCAACGTCGCCAAGGTGATCGTGGTGGTTATCAAGGCGGTGGTCCCGATCATCGCGCGCGCGTTCAACTTCGCCGGAAAGGTCCTCGTCCGGGTGGGGCAAGCGATCGGCCGCTTCGCTCGCTCGATCGCGACCGCGGCAAGCTCGCTTTGGACGAACGTTCTCAAGCCGGCGATCGATACCCTCGTCAAGTGGTTCCAGAAGTTCCGCGAGTTCTTGAACAAGGTCTTCCAGCCGATCATCGATCTGTTCGAGTGGATCAACGAGTGGCTCGACAAGATCTGGACCAAGGTAATCGCGCCTATCCTCGACGTGATCGAGAAGATCCGGCTCATCTTCCGACTACTCGGCGAGCTCGGCGTCGATTGGGCGCGCGCCGTCGATCGCTTCTTGCAGCAGCTCGAGACCCGGATCTTTCAAGCGTTCTCCGAGGTGCGGACGTGGGTCAACACTCTAGAACTATGGCTCGACATCCTCCTGGACCCCGGGGGGTGGATCAAAAGCACCCCGTTTCTGTACACCGTGTTCAAGTGGGGGGGGAACATCCTGCACATCATGACGAAGCTCGGACTCGACCCGCTCGCGCCGGCGAGGATCGAGGAGCACCGCAACCAGTTTCCGCCGGTCCCGGTGAACGCGAGCGCCGATAAGTTCAAGGCCGGCGACTTCACCCAGCACCCCGGGATTCAGCAAGCGGCCGCTCGCTTCCGGAGCGGCGACGCGGGGAGTCTGTAGCGTGAGCTCCGTTCCTCCGTCGATCCCCCCGGACATCGCGGCGAGCACTACGCCCAACTGGCGCGGCTTCTGGGCTGAGTTCGCGATCATGATGCTCGACACGTTTCCCCAGCTCCTCGAGAGCGGAAAGGGTCCCGGGGTTTCCTTCATCGCCGAGCTCGCGGCCGGTCTCGTGGAATTCTCGATCGAGATCTCGTCCGCGATAGGAAAGCGCGTCGGCGACGCGGTGGACGACTTTGAAGCGCAGGCGGGGCCGACGATCCTCAAGGCCGCCGCGGCCGGACTGTCGGATTACTTCGGTACCAGCATTTCGCCGGGCGACATCGATCCGAACCGGGGATTCTCGGAGCGGTTCGGCTTCGCCGAGCGCTTGGGACGAATGACCCTGGAGAACATGTTCGGGGCGTTCCAGGTTCCCGGCCCGCTCACGCCCGACGACGGGAAGACGAACGCGGAGCGGATCATCGGCTTCAACATCGCAACCGCTCTCGAGTCGTGGGTCGGGAGCGTGCATACCCTCACCCCGCTCCTGAAGTACATCCCGTCTTGGGCGGATCTGGACGACGTCATGAGCGCGAACCTTGGGCTCGGCCGAGCGAATCGGCGAGTGATCGGTCCGCTCCTGAAAACCCTTATCGTCGATCCGTTCACGTGGGATCTGAACCGCCGGTTCACCCCCTCGCTGTTTTCCGAGTCTCAACTCGTCCGGCTCTTGAACCGGCGGGTGATCGACCAGGCCGAATACTTCGAGAAAATGTCGTGGCTCGGATGGTCGAATGCGAGCTCGGCGAAGTGGCTCACCCTCGCATCGACTCAACCGGGGAAAGAAGACATCTCGCGCGCCCTCGAGCTCGGCTTGATCTCCGAAGCGCAGGCGCTTGCCCTCTTCGAAGCGCAGGGCTTCACCGAGGGCGCCGCCAAGGTAATGCTCGAGCTCGCGAAGAACGATCGCGTTCGGACGCTCAACACCGCGGTTGAGAACGAGGCGCGATCCATGTTCCGCGAGCGCGAGATCGACGAAGCCGAGCTCCGATCGATCCTGAAAAGCGCGGGGAGGACGGACGAGGAGATCCGCGTCTTCCTGGGGATCGCTCTGCTCGAGCGCTCGCGGACAACGAAGCTCCCCCGGTCGATCATGGAGGAAGGGTTCCGCAGGGGATTGATCCCGCTATCGCGGCTTTCCGAGTACTACGAAAAGGCAGGTTACAGCGTCGAGGATCGCGTGCTCCTCGAGGAGCTCGCCGTCGCCGACCGCCTGGCCACCCTCGCGAAGGAAAAGGAACAAGAGGAGCGCGCCAAGGGGGGCGACTTCCTGGCCCTTCCCCGGGGATCGCTCGAGCAGGCTTTCATCGATGGGCTCATCGGCGCCGCCCGGCTCACCGAATACTACAGCTCGAAGGGCTACGCCCCGGCCGATGCTGCAGTGCTCCTCGAGCTCGCCGCGACCCGGAAGACGGCGAAGGATCGGCAGCTCGCCCGCGAGCTCGAGAAGGCAAACGCCCCGAAGTTCCAGGAACTCCCGCGCTCGACGATCGAGGAAGCGTTCATCCGGGACGTGATCTCCGAAGCTCGCCTGGTTGCCTGGTACCAGGGCGCCGGCTTCCGGCCGGAAGACGTCCCCGCGCTCGTGGCCGTCGCGCGCCAGAAGAAAGCCGAGCGCGAGGAGCGGCTGTCGGACCAACTCCGCGACGCCGGCGGCGCTCGAGCGCGCGAGCTCCCGCGCTCCGTCGTCGAGGAGGCGTTCTTCCGGGACATCATCGACGCCGGCGCCCTCCGCGCCTACTACCGCGACGTCGGCTTCGACGCGGACGAGGTCGCGGTGCTGATGGAGCTCGCCGGCGACCGGAAAGCCGACCGGAAGGCCAAGGCCGCGGCGCCGTAGCGGCCGGCCGCCTGGTGGGGATCCCGCGCAGGTCCTGCGCGTTTTTCAAAACCCCAGTGGGGGGGGTCTGGCTGACTCGCGCGACTCAGCGAGGGCCCCGGGGGAAAACGCACGAAAAAAACGCGGCGATCGCCGGGGGGGCCGATGAAGCGCGTCCGTACCCGTTCCCAACGATCGCCGCGAGGTCGGAGACGAGAGCGAAGAAGAATCGGAAAGACCCTTTACACCTTTCCGCCGGGCGAAGCAAGCGCCGCGCGCTCGAGCTCGCGAGCTCAACTTGGCGCCGATTGCTGCCAAGCGATCGACTCTCAAATTCGCCCCAGGAGCTCGCCGGAAGCTCCGGCCGGGGTCCAGGCGCGGGGGGGGCGGAGAAGCGAGCTCCTGCGCGGAAGCTACCGCGGCGCCGGCGATACCAGGAAGATCGCGACTCCCTGGGCGGTGAACACTTCCCGCATATCGTTTCCGAGACGCTCCGCGACGATCGCGAGCTCCCACGGGGCGATCGGGGGCCGGACGTCCTCGAGCAGGCGCCGATAGGTGAGCAACTGACCGAGGGCCCGCGTCCCGGGCCGCTCCTCGACTTCGAAGATGGTGAGCGACGCTCCGCGGTGCCCGATGCAATCGATCTTCTTTTGCGTCGCTTCCTGAAACTGCCGGCGGATCCGCTCCTGGAGCTCGGGATCGCCCTCGAGCATCCGCGGCGCGATGTTCACCCCCTGACCAACCCGGACGTTGTACTCGAAGAAATCGTACTCGCCCTCATGCTCGATCAACCACGCGCGCCACAAGTCCTGTTCGATCGGGATCAGGCCCGGGTAAAACCGCTTGAATTGCTCGCCCGTCGCCGGCATCGGCTACACCCCCCCGGAGTCGAGGTCCTGGCGGACGCGCGCGTAGTCCGCCGGGGTGAGCTCGGCGCCGACGTAGCGCGCCCATCGGGTAAGGTGCGCCGCGGAGATTCTCGAAGGAAGCCGGAGATCCTCGAGAAATTGGATGGCGCGATCCTTCATCCGGAGCTCGAGGAGCTCATCCGCGAACGGGGCGAGTCGGCGTTCTTCCGGCATTAGTGGCCGCGGACGTCGAATCCGGGATTCTCGCCGGCGAGCAGTATCAGGCGCGCCGCCGGCGAGCTCTCGAGGGCGCGCGTGAGCTCGGCGATGACGCGCCGCGCCGCGGTGCGCGTAAATCCGACGTTCTCCGGGTGCCGGAGGGCGAGTTGTAGGAGGGCCGCGAGGGCGATCGCGTGGCTCGCGTCGAGCTCGAGCAAGATCGGTCCGCGCTTGTCGAGCTCGAGGATCTCGCGGGCGAGCTCCTCGGGTGGGGGAAGGGCGACGGTGCGGAAGGGTTTCATAGGATCGTCGGCCACTCGAAGCGCTTCAATTGAACGTGAACGTGGGGATCCACGTTCAGGATCCCCCCGCGCTCGGAAAGCTGCTCGGGAGTCAACCACTCCGGCTCGAGAACGACTCCCAGCCACTCGCCGAAGCGCCCTTGAAGGTAGCGGCAAAACGGATCGGCAAGGGAGAGTTCGTTCAACCGTAGGCGCCGGAAGTCCGCGGCGCGGCAATACTCGTTATCTTTCGGCGAGTGGAGCGACGCGCGGCCGCCGAAGGGGCGCCGAAGCGACGAGATCCGGAGCTCTTCATCGGTCCACTCACGGTGCGCGCGCGCGATCGCGCCGAGGAGCAACCACAGAACCGGATCGACCAGATCAGTGTTGACGCCGGGATTCATTCTCACGAGGTCGGATCCTCTGGACGAGCGCATGACCGCGGCCGATCGGCTCGATCGCGGTGAGCTCCCCGTCTACGGCGAAGCTCACGAAATGCCGAAGCCCCGCGGAGTGACGGCGCGCGGCTTCGCGGAAGATCGCGGCCGCGGCCGCCGACGTCGGCGAGACGTAGCGGTAGGGGCATCTCGCGCAACGAACGTGGATCACTTCGCGCTCCCTTCCGGCGACGTCGCCGGCGATGGCGCCGCGCGCTCGAGGATCTCGAGTTCCTCGCGGGTGCGCGCGACGATCCGTCCGTCCTCGAGCCGGACGAGTGCCACTTCCACTTCTCGCCCCTCAGGCAGGCGGAAGGACGAGGTGTCTACTCTGGACCCGTTCGACATTGCCGATCCCTCCTGTCACTTGGTCGCGGACCCGATCGCCGGGACGGAGATCGAGTCCGAAAAACGTTTCGTCCGCTAGTGCCGGCTCGAGATCTCGAGCTCGGCGATCGTCGAGGAGCGCCCGCGCGTTCATGAGCTCGACCATGGCCGCGAGTCGATCGCTCATGCGGTCCTCTTCTCGGCCGCCTGCAGAACCCACCTTGCGGTGCGGGCGACGCCGAGCGCTTCCCGGCGGATCTCGTGGAGCTCGGCGACGAACGTCTGGGCGAGCTCCTCGAGACGCTCGAGCTCGGAGGCGATCCGCTCGAGGGTGGCGGTGTCCGTCGCGGCGATCGCCCGCGCCGCGAGCAAGCGCAGGCGGTGAACGCGCCGCACGAATTCCGCCGACGTCGTCGGGATCTGGAGCTCATCGAAGACGAGAGCGGGATCCGGATCCTCGAGCTTGAGTCCGTGGAGGGCGCGCCGGCGGACTTGCTCGAGCTCGCCCTCCGCGACGGTGGGCGCGTGTTGCGCGCTCTGATGCTCGAGGAGCTCGTGGGGATCGACGAAGCCCGATCCGCACGCGGTACAGACATACGGGAAATCGGCCATCAATTACCTCGCTTCATTCTCCGCGGGCGCGCCCTCGCGGGACAACTTCCGAGCGCACCCCGCGCAAAGCGTCGGCTCGTAACAAGGCTCGGGACACCCCGGCTCGCAGAGCACGGGCGCGAGACAGTCCATGCAGCGGTGCTCATGACGCATCGCACAACAGGTTTCTCTCATCCTTCCCCCCTCATCGCGCGGAGAAACGCGGCGAGGGCGCCCTCCGCGCAATCGACACAGAAAAACTTTCGGAGCATTCGCCACTCTTCAAGCGTGATTCCGCAGCACGTACAAGGCCGCGACTCCCTCGAGCTCGAGAGCTCCCAAGGCGCGGCGCCGGCCATGGCGTGAGCGTGGCCCGGAGGGATCGCCGGCGACGTCGCCGGCGACGACGTCGCCGCGGGGAGCTCAGCCGGAGGCTGGCTCGCGAGCTCGGCGCGGGAGTTCGCCTGGACTCTCCAGTCGCGGGCGGTCCCGACACTCGCCCCGGTCCGAACGCAGTAGTCCAAGTGGAACAAGCGATCGTCTTCCCGAAGGAATTTATTGAGCTCGAGCGCGACCCCGATCGGGATCTTCCCCTCGGCGAGTGCCTGGAAAACGCGCTTATCACCGCGAAGAAGGTTCAAGCGGTGCTCGACGTGATCCCGGGATCGCTTCACCGTGGCCGCGACCGCGTCGGTGTCGTCGCCGAGCTCCTCGGCGAGCTCGGCATAGAAAATCGCTTCGTCGGTGGGGGTGAGGTCCTCGCGCTCGAGGTTCTCGTGGATCTTCACCGCGTTCAGACGATCGCGATCGGCTTCCACGATACAGGGGAGCTCGCCGAGTCCGGCGATCCGGCTCGCGAGCAGGCGACGGTGTCCGGCGACGACTTCGAAGCGACCGCCGGCGCGGGGAGTGACGATCAGCGGCTCGAGAATCCCCACTTGACGGATCGAGACCACGAGCGAGTTCAAGCCGTCGTCGTCGATCGTGGTGCGCGCGGCGCGCGCCGGCTCGTCCAGGAGGGCGATCGAGAGCAGCTCGAGCTTAGGCATGGCGATCAATCTCCGCGGTCATCACGTGGGGCTCGAGCTCCCCGCGATTGATCCGAGCGACGACGTCGTCGATCGCCCCGTCGAGTTTCAGGATCCGCGCCCGGACCCAGTCCGGAGCAATGCAGGTTTCCGGGTCCACTTCCTGGAGCGCCTTCCGCTCCCGGTAGAGCCGGCCGAGCTCCGGGTGGTGGGAGAACCGCTCGCTCAGCGCCCTTTGCCACGTTCGATCGCGTCTCATCGCGTCACTCGACGTCCCCGGCGCCGCGAGCTCGCCCGCGGTGAAGCGCGGCGACGATGTCCGCGCTCACGCGGGAGTCCGATTTCGTCACTACGAAGCGATCGCCCTCGACGGAGATGTAGACTTGATCGCCGCGGTGAAGCCTCAGCGCCCGGCGCAGCGGCTTTGGGAGATTCATGTAAACGGAGTGTCCGGACTGCGCCAGCTTGACGAGATAGACCATATAGACGAATCATACACCGTCCCCCCCGGGGGGGGAAGGGGGTATCTTGGAGAACAGGCAACCACCGAATCCGCTCGTGGCCCATATCCTCGGGAAGGTTCAGGACCGGGAGGATTTAGAGAAGGCGAAAGCTCATGCGCTCCTGGCCATCGGGCAGCGGCTCGACCAGGTCCTCGGCGAGCTCCAGGCGATGCGGCAGCTCCTCGAGGAGCTCGTGGAACGGCAGCGCAAGCCGTGAAGTGGCTCTACCACGTCGAGCTCCCCGCGGCCGAGCTCACCGCGCTCCGGAAGCTGGAGCTCGCGAAGCTCGAAGCGCTCCGGGCGATCGCCGAGCAGCTCGAGCGGCTCGATGCTCAGCTCCGATTCATGGCGGAACACTGGCCAAGTCCGCCGGCGCCGACCGCGCTGCCGAAGGGGGCGATCGCCGAGCTCGCCGCGCTCACCGAGCAGCTCGCCGCGGCCGACACGCGCCACGCGCCGTATAGTCTCGCCGCGCTCCTCGGCGAGGTCGTGATCCGGCTTCGCGAGCTCGTCGGACGCAACTTGTCATAACGCACGTTATGGGACCCTGGACGTGTGGCAACGTTCAGTGTCTGCTTTGAGGGAGGGACCAAGATCCCGGGATCTCTCCCTTGAGAACTCTGTTTATAGAAAGAAGAAGAAGGGGCCGCGACAATTCGGGTGTAAGTTCGGCCATCTCCAGCCGGCTCAGTCGGCTACCCTGTGGAAAAACCTGTGGAAAAGCTGTTGAAATCCTGTGGATGGATTGTGCATCCTGATACCGGCGAGCCAAGGCCTAGGAGGTAGCTACCATGCCGATCCGAGTGAAGTCGGCCGCGGACATCGCCGCCAAGTGGGCGCGCGTTTCCCCCGGCCGCGATCAGGACTACCGCGAGGGTGTCCAGGATCCCGGGGTGCAATGGGCTCGAGCGGCCGCCGGCGCCGCCGAGACCTACGCCGCCGGAGTCCAGGAAGCGATCACTCGCGGGGCGTTCGGAAAGGGAGTCGCGCGATCCGGTGACGAGAAGTGGCGCCGGAAGACGGCGGACGTCGGCACTCAGCGATGGGCGCCCGGCATCCGATCCGCTCAGGGCGATTTTGAGAGCGGGTTCGCCCCCTACCGCGAAGCGCTCGAGAAGATCGAGCTCCCCCCGCGCGCTCCCCGCGGCGATCCGCGCAACATCGAACGCGCGGCCGCGGTCGCTCGAGCCCTGAGCGAGCGTAGGAAGCGGGGATAGGCGGCCACCATGGGAAAAGCTCTCGAGGTAATCAACGGTCGCGTCGTCGCGCCCGGAGCCACCCTCACCGCCTGGACGATGGCCGCCGGCGACTCGCTCCAGGTCCGCAACACCCCGATCGACTCCATGATCCTGCTGTTGAACGCATGGGCCGACAACCAGGCCGCCGGCGTCCTCCGCGTGCGGTCCCCGCGTCTGCACGACAACGTGGAAGGGATCCGGCTCGGGATCGTGGCGTCGGAAGTCCAAGCGCTGCTCCCCGCGCGTTTCGAGCAACGGCTGGTCCCTCAGGACGTCCTCACCGTGCAGCAATCGGGATCCGCCGGCGCCGGCGACATCGAGTCGGGGACCCTCCTGCTCTACTACGCGGATCTTCCCGGGGTGAGCGCGCGCCTGATCGACGCCCAAACCCTTCTCGCCAACATGGTGAACATCATGACCGTGGAGAACACCCTCGCCCTCGGCACGGGTGGCGGGTACTCCGGCGAGGAAGCGATCGACGCCGAGTTCGATCAGCTGAAGGCCAACACCGACTACGCGCTCCTGGGCTACCTCACGTCGGCGGAATGCGCGTGCATCGGGTGGCGCGGATCGGATTCCGGAAATCTCCGCGTCGGCGGACCCGGCGATGAGCTCCACAAAGAGATCACCGCCAACTGGTTCCTGTGGCTCTCGCAGGCGTACCAGATGCCCCTGATCCCGGTGTTCAACTCCGCGAACAAGGGCGCGATCCTGATCGACGGTGTCCAGGACGAAAACGGAGTGGACGTGACGGTCACGTCGATTTTCGCCCAACTCAAACCGGGCGCCGCGCCCGCAGTGGGCTAGCCCTCGCACCACCCAAGCGAAGGGCGATCGTCGTGAGCTCGAGCACTCGAGCTCGCGGCGATCGCCTGGGGTGAGCCGATCACCGTGAGCTCGAACGCAAACGCTCCCATCACCTCGCGCGGTCCGCGCATCGAGTTCACGTCGCGGTTCGTGCAACCTCCGGGTGAGCTCTACATCACCCAGGACGACGGCTTCACCATCCGCTTCGCGAGCTCTCAGGTAGGCACCACCCTCCGGCTCCTCGCGCGAGTCCTCGTGGTGGGCGAGGGGGTGAAGTACTGGCAACAGACCGTCACCGTGACCTTGCTGCGCGGGCTCGAGCAACGGGAGTTTGTCGGGCTCGAGGGGTTCCTACTGGGCTTCATCGTCGATTTACCGGAGCCGCTCGCGCAAGGATCGTGGGCGTTCGCGGCGGTCGAGCTCACGCGGGGAATCGGGACCCCGATCCACGATTTTCAGGCGCTCGCTCACGGGTACGTCACCGCCGCGAATCCGCTGATCTGGCCCGGCGGGCTCTACCCGGACCCGACCGCGTTTCGCGGGACCCCGACTCTCTTCAACATCGGCGACCCCGCGGCGGGCGCGAACGTCGTCGACGACGTCCCGAGCGGCGCCCGATGGCGGATTCAGTCCGCGACGATGCGATTGGTGACCAGCGTTACCGTGGCGAATCGCCGAATGGTCCTCGAGTTCCAGCGCTCGACGGGCCAGGTCCTCGCGCGCGC
>Ga0187892_10009353_pt1 | contig 12943 bp, 12 predicted proteins | sample MA1701073metaG_FD_139345 | JGI IMG/M metagenome (GOLD analysis project Ga0187892, IMG submission 139345) | Bio-ooze microbial communities from a basaltic lava cave in the Kipuka Kanohina Cave System on the Island of Hawaii, USA - MA170107-3 metaG ...
ACGCTCATGCTGAGACCGGGCGGGTGGCGCCGTGGGCCGCTCCCCGCGGACGAGCGGAGAGGGCGCCCCGAGTCCCGTGCGCCGCTCGCAGAGCGGCGATTCGGGCGAGAGGGTACGGAGCCGTCCGCGGGGAGCGGCCCATGGCGCCAGGACCCGCCCGCCTCGCGCGTTAGGTTCATGAATAGTTCAGGCTAGTGACCTCCATGCGTGCGTCGGGGGCGGAGCTCGAGGTCCTGGACGTGATCCAGAGGAAGGTGCTCTGGCTCAGCGTCTACATGGTCCACCACGCGAACGCGCTCCGGCCGAATCCCGACGGGACCAAGGTCGGGGGGCACCAGGCCTCGTCGTCCTCCGTGGTGAGCCTGATGACCGCGCTGTATTTCGGCGCGCTGAGGCCGGACGACGTCGTGGCGCTGAAGGCGCATGCCTCGCCCGCGTTCTACGCGATCGAGTATCTGCGCGGCCGGCTCACGCTCGACGATCTGCGAGGACTCCGCGTCTACGGCGGATTGCAGGCCTATCCGAGCCGCCGGAAGAACCCGGAGGTGGTGGATCTGTCGACCGGCTCCATGGGGCTCGGCGCGGTGGCGGCGAGCTTCGGCGCGCTCGCCGCGCGCTACATCGAGCAGCACGCCGGCGCCCGACCCCCCCGGCGCTTCGTGGTGATGGTCGGCGACGCCGAGCTCGACGAGGGCAATGTCTGGGAGGCGCTCCTCGAGGAGGCGGTGGCCGGCCTCGACAACCTGCTCTGGATCGTGGACATGAATCGCCAGAGCCTGGACCGCATCGTGCCCGACACGCGCCGCCGTCAGCTGCGGGAGTGGTTTGCCGCCGCCGGCTGGCGCGTGATCGAGCTGCGCTGGGGCTCACGGCTCGAGGACCTCTTCCGTCGTCCCGACGGCGCTCGGCTCCGCGCGCGGCTGGAGGCGACGTCCAACAGCGAGTATCACGCCGTGCTGCGGCTGGCTCCCGGCGCGCTCAGGAAGGCGCTGGTGACGGCGCCGGGCGGCGAGATCGACACGCGCGTCGATCGGCTGCTGGGGGAGATCCCCGACGAGGGCCTCCGCGGCCTCGTGGGCGACGTCGGCGGCCACGATCTGGCCGCGATTCTCGCCGCCTTCGAGGAAGCCGGGCAATCGCGCGGAGGACCGTGTGTGATCCTCGCGGATACGATCAAGGGGTGGGCCCTGCCGTTCGCGGCGGACCCGATGAACCACGGCGCGCTGCTCACCCAGGCCCAGCTCGACGAGCTCCGTGCCCGCCTGAGGGTCGCGCCCGGCGAGGAGTGGGCGGGCTTCGCGCCCGGATCGCCCGAGGCCGAGCTGATCAGGCGGGCCCCTGAACGGATTCGGGCGCCGCTGGCCGCCGCGCCCGACGTGCCGGGCGCCGTCGACGAGACGCATCCGCCCCGATCCTCCACCCAGGAAGCGTTCGGCCGGGTCCTCGCCAAGCTCGCGCGGCTCCCGATCGGCGAACGCGTCGTGACGATCTCGGCCGATGTCGCGGTGACCACGCACCTGGCGGGCTGGATCAATCGCAAGGGGATCTACTCACCGCGGGCGAAGCCCGATGCCTTCGCTGACACGCCGCAGGCGGTCCAGTGGAAGGAAGGCCCCATGGGGCAGCACCTCGAGCTCGGCATCGCCGAGCACAACCTGTTCCTCGCGCTCGGCGCCTTTGGGCTCACTCACGAGCTTTCCGGGTTCACGCTCTGCCCGGTCGGCACGCTCTACGACCCGTTCGTGATGCGCGGCCTCGACGCCCTCTACCACGCGCTCTACTCCGGAGGCAGATTCATCGTGGCGGCGACGCCCTCGGGCGTGAGCCTGTCGCCGGAGGGCGGCGCGCATCAATCCGTGATCACGCCCGGCATCGGGATTGCGCTGCCGGATCTCGACTACTTCGAGCCCGCTTTCGCCCACGAGGTCGAGTGGATCCTGCTCGACGGCCTCCGGGCGGTGATGGAGCGCCGCTCGAGCCTCTATCTGCGGCTGTCGACACGGCCGGTGGATCAGGCGCTGGCGCCGCCGGCGACGGCCGAAGCCCGGGCGGCCGTGCTGCGCGGAGGGTACCGTCTCATCGATGCGCGGCCGGACACGGGATACGATCCGGAGGGCAACGTCGTGCACCTCTTCGCGGCCGGGGTGATGGTCGCGGAAGCCGTCGAGGCGAGTCGCGCGCTGCGCGAGGACGGCGTGCTGGCCAACGTGTTCGTCGTGACCAGCCCGGATCGGCTGTATCGCGGCCTGCGTGAGCCGCGTCCGCAGCTCGAGGCGCTCGTCACCGCCGAGGAGGAAGGCGCGCCGGTGGTCTCGGTCCTGGACGGGCACTCTCACGCGCTCGCCTTCATCGGCTCCGCGCTCGGCGTCACCCAGATGGCGCTCGGCGTCGATCACTTCGGTCAGTCCGGCGCCCGGCAGGATCTCTACCGGCACTACGGCATCGACGCCGACGCCATCGCGCGCGCGGCGCGCACGTTGCTTGCCGTGGATCGGCCGGTAAACTAACATTTCGCGCAACGCTACCAGCAGGGCTACCGCAGGACGCGGCAGTGCTGGAGGGGCTGACGGCGGGAAGCGTCAAGGGGTAGGCGCGCGCCGGGAACTCGCCCCCTCACCCTGACCCTCTCCCCTCAGGGGAGAGGGCAGGGTGAGGGGTGGTCCGGCGTGACGCGGCCTACACCGCCAGCAGCCGGTGCTTCAGCGCCGCGTCGGCCTGGAGCTGGGCCGCGCTCGAGGTGTGGACGATGCGGCCGTCGTCGATGACGTAGGCGCGGTGGGCGATGCCGAGCGCCAGCGAGGAGTTCTGCTCGACCAGCAGGATCGCGATCCCCTCGTCGCGCATCTCCTGGATCACGGCCATGATGTCCTCGACGATGCGCGGGGCCAATCCCTGCGAGGGTTCGTCGAGCAGCACGAGCTTCGGGCGCATCAGGAGCGCGCGCGCGATGGCCACGAGCTGGGCCTCGCCGCCGGAAAGGTACTCACCGATCCGGCGCTTGAGGCGGTCCAGGATCGGGAAGCGCTGGTACACGCGCGCGAGCGTCCAGCGCTCCGGGGCCCCAACGGCCGCGTCCGGCAGCGATCGGTTGAGCGCCATCTCGAGGTTGCGCTCCACGGTGAGCGTCGGGAAGATGCGCCGGTTGTCCGGGACCCAGCCGATGCCGCGGCGGGCGATGAGATGCGTCGGCATCCGCGTGATGTCCGTGCCGTCGAACACGATGCGCCCGCGGCGCGGCGGGGCGAGCCCGAGGATGCTCTTGATCGTGGTGGTCTTGCCGCGGCCGTTGCGGCCGAGCAGGCAGACGGTCTCGCCGGCCGCGATCTCGAGTGACAGCCCGTTCAGGATCTGCGCGTCGCCGTAGAAGGTATCGACGCCATCCAGGCTGAGCAGAGCGGAGGCGGTGGTCACAGCGTCCTCATGTAGCGCAGGCCGCCGAGATACGCCTCGCGCACCTCATCGTTGTCGCGGATCGCATCCGGCGGCCCTTCGGCGATCACGGTGCCCCGGTGCAGCACGGCCACGTGCTGCGAGAGCGAGAGCACGAAGTCCATGTCGTGCTCGATCACCACGATCGTCAGCCCTTCCGCCAGACGCTGCACCAGTTCGCGGAGCGTTTCCATCGGGCGGCTGCCCAGCCCGCTGGTCGGCTCGTCCATCAGCAACACCTCGGGCTCGCCGGCCAGCGCCACGCCGATCTCCAGCAGGCGCCGCTGGCCGTAGGACATGTGCTTGGCCATCACGTGCTCGCGGCCGGCCAGGCCGATCAGGCGGATGATGCGCGCCGCCCGGTCCTCCGCCTCGGCGAGGTCGCCGGCCGGCGTCCAGCAATCGAAGCCGCGCCGGCGCATGGCCGGCACCGCGACGCGGATGTTCTCCAGCACCGTGTACTCGTCGAACAGGTTCAGGATCTGGAAAGAGCGGCAGATGCCCAGCCGGGCGCGCCGGTCCGGCCGGAGGGCGGAGATGTCGCGGCCCTTGAAGCGGATCTCGCCCTCGTCGGGCCGGAGAAAGCCCGTGAGCAGGTTGAAGCACGTGGTCTTGCCCGCGCCGTTCGGCCCGATGATCGCCGACAGGCGCCGCGGCTGGAAGGCCAGGCTCACGCCGTCCAGCACCACGTTGCCGCCGAAGGCCTTGCGGAGTCCGTGCGTCTCCAGAACGGGCGAGCTCACGGCCTCCTCTCCGGCTTGATGACGGTGACCGGCGGCGCGTCCGCGGTACGGGCCGTCTCCGCCGCTCGCGTGTCGTGAAAGCCGACGGGCCGCCGGAAGCGCTGCACGAGACCGAGAATGCCCTCGGGCAGGAACAGGATGATGCCCATGAACAGCAGCCCGTAGAGCAGCATCCAGTGGTCGGTGAGCGTCGAGAAGACGTCGCGCAGCACGAGGAAGACGACGACCCCGAGCGCCGGGCCGTAGAAGCTCGCGAAGCCGCCGCCGATCAGGCACATCAGGACCACGTTGCCCGATTGCTGCAGGCTCATCGGCTCGGCGAACGCGCCGTAGCGCGCGAGCGTGTACAGCCCGCCGGCCAGGCCGGCGAACGCGCAGCTCAGCGTGAACACCGCCCACTTGTAGAGCGCGGTGTCGTAGCCGACCGCCCGGGCGCGCGCCTCGCTCTGCTTGATCGCGCGGATCACCTGGCCGAAGGGCGAGTTGACGATGCGCCAGAGCAGCACGGTGGCCCCGACGAAGAAGGCGTAGACGAAGTAGTAGAACGCCGTGTTGTCGCGCAGCGGGATCGCGCCCCAGCCGGGCAGCGTCACCGAGAGGCGGTTGATCCCGGTGAGCCCGTCCTCGCCGCCCGTCCAGGTGTCCAGCACGAACACGAGAAACCAGAACATCACGCCGAAGGCGATGGTCAGGAGGGCGAAATAGATGCCGCGCTTGCGCGCCACGAAGCAGGCCACGAGCGCCCCGCACGCGACGGTGCCGAGGATGCCGATGAGCAGTGGCAGCCAGAGCCCGCCGGTCCACCACTTCTGACTCATGCCCAGGAAGTAGCCGGCCATGCCGAAGAAGGCGCCGTGACCGAAGGCGGGCAGGCCGGTATAGCCCAGCAGCAAGTTGTAGCCGAGAGCGAAGATTGCCCAGATCATCACCTCGGTGCCGAGATACGTGTAGCCGCCGATCCACGGCAGCACGGCGGGCAGCACGAGGAACACGCCGAACAACGCGAGCATCGGCGGCGGGGTCCACGCGCGCAACATGGGTCTCAGCGGGTATATCGCCGTGCGTACTGCGTGACACACGCCGCCTCGAGCTCGGCGGCGGTCTTGTGCTGGCCCTCGAAGCGGTCCACCCGCAGCGGGGAGATATCCGGCTCGCATCGGCCGTCGAGGATGAGGTCGGTGAGCGCGCGGCCGGCGGCCGGCGACAGGCTGAGCCCGCCGACACAGCAGCCCGAGGCCACGTAGAAGCCCTCCAGCCCCGGCACCGGCCCGAGCAGGGGACGACCATCCGGCGTCATGGTCGGCGCGCCACCGCGATGCACGGCCACCTTGGCCGAGCGAAGCGCGGGGAAGTGCTCGGCGACCTCGTCCACGAGCCCGCGCAGCACGCGCAGGTCCAGCGGGAGCTGGGCGATGTCGAAGGTCGGTGGCCACCCGTGCGCCTCGATGACGCGCGGGGTGTCCTCGTAGCCGCCGAACATCAGCCCGCCCTGCTCGTAGCGCACGTACACGCTCGCCTCGAGCAGCCGCACGATCGGCTGGTCGGGCTCGACGCCGGCGATCGGCTCCGTGATGAAGAGCTGGTGGCGCACGGGGACGAGCGGCAGGGCAACGCCTCCGGCCGCGGCCACCCGCGCCGTCCAGGCCCCCGCCGCGTCCACCACGACGGGGGCGCGGATCTCGCCGGCCGCGGTCGCCACGCCGTCGACCCGGCCGCCGTCGGCCAGGAGGCGCTCGACGCGCGTGAATGGCCGCAATCGCGCGCCGAGCTGCCCGGCGCGCGTGGCGAAGCCGACCGCGACCCCGGCCGGATCGACCCAGGCGTCGGCCGGCACGTAGCCGATGGCCCGCGCCGCTCCCGGCTTGAAATGGGGCGCGAGCCGCTCCGCTTCCCGCGTCGAGAGCAGCGCGGCCTCGATACCGCAGGCCCGCGCGGTGTCCAGCCCCATGTGCAGACGCGCCTCGCCCGCCTCGGTGTACGCGGCCTTGAGGCTGCCCGAACGATGGAACTCGAGCGGCTGTCCCAGCTCGTTCTGGAAGCGGGCCAGGGCCTCGCAGGCCTCGTCGCGGAGCCGCGCCAACGCCGGCACCGTGTCCGCCTTGCTCGTCAGCCCCGCCGCGCGCGGTGACGTCTGCGACCCGAGCGCGTGCTGGTCGAGCAGCACCACGGCGGCGCCGCGGCGCGCCAGGTGGTACGCCGTCGCCGCCCCGAACGCGCCCGACCCGATCACGATCACATCGGTCGCCATTTCCTCCTCCGACCTCGAGCGGTCATGTCAGAGCTCCAGGATGCTCTTCTGCCCCATGAGCCCGCGCGGACGCCAGAGCAGGATGACGGTCATCAGCAGGTACATCACCAGGATCGAGCCGCGGGGCACCACGAGGTTGCTGAGAGCGCTGACCATGCCGACCATCAGCCCGCCGATCACGGCGCCCCAGAACGAGCCGATGCCGCCGATCACCACCACGATGAACGCCGGCATCACCGCCTCGGCGCCGATCGTCGGCTTGAGACTCCACATGGGCGCGGCGATCACCCCCGCCACCCCGGCCATGACGGTCCCGAGGCCGAAGACGAGGTTGCGCATGCGCGTGAGATTGATGCCGAGCGCGCGCACCATCTCGCCGTCGTGCGCGCCCGCCTTGATGATCGCCCCGTACGGCGTCTTCTCCAGGAACCACCAGACCAGCGTGAGGAGCAGGACCGCGAGCACGGCGACCAGCACGCGGTACTTCGAATAGAAGAGAAAGCCGAGGTGAAACGGGCCGGCCACGAACGCGGGGGCCGAGATCGTGTAGCCGCGGGGACCCCAGACGATGCGGATGAGCTCCTCGAGCGCGAGCGCGGCGCCGAAGGTGAACAGCAGGCCGAACAGCGGATCCTTTCCATAGGTGCGGCGCACGCCGAGCTCGAGGACGAGCCCGATCACGCCGACGGCCAGCGGCGCCACGAGGAGCGCGCCCATCCAGCCCACGTACGGCTCCAGGGCGAACGCGAAGTAGCCCCCCAGCGCGAACAGCACGCCGTGGCTGAAGTTGATCACCTCCATCGTGCCCAGGATCAGCATGAAGCCGAGCGCGATGATCGCGTACAGCAGCCCCAGGACGAGCCCGTTCAGGACGTGCGTGGTGAGCTCGGCCAGCTCAGGCATGGCGCTCCCTCACCCTGACCCTCTCCCCCGCTGCGGGGGAGAGGGAACACGAAAGGGCAAGGGTCCTTTTAGCCCCCGTACACGGGCGTGTCGCTGACCGCCTCCATCTTGCACTTGCTGAGGGTCTGGGGCGGGGCGGCCTGCTCCGGCGCGATGTCCGCGATCATCTCGATCATGTCCCACTTCTCCTTCATGTCGTTCTCGCGCTTGGTCTTCGCGAGATAGATCATCTGGCCGACCAGGTGGTCCCAGGGGCGGATCGTGGAGGGGTACTTCCTGAAGGTGTCCTTGATGACGTGCCCCTCGAGCGTCTTGATCACTTCGTGGTTCCTCGTCGTGCCGGCCCGCTCGATGGCCCGCAGCAACTCGCGGGCCGCGAGATAGCCGTTGCAGGAGACGTTGTCGGGCACGGGGATCGGCGCATTGGCCCAGCGCTTGCGGAAGCGCTCGGTGAACTCCTTGGCGCCGGGGTCCGTCAACGTGTAGTGCCAGGTGGTGCAGAAATAGCCGAAGGCCTTCTTGGGCCCGAGCGCGACCAGGTCGGGGAAGTCCTGCTGCGGGAAGACCCAGGCCGCGTCCTTGTCGGCCCCGAACTCGTACGCCTGCTCGCGGAGCGCCGTCTGCTCGATGCCGGCCACGTTGGCCATCACCACCTGGGGCTTGGCGGCGCGAATGCGCAGGAGCTGGGCGCTGAAGTCGCGGGTGCCCTGCGGCACCATGAGTTCGCCCAGCTCCTCGGCGCCCACCTTCTTCATGTTCTCGCGCGTGCCGGCGGTGGCGTTCTTGCCCCACACGTAGTCGTGCGTCAGGATGAACCACTTGGTGCCGAGGGTCTTGACGACCAGCGGCCCCAGCGCGTTGGCGAACATCCAGTTGTTGGCGTCCCAGACGAAGTTGGTGCGGTGGCACTTCTCGTTGCTCACCGTGTCGGAGCTCGAGTTGCTGTTGAAGTAGATGATGCCGTAGCGCTGGGCGAGGTCCGAGAGCGGGGCGGCCACGCCGCTCGAGAGCGCGCCCATCATGAAGTCGATCTTGTCGCGCTCGATGAGCCGCTGGGCCTTGCGGACGGCGACGGACGCGTCCGTCTCGGTGTCCTCCCACCGGGGCTCGATCTTGCGCCCGAGGACGCCGCCGCGCGCGTTGGCTTCCTCGATCGCGAGGATCATCCCGCGCCGGTCGGCCTGGCCACTGTCGGCGAAGGTTCCGGTCGCATCACAGGTCAGGCCGATGAGGATGGGCTTCGAGGACTGCGCCCGGGCCCAGCGCCAGGGGCCGGTCAGGCCGACGCCCGCTCCGAACGCGGCCGCGCCCTTGAGCACCTGACGCCGGCTCACGCCCCGGCGCGCCTGCTTGCTGCTCGACTTCGTCGAATTCTGCATTGGTGGTCCTCCTGTGGACCCGGTGCGGGTCATGTGGTCTCCGCGAGGCGTTGCATCGCCCGCGTGCGGTGCAGCTCGATGGCCTTGACGGCGCGGCTCACGTCGCCGCCCTCGAGCGCCTTCAGGATCTGCTCGTGCTCGGCGAGAGACTCGCTGGCGAAGCCTCCGCGCCGCGCGTGCATGATGACGCGGTAGTACTCGCCACGGTCCCAGATGTTCTGGAGAAGCTGGACCACCTGCGGCAGCTCGGACAGCTCCCAGAGCAGGCGATGGAACTCGCTGTCCGCGGCGACCGCGCGCGCGGCGTCGCCGGCCACCTTCGCGGTCGCCATCGCCTTGTGGAGCCCTCGCAGCCGCGCCAGCACCGGCGGCGTGACGCGGCCGGCCCCCTCGCGGAGGCAGAGACTCTCGAGCGCGGCCATGAGCAGGAAGCGCTCCCGGAAATCTCCCGGCGACAGGCTCGTGACCACGACGTCCTTGTGGGGGTTGATCCGTACGAAGCCGTCGCTCTCGAGCCGCCGGAGCGCCTGCATCACCGGGATCCGGCTGATGCCCGCCGCCGTGGCGAGGGTGCTGGCGACGATCCGCTGGCCCGGCGCCAGCCGTCCCTGCACGATGGCGCGCCGGATGTCGCGATAGGCGAGCTCCTCCAGCGTCTGCCGCTTGGAGACGGACGGCAGGAGCATCGTGGGCGAGCGTTCGGACTCGCTCCCGTCTCGCGGGGGAACCGGGCGGAGATGGCGCACCTTGGTGGCGCCGGGCTTCGTGCTCGCTCGCGGCCTGCGCGCGGTCGGCCCGGCGGATCTACGCAATGAAGGCGCCCCCGTTCACGTCGATGGTGACGCCGGTCACGTAGCGCGCGTCGTCCGAGGCCAGGAAGGCGATGACCGCCGCCACCTCCTCCGGCTCGGCGAGCCGGCCGAGGGGGATGCCGGCCACGATGCGCCGGCGGTCTTCCTCGCTCCGGGCCCTCCACTTCTCGAGCACGCGCGGCACGGCCGTCGGGCCGGGCGCGACCGCGTTCACCGTGATGCCCGACGGGCCGAGGTCCTGGGCCAGATGGCGCGTGAGCCCCAGCAGCCCGGCCTTGGCCGTCGAGTAGTGCGGGCCCGAGAGCCGGCTCACGTTGCGGCCGGCGATCGAGGAGACGTTGACGATGCGACCGCCACCGCGCGCGCGCATCCCGGGGACGACCGCGCGGCAGCAGAGAAACGCGCTCTTGAGGTTGGCGTCGAGTAGCGTGTCCCATTCCTCTTCGCTGATCTCCTCGAGCCCATGCCGGATGCCGCCGCCGGCATTGTTGACGAGGATGTCGACGCGTCCGAATCGCCCCAGCGTCTCGTCCACCAGGCCGCGGACGGTCTCCGGTCGGCTCACGTCACCCGCCATGACCAGCGGCGGCTTGCCACACGCCTCGACCTCGCGGCGCGCCGACTCCAGCCGGTCCGCGCCGCGGGCGTTCAGCACGACCTGGGCGCCCTCGGCGGCGAGGCGCAACGCCGTGGCCTTGCCGATGCCGTCGGAGGAGCCGGTGACGATCGCGACGCGGTCCGGGAACCGGATGGGGCCGCCGAGAGGGCCGGGGGCCATGGGCGATTGTATACAATATACGACCACGGGCTTGTCAAGGGCCTTGTTCGGGATAGACTCGATGCCCGTGACCCTCGACGGGATCGTGCGGCGTGATCGAGCGGTGGCCGGCGCGGCGATGCTAGTGCTCGCCCTGCTGGCCTGGCTCTATCTGTTCCGCATGGCGGCGGTGCCCGGCCACGGGATGGCGGGCCTCACCATGGATCCGGCCATGCCGATGCCGCGCGCGTGGAGCGCCCGCGAGGTCGTCCTGACGTTCGTGATGTGGGCGGTGATGATGGTGGCGATGATGATCCCCGCCGCGAGCCCGATGGTCCTCACGTTCGCCACCATCAATCGGCGGCGCGCGGCGTCCGGGGCCGCCACGGTGCCGACGGCGGTCTTCCTGGCCGGCTACCTGGTGGTCTGGTCCGCGTTCAGCCTCGGGGCCGCGCTGGCGCAGTGGGGGCTCCAGCGGGCGGCCGTGTTGGCGCCGAGCTCGCTCACCGTGACGCCGGTGGTCGGTGGCCTGCTCCTCGTCCTCGCCGGCGCGTACCAGCTCACCCCGCTCAAGTCCGCGTGCCTGGCGCGCTGCCAGTCACCGCTCGGATTCATCCTGACCGAGTGGCGCGAGGGCACACGCGGAGCGTTCGTGATGGGGCTGCGCCACGGCGCCTTTTGCCTCGGCTGCTGCTGGGCGCTCATGACGCTCCTGTTCGTCGCCGGCGTGATGAACCTGCTCTGGGTGGCGGCGATCGCCGCGCTCGTCCTGCTGGAGAAGCTCGTGCCATGGGGGCGCGCCGTGAGCTGGGCCACCGGCGTCGGCCTGCTCGGCTGGGGCGCGTGGGTGCTGGCGCGGAGTCTCGCCTGAGCGCGCTCGTCGGGCCGCGCGCTACGGTCCGGGGCTGAGGCACGTGGACAGGGCGCCCCGCTCGCGTCGTGCACGCAGGGGCCGCGGCGTTCAGGTACAGCACGAACCGATGGATGACCGGTTACGTCAGGGCACTCAGTACCACGGCCAGGGGCCGTAGAACCCCCGGTAACCCGTTGCGAACATCTGCTGCTGCGCGACCCGCAGTCTCTCGCCGGCGTACGTGCGGTAAGCCTGCTCGGTACCCTCGTAGACGCACTTGCACACGTCGGGATCCGCATACACGTAGTGGCGCCGGCCGTTCCGCTCGACCGGCACGAGCTTGCGCGGCGGGAGTGTCCGCAGCGCGGCGAGCGCCTCGGGCGTGTCGGCTGGATTCATCACGAATCCGGCGTCCTGCAGCAGCGGGCCCGCAGTTCGGGCCTCGCTGGTCTTCAGGGACGCGCAGCCGGCGAGTCCCGAGCCCAGCACTACGCTGACGACCAGAAGCGCGACAAAGAGTCGCATCTTGGTGACGATCGTGCGTTGGGAGTTCATGCCGCCTCCTTCCCAGACTTCACGAGGCGAGGGTCAGCCGCCGGAGCTCAGAAGAGCGAGCGATGGATCAGACGCGCCCCGGGCGTAGCGCGTACCCGCGCGTCTGCATGCAGCGCGCGTAGACCTCGCGGTCGATCTCCACGAACGCCAGGATGCTCCCGTCGGTGTCCTGGGTGATCGATTGACGCAAGCACTGCTCCTCGTCACGCTGCCGTTGCTCCTTCGTGACACCGGGCTTGTCGAACACCATGCGCTCCTTCGTCGTGGCGCAAGCCGCCAGGCCCTGGAGCAGGAGCAAGAAACCTAAGCCGCCGGCGACGATTCGAGTGCCTGCGCGCATACCGTCTCTCCTCGAGGGTCGAGCGGTGGTCCAGTCGAGCGGGGAACAACCCTTTCGTCTTCATCGTACACGGCGCGGGACCGTGGTCAACCGGGCCTGCCGCGGATTGCCGCGCATGTCCACGCCCCGGGCGCGCGGGATCGCGTCACAGCTCATAAGTCAGGGTTGCGCCGCTACGTTGAACGACCGGCGGCCGGCGATCCCTGTTCGGATGAAGCACGAGGTCTCGGTCTCGTGGCCAGAGGGTGCAGGACGTCGATCGCCCACCCCACATCCAGGCGCTCGCCGAGCCAGCCGGGGCACCCCGTTCGCGCGTGGAGGCGAAGGCCCTGCGAGTGATGACACGCTCGGAGCGTCTCGACGGGATCGCCGGGCACCGCGGCCGATGGCGGCACTTCGGGCAGCGGTCGGCCGTCCGGTCGCCGGAACCGGAGGCTCCCGTCCGGCCCGCGCGCGACCTGATAGCCCTCCTCGTGCACCGCGCGGTGATGCCGGCGACAGAGAAGGGCGAGGTTCGAGAGCGTGGTCGGGCCCCCGTGCGCCCAGTGGCGGAGGTGATGCCCCTGGCCGACGCGGACGCCGCAGCCCGGGAAGCGGCAGCCCCGGTCCCGATGCTGGAGCGCTCGGCGCAACGCGGGGGGAATCGTCCGGGTCCGGGCCCCGATCTCCAGCAGGCGCCCCTCCGCGTCGTGACGCATCACCACCCGGCTGGCATCGCAGGCCAGGCGGCGGGACGTTTCCGCGGGAACGCGCGCGCCGTCCTCGAGGACCGACTGCCCCGGCTGATCCGGATCGGCCAGCGCCGGGGCGTCGACGTGGACCACCACCTGGTAGCGCTCGCCCGGGGCGCCGGGATCGAGCCCCTGATGCAGCGCCGTCTCCGCCAGCAGGCCGAGCGCATCGGCCTGCTGCTGCGCCGGGGTC
>Ga0187892_10009354_pt1 | contig 12942 bp, 9 predicted proteins | sample MA1701073metaG_FD_139345 | JGI IMG/M metagenome (GOLD analysis project Ga0187892, IMG submission 139345) | Bio-ooze microbial communities from a basaltic lava cave in the Kipuka Kanohina Cave System on the Island of Hawaii, USA - MA170107-3 metaG ...
CTCGCGGACGCACCCGTGGACACGGCGTACCGGGTGCCGAGTGTCCAGTCCGACTGCAGCGCCGCGGGCGGGCTTCCCATCTACCTCGTGCGCTTCGAGGGCCCCGGCCGCCCGACGTTCGCGGTGGTCCGCTTCGACCTCGCGGTGGTGCAGCTCTTCGACGCCGAGCACCCGCTGGGCATGATCGAGCTGGGCGTGCGAAGCGACTCGTTGTGGTCGGCCATGACGTCATTGCTCGACGACGATCCGCTGCTCCGGCGCCCGCGCCCGGCGGCCGGCGACACGGCCGCGCGGCTCCATGGCGACCAGGCCTGGGTGCGGTTCCTCCCCGAGGTGCTCGAGCGGGTCGCACCCGACTACCCCAAGGAGGCGAGGCGGACCCGGACCGAGGGCACCGTGTGGGTGCGGGCGCTCGTCGGCCCCGACGGCGCGGTGCGCGACGCGTTCGTCGTCTCCGGCCCGCCGGCGCTCCGCGACGCCTCGCTCGACGCGCTGTGGCGATGGCGCTTCCAGCCCGCGCTCGACGCCGGCAGGCCCACGGCGGCGTGGATCGTGGTGCCGGTGCTGTTCACGCTCCGCTGATCCGCGCGCCGGCGGCCGGGCGGGATCAGGCCGGCGGCGGGGCCTCGTCGTGCTCCGCGCCGTTCCCGCCGTCCTCCGCCCGCGGCTTCTTGCCGCACGAGCAGTCGCCGCACTTGTGGTAGGGCCCCGGCGGCAGGTCGTCGTAGGCGATCCGGTGCTCGGCACCCTCGTCGTCGCGCACCCACACCGCCTCGCGGTAGGCATCCGTGCGCGTCACCACCACCGGGCCCTTGCCCGTGCCGATCTTCGTGCCCACCGCCGGCAGCCGCTCGGCGCTGTCGCGGTAGTGCGCCAGCTCGTAGGCGAGGCAGCACATGAGCCGGCCGCAGGCGCCCGAGATCTTGGTCGGGTTCAGCGACAGGTTCTGCTCGCGCGCCATCTTCAAGGTGACCGGGTGGAAGCTCTTCATCCACGTCGAGCAGCAGAACGCGCGCCCGCAGGGCCCGCAGCCGTCCGCCCGCTTGGCCTGGTCGCGCACGCCGATCTGGCGCAGCTCGATGCGGGTCTGGAAGCGGCTGGCGAGGTCCTTCACCAGCTCGCGGAAGTCCACGCGCTGCTCGGCGGTGAAGTAGAACGTGATGCGGTTCCTGCGGAACGCGACCTCGACCTCGGACAGGTCCATCTTGAGCTCGCGCAGCTCGATCCGCTCGCGGCAGTATTCGAACGCCTCGGACTCTAGCGCGCGGTTGTGGTCATCCTGGTCGAGATCCTCCTCCTCGACCTTGCGGATGATCTCGCGCGTGACGTTGCCCGGCTTCTTGAGGGCGACGAGGGTGGGGTCCTTGAGGATGACGGTGGCTAGGGTCTCGCCGTGCTCGCCCTGGATCACCACGATGTCGCGGAGCCGCAGCCACAGGTGCCGCGAGTTGAGCACGAATTCCCGGCGCGTGCCGCGCAGGGAGACCTGGATGATCTCCGACATGGCCGGACCTCTATGGCGGACGGGCGTCCGCCTCACGCCGCCCGTGGGTGGGCAGCGGGAAACGTTCAGCGACGGCTTGGGGCACCACCGCGCGGGACTGCACCGCGCGAGGGGCTATGCGACAGGCCCTCGGGGGGGCTCGGATGCCGGAGACTGTAGCAGATGCGGGCGCTTTACGGCAGCGGTCTCGAATGACGTGAGACCAAGTGCCTACCTACCTCTTTGACGCCAAGTGACGACTTTCGGAACAGCCATCGCAATCGACCTCGGATCTCGCGGCTCGATGGGCTTGGCGGACTTCAAGTGGAAGCTAATGCCCGAGAAAGATCCGGGGAGCACCAACGTATCCTCAAAATTGTCCAACGCCAGCGTCCCCGCGTCCGCGGTCAGACTCATGGACGAGACCTTGACAGGCACAGCCAGTTCTCCCTCAACCTCCAAGTGACCGAACACCCTCGTCTCAAATGTCGGAAGCGGCGTCGGTAGCGAGGGATCGTAGGCTCGGGCGGCAGCACCCACGGGTTCTGTGGGGACCACAGCCCACGCACTCAGGGTGAGAGAACAAATCAGGTTGTCTTCTCTGTCAAAGCCGTCAAAGACTGTCCCTGCCGGGTACAACTCCGTGACGATGCGCCTACACAACCGGATTCGCGATTCCAGCCATGGATGGCTCAAGAACGAAGCGCCCCCGCTCGGAGGCCGGCCATGCTGAGTCTCGGCGAACTGAAACTTCGCCAGCACCCCTTCAAGCGCGGTCAGTCCATTCGGGTAGCCCGCGTGCTTCATGTACAACGCCGCGTAGGTGTCCGCCTCGAGTTCGTTCTGAACTGAGTGGCCTGTGCTCGCCAGTGCGGCGCCGATTCTGCCCGCGGCGATTACGAAGTCACTGACCATATCGAACCCGGGCTGGGCGTCGCCGCCGAACCCGACACCGAAGAGCCCAAGGAGAAAGCCAATGGTAGCCTCGGCGGACAACGTTGCCTTGAACTGCTGATAGCCGTGGCGTCGTTCGCAGTGCGCAATCTCATGAGCGAGCAGGGCTTCGAGTTCAGTCTCAGACTCAATTGAGCTCAACAGCCCGGCTGTGACGTAGACGAAGCCCGTTGGGCATGAAAAGGCATTCGGGACGTCGGAGTCAATCACGCCGAATGCATAAGTGTAACCGCGTCGAAGAAATGGCCACCGAGCGAGGACGCGCTGTCCAGCTTCGCGCAGTCTCCACAAGAGCGGGTGAGTCTCGAGCTCTGCGCTCAGGCTCAGAAGATGCGCGCGTGTGGCGAGACCAAGATAGCGTTCGAACTTATAGTCTGGGAGGTCAATGGTAGCGGATGCCGGGAAACAGATGCTGCACGGGGCGTAGCCGACCCGCCGAGCCTCAGCGAGAGAGTCGAATGACTCTCGCAGTTCGAGCGAGGGCAGGTGATTGCAATCTCGGAGGTGGGCAAGCCTGCTCACCCTGTTGGCCTGAATCCCAAGCGGAAGCGAGCCTGCACGTAGCGTCGGGCACAGTCGAGCGAGAGCCAAGCGAACGTCGCCAGTACGCAGGGGGTTATCGTCCAAGGCCTGAATCGAGAACCGCAGGGTTCCAAGGGTCCGCGACCTGAAGGCGCCTTTCACTTCGGTACGGTTCACCAGGGAGAGCTGCGTGAGGCGGGCTTCAGCGCTGGCCGGAAGGCGAAAGAACTGCGGGCTTCGAAGGACAATGCGTGCAGGCCGTGACGACTCCTGAAGATAGATCGTGGAGTTGGTTCCAAGCGGGCCCTCGAGCGCAAGAGCCTGGTCGCGCAAGCTATTCAAGATCTCTTGAAGGACGACGTTCGTAGAGTCGATGGAAGCCCGTGCCAATCCGGGCGAGACTACGAGGAACGCGAGGAGCAGAATCAAGGACATCTCAGCCTCCGCGTGCGCAGAAAGGGGCTGGCCATAGACAGGGAGGGTCGCATGAAGATCACAATTCCCACCTTGCGGTCGCGTGGGCGGGCCAGGCGCCTTCGCCGGCGCGGCTGCCGCCGACGCGGGCGAGGGTGGAGAAGAGCGTGAGGTCGGCGGAGACGTTCCCCTCGATGGCGCGGAGCGCCTCCTCCAGCACCAGGATCCGGCGGCGGATCTCGGCCGCGTCGAGCGTCGCGGCCTGCGCGCGCAACTCCTTCTCCCTGTCGCGATTGACGAAAGCGCCGGTGGCGCCGCCATAGCGCGCGCGCAAGAGGTCGCGGTGCCAGAGCTGCAGGAACTCGAGCGCGAGCCGCAACCGTTCGCGACCGGTCCGGCCGAAGCCGGTGAGCTTCTGGACCGCCGCCCACAGGCTTTCGGGCTTTCCCGAGAGCGCGGGCGCGAGCAGCGCCAGCGCCGCGTCGCGCTGCTCGCGCATGCCGGGCTCGGCCTCCCGCAGCGCGAGCGCCCGGGCGAGCGAGCCGCCGGCGAGTGCCGCCAGCATGCGCACGCGCTCCTCGGGCGCGACCCCGGCGTGCTCGCGCAGCACGCCCTGGATGGCGGCCTCCGGGAGCGGCGCGAAGCGCACGCGCTGGCAGCGCGAGCGGATGGTGGCCGGAACGCGCGAGGGCCGCGCGGTGGTGAGCACCCACACCGTCGAGGCGCCCGGCTCCTCGACGCTCTTCAAGAGCGCCGAGAACTGGTCCTCGCGCATGCGGTCGCAATCGCGCACGACGACCATCCGGCGCGACGCCGTGTGCGGGCGGTAGGTGAGCTCCTCGAGCAGCTTCCGTGTCTGCGAGATGCGGATGCTGGCCGCGCGCTCGTACTGGAACACGTAGAGCGGGTCCTCGCGCAGCTTCGCGAACGTCTCGATGATCGTGTCCTCGAGCGTCTTCTCCTCGCCCGAGAGCGGAAAGAGGAGCCTAAGATCGGGATGCTGGAGCGTTCCCGAGAGCCGGCAGCCGCGGCACTCGCCGCAGGCGTCGTCGCCGGCGCCGGAGGGGAGCGCCTCGGGCGTCTCGCCGAAGAGCGACGGGCCCTCATCCGCGGGCGCGGCTCCCGGCACGCGCTCGCACAGCGCGGCGCGAGCGAACGCGAGCGCGGCGGTGCACTTGCCCACGCCGGCGGGGCCGTGGAAGAGGTAGGCGTTCGCGTAGCGGCCGCGCGCGACGATGCCGCGGAGGAACTCCGAGACGGGCGACTGCCCCAGCAGCGAGCCCAGCTTCACGTCGAGCATGGGCGGATACTACGCGATGGCCGATCGCTACCGCAGCCAGCTCTCAGGATTGAGCGGCGAGGAGCCCTTGCGCACCTCGAAGTGGAGCATCGGACCCTTCAGCGAGCCCGTTTCGCCGCTGCGGCCGATCACCGCCCCCGCCGGCACCTCGCTGCCCGAAGCGACGCTCACCTCGGACAGGTGACTGTAGATCGTGTAGTAGCCGTTCCCGTGGTTGAGCACGATCATGCCGCCCACGCCCTCGTAGTCGTCGTTCGCGAAGTCCACGCGCCCGCGCGCCACCGCCCGCACCGGCGTGCCGACCGGCGCCGCGATGTCGATGCCGTCGTTCCGGACCTTGGTGCCGAAGCGGGGGTGCGTCTCGATCCCCATGCGACCCACGACGCTCCCCCGCACCGGCCAGTCGAGCTGGCCCTGGCCGCGCTCGAAGTCGCCGCTGTAGGGCTGCGGGGCGCGCCCCGTGCCGCGCTCGATGTCGGCGCGGCGCTGGCGCTCGAGGCGCGCGAGCAGTGCCGCGATCGCGCGCGCGCTCCGCTCCAGCTCGGCCGCCGCCGCCTCGTACTCCTCGCGCCGCGACTGGATCGCGCGCACGTTGCCGGCGCGTGTCTGGCGCAGGCGCGAGAGGTTGTCCGACTCGCGCGTCGTGCGCTGCGTGTTGCGCGAGACCTCCTTCAGGTTCGTCTCGAGCCGGCGCTCGCTCGCCTCCACGCGCTGGAGCTCGGTGCGCACGTTGTCGAGGAGCTGGCGGTCCTGCTCGGCCACCATCTGCAGGAAGTCCCAACGCATCATGAGCCCGGCGAACGAGTTGGTGGAGATGAGGAACTCCAGCTCGCGGGCCGGGCCTATCATGTACATGCCGCGCAGCCGCCTGGCGAGCCGCGCGCGCTGCGACGTGAGGTTCGCCTCGTTCCGCTGCAGGTTCGCGCGCGTGATCTCGAGCTGCTGGTCGAGGCGCTGGCGGCGCACGCGCAGGTTGCGAAGGCGCCGCCGCGTGGTGGAGAGCTCGCGCTCGGTGCGCTTGAGCACGCCCAGCGCGCGCGTCTCCTGGCCCTTGAGCGCGCCGGCCTGCGCCCGCTTCTCCTGCGCCTGCCGGCGGAGCTGCTCCATCTCGGCGCGCTTCGCGGCCTCGAGGCTGTCCTGCTGCGCCTCGGCCAGCGGCGGGGTCGCGAGCGCGAGCGCCAGCGCGAACGCCGCGGCGCGACGCAGGGCGCCCCGGAACGCGCGCCCGGGCCGCGGACCGCTCACGAGCCGATCGTCCTCAGGATGCGGCCGAGCGCCGCGGCGGAGGCCACCCACGCCACCGCGACCGCGGCGCCGACGAACGCCAGCGACCAGGTCCACGGCAGGAACATGAGCCCCACGAGCCGCGCCGCGAGCGCCTGCTGGAGCGCGAACGTCAGCAGCAGCGCCACCACCGCCGCGAGCCCCATGTGCAGGAGCGCCTCGAACACGTACGGCGTGGCGATGAAGCGGTCGCTGGCGCCCAGCCGCAGCATGACCTCCACCTGCTGCCGCCGCGCGAGCACCGTGAGCCGCAGGGTGTTGAACAGCACGAGGACGATGGCGAACGCCGCCACCGCGCCCACCGCCCACGTCGCGGTGCGCACCCCCTGCGAGAACTGGTCCAGCCGGCGCACGTACTCGGCGCCGTAGCGCACGTCCTCGACCTCGGGGAACTCGAGCACCTGCTTCGCGGTCTGCTCCATGGCCGCGAAGCTCAGCAGCTCGGGCTTGAGCCGCACGCGGATCGAGGCCGGGAGCGGGTTGTCCTCGACGCCCGCGAGCAGGTCGGGGTCGCCGATCTGGCCCGAGAACTCGTCCCAGGCCTGCTTGGGGTCCACGTACGTGGGCTCGCCGAAGTACTGGCGGATCTTGTCCACGAGCACGCTCAACTGGACGTCGCTCACCTCGTCCTTGAGGTACACGATCAACTCGCGCCGGTCACCCATCGCCCGCAGCGCCTGGCGGGCGTTGTGGTCGAGCAGCACGAACAGCCCGCACAGCGTGAGCGCCGCGGTGAGCGAGAGCACCGAGGCGACCGCCAGCCCGCGGTGCGCCCGGAAGCTCCGCCACGCCTCGCGCCAGAAGTAGACGTGCATGGTCAGGCGCCCCTCGCCGCGGCGACCGCAGGGGTGATCTCGCGCATCTTGCCGTCCTCGAGCAGGTAGCGGCGGCCGCCGATCACGTTGGCGACCTCGGTGCGCGTGGTGCCCAGCAGCAGCGCCGCGCCCTCGCGGTGCACGCGCAGCAGCAGCGACAGCACCTCCGCCGCGCTCTTGGGCTCGAGCGCGCCCGTCGGCTCGTCGGCCAGGATGAGCGCGGGGCGCGTCACGATGGCGCGGGCGATGGCGCAGCGCTGGCGCTCGCCGAACGAGAGCTCCGCCGGCAACAGGTCGCGGTGCGCGTCGAGCCCGGCCTCGTCCAGCGCCCGGCGTACCTTCGGGGTGACCTCGGCGTCGGTGAACTGGCCGGCGATGTGCAGCGCGAGCGCCACGTTCTCGAATACGGTCCGGTCCGGGAGCAGCCGGAAGTCCTCGTAGATCACGCCGATCGTGCGGCGCAGCAGAGCCCTGTGCGAGCGTGTCATGCGGCCGCCGCGGAACGTGCCGACCGTCACGACGCCCGACGTGGGCTGCGTCTCGTGGGTGATGAGCCGGAGCAGCGTCGTCTTGCCCGCCGCGCTGTGGCCGAGGATCACGACGCACTCGCCCTCGTCCATCCGCCACGTCACGTCGTCGAGCGCGAGGCGCTCTCCGTAGCGCTTGGTCACGTGCTCGAAGCTGATCATCGCGCCTCCCTGCCCGGCCTGCTCCCTGCGCGGCGCCCCGCGGCCGGCCGCGACGAGCCTACAGGTCGCGGTACTCGATCTGGGCCTTGCTGCGGAGCGACTTCACCCACGCCTCGTACTTCTCCCGGAACTGCATCTGTGCCACGGCCTCGGGGAGCTCGTCCTTCACGTCGGCCAGCTCGAGCGTCCGCTCGGGCTTGCGGTCGGTGACCTTGAAGATGTTGAAGCCCTGCTGGTTCGGGAGCACCTCGCTCACGTCTCCCGGTGCGAGCGACTCGAGCCCCGCCCGGATGTTGGGCTGGAGCTGGGCGAGGCCCAGGAACCCGACGTCGCCGTCGGGCCCGGCCTGCCCCTGGTACTGGCTGTAGCGCTTGACGAGCGCGCTGAAGTCGGCGCCCTTGGCGGTCGCCTGCCCCCGCACCTTCTTCGCCAGCTCGAACGCACGATCGATATCGGCCTGTGTGGGCGCGAGCTTGATGAGGATGTGCCGGGCGTGCACCTCGACGATCGGCTGCCCGTCGGCGTCCAGCGAGTCCTGCCCCGCGGGGCTCCGCACGGTGTCGCGCTCGATCGTCTCCACCAGGTGCCAGCCGTAGGGCGTGCGCACCGGGGCCGAGACCCGGCCCGGGGCGAGCGTGAACGCCGCCTCCTCGAGCGCCGGCTCCATCTGTCCGTGGCGGAAGTAGCCCAGGTCGCCGCCGGCGTTGGCACTGCCCGGATCCTCGGAGGCCTCGGCCGCCACCTTGGCGAACTTCTCGCCCGCGACCAGGCGCTTGCGCAGGGCCTCGATCTTCGCTCGGCCCGCCTTGAGGGCGGCTGAGTCCGGCTGCGGCGAGATCTGGATGACCGAGAGCTTGAGCTCCGCCGGCACCTTGGGGAACTTCTCCGGGTTGGCCTTGAACCAGGCCTCGGCCTCGGCCCGGGGCACCGGCTTGCGCGGGAACATCTTTTCCACGAGCCGGCGGCCCATGAGCTGGCGCTCGAGGTCGGCCTTGTAACGCTCGCGCAGGCGCGCCTCGGTGGTGTTCTCGCGCCGCAGTTGCGTCTGGAACGCCTGCTCGCCGCCCAGACGCTCCTTGGCCTCGGCGATGGCGCCGTCCACCTGCCGGTTCACCTCGGTCGCGGGGACGGTGATGCTCTGGCGCTTCGCCTCGGTCAGCACCAGCTTCTCGTCGATCAACTGGTCGAGCACCTGGCGCCGGAGCGTGTCCACCTGCGCCGAGTCGGGCCGCGCCTGGGCGCGCTGCAGGAACAGGAAGAGTTGCTCCTCGACGTCGCTCGCCAGCACCGGCTCGTCGTTGACCATGGCTGCGACCACGTCGAGCGCCTCGCCCAGGGGTGGCCGGGGGGCGGCCGCCGGGGCCGCGGGCGGCGTGGCCGGCCTGGGCGCGGTCGTGGCGGGCTTCGCGGCCCCGGCCTTGGGTCGGGCGGGGGCCTGCGCGGCCGCCGGAGCGGTCGCGAGCAGCGGGAGGAGCAGGGCGAGGGCGCTCAACACGGCACGGCGGGCGATCGCGGACAAGTCCGGGGACCTCCAACGGGTCACGGGGATGGGCGCGGCGGAGAGCCCATCGAGACGGGGAGCGGGCTGCGGAGCGCCGGCCAGTATAAGCGACCGGCCCGCGACCCGCCCACCCGCTACGCGGCGCTCTGCGAACGGCTTCCCGCTCCGGGCGAGGATTTGCGCTTCCGGGACAAGGCGCGTCCACATCGCGCGCATCCGGCTCGCCGACCGCGCCGGGAACGGGCCCGACCGCGCTCGGGGGCCCCCCGCTGCACCCGGCCGGGCCGCTATGGGAATCTCGCTGCGTGAGTTCCGATGTGCGATTCCGGCGGGTGCTCGCCGTGGCCGCGCTTCTCGCCGGCTTCGGCATGGCGCTGCCGCGGTTCCTGACGCATGGCCCCTACCCGCGCCTGGGCGCGGTGATCGGCGCGGGCGGCGTGGTGCAGCGCGTGCTCGGCCCGCCCGCGCGCGGCATGCTCCAGCCCGGCGACCAGCTCCTCACCTTGAACGGCCTGGCACTCGCCGATCCCGCCGTGCGCACGCAGATCGCCGCCGAGGGCTGGCCGCGCGGGCCGCTCGATCTCGAGTTCGAGCGCGGCGGCGTGCTGCGCCGCGTGACGCTGCCGCCCACGCGGCTCTCGCCGTGGGAACGTTTCCGGCTCCAGGCCTACCCCATCGCCGTCGCCGTGCTCGCGCCGCTCGTCGCGTTCCTGCTGGTGTGGCGCCGGCCCGACCTCGGCACCGCGTGGGTGTTCCTGTGGTACGCGACGCTCGACGGCCTCGGCGTGCTGCGCACCATCTTCCCGCACGCGCAGGTGCACACCGAGCCGCTGTTCCAGGGCTACCTGCTCTTCTATGACGCGCTGGTGCTGCTCTACCCGGCGAGCTTCGTCCACTTCATGTCGGTCTTCCCGCGGCCGCGCTGGCGCGCCGGCTCGCGCGCGCGGAACCCGTGGTTCTGGCTCACCCTCGGGAGCTATGCGCTGCCGCTCCTGCTGCTCGCCACGTTCGGCGACGCGAGCGCGGTGCCGTCCGAGGTGCTGGGAGCCTGGTACCCGGGCGGGGCGGCCGTGATCGGCACGGCCTCGCTGCTCCTGCGCTACAGCCGTGCCGAGCCCGGCTGGTCGCCCACCGCCGCGCAGCGCGTGCTCGCGGTGGTCGTGGCCATCGCCATGCTCGTGAGCAACCTGGGCTTCGGCGGCGACCGCGTGGACCCGCTGCTCGCCGCGGCCACGCCCACCGCGCCCGTGCACGTGCTGTTCACCGTGATCCTCGCGCTGTGGCTCGCCACGCCCATCATCCTCTCGTACCTGATCGCCGACGACGCGCTCTTCGACCCGCGCCGGCTCATCGTCGGCGGACTCCCGTACGCGCTCCTCTCCGGGCTCCTCGCGGCCATCTACCTGGCCATCGTCTTCGTCGGCCAGCGGCTCTTCGCCACGGTCACCGGCGAGCAGGCGCTCGTCTTCAACGTCATCGCCGCGCTCATCCTGGCGTTCGCGTTCGCGCCGCTGCGCGAGCGGCTCCAGCGCGCCATCGCGCGCATCTACGGGCGCGACCCCGAGACGCTGCGCGCCGCACTGGACGACGCCGGCGACAGCCTGCTCTCGGCGTTCGACCGGACCGAGGTCCGGAACGCGGTCGAGGGCGGCATCGAGCGCGGCCTCCACCGGCGCGTGGCGCTCCACTGGCCGGACGCCGGCCCGCCGGCGATGGCCGAGCCCGCCCAGGTGCCCGACTTCGCGCGCGGGCCCATCAACGCGCTTCTCAAGCAGGCCGGCGTGCGGCTCGACAACCTGCGGCTCACGGCCGAGCGCGCCGCCGCCACGCGCGCCGAGCTGAGGGCACTCCAGGCGCAGGTGCAGCCGCACTTCCTGTTCAACGCCCTGAACGCGCTCGCCTACCTGATCGAGGCCGACCCCATGACCGCCCAGCGCTTCACCGGGCGGCTCGCCGACATGCTGCGCTACACGGTGGAGGCCGGGAAGCGCCAGGCCGCGCTGCTCTCGGACGAGCTGGCGTTCGTCGAGGACTACCTGGGCGTGGCGCGAGAGCGCTACGAGAACCCGCTCCACTTCCGCTACCGCGGCGACCCCGCGCTCCTCTCGGCGACCGTGCCGCCGCTCCTGCTGCAGCCGCTCGTCGAGAACAGCCTGAAGCACGGCGTGTCGCCGATCGGCGGCTCGCTGCGCATGACGCTCGACGCCCGGCAGGCGAACGGCTGGTTCGAGCTGGAATTCGCCGACGACGGCGTGCCGCATGCCAACGGAACGCCGAGCCTGGGTGTCGGACTGGAGAACCTCGAGTTGCGCGTGCGGCACTTTGCGGGGCCGAACGCGCGTGTGCAGGCCACGCCACGCGGCGACGGCGGATTCGCCGTGCGCATGGCGTGGCCCATCCCGACCGGAGGAAGCGAGTGACGACGATGGACGAGCGGCTGAGAGTGGTGATCGCCGACGACGAGCCGAGGGCACGGCAGTTCCTGGAGAAGCTCCTGTCCGAGCACGAGAACGTGGAGGTGGCCGGCGTGGCCCGGGGGGGCGCCGAGGCGCTCGCCCAGATCACGAAGACCCGCCCCGACGCCGTGTTCCTGGACATCCACATGCCCGATCTCTCGGGGCTCGAGGTGGCGCGGCACCTGAAGGGCGAGGACGCCCCCATCGTCGTGTTCGTGACCGCGTACGACCAGCACGCCATCGAGGCGTTCGAGCTGGCGGCGCTGGACTACGTGCTGAAACCCATCCGGCGCGACCGCCTGGCCGAGACCGTGCAGCGCGTCTCGCGCGAGGCGCAGCTCGGGGCCAAGCGCTCCGGGAACGCCGCCGCCGTGCGCACCGCGCTCGGCGCCGAGCCGCTGCAGGGGAACCCCACGCGGCTCCTGCGGCTGCCGGTGCGCCACCGGCGCGAGGTGAAGCTCTTGGACCTCTCGCAGGTGCCGATCGTGTTCTCGCGCGACCGGCTGGTGCTGGCGCGCGCCGAGGGCAAGGAATACCTCGTGGACTACACGCTCCAGGAGCTGGAGGAACGGCTCCCCGAGGGGCAGTTCGTGCGCGTCCACCGCGGCGCGCTCGTCAACATGAGCGCGATCGAGAGCTACGGGGCCGAGGACGGCGTGCTCGTGCTGCGCTTGAAGGACGGCACGCGCGTGGAAGCGAGCGAACGCCGGGCGGCGGAGGTGAGGCGGAAGCTGCGGTAGGGGGCGTCAAGGCGCGCGCACGACCCGGCGCTGAACCTCTCCACCAGGATAGCGGTACCGAACGAGGTAGACCCCACCCGCCAGGCGACCGATTCCGTGGGAACCAGCCCACTCCACCACATGCCTTCCGGTCGGCCACGCTCCGCGCACGGGGGACGCCACAAGCCTGCCCTGCACATCGAAGACCTCGATGCCTACCGCGGCCGGATTCGGGAGCTCGAATTCGATACGAACGGGGCCGCGAGCGGGGCTCGGCCCCACGGCGACCAGCCTAAAGCCGGTCACGTGCTGTGCGTCGACCCGGATGGGCTGACCGATGACCGTCGCGGCCCCGCTCTCCCGCGCCATGAGCCTGTACCAGTAGTCACGGTCGGCAACGGCGGTGTCGTCCAGTCCGACCTCGATGTTCCCTTCGCGGAAGCGCTGGAGAGCTGGGCGACTCCAGGGTCCCTGGTCGCCGGTCTCGGACCGCTCCAGCCAAACATCGTCAGCAGTCGAGCCCCCGGCGAGCTCCCAGAGGACCCTGACCCCATTCTGACTTCGCTCTGCCGAGAAGCGTACGACTCGAGTGGAAGTCACGCCACATCCGACGCCGAGCGCACCCACCAGACCACAGCCCTGCATGCTGGCGAGCGGCGAGGTCGCCGAGAGCGCGAAGTCACCGCTCGGCGGGTCGCAGAAGAGGGGGTCCAGCGAAAAATCCTCGCTCGAGACTGGCACGCCATCAACATCCCCAAGCGCATTCCCATACCAATCGTTGCAGCGAAATACCGTCGGCGGCGCC
>Ga0187892_10009355_pt1 | contig 12942 bp, 15 predicted proteins | sample MA1701073metaG_FD_139345 | JGI IMG/M metagenome (GOLD analysis project Ga0187892, IMG submission 139345) | Bio-ooze microbial communities from a basaltic lava cave in the Kipuka Kanohina Cave System on the Island of Hawaii, USA - MA170107-3 metaG ...
AAGATCCAGACGATCAAGCAGATGGCCTGCGGGTTCCGCAACCGCGAGCACTTCAAGACGGCGATCTACTTCCACTGCGGAGGCCTCGATCTCTACCCGGCGACCCACGGAAATCCCTGAAGGGCCCTAAATGCAAGTCGGTCCACACACTATCCGAGCCTGAGGAGGAATGATTCAGTGTACACGAAACTGGCGAAGATGCTATCTGTGGTGCAAGGCACCGACCAGTTCTCAGCAGCGGTCACCATGCAAGGGGCGAACTGCGTCCAGTGCGACTGCGTGCTTGCAGCTCTCGCATCAGGCGCCACGAGCCTGACCATCACCGTTCAAGAGAGTAACGACGGCGAGAACTGGACGGATGTGGCGAACGGGTCGAGCGCTATCTCTGCCGTTGGGTACTCAACGGTCAAACTCCCGACGAGCGGGAACATCGCGTCGGCGTGGGTTCGCTTGAAGTACTCGACCGCAGGTTCGGGAGGGAAATCGATCTTCTCGGCAGGCCTGAACACCGCAATGGTATAGCCTCCAGCAGATGAGCCAGGAGCGCGAACGTGTACATGGCACTCGCTGACATGCTCTTCCTGACCAATGGGAGTTCGTACTCACGGGCAGTGCCCCTGCTACCTTGGAATGCGGTGGAAATGAGCGCCACCGCATTAGCTTTGGCAGAGGGGACTGTGCAGGTTCATGTTGAGGCGTCGGATGATGGTGAGAACTGGACAGAACCCGATCAGCTCACGTACATCAACCTGAGCGCCGTGGGCCATGGCCTCGCAAAGCTGTCCCCGATCTCCTTCCAATTCGTAAGGCTAAAGTACCTTGCACAGGCGACGGGCGATAATGATGTGACGTGCGTGCTTAGTGCCGGCCTGAATCTAACAAGAGTGTGACTGGGATGCATATGAGGAGAGCATGGACGTAAGCGAGTGCATTAGGGCCTGTAATAGCGCGTACCGGGTTGACTTGGAGCGTTGTTTAGAACTAGGCTTTTTCAATCGCTTCCTCTGGTTGACAGTGGCGGAAGGTAACAAGGTGGTCTGTTATGCGGGTTGCTATGCGGCCGAAGGCTTAAGCCAACTCGCACGTCTTGTAGAGGCCGCGGATCAGTGGGTTCGAGAGCATCCGTACGCAGCAGCAGGCACAGTAGTCGCGATAACTGGGGTATTGATGATCGTCACATTCAACCCTGTCGGTGGGGTAATGTTAGTGTCAGCTGGGAGCAGGATAGCGACTGCAAGGTAATTCAGAACATGGTCATAGCGTACCGTAATCTACTCCGTATCGGGCCTGATGGGAGTCGTAGCACAGTGCGTGTTGTCATTGGTACACCAAGGCAACTATTTATCACTCTAGGTGATGGAAGTGTTGGACCGGCACCACAACAGAGTCCCCAGCTGCCCAGTACTCCTGGAGCTCCTACGAGTGTGGACATGTGGGAAGTACCTTGGGAAATCGAAGGCATTCAAGGGAACGACGGTCAAGTGTTGAGCACCATAACGTCGGGCATGGATGCCATGGACGCGCTGATCAGAGCGCTCATCCAAATTGGAGAGATTCTAGCGGTAACGCCGGAGGGCCGCAACGGCAGATTGTTCTGGCTTGGTGAACCAGGAGGTCAAGACATTCCTAACCTAGGGTTCCCCGTGTGGCCTCCTGGTATGCCACGTTGAGTGGCCGTTGGTCGTTTGGCACAGCGACTGCGACGGTCCTTCTTTGAAAAACCTCTCAGGCAATCCAGGAGGTATAGCCGGATCGTGAATCGCCTTGCTTGGAAGTCTCCGACGAATCGGAGACGAGAAGAAGGCGTTCTGGGAGGACTCCGAAGCGCAGCAAAAGAGTGCAGTTTGGGATAATGCCACAGAATGAACGTTCTGTGGCGTTGGTCTTGTGGACAGGTAGGCAGGACGCAGCTTTCCGGGCGGCGCTTGCGTCCGGTTTCTCAACTGTACTGTGGCATTGGCGTCTTCCAGAGGCCTCTGCGGGACTCCACGGAGGGGGCGCGAGCCTATGTGGACGTGCTCGTCGCGGGGGATGAGGGAACCGGCTGAGAAGGGGTCAGGACCCTTCTTCCCCGGCGGAAAAGGGCCCTGACCGCATTTCGCCTACCCCTCCATGCGGCGGACCACGATCTCGATCAGGCCGGCTTGGTCCCAGTGGGACGCGGGTTGGTCGGAGCCGGGATCCAGCTCGTCGGAGCGCGCCGACACCGACAAGCGGTGGTCGGGCACGTTCGACTGCGTGTGGAGCGCCACCCGCAGCGTCTCGAGCCGCGCGAGGAGCTGGTTCCAGGTCGTCGCGCCCGCGCCCCCGCGGAGCGGCACGTTCACCGTCCGCCCCTCGAGTCGCACCGGGAACGGCATCTCTTTGAGCGCCTCGGTCAGGAGCTTGAGCGACCGCTGACGGTCCGCCCGCACCTCCGCCTCGGCCGGCGCGAAGAGATACGACGCGGGGAACGAGAGGACGAACCCGTAGCGGTCCCGCCGGAGTCGAAGCGGCGTCCCGGTCTCCGGATGGATCTCCTCGGCGAGCGCCCGCTCGATGATCCGCATCCGCTCCTCGAACTCGTCGGGCGAGACCATCTGCTGGAAGCCGCCCACCACCCCGCCGCCCGCCGGGCGCGGGTCGTGCGGCGCGCTCCCGTCCGAGAGACCGCGCTGGTAGGTGCGCCCGGTCCCCGCGAAGTCGAACGCAAACTGGACCGAGTCGCTGAACTTCTTGAGCTTCCGCGCGTCCACCTCGGAGACGGCGTACATGACCACGAAGAAGGCGAAGAGCAGCGTGATGAAGTCGGCGTACGAGACGAGCCAGCGCTCGTGGTTCTCGTGCTCTTCCTCGTGACCCTTCTTGTGCTTCCCGCTCATGCCGCCTTCCGGCCGTGCCCCTCGTCGAGGAGGTACATCTGGAGCTTCTCACGGAGCGCCCGCGGGCTCGTGCCGGCGGCGATGTCCGCGACGCCGTCGATCAGGAGCGCCCGCCGCGTCCCCTCGTGCTTGATCTTCCGCTTCAGCTTGCTGGCCATCGGGAGGAAGAGGAGGTTCGCGGCGCCGACCCCGTAGACCGTGGCCACGAAGGCCGTCGCGATCCCGCCGCCGAGCTTGCTCGGGTCCGAGAGGTTCTCCATGACGTGGATGAGGCCGAGCACGGCGCCGATGATCCCGATCGTGGGCGAGAACCCGCCCGCGGTCTCGAAGACCTTCGCGGCGGCCATCTCCTGCTCCTCCTCGAGCGCGACGGACGCCTCGAGCGTGTCGCGGAGCGCCGGCGCCGCCATTCCGTCCACCAGGTGGCGGAGCGCCTTGCCGAGGAACGGGTCCTTGGTCTGCGTGATGCTCGACTCGAGCGCGATGATCCCTTCCTTGCGCGCCCGCTCGGCCAGCTTCCCGATCTCCTCGATCGTCGCCGGGAGGTTCACCTTGCGCTCGGTGAAGGCGTTCTTCGCCATCTTCACGCCACGGAGGAACTCCTTGAGCGGATAGGAGATCATCGTGGCCCCGATCGTCCCGCCAAACACGATGATGGCCGCGGTCGGCTCCAGGATCGACTTGAGGTGGCCGCCCTCGAGCGCCTGCCCGCCCACGATGGCGAAGAGCCCCAGGAGCAGTCCGACGATCGACGCGATGTCCACCCGGTCAGCCTTTCTCTCCCAGCGAGGTGATCCGGATGCCGTAGCGATCGTTGATCACCACGACCTCGCCCCGCGCGACGACCCGCCCGTTGACCTGGAGTTCCAGCGGTTCCTCGATCGACTTCGCCAGCTCGATCACCGACCCGGGGGTCAGCGCCAGCACCTCCGCCAGCGAGAGCGTGGCGCGCCCCGCCTCGGCCGTCACCGTGACGGTCAGGTCCAGCATCTGGTCGAGCGGCGTCCCGCCCCCCGCCGCGGGCCGGCCTTCCCCGACCTCCCCGAACTGGACGGGCTGGACCTCCACCGACGCCGCCTGCGCCGGAGGCATCCCGCCGACCGGCTTCTCCTCCACGGCATCCGTCATGACTTCACGTTCTCCACGATCCGGACGGCCAGATGGTTCCCGACCCGGCCGACCCGGCCGACCCACTTCCGTTCGCCTCCCAGGGCCACGTCCACCGGCTCGTCCAGCCGGCGGTCGAGCAGCACCACGTCGCGCGGCTTCAGCTCCCTCAGGTCGCGGAGCGTCAGTCGCCCCTCGCCCAGGCGGACGGTCACGTCGAGCGGGATCGGGCCGAAGGCCGCGTGGGGCGCCCCTCCGGTCGCGCGCCGGGCCGAGCGCGCCGTGGCTGGCGCCAGCCGCTCGAGCGGGACCGCGCAGCGCAGCTCGCCGGCGATGCCGGGCGCCGCGGCGCCGAAGTGCATCGCGAGGAACCAGTCGCGCGGCCGGACGTGGCGCAGCTCGTCGAAGCCGACCACGGACGGCAGCGGCTCGAGGCCGCCGCCGAGCGCGTCCGCGAAGGCGCGGCCGACCGCGCCCAGGAGGTCGGCGTTGAGCGGCTCGAGCACGGCCCACTCGGCCTTCGTGGGGGGACGATCCGCGTTCCCGGACTCGGGGAGTCCGCCCAGGAGCTTCTCGACCGCGCCCAGGAACAGCGGCGCCGTCGGCGAGAGGAAGACCTCCCCCGTCCCCGCGCGCGGTCGGCCGCGGAGAAGCGGCGCCTGCCCCCCCCAGGTGGTGGCGAGCGACCGGAAGCTGGCCTCGCCGAGCCAGGTCAGGCCCAGCTCGAAGGGGAGCCCGAGGTGCCGGACCAGGACCTCGCCCAGCGCCGCGCCCGTGCGCGCCTGCGCCTTGGTCAGGCGCTCGCGGGCGGCCTGCGTGAGCCGCGCCGGCCGGTCGAAGTCATAGGTCGTCGCCGGGCCGGACGCCACCACCGCCGGCTGGCGCGGGTCCGGACGGACGAGGGCCTCGATCTCCTCGTCCGTGAGCAGCCGCGCCGGAATCATCGCTTCATGGCCCGCCGTTCGCCGGCGGGCGTCCTTTCATTGAGACAGGAAGCTCTTGAAGAACACTCGCTCGATCTTCCCCTTCACGTTCGAGAAGAGCAGGCGCTGGAGCTCGTCGCGGATCTCCATGCGGATCTGCTCCTTGTTCTCGCGCCCTTCCACGGACTCGATGGTCTTGCCCGAGAAGAGCGTGATCAGGCAGTCCTTGACGACCGGGCGGCGCTGCTGGAGCAGGTCGGCCACCTTCACGTCGCTGGGGGAGCGGATCAGGAGCGCGATCTCGATCTTGAGGTAGCGCGTCCCGGCCGCGCCCGCGATGTTCGCGAGGACCTCCTCGAGCTCGTAGAGCGTCTCGACTTCGGTCGGCTTCTGCGCCGTCGCCCCCTCGGCGCCTCCGCCGGCCCCCTCGGCGGGCGGGGTGGCGGCGTGGGCGGCCGGGAAGACCAGCGCGGCGGTCAGGAACGCGGCGCCGACGGTGAACAGCAAGAGGCCCGTCACGAGGAGGACGCCCCGCTTCCGCTTCGGCGGTGGAGGGGCCGCCGCCGGGTTCTCGGGACCTGGTGCCTTCGCGTCCGCCATGACCTTCTCCCCCCTGCTTGCCAGGTGCGGAATCCAAGCGCCCGGCCCAGCAGGGTCTACGGATTCATCGGCGTTGCGAAGGGGGGGACTGAAGCGGCGGGAAAAGGGGTCAGGACCCCTTTCACTTCTTCTCCAGCGACTTCATCGCTTTCGAGAGCGCCGCGGCCTTCTGGGGAGGCAGCTTGTCCATCACCTTCCCCGACTTCCTGGGGTTCATCAGCATGAGGATGCGGGCCGCCAGGTCGTCCTCGAGCCCCTTCAGGCTCTCGGCGGCCGCCTCCGCGCCCATGCTCTCGTAGACCTGCGCCACGGCCTTCAGGTTCTTCTGCTCCTGCGCCTGGAGTCCCGCCTCGCTCACGCCCCGCGCCTGGTCCGCTTCCCCCCGAAGACGCCGCTCCTCGAGCAGCGTCTCCTTCTCCTTCGCGACCTCCGTGAGCAGCCGCTCGAGGTCCTTGCGCCGGTCCATCTCCTCGGTCTGCTGGCGGGTGAGCCCCTGCTCGAGCGCCTGGAGCGCGTCCTCGCGGCGCTTCAGCTCCTTCCGCGCGGCCCGCAGCTCACGGAGCAGGATCGCCACCTCCTCCATCGGGACCGGCGGCGCGGCGCGGGACCTCGGCTCCTCGCCGGCCTCCCTGGGCGCCTCGGACGGCCCCGGCGGAGCGGGGCTCGCGCCCGGTGCGTCGGGCGGCGCGGCCTTCGACTCGGCCGGCGCGGCGGCGGGGAGCAGCGCGCCCAGCACCGGGAGCTTCCGCGCCCGCGCCGCGCTCTCGGGCGCCAGCGGCCCGCGGAGGCGGACGAAGAGGACCAGCGCGCCCCCGTAGATCACGGCCGCGCCCAGCACCAGCGCCACGATCGTCACGATCTTCTTCACGACTGCGACTCCTCCGCGCGCCGGCGGAACGCTTCCCGCGCGGCCTCATCCACGCCGGCCTGCTCGACGCGATCCGCTTCCCTCACATGCTCGGACCAGCGCCGGCTCCGGAGCGCCTCGAGCATCCGGACCTCCCGGCGGGTTCCGAGGTGCTCCTCCGCGCGGCGGTCCACTTCGCGGGCCTGCTCGGCGACCCGGTCTCCGGCGCGGGCGATCCGCGCCCGCCGCCGGTCCAGCGCCTCGTCCTCGACGAGCCGGCGCCTCGCATCGAGCGCTCCGGGCCCGCTCTCCATATCGGCCAGGAGACGCGCTTCCTGTGCCCGCTCCCCCTGGAGCGCCGCCTCGGCCTCGCGGAGCCCGGCCCGCGCCGCGGCCACCGCGGCCAGCGCGGCCCGCTCGAGCCGCTCGCGGATGCGGAGCAGCGGCGCCAGCCGGAAGCGGAACGGCGTCACGCGACCGCCTCCCGGAGGAGCCGCACGGTCTCGGGGAGCGTCTCGGCGCGCCCCGGCTCCTGGCGGAGGAAGGCCTCCATGGCGGGCATGCGGGTCACGGCCCGGTCCAGCTCGGGCGAGACGCCCGGCTTGTACATCCCGATCTGGATCAGGTCGTGCGCGTCGCGATGGATCGCGAGCAGCCGGCGGAACTCCACCGCCGCCGCGCGGTGGGCGGCCGTCGCCACCTCGGGCATGAGACGGCTCACGCTCGGGAGCACGTCCACTGCCGGATAGTGCCCGCGGTTGCCCAGGTCACGCGAGAGCACGATGTGGCCGTCGAGGAGACCGCGCAGCGTGTCGGCCACCGGCTCGTTCAGGTCGTCCCCCTCCACGAGCACGGTGAAGAACCCGGTGATGCTCCCGCGCCCGGTGCACCCGAGCCGCTCGGTGATCCGCGGCATCGTCGAGAAGAACGAGGGCGGATACGACTTCATCGTCGGAGGCTCGCCCAGCGCCAGCCCCACCTCGCGCGTGGCCGCGGCGAAGCGCGTGACCGAATCGACCAGGAACAGCACGTGCTTCCCCCGGTCGCGGAAGTGCTCGGCGATCGCGACCGCGGTGAAGATGCCCTTCAGGCGCTCGAGCGGAGGCGCGTCCGAGGTCGCCACCACCAGCACCGACCGTGCGCGCCCCTCGGGCCCGAGCGAGTGCTCCAGGAAGTCGCGGACCTCGCGGCCGCGCTCTCCGATCAGGGCCAGCACCGTCACGTCCGCCGCGGTGAAGCGCGCCATCGAGCCGAGCAGCGTGCTCTTCCCGACCCCGCTCCCCGCGAAGATCCCGATCCGCTGTCCCTTGCCGCACGTGAGGAGCCCGTCCAGCACGCGGATGCCGGTCCCGAGCGGCTCGCGGATCGGGACGCGCTCGAGCGGCGGCGGGCTCGCCCGCTCGAGCGGGACCAGGGCGCCGTCCTCGAGCGGGGGCCCGCCATCGAGCGGGCGGCCGAGGCCGTCGAGCACGCGCCCGAGGAGACCGTCGGCGACGCGCACGGTGAGCGAGCGCCGGAGCGCCACGATCGGCGCGCCCGGTCCGACGCCGCGATAGTCGGAGAGCGGGAGGAGCAGGGTGCGGTCGTCGCGGAACCCGACGACCTCGGCCAGGATCCCGTCCCCGTCGGGCGGGCCGATGCGGCACAGCTCGCCCAGCGGCGGCCGCACGCCCTCCCCCTCCATCGTGATCCCGATGAGCCGCGACACCGCGCCGGTCTCGCGGTGGAGCTCGGCCTCGCGGGCGCGGCGGAGCCGGTCCTCGCGCGCCTCGGCCAGCGCTCTCACGGCCTTGCCACGGCCTCGCGGAGGATCTGGAGACGCAGCGCCGGGTCGGTCTCGACGCGGCCGGTGGCCGTCTCGACCCGGACGCCGCCGCGCGGCACCGAGGCGTCCGGCACGGCCGGCGGTCCTTCCTCGCCCTCGGCGAGGGCGACCGCGTCGCGCAGACGCCCGACCAGCCTCTCGAAGTCCTCGGGGTGCACCCGCACGCGGAGGGGCGCCTGGCCCGTCTCGCGGGCCCGGCGGATCGCGCCCGCCGCGAGCGCGTGGAGGTCGTAGCGTCCGGCCTCGACCTCGCCGGCCACGACGTGACCGGCGAGCGCCAGCGCGAGGTCCACCGCGAACGAGACCAGTTCCTGCTCCTCGGCGGCCTGCCGCTCGCGCAGCGCGCGGGTCTCGGCGGTGACGCCCGCGAGCAGCGCGCGGCACTGCTGGGTGGCGGCCGCCTCTCCTGCCTCGAGCCCGCGGAGGTACGCGGCCTCCTCGGCCGTGGAGCCGGCCCGTCCGCCCACGGAGACGGCGGTGAGCGGCCGTCCCAGGCGCAGGACCTGCCTCACGCCACCACCTCCTCGGCGCCTCCCGTGCCGGGAAGCTGGATCTCACCCTTGCCGATCAGCTCGAAGGCGGTATCCGAGACCATCTTCTGGGCGAGCCGCACTTCCTTGACCGGGAGCGGCCCGAGCGCCTCGCGCTCCTCGAGGATCATCTCGCGGTTGCGCTGCGAGACGTTGGAGAGGATGTTCTCCTCGACCTCCTTGTCGCACGCCTTGAGCGCGGTCGCGAGCACGCGCGTGTCCACGCCCGAGAGGACCTTCTGCATCGCGCGCCGGTCGAGGAGCCTCAGGTCCGCAAACGTGAACAGGAGCTCGCGCACCTTCTCGCCGAGCCCGGGCTGACGGGTCTCCAGCTCCTTGAGCACCGCGTCGCGTTCCTTGGGGTCGACGGTGCCGAGGATGCCCGCGACCACGCGCTTGGGGTCGTAGTCCCCGGTCGGCGCCTCCCCTCCGAGGCGCGGCCCGAAGGCGGCGGCCAGCGTCAGGACGGTCCGGTCCGGGGGCGCGGTCAGGCGCGAGATGCGGAACAGCAGGTCGACGCGCACGGGATCGTCGAACTGGGCGAGCACCGCGCCGGCGCGGCGCGGCTCGAGCGCCTGGAGGACCACCGCGGCCGTCTGCGGATGCTCTCCCTGGAGCAGCTCGAAGAGCCGCTCAGGCGGCGCCTCGCGCAGGCGGCAGAGCGGCTCGTCCGGCCGGGGCTCGCCGAGCAGCTTTCGCGCCGAGTCCTCGCCCAACGCCCGCGACAGCATGTCAGAGGCCCGGGCCGCGCGCGTCTGGGGGACGCGGCCGGACAGCGCCTCTCCGATCTCCTCGAACAGCGTCTCGATCTCCCGGGCCGGCGGCGGCTCCGTCTCGAGCCGCTTCATCGCGCGTCCGACCTCGGCCACGCGGTCGAGCGGGATGCTCTGGAGCATCGCGGACGCGGTGCTCTCGTCCAGGCTGAGGATGATGGCCGCGATCTTCTCCACGCCGGTCATGGGCTATCTCCCCGGTTTCTGCTCCCGGAGCCAGTTCTGGAAGAGCGCCGAGAGCGCCTCGGGATTCGCCTTGAAGGCCTCGAGCACCTGAGTCTTCGCCGGGGCCGCCGTCGCGACCGGCGCCGCGCCGGCTGCCGGCGTCGCCCCGACGGGACGCGCCGCCGCGGGGCGGCGCCGGAGTGCGGAGCGCGCGACGAAGAAGAAGAGCACGAGGGCGAGCGCGGTGACGCCGTAGCGGCCGGCCTCGAGGTAATACTCGCGCTTCCGGACCTGCTTCTCGGCCTCGAGGTCGGGTCCCGGCTCGCCGGCGTAGAACTCGACCGCGGCCCGCTCGAAGGTGTCGCCGCGCTTCCGGTCGAAGCCCACGGCCTGGCCGACGACCTTCTCGAGGTCGGTGAGGCGGGGCTCGAAGGCCTTGTCCACGATGAGGCCGATGGAGAGGCGCTCGATCTCGAGGCCGTCCTTGATGACCTTGCGGAGGGTCTCGTCGTAGGCGTACTCGCTCTCGCTGTCCTCCGAGGAGCCGCCTCCCGCGCCGGCGCCCGGCGTCGCGAGCGGCGCGGCGCCCGGCGCGTTCGGCTGGAGCGCGGCGCTCGCGCTGGTGGGGCCGCCCGCGTTCGGGCGACCCTCCGTGGACGTGTTGACCTTCTCGCGGATGGCGACCTTGCTGTCCGGGTCGCGCTTCTTCTCCTCGCTCATGACCTGCTCGAGCTTGAGCTGGGCGGAGACCCGGACCATGCCCTTGCCCTCGCCGAGCACGTGGTCGAGCAGCGTCTGGCCCTTGCGGGTCAGGTAGTCCTCGACCTCGTTCTGCGCCTCCACGCGGCGGCTCGCGACGACGGTCGCGCCCTTCTCGGAGGCGGGCGGGCTGAGCAGCTTGCCGCGCCGGTCCATGACCACGACCTGGTCGGCGGATAGCCCCTCGACCCCGCTCGCCACGAGGTGGCGGATGCCCGCGACCTGGTCGGCGGTGAGCACGCGGCCCGGCCGGAGCGCGAGCACGACGGAGGCCGTGGCCGGCCGCTCGTGCTCCGCGAACACGGAAGGCTTGGGGCGGGCGAGATGGATGGTGGCGCTCTCGACCCCGTCGAGCTTGCGGATCGTGCGGCTGAGCTCTCCCTGGAGGGCTCGCTGGTAGTTCACGTTCTCGAGGAACTCGGTGAGGCCGAAGGTGTTCTTGTCGAAGATCTCGAAGCCGACGCCGCCGCCGCGCGGGAGGCCCTCGTTGGCCATCTGGAGGCGTAGCTCTTCCACGCGGGGGGCGGGGACGAAGACGGCGCCGCCGTCGCGGACCTCGTAGGGGATCTTCGCGGTCTGGAGTCGTTCGACGATGGTGGCCGCGTCGTCGGGGTCGAGCCGGGCGTAGAGGAGCCGGAACTCGGGGCGGCGCGCCCACCAGACGGAGCCGGCGACGGCGCCGCCGAGGAGGAGGAAGGCCGCGAGCAGCGCGACCTTGCCGCCCGCGCTCAGGCGTCCGAAGGCGCCGGCGATCTGGCGGAAGAACTCGGCGAGGAAGGTGGGCATCGCTCTCTCCCGGTCGTTCGACTACGTCAGGTGCCCAGGTGGAGGCGCTCCGGCTACACCGGGGTGCGCATGACCTCCTGATAGGCCTCGAGGACGCGGTTGCGGACCTCGACCATCATGCGGAACGAGAGGTCGGCCTGGGCGAGGCTCAGCACCACCTCGTGGATGTCCTGGAGCTCGCCGGTCGCGAGGTCGGCGACCGCGCGGTCGGCGTCCTTCTGGAGGCGGTCGGCCTCGCCGAGGGCTTTCTCGAGCAGCTCGGAGAAGTTCGAGACGCCGCGGGCGACGCCCGACGCGGGCGACGCCGCCGAGGCGGCGGAGGCCGGCGAGGCGGGCGAGACCGGCGGGATCGGCGAGACGTCCATGGTCCGTTCCTCCAGCGGGCGGGGAGCCGGTCCGTCCGGCACCGAACCGCCCGTCTCTCTTTCGGCAGTCCGACGCGCCGGGCTTGATGAGGGGCGGAGAGAGGAAAGGGTCCTGGCTCCTTTTCGGTCCCCGCTTATGCTCACGCGCCAGGAGCCTCCGTCGCGAGGGAGATGGACCATGACACGGCCCAACGGATGAACAGGCCCGAATGGAGGATCTCATGATTGAGTTGATGGCCCTCCTGTCCCTCCTGTTCACGCAGACAGAGTCCACTTTGCTGTCCAAGGAGTTGATCGCCTCCTGCGGAGGGGAGGAGCGCTTGAAGCGTCTGAAGTGCGTGCAGCGGGACGACCGTGTGTTCGAGTCCCTCGGATCGGACCCGGTGGAGCCGTTCCGTGAGACGATCCGGTTTCGTCCACCACTGTGCGGTGCGTGGAGAAGAACCACCTCTCTTCCATTCGCGGAAACCCCTGAGGTCACCCTCCGGAGCGCCTGCGATGCGAAGCTCTACTACTCGGGAGGAGTGGCCAACGAGGCGGGCCGTTCCATGTTGGAGAGGATCGGCGTCGAGAAGCGGGACACCCTGATCGACCTGTCCATTCTGTTGCTGCGACCATTCCTGGAGAAGGAGGGCTGGAAGGTCGAGGCGGCAGGAAAGCGCAGGTTCAAGGACGTCGAGTGCGAGACCCTGTCGATCCAGCTCGAACCCTATGATTCCGTGCGTAGAGTCTACGTTCAGACCGGCCCGCCCCTGATCCTCGGAATCAGGCGTACTCGACGAGATGCGGTCACGTGGGAACCGGAGGAGGTTGAGATCGGGTTCGCCGAGTACCGAAGAGTGGAAGGGTGCATGCTGCCCTTCCTGATTCAGGAGCACTGTGGGAAGACGCGGTCCAAGAGGGTGGTCGACAAGTGGAGCGTCGTCACGCCACCGGAAGGGCCGTGTCTGACCGAGCAGGAGACCAGGGGGGCGATCCGGATCCCTGATACCTCTACGAAATGAGTCGCTGGACGACTGACCCACCCGGGGGCTGACTCATTCGCTGTCATGGCTGGACCAGGGAGGAGCGTTGGCTCGCCGGCAGAAGAAAGCCGGGAGGGAACGGCCACATTCGCAGACCCGGCAGCACGTGACAGGGAGCCCAGACCGCGGTTTCGGCTTGCGGCCAACCCACCCACGTGGGTGGGTTCGATGTAAGGAGTCAGGAACCTTCTCCGTGGCGGAAAAGGTTCCTGACTCCTTTCCTCCCTCTCAGGCCGAGCGTGACCCGCTTCGCCCCAGCTCGCGGTAGCGGAACTTTCATTCTGCCGGAGCCTGAACTTTCATTCTGCCGAAGCCTGAACTTTCATTCTGCCGAAGCCTGAACTTTCATTCTGCCGAAGCCTGAACTTTCATTCTG
>Ga0187892_10009357_pt1 | contig 12942 bp, 9 predicted proteins | sample MA1701073metaG_FD_139345 | JGI IMG/M metagenome (GOLD analysis project Ga0187892, IMG submission 139345) | Bio-ooze microbial communities from a basaltic lava cave in the Kipuka Kanohina Cave System on the Island of Hawaii, USA - MA170107-3 metaG ...
ATCGCGCGAAACCTGCTGGACAACGCCCGGTCCTTCACCGCCCCAGGCATCTCCATCAATGTCAGCGTACGGAGGGTGGGCGGCGACGTCGAGCTCCGCGTCGACGATCAGGGTCCCGGTATTCGGCCCGATAATCTGGAACAGATTTTTGAACGTTTCTACACGGACCGCCCGGACGGCAGCTTCGGGTCCAACTCCGGCCTTGGCCTTTCGATTTCAAAGCAGATCGTCGAAGCCCACAAGGGCCGCATCTGGGCGGAGAACCGGTATGGCAGGGCGACTGCCACGGGGGAACGTCAAGTGCTTGGTGCGCGCTTCATTGTGCGCCTGCCGGCGGTAGGCGATGACTGGACTCCGCCACCGGATGGCTGATCCGGCCCTTTTGCATGGAAGCTGCGTCAGCGTAGGGGAAGCTGGGGTGCTGCTGCTGGGGCCGCCCGGCAGCGGGAAATCCGATCTCACCCTTCGGCTGATCGACCAGCTTGGATATGGAATTTCCGGCGCCTTGAAACACGCTCAGCTCGTGGCCGACGATCAGGTCATGGTGACGTTGGAGGACGGGCGGCTTGTTGCTTCGGCGCCGCCCACCATCGCGGGTTGCATGGAAATCCGGGGACTGGGGCTCGTGGGCCTTCCACACCGGTCCCAGGTCGTCCTTGCCCTCGCGGTGCGGCTCAACGCGCGCCAGTCCATCGAACGCTTGCCCGATATGGAAAAAAACCGCTTCGAGATTCTGGGAACATCGCTTCCCATGGTGCTGATCGACCCGGCTTCCGCCTCTGCCCCGGCCCGAATCAGAGCCGCCCTGGATTGGTTGGGCCGCCGTTGAATCCATGTTGCAAGGTGGTTCCGATGGGGGCATTGTGCGCGTCTTTTGGCTATAAGCCACTGAACGTCACTGTAGGGAGCTCGCCATTGCAGGCAGCCTCGATGAACAGATGATCGGCCTGGTTCTGGTCACTCATGGCCGCCTTGCCGAGGAGTTTCTCCGCGCATTAGAGCACATCGTTGGCCGGCAGGATTGCATCGAGGCAGTCTGTATCGGTGGCGATGACCGCATGGAAACCCGCCGGACCGATATTTCGGACGCGGTCAGCCGGGTTGACAAGGGTGCGGGCATTATCATCCTGACCGACATGTTCGGCGGAACGCCTTCCAATCTTGCCATTTCGTTGTTGGAACTGGGCCGTGTCGAAGTCGTTGCAGGGCTCAATCTTCCAATGCTGGTCAAGCTCGCCCGCATTCGGAAGGACTCCAATCTCGAGAAAGCTGCGATGGCCGCCCAGGACGCGGGACGGAAATACATCAACATCGCCAGCCAGATTCTGGGAGATTGATCGTGACAGCCGTGATCCGGCAGCTGGCCATCATCAATGAACGAGGCCTCCATGCCCGCGCATCGGCGAAATTCGTGAAATGCGCCGAAGGTTTCGATGCCGACATCTCGGTCAGCCGCGATGGGCAGACGGTGCCTGCTACATCGATCATGGGGCTGATGATGCTCGCTGCCGCCATGGGCACGACAATCATGGTGGAAGCGTCCGGCCCGGAAGCCGAAGCCGCCCTGGACGCACTGACAGCCCTTACGGTAGCCAAGTTCGGCGAGGAGTAGACCCCCCAATCGCAGGCCATCTTGCCTCACGCGCGCCGATCCAATACTCTACCTTGGGAATGGAGGGTGCGATGGGATTTCGGCTTCTGGCAGTCACGGTGATGGCGTTCCTGCTGGGGATCGGCATCGCCGATGCCAAGCTGGTGGTCATTTCCATCAACAAGGTCAGCCAGAAAATGACCGTCAGCGTCGACGGCGAACGCGAGTATGTCTGGCCCGTTTCGACCGGAGCTGCCGGCTACACCACGCCAAGCGGAAAGTTCCGCCCGTTCCGTATGGAAAAGGAGCACTTCTCCAAAGAATGGGACGACGCGCCCATGCCGCATTCGATCTTTTTCACACCTCAGGGCCATGCCATCCACGGCAGCCTCTACGTGAAAAGTCTCGGCCGCCGCGCCTCGCATGGCTGCGTACGGCTAGCTCCCGACAACGCGGCCAAGCTCTTCGCACTGGTTCAAAAGGCCGGCATGCAGAACACCACCGTTGTCGTGAAGGGGGGATTTTTCAGCCTGGGTGAAGCGGATCTTGAACCGCCCCCTTTCAGGAAGCTAAGACTCAAGCGGCCGAGTTGGCTTGAGAACTTCAACTAGATCGATTGTTCGATCCACGACTGAAGCTGGTTCTTGGGAACGGCGCCAACTTTCGTTGCCGCAACCTTGCCACCCTTGAACACCATCAAGGTCGGAATACCGCGCACGCCATATTTCGACGGTGTTCCCGGATTCTCGTCAATGTTGATCTTGACGATCTTGGCCTTGGCCCCTAGCGTATTGGCAATCTCTTCAAGAGCCGGGCCAATCATTTTGCAGGGTCCGCACCACTCGGCCCAGAAATCGACGACCACGGGCGTTGCGGATTTGAGAACATCCGTCTCGAAGGACGCATCGGAAACCTTATGGGTGGACATTAAGCCTCGCGGGAAATTGGCAATCGCATTAAACCGGACACCGAAGGTAGGGATCGCACCGCGCCGGGTCAAGGCCGGTCAACGCCCGCCTGATGGAGCGCCTGCGCCAATAGGCATTCCGGCAGTTTCATGAAAAGCGGGGCCGCGGTCCAGAGAATCGCACAGCATACCGCCATTCCAGGATGAATATCCTTGAGGGCGGCCTGATAAGCCGCCATCTGAATCAGATAGTCCGCCCTCACGAACTCGGGCGCATGGGGCCAATCGTGATCGGTTTTGTAGTCAACAATCATGATTTCGTCATCGCCCAGGATCAACCGGTCAATGCGGCCTGAAATCGTGCGGCCAAGTTCCTTGATCTCGGCCACGATCGGGACCTCAGACAGGCCGCCAGCAGCGAAAATGTGACGCAAGTCTGGCCGGCTGATCAAGGTGGCGAGCTCAATGGCGGTGCCCTCATCGTAACCTTCCTTGCTGACCATTCTGCGGAGGAAATCCTCGTGCTTTTCGCGAGGCACAGCCGGCAGAAGCTGCAGAATCCTATGGATCAACGCACCGCGTTCAATGGCATGCGATTGACCCGAACTGAGCTGTCGAGGGTCGCTTACCTTGCCGAGACGGGATGGCGCGCTCCACGCCCTGGGACCTGGTTCGGATTCCGGAGCACCCAAGACCCAATCAGGCATCTCGACAATGGCCGTTTCTGTCACCGGCGCTTCCGTTATAAAACTCGGCTCCACGCCCAGCCGCCAGCCGGAACCATCGCCAATCTCCCGCATTTCCGGCCGTAGCGCCGAGGCCACGAGATTGTACCAACATGTCTCGGCGGGATCGTTCCGCCCCCGGCAGCCGCAGATATAGAGTTCATCCCGGGCGCGAGTCATGGCGACATAGAGAAGCCGCCGATATTCGTGGGACCTGTGGTCCTTCTCGGCGGAATTGAGCTGTGCCAGCCCCGGGGACTCGAAACATTTCGGCAATCGCCAAAGTGGCAGTTTGGCGCCGCCGGTTTCGGCATCTATCATCAATAGCGGCGATTGGGTTCGGCCATCCGGCATGGAAACCGTGTCCGGCAGAATGACGATCGGTGCTTCCAAACCCTTCGCACCATGAACGGTCATGATACGAACCTCGTTCGAGCCCCGCTCCATGTTGCGTTTGATCTCGACGTCGCCGGAAGAGAACCAGCGCACGAAACCTTGCAGCGTGGGAGCGTGATCCCGTTCATAATCGAGAGCCCAACCGAGAAAGGCATTCAGAGCGTCCTTGGCCTCGCTGCCAAGGCGGGAGAGAATTCTGGCGCGGGTTTTGCCGAGAACGCCGGCGAAGAATTCGTAAGGCGGCACAGTTCGCGTTTGCGCTTTCCAGGCCAGGAGCTGCTGCGCGGCCGCCAAGCAATGGGGTTCATTGCTCTTGTGCAACATCTTCCAAAGCGAATGCTGCTCACGGCCCCACGCAATCTTGAACAGTTGATCCTCAGAAAACGGCGCGTCCAGCAAAGGGCTTTTGAGCAGGCACGCAAGCGAATAATCGTCGTCCTCAAGGAGGCAAAAACGCGCGAGTGCCAGCAAATCCAGCACCGCGATATTTTCCATGAGTTTCAGGCGATCGGCACCTGCAACGGGAATGCCGGCCTTGCGCAGCTCCCGTATCAGCCCATCGAAAAAATTGTTCCGGACGCGCACCAGTATGAGAATATCACCGGGCTGTACGGTACGCTGCAGTGCCGGAACAAACCGGTGACCGATCCACGATTTAAGTTTGGTGGCAATTGTCCGCGCCAGCTTGCGCCGGGGAGAATTGGCGGGCTCCCGGTCCACCGGGGCCTGCCAGGGCCGATCTTCGGTCCGGTCATCGGGTTCCATCAGGGGCCAGATTTCAACCGTTCCCGGCTCGTCACGGCGATTGGACTCATGATGAAGATCCTGGACGCTTGGCCCATCCAGTCCCTGGCGGGCGATCGCCGCCTGGTGAAAAACCGTATCAACCGCATGAAGAACAGCGGGGGTCGAACGGAATGAAACCGTGAAATCCACACCATTGAAGGTTTGGCCGGCGTTCCTGATGCGATCCTGAAAATCGTCACGAACCAACTCAAATATGTCGGGGTCGGCACCCTGAAAGCTGTAAATCGATTGTTTGCGGTCGCCAACCGCGAACAAGGTGCGGTCGGGTTCGCTACGGACGCCAGCCCCGGAGAAAAATTCGGCGGTCAGCGCGCGCACGATCTCCCACTGGGCGGGACTCGTATCCTGGGCCTCGTCGAGCAGGATGTGCTCGATACCGCCATCGAGTTTGTAGAGAACCCAGGCGGCGTCCGGCCGGTGCGCGAGAAGGCGATTGGTTCTGATGATGAGATCGTCGAAGTCGTAAGTCCCCCGCCACCTCTTTTCCCGCTCGAAGGACTGAACCACGGCGGAAACCACGGTGAGAAGAGAAGAGGTCGCGGTGACGCGTTCAAGGTCCGCAAGCTTGCCCAGACCCAGCGCAAGCCGTCGCTGTTCGGCGGCGACGAAACCTTCGATCCAGGAATTGCCGTTTGCAGCGGCTTTGGTCGCAACGCCGGAAAGTTGACGCGGCTCTCCCTTCTCCGTGAGATAGAATTTGCCTAGGTCCTCAAGGCTCACTTTATCGCTTGCAAGGAGCCTGGCGAGCAGCGCGCCGCGTTGACAATCCTTTTCGTTGCCCTTTTCCAGGCATTCTATGAGGCGCCGATAGTCTTCGCGGTTTAGCGCAAGTTCAAGTCTTACGCTGCCTGGATTCTCCGCCGGCGAAAGGCGGAGATGCCGGCGCAATTCTTGCTCGGCACGCTCGACGCCCGCTTCCCCGCCAAAATAGGAATCGAGGCTGGATCGGTGCGCTAGAATTTCTTGCAACAATTCGTCGAAATTATCCGCCCGCGCGTGGCGTACCACCTCCGCCAAGGCGGCTGCGAGCTTGCCTTGAGGGTTAGCCCCCGCCTGTTGCAAGATTTCCCGCCGGATGGCCAGAAGCACCTCGCGGGCGGCGCGATCGTCCATGACGGCGAAATTAGGAACTATTCCCGCTTCCACGGGAAAGAGCTGAAGCAATCTTTCACAGAAAGCATGAATTGTTTGAATCTTCAGCCCCCCCGGCGTCTCGAGCGCCAAGGTGAAGAGCCGCCTTGCATTACGAAGGACTTGGGGCTCTACAGCCTGCAAACCTATCTGGTGAAGGGCGTTCTGAAGCTCATCATCGGAAAGATTGACCCAGCCGCCCAGCCGCTCGAACAATCGTGCCGACATTTCCGCCGCAGCGGCTCTTGTAAAGGTCAGGCAAAGAATACGCGAAGGAGCGGTGCCCGCCAGCATTAGCCGTATCAGACGGTCAATAAGAACATGCGTTTTGCCAGACCCGGCATTGGCGTTGACCCAGGCGGATGCGGAAGGATCGGATGCACGTTGCTGCGAGAGGCTCGCTGGACGGGCGGCGGTCATGTTCCCTCACCCGAAACAGCCCATTCACGGTAGCGAGAGAGATGATCGAATTCGCGTTCCTCGTCTTCTTTCTCGATCATCGCTCTCGGCAAATAGGCCTGCGTCTGGTCTTCATAGGCCGTCAGAAGCGATATCAGTCCGGAGAGGTTTTTCCGCGCGCAATCCATCACCGGCATTTGCAGCTTGGGGCACAAGACTTCGCCAGGCGGGTCGCCGCTTCCCAGCTTCACATAGTAGATGCCACAGGCTTGCCGTTTTCCAAGTTCCGGAAACGCGCCATATTCCAGCATGGCGGACTGAAGCGGTAGTTGGGGCGCCAAGCCGGCATCCACCTGTTTCGCGCTTGGAACAGAACCCGTCTTGTAATCGACGATGCATGCGCGTCCGTCCTTGAGCAGGTCAATGCGATCGGCCCGGCATGTCAACGTAAAGGTTTGGCCACCGACGGTGAGCTCGTACCGGCCTTCAATCTCGGAGTATACGCGCGCAATCTTGAGTCGCTGCTCGGCTTCCCCGGCTACCAGCCAGCCGGCAATCCGCAGGAATTGCGGCCACCAGAACGTTCCCACGTCCGGATGCGACAGCAAGGGGCTGAAATGATGCTTGCCGCGCTGTAGGAGATATTCACCTGCTTCCGGCGGGAGGTTTTCTGGAAATGTCTTTAGGAAATCCGCGATTATTTGGTGAAAGAGTACGCCCCGCTGGGCCATGCCGGGAGCCGCGGATATATCATCAAGGGGACGGAGCCCGAGGACCTGGTTTGCATAAAAAGCGTACGGATCCCGGATCAGGGTTTCTACCCTGGTGACGCTGAGCCGCTTGGGGCGTGCCTCTTGGGGCGGCCGCGGTTTCGGCGTTTCGCAGGGTTTGACCAGGATTGAATCGTGAAATCCTGCCGCCAAGGATTGCCATCTCACGGCTTTCTCAAGACGATGCGCCAGTTGAGCCGCATTGACCAGCATCTGCAATCGGAGAATCCAGCGCGACGGAATAGCGGGAGCATCGCCGGCGCGGCGGGACCAGGTGAGGTAAACCTCCTTGCATCCCAGGGCTTGGACGAAGTCATGGGCGATCTGGCCGATGTTGCGCTCGGGTTGCTGCATGCCCAACGTCTCCCGCATCGGCCGGTTGAGCCAGGGTCCCGCATCGGGCGAGGCGGGCCAACGGCCCTCGTTGAGACCTCCGAGAATGGCCAGGTCCGGCCGGGACAAACGGGCTTCGAGCAAGCCCAGAATCGAAAGCCGGGTACTCCGGTAATTCGTTCTGAACGGCGTAACCGCCAAATAATATCTGATAAGGGCTGCCGCTGTGGGGAAGCTGCAAGAGCCAAGGTTACCCGCTTCGCTCTTGAGGTTCTCAAGCAGTACGTTCAGTGCTTCACCCTCGGCGCCCGCCCAGAATTCCGTTCCCGCCGCAAGTTCACAGGTGCGGATCAGAGTTTCCAAGTGTCCTGCAAACCCCCGCTCACCGGCTTCGACAAGCGGTGTGAGACAAGCGGCAGCTTTAGCTGCGTAGTCCGCCGCAGCGGTCCAGTCCTCCTCCGCCTTTCTTTTGATCGCCGGATGAAGATGAGGATTTGATTTAGCCGAATTCCGGGCCGCCGTGACGGCAGACGCAAGTTCGGGAAGCCGCAGGGCAATGAAGCCTGCGCGGAACACCGACAGTTCGATGAGATCAACGGCCTGGCGCGCTGTATCACGATCGAACCCAAAGTCGCAGAGATCGTGTTTAAAAAGCGCAAGGAGCTTCTCAGGCGTGCAACCGCCGATGATTGCGTCAATCAGCAAACTCAGGAAAGCTGCGCCGCCCAACCGGATCAGCGGCTCGCCGGCCGAGTCGTCGATCTCCACGCCCAAGTTCGCTAGCTCCTGCTTGACCCGCCGGGCAAGGCCGCGGTCCGGCGTTATCAGGCTCGCCGTCTTGCCGGGCGTTTCGAGAGCGTTGCGAAGTATGAGAGCGATCACCACCGCTTCTTCGGCAAGGTGCCCGGCTTCCACGGCTTCGAGACCGTACAACGCCCCGGCGATCCGCTCCCGCTGCACGTCAATGATATGACGCCACTTTTCCGACGTTGCCGTCGGTCTCATGATTTCGCTGGACAGCCAGCTCCGTTCGCTGGCGGAACAGCCGGGCATTAACCGGACTTCCTCCCGCGCGAGCGAAATACTTTCCAGAAATCGCTTCATGATGAATTGCGGATGCTGGGGGCTCAGTTCAGACCAACTTTCCTCGTCCGTGTGGACGTCAAGGCCCGGCAATATGACTGCGCCGTTTGGCAACCGGGCGATGGCTTCGAGAAGGTCCCGCGCTGCAGGGATCGATCCGGTCGAACCTGCCGCAATGACTGGCCAGGGCGTGGGATTTTCTGCAAGACGAGCGGCCTCGCCGCGCAACAAAAGCGACCTTCTTGCCGCAGGGCCAAGAAGACTTTTTTCCATAAGCCGCGCCGGAAATTTCTCCCGGATGAGAGCAAGAAAACCAAGGATCGCCTCGCGGTGCCGCGCAGCCTCCATGCCGTAGAGTTCGGCGATGCGGGCGGGATCGATATCCTCGATTTCCAGGGAATCGAGAAAGTCCGCGAGCGATGCGGCGAGCGTCACCTGCTGTCGGGGCGAAGACACAATCTCCCCAGCCAGTTTTTCCTGGGGATTTTCTCTCGCCCATTCACCGATCAAATCCATGAGGATCAGATCACGCCCGATCGGGGATACGGCATCGGGAAGGGCCGCATCCGCCGATGCGGCAAATTGCGGAAACTCGAATAGTTCTTCGTCGATATCGCCAATCGGACTGATACGCGGCAGAAGAAGGCTGCGCCTGCCGTTGACCTCAAAAAATTTCCGCTCCAGCTCACGGGCAGCGCGCCGTGTCGGCACCAGAATTGTGGCCCGCGCCATGTCCAACGGCGATGGCGGGACGGCAGGGTTGCCAGGAAAGCCCCTCAGAACCGCTCGGGCTAGAACCTCAAGAAACGGCGCATCGGAAGGAATCGTGAAAACTCGCGGGCGGGCCATTACGACTCTTACTCCGCCAGAGCTTTTTCCGCATTGCTTATCGCATCCGGGGTGCCGACGTGTATCCATCGACCCGTGTGAGCGACACCGAAGAGGCGGCTCCTGCCAATGGCCCGGTCCCAAAGCAGGTTCATCGAGAACCCTCCGGAAGGCAACCCTGCGAAGAGGCGCGGATGAACCAGATAGGCGCCGATAAAGACCAGCGCGTCTCCCCGAGTGCCGGGCCGGCTCACCCGGCCCTCATCCGACAGGAGAAAATCCCCCTTCCCGTGATAGCCGAGAGTCCTGTTCAGGGGGCACAGCAGCAGGACGCAATCCATGATTTCGCCGTCCCAGGCGTTTCGCAGGCGCTGGAGGGCCGGTTCCGCTCCTTCTGTCCAGAAACTATCGCTGTTGAGCACGAAGAACGGCGCGGGCCCCAGCAGCGGCAAGGCATTGGCCACACCGCCACCGGTATCGAGAAGCTTGCCCCGTTCGTTGGAAATTTCAATTGAGGGCGCAAGTTGCCGTTTGGCCCATGCCTCGATTTGCTCCGCCAGGTAGTGAACATTGACGACGGCTTTTTTGACGCCAGCCGCACGGAGCCGCTCAAATCCGAATTCGATCAACGGTTTTCCATTGACCTCGACGAGGGATTTGGGGCGCGTGTCGGTCAAAGGCCGCATGCGAGCGCCGACTCCCGCCGCCAATACCATCGCGGTCGCGCCAATCTCGCTCATGCCGGGGACATTTGAAGCACGGCGGGCAAGTGGGACTCGAACCAACGCCGCAAACGGCGAAGCCTGGGGTGCTGAAGATTACTCTCCAGATAACGTGCGACCCGGGGAATATGCTTGAGGTAGCCATGTTTGCCGTCACGCTTGGAAAGCCTCGCAAATATGCCGAGAATCTTGGTGGCGCGTTGCGCACCCAGCACCGCAAAGGCATTGGCAAATTCCGCGCGGGAAAATTCAGGATCACTCGACCGCAGCTCACAGTAGTATTCAAACAACCCGTCCGCCACGGCAGGCGCAATATCGACGCGGGCATCGTGCAACAGTGACACCAGATCATAGGCAGGGTGTCCCAGCACGCAGTCCTGCGTGTCAATGAGTCCCACACGGCGCAATCCGGCGCGATCGGGCAGCCACAGCAAATTTGGCGAGTGAAAATCGCGAAGCGTCCACCCCGTCTTCTTTGGCGCAGCCAAGGGAAGAAGTTCAGACCAAAGCTCGGCGAATTGCCGATGGGTTTCCCCGGGAGCGCTGTCGCCCCGTAGATGCGGCCAGAACCAGGAGGGCAAAAGATCGGTTTCAATCAACAGAGCTTCTTCATCGTACGGCGGGATATGGTGAAGGCCCTGGTCGCCTATAGCAACCGCTGCCGGCCAGTCGCGTGCCGCCATGTCGGCAAGCAGTCCCACTGCCGCCCTCATGGGTTCGCGCATGTCGCGTCCGCGGGCGATCCGGTGTCCGAAAACCTCACGGCCCAGGTCTTCGATGATCGCCAGGCCGTCCGAAACATTGGAGGCATGAACCAGAGGAGCGCTATATCCCATCTCGCAAAGATGGTTATTGATGCCGATTACCGCGCCGATGTTCTCGGCGAGATGCGCTATCGCGCTGTAGGATTTTCCGTTTCTGACCGGCGGGCCATCGGGCCGGGCCGGCATGTCCATCAGGAGAATAGCGCTTCCGTTCTTACGCAGCGCCTCATACCTCCGCGTGGATGCGTCTCCTTCAAAAAAGGACCGCTCCGCCCCGTTCCACATGGTCGACCCGATGAAGGCCCTGATCGCTTCATTCCGCTGCAATGCCAGCCGCCACGTTCCCTCCCCTGCCATTCTCACGTTCCGATGGGTGCCCCTGCCGGAAATGGAGATTGCCAGCACATTAGGCCAACGCACCGGGCCAAGGCGTTCGGGCCATTCTATCACCAGGACATGGCTGGCGATGAGGCCATCCAATCCCAGTTCGGCGATCTCGGCTAGCGAGCTTGTGCGGTAAAGGTCCACGTGGGCCACCGGCACGCGTGTATCGTCGTAGGCCTGAACCAGCGTAAAAGTTGGGCTGGGGATATCGAAGCTTGCTCCTGGTGGAGCCAAGGCGCGAATGAAAGCGCGCGCAAATGTCGACTTGCCGCTGCCGAGTTCGCCGCGAAGCAGTATTGCGCCGCCAAGGCTCGCCATCAGCGATAACTCCGCCGCCAAACGCTCCAGCTCACCCTGTGAGTGAAGATCGCGCGAAATCACGAACGGATTGTCTTCAGGCGATCTTGCGGGCATCATTGGCAGGGGCCTGAAATTGTTCTCGCGAGCGGGGACCGTCTAGGGGGAATGTGCAGAGCACTGTCGTGCCCTGGTTGATCCGTGACAGCAGGGAAACATTCCCCTCGTGCAATTCGACGAAGCTCTTGACGATGGCAAGGCCCAGTCCCGGGCCCCGGTGGCCGCCGGGCACAGGGCGGGATTGAAAGCGGTCGAAGGCTTGTTTCTGGAATTCGGGATCAATTCCCCGGCCCGAGTCGGAAACCCACAACTGAAGCGTCGCCGCCACCCGGCGGGCGCCCATTCTCACAATGCCGCCGGGCGTTGAAAATCCCACCGCATTGGTCAGAAGGTTAGACACGATCTGTTCGATCCGCTGCGGATCGGCGATGAAAGATGCCACGTTCTCGGCGACCTCGATGTTGAGCGTCAGGTCGCGGCGCTCGATCGCGGCGGAAAGTTTTTGAGCAACCGACTGAAGCAGAGCCGACACATCGATCTGTGCCAGGTTCAGTTCCATGGCGCCGGCATCGATGGCGGAGAGATCGATGATGGCGTCGATGATATTCTTCAGCTCTTCCGACGATTTCCTTATATCGAGCACATATTCTTTCTGCTTTGGCGAGAGCGGCCCCGCGATGCCCATCTGCAGGCTTTCGGCAAACCCAAGAACGCTGGTGAGGGGAGTGCGGATTTCATAGGAGACGTTGGACAGGAACATGTTTTTCAGGCGGTCCGCAGCCTCAAGGGCGTCGGCGCGGTCGCGGAGCGCGCGCTCCATGCGGGCGGAGGCCGATACATCGGAGAAGGTCAGCAGCGTATTGCCGTCAGGCAAGGGGACAGTCGCATATTGCAGAACGCGCTCGCCCGTGACGAGCTTTCCGTTTAGAGGACTGCGTTCCGATTCCAGGTCAGTCACCCCGGACTTGACCTCCTCCCAAGCCGAAGCCGCGGCACTTACCTGCCCGCCCCGCATCGCCAACGCTTCGATATGGGGCTCCTGTTCAAGCATGGCGATTTCGAAGTTCCAGAATTGGGCAAACACGGGGTTGAACAGCTTCAGGCGGCCGTCGGAGCCGAACAGGGCGACACCTTCCTCGAGGTTGTCGAGGGTTTCGCGCTGGACGCCGATCAATTCGTTGTACCGGCTCTCAAGCTGGATTTCCTTGGTGGCGTTCTCGTAGAGATAGGTCACGCCGCCGAAGGGGTGCTGTTCGCAGATCACATGCAAATATCTGCCGTCGGGGAGATACCACCAGGTTTCGCGCATCTCAAGGGTGGTATAGGCCGCAAGCTGCTTGGCCCGCCATTCTCGGTAGTTGGCCTCTTCCGGGATGCAGCGTTGCGACCTTAACCGGTCAAGGATTTCTCCGTCGGAGGGGCGGGTTTCAAGCCATTTGGCGTCAATGGGCCACAGGGTCGCGTAAGCGGCGTTGTGGAAGCGCAGCCGCTGGTCGGGGCCGAAGATGGCAATCGCGGTATCCAGTTTGTCGAGGGTCGAGGCATGGGCCTTGATGTGGCGGTCGAGTTCCTTCTCCGCCTCCTCGAGGGCCGACATGTCGACGGCGAAGCCGGCTTTGCCGTCAGCCAGATTGATCTCGTGGATGTTGAGGGCGCGCATCGCACCGGCAATGACGGCGTGAACGCGGCCGGTGAAACCGGTTTTCGGATTGGCAGCCGAGCGGTCGATTTTCGCCTCGTTGGCG
>Ga0187892_10009358_pt1 | contig 12942 bp, 10 predicted proteins | sample MA1701073metaG_FD_139345 | JGI IMG/M metagenome (GOLD analysis project Ga0187892, IMG submission 139345) | Bio-ooze microbial communities from a basaltic lava cave in the Kipuka Kanohina Cave System on the Island of Hawaii, USA - MA170107-3 metaG ...
GAGCTTTTGCCCCGGCGACGTGGTTCCGACGCCGACGTTGCCGTTGTGAAGCAGGCGCATCAAGCTGCGATCGCCGGTTGTTTGAATATCCAGCCCACCGCCCGCACCGGCACCGTCGCCGCCGATGCGAATGCGGGCGACGTAGTTGAGCCAACCGAGGATCGCGACGGCGGCAGTGTTGTTCGGGTTCCGAGCGTACACGCCATTGGTTCCATCGGAATAAACGTCGCCGACCACGTGGAGCTTGGCGGCGGGTGTCGTGGTATCGATGCCCACGTTCCCCAAGTTCGTGTTGTAAATGTCGGTGCCGAAGCCGTTCGCCGTCCAGTAAGAGCCGAACCCGGCTGCCTCGGGCAATCCGTCGCCCGCGTCATTCAACGGCAATCCCTCGGCGAATTCTCCCTCGACCAGAGCGCCGGCCCCCTCGGATTGGGCTGGTTTCGCCGGGGGTGCTCCCGCAAGCGTCGCGACGCCGCACCAGGATAGGACAAAGGTCACGCTGCATGTTGTCTTCAACGTCGATTTCATGACATACCTCCCTTGTTGCGCACCCCCGACGAAGCCTTTCGGGGCGTGCTATTGCCTCTCTTTCTTGGTACAATGGGTACGGCCTTCGGAACGCTCCGATTGCCGCCCTGGTTCAATACGCCGTTTGCGTGAACGGGCTATCACCATGATGTGGAAAGTGCCTGCATGGCCCCGGAATCCACGCCGCTGACCCAGACGCTCTTCGCGGCCGGCCGCGGCGATCGCCGGGCCGCCGCCGAGTTGCTGCCCCTGGTTTACGACGAATTACGTAAACTGGCCCGCTCCCGAATCGCCCACCTCCCGCCGGGGAACACGCTGCAACCGACGGCCTTGGTGCACGAGGCCTACATGCGGCTGGTGGGCGGTCAGGATCCCGGCTGGGAGGGCCGAGGGCATTTCTTCGCCGCGGCCGCCGAGGCCATGAGGCAAGTGTTGGTCGACCAGGCTCGTCGCAAAAAAAGGCTGAGGCGCGGGGGCGACAAAAAGCGTATTGAAGTGGATGACTTTGAGATTCCCCTGGCAACCCCGGCCGAGGACATCCTGGCCGTGGATGAGGCGATCGAGCGCCTTCGGACGGATGATCCTCGCAAGGCGCAGATCATCACCCTGCGTTTCTTCGCCGGACTGACGCGGGAGGAAGCCGCGGCGGTGATGGGGATCTCCGTTGCCACGGTCGATCGCGAATGGCGCTACATTGTCGCCCGGCTCTACAAAGAAATGGCCGGGCTCAAGCTGCAGGATGAGCGAAATGAGTGATTGGTATCAGCGTGTGGAGTTGCTCTACCAAGGTGCGCTGGACGAGCCGCCGGAACGACGACTCGATTTCGTTCGCAGCGGGTGTCTCGGCGATGACGCCCTGCGGCGTGAGGTGGAGGGACTCCTTCAATGCTACGAAGCCGCGAAGGATAAGTTTCTCAACGACCCCGCACACGGTTTCACATCATTCGCCGAGCCGGGCCCTTCCCTTCCCGAGCGCATCGGCTGCTATCGAATCTTGGAAAAAATCGGCGAGGGGGGCATGGGCGCCGTCTATCGCGCCGAGCAGGACAATCCCAGACGCGAAGTAGCGCTGAAGGTGATTCGCCCCGGCATCAGCCGGCCGGAATCGCTGCGCCGCTTCGAGATGGAGGCCGCCATCCTCGGACGCCTCAAGCATCCGGGCATCGCCCAGATTCATGAGGCCGGTATGCAGGAGGGATCGGGGAGTCCGCGCCCCTTCTTCGCTATGGAGCTGGTCGAAGGCTCGCCGCTGATGACCCTTGTCAAACGTCAGCAGCTCGACACCCGCGCCCGCTTGGAACTCTTTGCCCTTGTTTGTGACGCAGTGCACTACGCCCATCAGAAGGGCGTGATCCACCGCGACCTGAAGCCCGGGAATATTCTTGTTGCAGAGGTGTCGACTGAATCGGCGATTGGGAATCGGCAATCGGCAAATGGACAGCCAAAAATCCTGGACTTCGGCGTCGCTCGCGTTACCGACTCTGACATCCAAGCCACCACCATGCACACGGACGCCGGCCAAGTTATCGGCACGTTGCCATACATGAGTCCCGAACAGGTCGCCGGCGACGTGCATGAGTTAGATACCCGATCCGACGTGTACGCCCTGGGGGTCATCCTCTATGAACTCCTTGCAGGGCGGGTTCCCTTCGACGTCGCCGACAAGTCGATCGCCGCCGCGGCGCGTAGGATCAGCGAAGAAGAGCCTGCGCCGATCAGTACGATCGACCGAGCGTTCCGAGGCGATTTGAATACCATCGTCCTCAAGGCTCTCGAAAAGGAACCCCAACGGCGCTACCAGTCGGCCTCCGATCTCGCAGCCGACATCCGGAGGTACCTGCGCGACGAACCGATCGCCGCCCGCCCGACAACTACGCTGTACCAATTCCGGAAGTTCGCTCGGCGCAACCGCGGATTGGTGGGCGGGGTCGCCGCGGCTGTCGTGGTCCTGGTGGCCGGTGCCGTTGTCAGTACCACGCTGGCCGTCGGCCAATCCCGAGCCTTGAACGAGTCGGAACGCCAGCGACGTACTGCCGAATCCGCCCGCCAGGACTCGGAACGCCAACGGGGCATCGCCGAAACTGCCCACCAAGAATCGGAACGCCAGCGGGGCATCGCCGAAGCTGTCAACCAGTTTCTCAACAAGGATCTCCTGGCCAGCGCCAGTCCCGCCAACCAACCCGATCGATCCATCACCCTGCGCGAGGTCCTCGACCGCGCCTCGACGACCATCGCGGACCGGTTTGTCGGTGAGCCACTGGTCGAAGCCGCCATCCGTACGACCCTGACGGAGACCTACAAGGCATTGGGCGAATATGCTGAAGCCGCCGGCCATGCCGGAAAGGCCTTGGAACTCTATCGCGCGGCAGGTTCTGAGCGGGATCGCGACGCCCTCTTCGCCCTGAACCGAGTGGCGTCGCTCGAAAAGCTCCAAGGACGCGAGGCTCAGGCCGAGGAGCTCTTTCGCACGGCATTGCGGCTCGCAGCGCCGGTGTATGGGGAAGAAGACGAACTGACGCTGGCCATCATGAACAACCTCGGCTTATTGCTCCACGAAAAAAGTGAATTCCACGAGGCGGCCGATTTACTCGAGCGAGTGGTCGAGCAACGGACGCGCCTCTTGGGTGAGGAACATGAGCACACCAGTATATCCGTCAACAACTTGGCCATGGTTTACGAACGCATGGAACGCTTGGAGGAAGCCGAGAAGTTGCATCTGAAACAGACCGAAATCTGCAAACGAGTCAAGGGTCCTGAACACCCCCTGACGCTCATTTCCATGAACAATCTCGCCACTGTTTATACGACGCGCGGTGACTACGACAAAGCGGAACCGCTGTATCGCCAGACTCTGGAGGTTCGGACGTGCACCCTGGGCCCGGACCATCCCTCTACCATTAAGAGCATGGATCATGTCGGCGTCGTAACCTATCGACTGAAAAGATTCGACGAATCGGAAGCGGTGTTTAAGGACATGCGGGCACGCAGCGAAAAAGTCCACGGTCTCGAACATCCGATGACGCTGACTTCGCTCGATCGGCTTGCGAACCTATACGTCTCCATGAAAAGATTCGATGACGCGGAAGCCATCGCCCGTTCCAACTATGAGACCCGCCGACGCGTGATGGGCGAGGATCACGTCTCGACCGGAGTTACCCTAAGCGTCCTCGCTCGCGTGTGTGCCGACCAAGGCAAGATGGAGGACGCGGAAACCTATGGCCGCAAGAGCTTCGAAATCCACGAGCGGACATTCGGTCCGACACATTCTCAAACGCGAAAAGTGGCCAAAGTCCTGCGCGACATGTACCAACGGCTGGAAAGACACGAAGACGCCGCCGCGTGGGCCGCCCGCGCCGGAGCCGATTGACAATAAGTCTTTGCGGCATCGTAGGCGCCAAAAGCGCCACCCAATCACCTGTTTTGTTATTTAACGCTCGCAGCGTCTCGACCGCATTTCTTATGGGATTCCAGGTCGTGCAGGGCGCGAGGCCGCCGCACCGGTTATACTGTATGGTGGCGTTGTTTAAAAGGGCGCGATCAGCGAGTCGAACTCTATTGATACTATTGGATGGACGCAATCGAACCTAGGTTTGTCATCGTGGGCGGCGGGCTGGCCGGAGCGCTATTGGCCGTGCACCTGGGGCAGGCCGGTTATGACGTCGAGGTCTATGAAATGCGCGGCGACATGCGAACCGCCACCGTCGCCGCCGGGCGGTCGATCAACCTGGCCCTGTCGTATCGCGGATTGTGCGCCCTGGCGGGCGTGGGGCTGGCCGACGACATCCTCGAACTGACCATTCCCATGCGCGGCCGGATGATCCACCCGGTCGCCGGGCCTCTGAGCTTTCAGCCCTATGGACTTGGCGATGAGCAAGTAATCCGTTCGATTTCACGAGCGGCGCTGAACACGGCCCTATTGGATGCGGCCTCGCGGAATCCGCAAGTTCGGCTCTTTTTCAACGAGCGCTGCACGCGCGTGGATCTGGACACGGCCGCCGTCGAGTTCACTCATGCCACAACCAATGAAAAGAAAGCCGTCACGGACCGTATCGTCGTCGCCGCCGACGGCGCGTTTTCCGCCGTCCGGCAGCGAATGCAACGGATGGACCGGTTCAACTACCGTCAGGACTATCTGGAACACGGGTACAAAGAGCTCACCATCCCTCCGGGGCCCGAGGGCCGGCATCGGTTGGAAAAAAACGCCCTGCACATCTGGCCGCGGCGGTCGTTCATGATGATCGCCCTGCCCAACCTCGACGGTTCGTTTACCTGCACGCTCTTTTTTGCTCTGGACGGTCCCGAGAGCTTCGCCGCCCTGGACAACGCGCTGGACGTGACCGATTTTTTCACCCGCACGTTCCCGGACGTAGTGCCCTTGATGCCCAGCCTAGCCGAGGACTTTTTCAAGAATCCCACGGGTTCGCTGATGACCATCCGCTGCAGCCCCTGGCACGTGGGCGACCGGATCGCCCTTCTGGGTGACGCCGCTCACGCCGTGGTCCCCTTCTACGGGCAGGGCATGAACGCCGCCTTCGAGGATGTGATCGTGCTCAGCGATTGCCTGAAGCGCCACCGGCCCGACTGGCGACGGGCGTTTGAAACCTATTTCGATGAACGAAAACCTCATACCGACGCCCTTGCCGGTCTGGCCTTGGCCAACTTCGTCGAGATGCGCGACCACACGGGCAAGCGCGCCTTCCTCTGGAAGAAAAAGGCCGAGGCCACGCTGCACAAACTCTTTCCGAGCTGGTTCGTTCCGCTGTATACGATGGTGACGTTTACGAGGACGCCTTATGCGGAAGCCGTGCGCCGGGCGCGGAAACAGGACCGCGTGGTACTGGAAGTAGTGTTTACGGTTCTGCTGATTCTGATTTTCGCCGTCCTCTTGATCGTCTAGGATGGGTGCCCATGTCGCTGACCTATGCCGATTACCTGCAACTCGATTCGCTCTTGAAACTGCAGGAGCCCCGTTCGGTTCCGCCGGAACATGACGAAACGCTGTTCATCGTCATTCACCAGGTGTACGAACTTTGGTTCAAGCTGTTGCTTCATGAGCTGGACAAAATCAAACGCGATTTCTCGACCAATGATCTGTTTGGGGCCATCAATACGTTTAAGCGCGCCCGGACGATCATGAAGACCCTCGTGGGCCAATTGGACATTCTCGAAACCATGACGCCCATGTCGTTCACCAGTTTCCGCGACCGCCTGGAGACGGCGTCTGGATTTCAGTCGACGCAATTCCGCGAGTTGGAGTTCACCCTCGGTTACAAACGTGCCGACGTGCTCCAATTTCATGACCCGTCACGGCCCGGTTACGCCAACCTCACCCAGCGGCTCGGCCAGCGAAGCGTGATGGACCACTTCTATGACTTCCTCGCCCAGCGCGGCCTGTCGGTCCCCGTCGAACTCCGCCGCCGGGAGCCGACCCTCCCTACGGTGACAGATGCTGTCATTCAGGAAGGCCTACTACGGCTCTACAAGACCCACCCGGAATTGGCCATCCTGTTTGAACTGATGACCGATTTCGATGAGGGGCTGCAGGAATGGCGCTACCGGCATGTCAAAGTCGTCGAGCGGACCATCGGGAGCAAGACGGGCACCGGCGGCTCGCCAGGCGTGCCCTTTCTGAAGCAGTCGCTCTTCGTGCCCGTTTTCCCCGATCTTTGGGCCATCCGCCATCGCCTGTAACCCCGCGGCACGGCACGGCCTACCGATCGTGCCCGTTCGGATTCAACCCGGCGGCTTAGAAGCCCGCGAGGAGATTCTTGCGGTACGAGCGTGTGTCGGCGATTGTGGATCCGCGCCGGCTGAAGTCGGCGGCTCGCTTGGCGCGGTTCTCGCTACCGTACCACTACGCGGTGGCCAGAATTGCCGGCCGGCGGCGGCGGCGGCGCTTTTTCGCTACACCGGATACTTTCACGGTCGGCGTGCGCGGCACGGCCGACTCGGCCACGGGAATGGCCTCGTGCACCGTTCGAGCGATCAGATCGGCGTTGACCTCTTTCCATAAGCCATCCGCGCGATTGAACACACCGCCGGAGACCATGATGTTCATGGTTTCCGCCACGCCGATTTCGCGAATGAGGTCAACCAGCCGCCGAACGCCGGGGACTCCCGAGGGCTGCGTTCCGAAAACCAGAAGCAAGTCGGGAGAGAGTTGCCCGACCAAGTTGAGAATCTCGTCATTGGGGACGCCACTTCCAAGAAAGTAGACCTGCCAGCCGCGAGCCTCGAAAAGGTCCGCGCACATCTGCGCCCCCAGTTCTTCCGGCTCGCCTTCGGCGCAGGTAATCAGCACTCGTTTGCCGTTGGGTTCTTGCCGCTTCAGATGCGCTTGCAGTTGATCGGCGATTCCGCGGTTAATGCGCGTAGCCATGTGCTCCGCCGCGGCATTAATGCGATCCCCTCGATAGAGTTTTTCCACCCGGTCCATGGCCGGCCAGAGCAAGGTCTCGTACAGTTTGGCGGCCTCGGTCACTTCCGCGAGTTGCTTTTCGATGAGTTTCCGGGCCTCGATTCGATTCCCGGCGATAAGGTGCTCGATGTAGTCTTCCAACAGCGACGAAATCGGCATAGAAGCTCGCTCCACGCGTTGACGTCAGGCCCAGGCATGCCGATCCCACGGCCGAGCCTCCTGCCCCACACCTGAACGCGGTCCTACGCAAGATCATGCGCCGGTCACTCCGACTCGGCAAAAACTGCCGCCTTCGCCCACTTGGCGGCACCAGCTTTACCACATTGTGTTAAACTACGCAAACTGGGCTGTTCAACGAATTTACTATCGACCCTGTACGACTGATTTCTTGAGGGTAACCTCTGGCCTTTCGATCGGGGCCGCTTTATCGGCACCGACACTTACTGGCAGGCGATGCGACTATCCCAGGCTGCGTTGAGATGACGTAGCTCTTCGTTGAGTTCGGACATTCGCGTCATGATCGAGGCAAGGGACTCTGCATTTCGATAGAGCGTCGAATCTCCGAACCGTTCTTGGAGGGCGGCGAGCTGACCCTCGCGTTCGATGATCAGCTTCTCGATCTCCTCGATGGACAGCCGGTCATATTGAGAAGATTCCGAGGATAGCCGGTTCGGCGAAGGCACGGGCGCAGGCTCGCCCGGGGCGGACGACGACGGCCAGTCGGATTCCGAAGCCTCCTGTTCGACTTCGGCGAGATAAAACGAGTAGTTGCCGCCATAGACGGCGTGCCCATCCGGGCGCAGAACCAGGAGCCGCCGCACGATGCGGTCCAGAAAATATCGATCGTGACTCACGGCGATGATGGTCCCCCCGAAACCTTGTAACGATTCCTCGACAACCTCTCGCGAGGCGATGTCAAGGTGATTGGTCGGTTCGTCCAGGACAAGCACTTCCGGCTCGGCCAGGATCAAGCCGGCTAGCCGGACGCGCGACTGCTCCCCACCGGACAGCAGGCCGAGCGGCTTGAAGACCTCGTCGCCGCTGAATCGAAACGCCCCCAGGATCGAACGTACGGATGGTTCGCTCAAGTCCGGGCGGCCGGCATGAATCTCGTCGAGGATGCTGCGAGCGGGATCCAACTCAGCCGGCTCCTGGGCGTAGTAGCCGACGCCCCGCCGCGTGTCCAGGACAGCCGTGCCCTCCGTCGGTGTCACCTGCCCCAGAAGGACTCGTAACAATGTGGTCTTGCCGGCCCCATTGGGACCGGTGATTCCGAGGCGGTCGCCGGCCTGAACTTGAAAAGACAGGCCACGAAATAAGACGCGCTCGCCATAGGCTACGCCCAAATCTTCGCAGCGTACGACGGTTCCGGCGCGGCCCTCGACATTGCGAAAGGCCAGCTTGGCCGACCGTTGCCCGCGCGGCCCGCCGGTCACGAGTTCGCCGGCGGCCAGTTGGCGCTCCAGTCGTGTTCGGCGGCCCTGCGCTTCTCTTGACCGCTGGCCGGCCAAGTGCCGGGCGATGAATTCCCGCTCCTTGGCGATAAAGGCCGAGTCCTTCTCGACGCGCCGCTCCAACGTCAGAATCTGCCGATGTTTGGTCTGGGCGAAGTTGGAGTAGTTGCCGGGATAGCTGTGAACACGGTGGTGCTCCAGTTCGATGATCCGCGTGCACAGGCGATCGAGCAGGTAGCGGTCATGCGAAATGATCACCGCCCCGCCGTGATGGCCGGCCAAGAACTTCTCCAGCCAGCGGACCGCATCGATGTCGAGATGATTGGTCGGCTCGTCGAGCAACAGGAACTGCCGGTCCTGAAGCAAGAGCTTGGACAAGGCCGCCCGACATTTCTGCCCGCCTGAAAGCACGGCGACGCGCAGCCGGTAGTCGGCTGGAGCAAAACCCAACCCGCCGAGACATTCCCGAATGCGGGTTTCCACCTCTTGCCCGCCGGCGGTGAGAAACCGGCTGTTGACTCGCTCATAGGTCTCGAGCAGTTCCGAGAGGCCGGGGCCTTCGTGGGCGGCCGCGATCTGCTCGCCCAAGTCGTGCAGCTTTTTCTCGAGGGCGAACACCTCGGCGAAAACGCCGCTGACCTCTTCAATCAATGTCCGCTCGCCGGCCAACTCCGGTTCCTGTTGGAGATAGCCGATCCGCAGCCCGCGAGCCAAGGTGATCGTGCCGTGTTCAGGCGTCAGCTCGCCGACGATTAGACGAAAGAGCGTCGTCTTGCCGGCTCCGTTGGCCCCGACCAGGCCGGCGATTTCACCTTCCTGGAGCTCCAGCGAAACGTCGTCCAGTACCACCTGGGCGCCGAACTGATGCGTAACCCCCTGAATGCGAATGACGCTCATGCTATTTCCCGGCAGCGTGTTCCCCGCCGTTATCATCATAGGCTTCGCCGGCGGATAAGCACGACCTGCGGATTCAGAGCCGCGGCATTCATGCCGCGCGCGGTCTGGCATGGTGCCGACTTTGGCGGGTGCCGGGATTTGTGGGCTTAAAGGCGCTTTGGCTAAGTGGTTGGTTTCGGGCGCCTCATGACAGTGACTATCGTGAGTTCATGATGCGTCCAACCAGGGTGGAAGGCCGTGGACGTCGGTAGGCCGCTCATGAACTCGAGAACCCGTTCTGCGTGTCGCTCGCCAAGCTCATCGAGCTCGAATCTCCCATGCCCGCGGGTCGCGCCCTGGACATCACCGCCCAAGTGCTCCGCGGCCTGGCCCGCCTGCACGCCTTCGAGGCCGAGTGCAAAACGTCCTCTTCGAGGAGGCCCTCGACCAAATCCGCCACGAGATCGACCCGGCCACCTACCAGGCCTTCGACGTGTACGTCCGCAAGGACATGGCCCCCGCGAGGTGGCCAAGCTGCTGGGCCTCTCCGCAACGCCGTCTACATCGCCGAGACGCAGTTGCTCGCCCGCGCCCGCGAAATCCTCGCCGACACCGCATGACTCGCGTGGAGCGGCGCTTGAGCGAGGCGTAATCAAACCCCTCTCACTCCGGGAGGGGGGAAAGGGGGTGAGGCTTTGGCGCCAAAGCCGATTTGTCCAACGGCCTGACATTCGGCGTCCAGCGTGATATGATGAAGTTGGCACCTGTGAGAGTGCCCAGGAACTAGGCGATGCACACGAGGCTACAAGCGCAACTCATGGAAGCGGACCAACAGATGGAAACGAGCCGGCTTGGTTTGGCAAACGCTGCGCCACATCGCGCGGGAACTGGATACGCTTAAAATCCCCTATGCCGTCGCCGATGGAATCGCCTTGCAGCATCATGGCCTCCAGCGATCCACTCAGGACGTAGACCTCTTGCTGGGTTCCGCAAGCGAGCTCAAGAACATCCACACGAGATTGGTCGGCCACGGCTATCTTCGAAAACCTCAGGAGAGCCGTCACCTGCGCGACGAGGTCACACTCGTGCGGGATCGAGTTCCTCGTGGCCGGTGAATATCCCGGAAACGGACGGTCCAAGCCGGTGGCCTTCCCGAACCCCGCCGCGGTGGCCGAGCGATCGGAAGAGGGAATCTGGTTTCTATCGCTCAAGAGCCTCATCGAGCTCAAGTTGGCCAGCGCCAAGTCTGCGCCGCATCGCATCAAGGATCGGGCGGACGTGCTGGGAGATGATCCATATTCACTCGCTGGGCGTGGATTACGCGGACCGGCTTAACCCCTACGTCCAGGACGAGTTCCGCGAATTGGTCGCGCTGCCGTCGCCCAGCGAGCCGGGCTAAGAGCTTCTAACAAAACGTGGGACCGACTTTCCAGTCGGTCGCGCAGTGACAGGCTAGAAAGTCTGCCTCAATGTTTTGTTAGGGCCTTTTAGAAACCGCTCCGGGCCATTCAACTTTTGGGGACCATCGCGCCTTAGCGGCCCTCGATCCTGCGCGACGATTGATAACCTCAAGCGGCCGATCATTCGCGATGTCGCTGGCTCTCACGATAACTCCGATCTTCGGGCGTCATTTTCGGAAGAGGTAGCCTTGGCGTTTAGCGGGCCTCTTGGTCGGTCCGTGCCAATGCAGCAACTCCCTGTCCTGGACGATATCGCTAAAGGGTTTCACCGCAGGAGTGCGCGGCCCTTACTTCGTTTGCCCGTGGAGGCCGGGAGTTCTCGCATGGATCTTGCCAGTCTGATCGGCGTCATCATCGGCTGCGGATGCCTGGGCTTCGTGGGGTATCACTCGTCCCACGGCCACTGGGGAATGTTCTTTTCGCTGGAGGGCGTGTTCACGGTTTTCGGAGGGAGCATCAGCGTGGTCTTTATGTCCATGCCCGTGCAGAAGGTCCTTTCCGTGGGCGGCTATCTGAAGCGCTTCATGTTTTGTTCGGCCAAGCCCGTCTCGGAATTGATCCAGCAACTCGTCTCCCTCAGCGAGAAAGCACGGCGCGAGGGGATTCTCGGCCTGGAAAGCGAAATCAAGAAAATCGACGATCCGTTCCTGGCCTCCGGTCTTCAAATGGCCATCGACGGCCGCGATCCGGACAGCATTGAAGCCACCCTGCGCATGGAAATCCTGGCCATGCAGGAACGGCACAAGGCCGGCAAGAAGTTCTTCGACCTGATCAAACTCTACGGGCCGGGTTGGGGGCTGGTCGGCACCCTCGTCGGGCAAATCGGCATGTTCGGGCAGCTGGGTGGCAGCGTGGAGGCCATGGGACACATGCTGGCACTCGCGGTGACGGCCACCATGTACGGTACGGTGCTGGCCAACGCCGTCGCTGGTCCCATCGGCGACAAGCTGGCCCTGCGCTCCTCGGAGGAGATCGTCGGGCGGGAGATGATTCTGCAAGGCATCCTGTCGCTGCAGGCGGGCGACAATCCGCGAGTGACTCTGGATCGCATGGTTGCGTTCCTGCCTCCGGCGGGGCGCGAAAAGTTGAAGACCGCCGCGTAGCGATGAATCGCGCATTCTACCGCCCCGAAGGGGCGGACGAAACCGGCGCGCCGCCGTTGGCAACCTTAACCGACTTGCAGCTGTTTCCTTTTCTTAAGGAACTCTCATGTCCGAGTCGCACGACGAACCAAAAAAGAAACACCGCTCGCACGGCGGACACGGTCATGGCGGCGGCGGGCATGAGGAGCACGAAGGGGCGCCCGAATGGCTCATCTCCTTCGCCGACAACGTGACCCTGATGATGGGTTTCTTCGTGATCCTCCTGGCGATGAACCTCAAGCCGGCTTCCAAAGGCGCGGGCGAGGGAAAGGGCAACGGCGAGGAGCCGACGGCCGAAATCCTCGACGCGGCCATTGCCATTCGCGAGGCCTTCCACAATCCCGTTGACCTTGGATCGACGGATCCCAAGGATTTGCCTCTCATTGAACGAATTCGGCAACGCACTGGCGAAAGCGAAGCGTTCCAAAAAGGCCAAAAGGGCCGCGAGCACGATGTTCGATCCATTCGGCCGGGCCGGTATTACACATTGGGCGGCACCATCTCCTTCGACGATGGCCAGACGCAGCTCTCCGCTACCGGTCTGCAAGAAGTCAGGGAGCTGGCCAAGCAGATGGCCGGTCACAACCTGATCATCGATATCCGAGGACACACCAGCGCGGCCGAAGCCTTTAGCCGGCCCGACCGCGGCATGCAGCTTTCACACCAGCGAGCCATGGCGGTGGCCGGCGAACTGGCGGAGCGCGGGATCGGCTGGGACCAAATGCGGCTCACCGCCTGCGCGGACAACGACCGCGTCGTTGCTCCGTCTTATGAAGGCGAAGCCCACAAGCCCAATCAGCGAGTGGAAATCATCGTCACCGACCGCGTCAGGCAAGGATACCTAGGGAGCGACGACGAAGGCCCGCTTCCAGCTCCCCCAGCCCCGTGACACTGTGTGGGACCGACTTTCGAGTCGGTCTCATCGGCCAGGCCGTTTCGAACTAGTGGTCGGCCACGGATGAGATTTCGGGTAAGAGGGCCTTCTAGCCGATCCTTTCTGACGGGCATGACGCCCGCGATCAGGGAGGATCACGATGAAACGATGGATCGTTCGGTTGGAAGAC
>Ga0187892_10009359_pt1 | contig 12940 bp, 13 predicted proteins | sample MA1701073metaG_FD_139345 | JGI IMG/M metagenome (GOLD analysis project Ga0187892, IMG submission 139345) | Bio-ooze microbial communities from a basaltic lava cave in the Kipuka Kanohina Cave System on the Island of Hawaii, USA - MA170107-3 metaG ...
GAGGACAAGACCGCGCTCAAGGCGAAGGTCGAGGAGAAGATGCGCGCGGCGCGCTCCGCCGAGGATGCGGGCACCAGGGACAAGGCGATCAAGCTCTACGAAGAGGCCCTCAAGATGACGGAGGGCAAGGAGTCGCTGAAGGAGATCGCGGGCGACATCGAGGCCGCCCTCATCTCGCTCAGGCCCTCCAAGCCGCCGGACGACGCGGGCGCGAAGGAGTGGGACGCGTTCAAGGCGGAATGCGCGAAGCCGCCCGACCAGGCGAAGAAGCCGGCCGAGCTCCTCGAGGCGGCCCGGCAGCTCAAGCAGAGGCATGCGGCGTCGAAGGCGCCGTGGCTCGCCGACCTCGACAAGAAGATCGAGGAGCTCGAGAAGGCCGCGAACCCCGAGAAGAAGTAGCGCACGCCGGCGGACCGGGCGGCGTCCAATCGGGCGATGCCGACGCTCACGATCACCGCGGCGGGCGCCTCGCGCCGCGTCGACCTCGAGAAGCCGGACGTCGTGCTCGGGCGCTACTACAAGGCGGACGTGCGCCTCAAGGACGTGAAGGCCTCGCGCGAGCACTGCCGGATCGTGCAGTCGGAGGCAGGGTACCTGCTGGTGGACGCCGGGAGCAGCAACGGGACGTTCCTGAACGGGCTCGCGGTCAAGGAGCACCCGCTGCGCTCCGGCGACCGCATCCAGATCGGCCTGACGACGATCACGTTCGAGGAGAAGCTCGCGCCCGCGCCGGCCCCCCGGCGGCCCGTGCCGCCCCGGAAGCAGGCGGCCGCGCCGAGGAAGGCGAATCCGCTGGCGGTCGTGGTCGTCCTCTGCGCCGCCGCGCTGGGCGGCGTCACGCTCTACGACTGGTGGACGCGGCCGGCCGTCGACGACGAGGCGCTGCGCCGCGACGCCGACCGGCTGCGCTCGGCCGGGCTGGCCGACGAGGACCGCCTCGACTTCGACGGCGCGGCCGCGAAGTACGGGGACGCCCGCGCCGCCCTGGCGCGCTCGCCGCGCCTGAGCGCGCGCGCCTCCGAGGCCGAGGCCTGGGTCCGCTCCGCGCGGGCGCGGCAGTCCGCGTATGCCGCGCTCAAGAAGCGGTTCGACGAGCTGCAGGCGGAGGCGATGCGGCCGGAGGGGGAGCGCCGCGCCGGGGCCGAGCTGGCCTCGGCCGCGGAGGGCCTCATCGCGGAGGCGGGCGACGCGCCGCTGCCGTGGATCGGCGCGCTGCGAGGCCTGAGGGACATGCTCGCGAAGCGAAGGTAGCAGCGCGCTCCGCGCGCTGTCTCACGTATCACGCATCACGTTTCATGTCGTTGACCGTCGACCGTCCGCTGCGACGACGTGATGCGTGAAACGTGATACCTGAAACCCGGCGCCGCTAGTTCGGCAGGTCCGTGCTCTTCCTGACCGCCTCGGGCTCCGGCGCCTTGACCGCCTCGGCCGTGGGCGGCTTCATGCCGGGCAGGTTCATCGGCTTCTGCGCGAAGCTGAAGATCGTCAGCCTCATCTCGCGGATCGGGACCGCGCTCTTCTGGTCGCCCGCGCCCTCCGCGATGGAGAAGTGCTGCACGCCCACGTGCCGCTTCTGGGCCTCGAGGAGGTTGATGAACCGCAGCAGGTTGAAGAACCCTCCCTTGACGTTCAGGTCGTAGGTCGCCCGGTTCATGCTGGGGGGGAGCGCCCCGGTGCCGCCGGTCTTGCCCGGCGAGTAGCGCGCGTCGCCGAGGAAGACGTTGGACAGCTTGCGCAGGTTGTCGATCAGGTCCGCGAACTCGTCGTACTGGAGCTCGTCGAGCCGCGGGATCTGGCTCTGGCCCTTCTTGATCTCCGCGTCGAGCTTCGCGATCTGCTTCTCGAGATCCGGGATCGCGTCCTTCTTCTTCTGCATGTCCTCGACTTCGGCCTTGAGCCCGCTGCGCTCCGTCTCCTTCACCGAAAGGGCGTCGTGCAGGTAGTAGATGGCGCCGCCGCCGCCCAGGAGCACCAGGACGAGCACGACGATCGAGACGATCGTGACGTTGCGCTCGTTCATCGGGTGCCTCCCGGAGCGGGCGCGTCCGCCGCGGCCCCGGCGGGAACGAGCGGGCCCCCGGTCGGCCCGCCGCCCGTCACGATGGGCAGGTCCTGGCGGCCGATCAGGGTCACGTCGAAGCCCATCGAATACTGCTCGACGAACTGCGGCTCCTCCGCCAGGACCCACTGGGCGTCCCAGTTGATCTCGGCGAACCACCGCTTCAGCTCGGGGCTCCGCTTCAGGTCCATGCGGAACTTGGTGAACGACGTCACCTCGCGTCCCGCGCAGTGGGCGCGGAACTGGATGCCGAAGGGAGGCGTTCCGCTGAACTCGGGGTTGTACTGCCTGACGCGCCCCTCCGTCGTGCGGTCCTCCAGCAGGGAGATCTCGCTGAGCCACACGCGCGGGTTGCTGTTGATGACCTCCCACAGCGAGTCCATGGCGCGCCACCATTCGATGCGGCGCCCGGTGGTCTGCTCGATCTCCGTCAGCTGGCTGCGCAGGGCGGCCAGCCGCCCCTGCAGGTCGCGGTGCTTGTCCACGTACGGCTGCAGGTCGGCCTTCGTCTGGTTGAGCTGCCTGACTTCGTCCTCCACCACGAGGATCTGCAGGTACACCCAGACGCAGTAGAAGACGATCGCGGTGAGGACGCCCACGTCCAGCACGATCAGGCCGAAGCGGGGAAGGGGCGTGCGCTCCTTCTTGCGCTTTTCGACCGGGAGCAGGTTGATCCTGATCATAGGCTAGTCACGCCGGATCCTCGACGCGAGCCCCATGGCGATGGCGGCCTGCGTCGCGTTGTTCTGAAGCTCCTGGGCGGCCTCGCGCTCCAGCTTGAGCTCGACGTGCTGCATCGGGTTCCACTTCCACACCTTCTTCTGGACCGTCTTCTCCAGCACCTCGTCGAGCCCGATCGTGTTGCACGCCCCGCCCACCAGGAAGACCTCGTCGACCTTCTTGTCGTACTGGTTCTCGAAGTAGTCGATCGAGATGTTGATGTCGTGGCAGATGTCCTCGAGGACGCTCCCGACCGCGTCGAGCACCTTCTGCTCCTCGCCGCTCGGCTGCCGCTTGAGCATCTCCGCCTCGCGCGGCTCCATGCCGAGCTTCTTGGCGATCGCGTCGGTGATGTCGTCGCCCCCCTTGTAGAACTCGCGCGTGAAGTAGGAGAGCGAGTCGCTCATGATGTTGATGTTGGTCTTGGTCGCGCCGATGTCGGCCAGCGCCACCAGCTTGCCCGGCCGGATCGAGTCCGGGTTGATCGAGCCGCAGATCTCGTACGCGTTGCCGAGGGCGAACGAGTCGACGTCCACGATCGCCGGCTGCAGGCCCGCCTGCTCGAGGATGGCGACGTGCTCGTCGATGAACGTGCGCTTCGCCGCGACGAGCAGGACGCGCATCTCCGCCTCCTGCCCCTCGCCGGCCGGCAGCTCCTCGAGCTTCTGGCTGTCGTGGAGCACCTCGTCGACCTCGACGGGGATGTACTTGCCCAGCTCGTATTTGGCGGCGTTGACCAGCTCGTCGTCGGTCATCACCGGCATGTTGATGTAGCGGACGAAGACGAACCGGCCGGAGACGGAGCTGACGACGCGCTTGGTCTTGAACTTCTTCTTGCTGAACAGCTCGGTGACCGCGTCCGCGAGGGAGTACTGGGGCGGGATCTCGAGCTGGCCGTACTCGGTGATGGAGAAGGCGCCGTTGGTCTCGGTCAGCTGGACGGCCTTGATGAACTTCGAGCCGAGATCCAGCCCGACCAGGTTGCGTGCGGCCATGCCGTAGTCCCCTTGACCCCCGGACCGCGAATAACCAGTGTTGAGAATAGCACTCGCTTCCCCTATGTCAAGCGAACCGGCTTTAGAAATCGCTCGATCGCGGCCCTCACGGCGGCGGCCGGGCAATTTCTATTGCGCGGCGGCGCGGAATCGCTACCATGGCCCGCCGATGGCCGTGATCCAACCACTCACCAAGGGACGGCGGTGCCGCATCTGCGGGAAGGGCCCCCTTCGCGGCGACCAGATCACCCGCCGCGGCCTGGCCAAGGCCAAGGGCGGCGTCGGCCGGAAGATCACCGGCCGGAGCAAGCGCAGCTTCAAGCCGAACCTGCAGAAGATCCGCGCCGTCATCGACGGCAAGACCGTGCGGATCAAGGTCTGCACCGCCTGCCTGCGGGCCGGCAAGGTCGCGCGTCCGGCGTAGCAGGCCGGGGCGGCCTGTTTCACGTCGTCGCCCGCCCTCCGTCGACGATGGACGGCCGACCGTCGACGACTTGAACCGCGAGACTTGATGCGTGATACTGCCCCTCGCCCCTGACCGGAGGAGCCGATGGACGACCGCATGCGCGAGCTCGAGGAGATCGTCCGCAAGCAGGACGCGTGGCGGCTCGGCCGCACGATCAACCTCATCGCCAGCGAGAACGTCCTCTCGCGGCGCGCGCGCGCGCTGCTGCCGTCCGACTTCAACCACCGCTACGCCGAGGGCCACCCGGGCGCACGCTACTACCAGGGGACCGAGTTCATCGACCTCGTCGAGACGAAGTGCCGCGAGGTGATGAGGGAGATCTTCGGCTGCTCGAAGGCCGAGGTGCGCACGATCAGCGGCACGAACGCCAACGACGTCGTCTGGAGCGCGCTCGTCGGCGCGGGCGCGAAGGTGTTCGTCAACGGGCTGCCGGCGGGCGGCCACATCAGCCACCAGAAGCTGGGCGGCGTCGGGAAGTTCACGGCCGACATCGTCGAGTGGCCGCGGCTGCCGGACGGATTCCGCATCGACGTCCCGAAGGCGAAGGACCTCCTCGCGCGCGAGCGCCCGAAGGTCGTCCTCTTCGGCCGCAGCCTCATCCTCTTCAAGGAGCCGGTCGCCGAGCTGGCGCCGGTCGCGCGCGAGCTCGGCGCGACGGTGATCTACGACGGCGCGCACGTCCTCGGCCTCATCGGCGGCAAGGCGTTCCAGGACCCGCTCGCCGAGGGCGCGCACGTGCTCATGGGCTCGACGCACAAGACGTTCCCGGGCCCCCAGCGAGGCGTCCTCCTCAGCAACCTCGACGACGACGCGTGGAAGAAGATCGACCGCACGGCGTTCCCGGGGTCGCTCTCGAACCACCACCTCATGACGCTCCCGCCGCTGCTGGCGACCGCCTACGAGTTCCTCGCGTTCGGCCGCGAATACGCCCGGCAGATCGTCGCCAACGCGAAGCACCTGGCGAAGTCGCTCCAGGCCGCCGGATTCGCGGTCGCCGCGGCCGACCTCGGGTGGACGGAGACGCACCAGGTGGCGGTCGACGTGAGCGCGTACGGCGGCGGCGAGCCGGTGGCGGAGCGCCTCAAGCACCACGACATCATCTGCAACCGCAACCAGCTCCCGCACGACCCGCCGAAGAAGGTGCGCAACCCGTCGGGCATCCGCCTCGGCGTGCAGGAGATGACGCGCTTCGGCATGAAGGAGGCGGAGATGGAGGAGATCGCGCGGATCATGAAGGACTGCGTGATCGGCGCCAAGGACGTGAAGGGGGAGGTCAACGCCTTCCGCTCGCGCTGGGTCGACGTCCACTACAGCTTCGACCGGCCGCAGGCGCCGCCGAAGCCGGCCGCGGGATCCGCCGAGCCGATCGACGTCGACATGGCGGGGTATTAGCAGGCTGCGGAAGGAGCAGCCTGCAGTCGCACGTATCAGGCAACACGCATCCGGTCGTTGCTCGGCGACGTGCGACGACTGGATACGCGAAACGTGACACCTGAGACGACTACAACTTCCCCGGCGGGCGGGTGACGCCGCCTTTCTCCTCCGCTTCGGCCGCGTCGCGCACGTCCTTCTCCTCGATCTTTTCCTCGCCCTTGGCGACCCCCTTGGCGACCGACGTCAGCCCGTAGTGCGCGATCAGCCAGATCCCGAGCGACACGAAGAACACGTCGGCCGCGCGGTTCATGATCATGAGCGCCGCGCCGTTGTGATCGCCGAGGCCGCGCGCCGCGAAGAAGCCGACCACGCCCCCTTCGAGCAGCCCGAGGCTGCCCGGGATGATCGTGATCGTGTTGATGAAGTTCACGATCACGTAGATCATGCAGACGTCCTCGAGTCGCAGGGTCGGGATGTGCCCGGCGAACGCGAAGAACACGTACGGCCGCACGAGGATCGAGATCGCCGAGAGGAAGACGACGACCTGCGAAACGAGCGCCGCCCTCCAGCGCTGGGTGAGCAGCGCGTGGATGATCCGCTCCATGTCCTCGCACCACGACCGCAGCCGCGCCAGCCGCCGCTTGGCGACCCCGAATCGCGCCAGGAGGTTCACGAACTTCACCGTCGGCCGCCAGTCGCGGTAGAAGCCGACCATCAGGAACGCCCAGATGCCGGCGACGACCAGCATCGCGGCCGTGAGCAGGATCTCGTTGCGCCTCCCCATCATGTCCTGCTTCCCGACGAAGAAGACCGCGGCGGCGACCATGACGAGCAGCAGCGCCGCCACCTCCTGCACCTTCGCGGCGATGATCGTCGCCAGGACGCGGCGCTTCGTCACGCCCGCCTCCCGGGCGATGTAGTACATCTTCAGCGGCTCGCCCCCGAGATAGGCGGACGGCGTGAAGAAATTGAGAGGCGCCCCCATGGCGGTCGCTTTGATCGCCTGCCCCAGGCCCGCCGGGATCCCCTCCGAGCGCATCAGGATCCACCACGCCAGCGCCGGAAAGAGCAGCACCGCGCCGGCGGTCAGCAGGTAGGCCGCCAGGCACGGCCACCCCACGCTGCGGATCGTCGAGATCGTCTCGTCGACATCCACGATGAACGGGATCGCGCAGAAGCCGGCGATCCCGAGGAGGAGGAACGCGACGAAGAGGATCTTCTTCCAGGTGCTCAAGTCGTGAGAGTCTACGGCCCTGCCGCGGGCATCGCAAGAGGGCGCGGGCTTGGACTTGCGTCCCGCAGGGCCCTATAATCCCGGCCCCACCATGAAGACCCGCCTCGCCCTCCTCAGCGTCTACGACAAGGACGGCCTCGTCGGCTTCGCCCGCGGCCTCCGCGAGGCGGGCGTCGACATCCTGTCGACCGGCGGCACCGCGAAGGCCCTCCGCGACGCGGGCGTGCCGATCACCGAGGTCTCCGAGCACACCGGCCACCCCGAGATCATGGACGGCCGCGTCAAGACGCTCCACCCCAGGGTCCACGGCGGCATCCTCGCCGTCCGCGACAGCGCGGAGCACGTCCGCCAGGCCGAGCAGCACGGCATCCGCTTCATCGACCTCGTCTGCGTGAACCTGTACCCCTTCCAGAGAACCGTCGCCAAGCCCGACGTCACCGACGACGAGGCGATCGAGAACATCGACATCGGCGGACCCGCGATGATCCGCTCGGCCGCCAAGAACCACAAGTACGTCACGGTGATCACCGACCCCGGCGACTACCCGCGCGTGCTCGAGGAGATGCGCAGGGGGGACGGCGCGGTCTCCGCGGCCCTGCGCCGCGAGCTGGCGTTCAAGGCGTTCGCGCACACGTCGAAGTACGACAACGCCATCGCCGGATACCTCGGCGGGCGCGAGGAGTTCCCGAAGCTGCTGACGCTGCAGTACGAGAAGATCTCCGACCTGCGTTACGGCGAGAACCCGCACCAGCGCGCCGCCTTCTACCGCGGGCTCTCGCAGTCCGCCCCCTCCGTCGCGTTCGCGCGCCTCCACCCGGGCGGCAAGGAGGTCTCGTACAACAACCTGCTCGACCTCGACTCCGCGTTCGAGTGCGTCCGCGAGTTCAAGCGCCCCGCCGCCGTCGTCGTCAAGCACAACAACCCGTGCGGCGCCGCGGCCGCGGACACGACGCTCGACGCCTTCCGGCGGGCCCAGGCGGGCGACCCGACGTCGGCCTTCGGCGGCATCCTCGCGTTCAACGTCGCGATCGACTCCGTGACCGCGGAGGCGATCGCGGGGAAGGAGAATTTCTTCGAGGCGATCGTCGCCCCGGCCTATCACGGCGAGGCCCTGCGGATCCTCCGCGAGAAGGCGAAGTGGGGGAAGAACCTCCGCATTTTCGAGGCGGGCGATACGACGGCGCGGCTCGGGCGGGCGATGGCCGTGCGCGGCCTGCGCGACGGGCTGCTGCTGCAGACGCCCGACGAGCAGCTCTACGCCGGGCTGAAGCCGGTCGTCGGCGCCCCGACGGAGGCGCAGGAGCGCGACCTCGTCTTCGCGTGGATCGTCTGCAAGCACGTGAAGTCGAACGCGATCGTGCTGGCGAAGGACGAGAGGATCGTCGGCGTCGGCGCGGGGCAGATGAGCCGGCTCGACAGCGCGCGGATCGCCGTGTCCAAGGCGGGCGACCGCGCGAAGGGCTCGGTCGCCGCGTCGGACGCGTTCTTCCCGTTCCCCGACGGCGCCGAGGTCCTGATGGACGCGGGCGTCGGGGCGATCGCCCAGCCGGGCGGCTCGATCCGCGACGAGGAGGTGTTCGCGGCGGTGCGCAAGCGCAGCGTCGCGATGGTCCTGACGGGGACCCGCCACTTCAAGCACTAGCGGCGCCCGGCGGCGCCGAAAGATCAAAGATGAAAGATGAAATCAGGTGAGACCCGTGCGTAAGAACATCTCGTCGGGCACCCCCTGGGAGCCGCTCGTCGGCTACAGCCGCGCCGTGCGCGTCGGCCGCCGCGTCTTCGTCTCCGGCACGACGGCCACGGGGCCGGACGGGAAGGTGACGGGGGACGCGTACGCGCAGACGGTGCAGGCGCTGAGGAACGTGCTGGCGGCGCTCCACCAGGCGGGAGCGTCGGCGGCGGACGTCGTCCGGACGCGCCTCTACGTCACCGACATCGCGAAATGGGAGGATGTGGGACGCGCGCACGCGGAGTTCTTCCGCGAGATCCGGCCCGCGACGTCGATGGTGCAGATCGCGGCGCTGGTCGACCCGGCGATGCTGGTCGAGGTGGAGGCGGACGCGATCGTGCCGAAGAAGCCAAGGCTGAAGAAGCGCGGCACGACGCGGCGGCACGCATGAAGATCGGGATCCTCTGCTGGCCCACCAGCGGCGGCTCGGGTGTCGTCGCGTCGGAGCTCGGCGCGGCCCTCGCCGCGCGCGGGCACGACGTGCACCTGCTCTCGTACCGCCGCCCGTTCCGCATGCGGCCGCGGCCGGAGCGCTTCACGTACCACGAGATCGGCATCCCGGAGTACCCGCTGCTGGAGTACCCGTCGTACGGCATGGCGGCGGCCTGCGCGCTGGCCGACGTCGTCCGCGAGCACAACCTCGACGTGCTCCACGCGCACTACGCGGTGCCGCACGCGGTGAGCGCGTACCTGGCGCGCCGGATCCTCGAGGGCGAGGCGGCGCCGCGCACGGTGACGACCCTGCACGGGACCGACATCATGCTCGTGCGCCAGGACGGCGCCTACGGCTGACTCGCGAAGCTCGGCATCCGCGAAAGCGACGCCGTGACCGCCGTGAGCGGGTTCCTCAAGCGCCGCACGCTCGAGTGGCTGGACGTGTCGAAGGACATCCGCGTGATCCCGAACTTCGTCGACACCGACGTGTTCCGGCCCGCGAAGCGGCGCGGCGCGCCGGCCGTCGTGCACGTCTCGAATTTCCGGGCGGTGAAGCGCAGCGCGGACGCGATCCGCGCCTTCTGCCTCGTGCGCAAGCGCCGGGCGGCGCGCCTGGTGGTCATCGGCGACGGCCCGGAGCGGCCCGCCGTCGAGGCGCTGGCGAAGCGCCTGCGGCTCGACGTGGAGTTCCGCGGCGAGGAGCGGGCGATCGAGGCACTGCTGGGGCGCGCGGGCGTGCTCCTCTCGGCGAGCGAGTTCGAGGGGTTCGGGCTGGCGCCCCTCGAGGCGATGGCGTGCGGGGCCGCCGTCGTCGCCACCGACGCGGGAGGCATCTCCGAGGTCCTCGGCGACACGGGCCTGATCGCGCCGGTCGGCGACGTCGAGGCGCTGGCGCAGCGCACGATCGAGGCGCTCGACCGGCCGGAGCTCGGCGCGGCCGGGCGCGAGCGCGCGATCGCGCACTTTCGCCCGGAAGTGGTCGTGCCCCAGTACGAGAGACTCTACCGGGAGCTTCTGGATTCCAGGGAGGTTGCGCGTGCGTAGCGCGAACTCCCAACTCCCAACTCCCAACTCCCAACTGCTGGTGAGAGTCCGGCATCGTCGTGCAGCTCCACTCTCCGATCGCCGCTCGACCGTTGGGATTTGGAAGCTGGGATTGGGGATTCCCGCCGGAGGCGGCGATGCCTGAGATCTTCCCGTTCCGCGCGCTCCGCTACGCGCAGCGGGACGTCACGCCGCTCGTGACCCAGCCGTACGACCGCATCGACTCGCGCCTGCAGCGCGAATACGGCGAGCGGCACCGGCACAACTTCGTCCGCGTCGACAAGCCGGCCGGCACGCACGAGGACGCCGCCGCGACGCTCCGCGAGTGGGAGCGCACGGGCGTCATGGTGCGCGACCCGAGGCCCGCGCTCTACGCGTACCATCAGCTGCACGGCGGCACGGTGCGCAAGGGGCTCACGGCGCTCGTGCGTCTGGACGACCGCATCCACAAGCACGAGGAGACGCACACCGGCCCCAAGGCCGACCGCCTCGAGATGATCAAGGCCACGCGAGCGCACATCTCGCACGTCTTCCTCCTCTACTCCGACCCTCAGAAGACGGTCAACCGCATCCTCGACGAGGCTTCCGCGTGGCCGCCGATCCTCGAGGGGAGGGACGACTTCGGCGAGACGCACCGCGTGTGGCGCGTCGACGACCCGAACGCGGTCGCCTCGATCCGGGGCGTGCTGGCGACGAAGGACGCGATCATCGCCGACGGCCACCACCGCTACGAGACGGCGTGCACCTACCGGAACCTCATGCGGGCGCAGGGGGCGGCGTGCGAGGGCCCGGAGTCGTTCGAGAACGTGCTCGCGACGCTCGTGAACATGGACGACGGGCTGACGATCTACGGGACGCACCGCGTGATCCACGGGCTGGCGAGGGTCGACCTGTCGCGGATCGGGGAGTTTACGGTGAGCGAGCTCGGAGAGCGAGTCGAACCGTTCTTCGACGTGAGCGAGCCCGGCGACGTCAAGGCCGCGCTCGCGGCGCAATCGACGCCCGCCTTCGGGCTCGTCGAGCCGGGCCGCGCGCCGCGCCTGCTCGTCGTGCGGGACGTCGTCCGGGCGGCCGCGCAGGTGAAAGCAGCGAAGTCCGAGGCGTGGCGCTCGCTCGACGTGAACATCCTGCATACCGTGATCCTCGACGGGATGCTCGGCGTCACGCCGGAGCACACCGCGAAGGAGATGCACGTCGACTACCTGCGGTCGGCGGACGAGGCGGCCGAGCGCGTGCGCTCGGGGCGGGCGCAGTGCGCGTTCCTCGTGAACCCCGTGCGGATGGACCAGATCCGGTCCATCGTGGCGCAGGGGGAGCGGTTCCCCCAGAAGACGACGGACTTTTACCCCAAACTCCTGAGTGGACTGTTGCTGTGTCCCTTGAATTTCCTGGGATAGATCTCGGATTTCAGATCTCGGATTTCAGCCGCCCGTGCTTCGCAGCGGAACCGCGCGGCTGCTGACATCCGAGATCCGACATCTGAAATCTGCGGGGCGATGATGCACAAGAAACTGTTCATTCCGGGGCCCGTTGAGGTCCACCCCGACATCCTCAAGGCGTGCGCGGTCCCGATGATCAGCCACCGGGCGAAGGAGTACGAGGACCTCCACGCGCGCGTGAAGGCGAAGCTGCGGACGTTCTTCAACGCGAAGGCGGGCACGATCCTCCTCTTCACGTCGAGCTCGACCGGCGCCATGGAGGCGGCGGTCCGCAACCTCGCCGCGAAGCGCGTGCTCTCGTGCACGTGCGGCGCCTTCTCGGAGCGGTGGCACGAAATCGCGAAGGAGAACGGGAAGGAGGCGGACGCGTACGCCGTCGAGTGGGGGAAGGCGTTCCGCCCCGCGGAGATCGACGCGCGGCTGGCGACGGGGAAGTACGACGCGATCACGGTCGTGCACAACGAGACGTCGACGGGTGTCTTGAATCCGCTTCGCGAGATCGCGGAGGTCGTGCGCAAGTACCCCGACGTGTCCTTCTGCGTCGACGCCGTGAGCTCGATGGCGGGCGTGCCGATCGAGCCCGAGGCGCTCGGCATCGACATGCTGCTGGCGGGCGTGCAGAAGGCGTTCGGGCTGCCGCCGGGCCTGACGGTGGCGTACGTGAGCGACCGGGCGATGAAGAAGGCGGCCGGCGTCGCGAACCGCGGCCACTACTTCGACTTCGTCCAGATGAAGAAGTACGACGACAAGAACCAGACGCCCGAGACGCCGGTGATCACGCTCATCCACGCGCTCGACGTGCAGCTCGACCGCATGTTCGCGGAGGGGCTCGAGGCCCGCTACGGGCGCACGCTCGAGATGGCGAAGGCGTGCCGCGCGTGGGCGCAGAGGCACTTCGCGCTCTTCCCCGAGAAGGGCTTCGAGTCGGTGACGCTCACCGCGATCCTCAACGAGAAGGGAGTGGACGTCGGGAAGCTGAACGACGAGCTCGCGCGACGGGGCGCGATCATCTCGGAGGGGTACGGGAAGATCCGGGCGAACACGTTCCGCATCGCCCACATGGCGGACATCACCCTGAACGATCTCCAGTGGCTCCTCAGCCAGATAGACGACATACTCGGACTGAGGTAGATTTCGGATGTCAGATTTCGGATGTCAGCCATACGCGCTGCGCGGCGCAGGCGCACGCGGCCGAAATCTGAAATCTGAAATCCGACATCTGGCATGATCACCCGTTCCCAGCTTGAAGCGCGCGAAGAGGCGACGCTCGCGCCGGTCGCGGCGAAGAGCGGCCGCTCGCGCGGGCGGAGGCACCCGGAGCCGGAGCACGCGTACCGGACAGCCTTCCAGCGCGACCGGGACCGCGTCGTCCACTCGACGGCGTTCCGGCGGCTGCAGTACAAGACGCAGGTGTTCGTTTTCCATGAGGGCGACTACTACCGCAC
>Ga0187892_10009360_pt1 | contig 12937 bp, 9 predicted proteins | sample MA1701073metaG_FD_139345 | JGI IMG/M metagenome (GOLD analysis project Ga0187892, IMG submission 139345) | Bio-ooze microbial communities from a basaltic lava cave in the Kipuka Kanohina Cave System on the Island of Hawaii, USA - MA170107-3 metaG ...
CAGCGGGGAAATCGCCGCCGCCCCCCGCCGGACGAGCTCCGCCGTCGCCTCTTCGCGCGCCTGGACGGCGTCGTCCTGAAGCTTCTCCAGGAGATCCCGAAAGAGGGCATCCTGGGCCGAAACCCGAAGGTTCACCGAGAGAAGCCCGAGCACGGACGCGACCTTCGCCAGGGTCTTCATTTGATTCTCAGGTCCCTGAATTCGAACGGGATGGCGCGGTCCAGGGTCTCACTCACCAGGGTCAGCTTCAGACGCTCGATGGGCGCCGCCGGCGGCTCGTCCGCGCCTACGACGAAGCGCGCGACCGTTTCGTTGAAGCCGAACTCCAGGACCATCTTGTCCCCTTCGTCGTGCGCCGAGGGGTAGCCCTGGAGACGGCGACCTCCGGCGATCGTCGCCTCGGCACGAAACCACTTCTTGGCGAAATCCGCCGCTTTCAGCCCCTTACCCGTGATCTCGACCTTGACCTTGTACTGCCGGCGGACCCTGGACGTTACCTCCGCGACGCGAATCGCGAGCCCGCCGCTTTCCTTCCGCGACTCGGCCTCGGGTTTCTCGAAGTCGACGCTGACGGAGGCCTTGGGGAAACGCAGCCGCATCTCTCCCCGGAACACCGAGATCGCCTCCGCGTTGGGGGAAAGGGGAAGGAGCAGAAGCTCTTCGTAAAAGTCCTCGCCCGGACCGTAGTCGAGCTCATCGTCCCCGGGATCCTCCTCGGGTTTTTCCCGCGGCGGAGGGAGAAGGTTCTTCCCCTTGTCGTCCGCCGCCTCGAGGATCGCGATCGTCGCCGGGGCGGCGACAGCCGCCAGGGACGGGTCCCAGCTCCCCTGGACCACGACGATGAACTGCTCGTTCGCCGGCTCCCCGAAGGGGATCTCCCGGACCCGGGCATAGCTCGGAAGAGACACCATGAAGTGCCTGAAGAAGAAGCGGGGGAGATCCTCGAAGGCGCCGACGTAGACCTCGATGGCGCTTCCGTAACGTTCGTACGAGGCAGACCCGGCCTTGCAGATCGCGTTGAGCGCTTCGAGCGGCGTCGCGTCCTTGATCTCCACCGTCACCTTCGGCAGGTCCTCCTCCCCAAGCACCTCCCCCAGGTCGAGGGGAAGGTCCGAGGCCTCCTTGAGGGCGAGGAGCAGCTCCGCCAGGGTCTTGTCCGCCGAAGATATGGAGAAGCGCCTGACCGGCGGGTACGTGGCCTTGAGGTCGCGCGCGGCGCGGATCTCGTCGGCCGCGAGCGCGAGCCGCCGGCGAACCCGCTCGTCCGCGGAGCGCGCGGCCGCCTCGACGGCGGGGAGCGCCGCCTCGCCCAACTCGGCCAGCCGCTCGACCGCGCGATAGGCTCGACCGACGTCGCCGGTCTCGACGTCGCGGAGGAGCGCCTTGGCCTTTTCGGCGGCGCCGTCCTGCGGCGCCAGGAGCAGGAGTGTCAGGAGCGCGCGGGTCATGCCGGTCCTCCCCATCTGGTACGACGCGTTCCTCATGGGACGGTCGAATACGGCCTCATCGGCGACAAATCGGAAAACGCGGCCCGACGGGATCCCGGAACCTGCCGGGCCGTTTACCGGACCATTTCAATCACGCCCGCCGGATGGTGCGATTTGGCGCCCCGAACGCCTCAAAAGGGAAGATAGGTGAAGAGACAAAGTCCTTCGGTGAGCTCATCTTATGCCACGCTGCTGCCTCTTGTTCTTCTTCTCCTCGGCGGGCTTGGCCGTCGAAGCCCAGGACCTGAAGGAAGTCGGAAGGAAGTTCGGCCCGCCGGTCCTTTGGGTCGCCCGCCCCTCGTCGCCGCCGACGATCGACGGAAAACTGGATGACGCGGCATGGAGCGAGGCGAAACCTGTCGCGCTGGGCTTCGCGACCGGCGCGTGGTGGGCTTCCCCTTCCCAGAAAACCGAGGCGCGCGTCCTGGCCGACGAGAAGGCGCTCTACGTCGCGGTCCGCTGCTTCGAGTCCGAGCCGGAGCGCCTCGCGCCCGAAGGCCGGGAACGCAGGGGCGCCGTCATCGGGGCGGACGCCGTGGAGATCTTCTTGGACCCGGGCCACCGCGAGAAGAGATTCGACTACTACCACGTGATCGTGACGCCCAAGGGAAAAGTCTATGACGGCCGCGGGTGGGAAGGCGAGGCGTGGAACTCGTCCACGACGGCCGCGGCGGGCACCTTTCAGGGCGGCTGGACGGTGGAGGCCGCCGTGCCCATGGCGGATCTGGGGGTGAAGGGGGATTCGATCCCGAGGGTCTGGGGCCTCAACGTCTGCCGCCAGCGGCCCGAGCTGGACTGCGACCTGCCCAAAGCGGCCAAGGCGGCCCCGAACCGGTACGACCCGCCCATGTACCGGCTCGACCGCTTCGAGACGCACCGGATGAGCGAGCACACCTCCTGGTCGCCGACCTACTCGGATTTCTGCGGCTGGCCGTTCTACTCGGACTCCCGCCCCTTCCACTTCGCGGAGCGCTTCGGCCACGCGGTGCTCCAGGTCGGGACGCGGGACGTGGAGCCGCCCGCAAGAGTTTTCGAAGTCCTCTTCAAGTCCGATTTCGACGACGGGAACCCGGGTCCGTTCCAGGACGCCGCGGCCTTCGACGAAAACTTCCGGGGCGCCGGGAAAAGCCTCGGGCCCGCCCCGGGCAAGAAGACGATCGCCTTCAAGCAGGCCCTCGAGAACATGGACGACGTGACGCTCCTCATGGCGTTCAAAGTGCCTCGCCTCGACGCGCCGGTCCAGTGCCTGTGGTTCACCGCCAAGGCGCCTGACGGCTGGGGCTGCGGGCTGGAGCGCTACGAGTACCTGATCACGCCGGAGGAAGCCGAGGCCCGCACGAAGCTTCTCATCGAAACCCACCGGCAGAAGTACGGCGGCGCCCCGCCGGAGCTCTACGACACGCACGCGGACATGGTGCGCTCGAAGCCCACCGGGTGGGTGCGGCCAGGCCCAGGCCCGTGGGCGCGGGTCGAGGGATACGCCTCCGAGCCCAGCACGGGGCAGTTCCGGTGGCCCGGCAAGGACTGGGTGGTCGTCCGCGCGCGGCTGGGCGTCTTCCGCCGGGGCCCAGGGCGCAACAAGGGCCAGCAGCTCGTCCCCCGCGAGCAGAACTATCCGGACGGCTTTTCGATCTCAGCCACTCCGCCGGACAGTTTCCGGATCGACGACTGCGTGATCTTCCGGGGCCAGGACGTCGAGCCGCCCTCCAAGGTCGGCGGCGTCCAGGCCCGTCGCGCGGGAGAAGACGTCGAACTGTCGTGGGAGCGCGCCCGGGACAACACGCTCACCGTCTTCTACCGCGTCTTCGCGGGCGGGAAACAGGTCGCCGAAACCCATCAGCTGTCGGCCCGCCTCAAGACTCCCGAGGCCGGCGCCGGGCCGTTCACGGTCGTGGGCGTGGACCTCTACGGGAACACGTCCGCGCCTTCCGACGCCGTGAACGCGAAATAGGTCCCGTGTCCCTTTGGCCTGAGAATTGCTCCGACCGCTGGCGTGGGTCGATTCTGGTTCTCGAAGCTCTGGATCGTCCTTGCCGCGGCGCTCCTGATTCTGGGCGTCTGTCTGTGGGTCGACCTGAGGCTGCACCCGCCCCCGGACGTCAACGAGTGGTTTCCCATGAGGGTGGGCGACCGGTGGACCTACGCGGACGCCGACGGCGGGGAGCCCGTGGTTTTTGAAGTCGTCGCGCACAACGACGTCGCGGGCATCCCCCTCTTCGTCGTGGACCGGCGATGCGGTCGCGACAAGGTCTCCTTCGCCGTGGAGGTGACGCAGGCGGGAGTCTGGATCCACGGGACGTCCAAGGGGGTCTTCTCGCCCCCCCTGCAGGAGTTTCGTTTCCCACTCCGCGACGGGGACTCGTGGACCTACAAGGGCCGCTTCGCGGGACGCGCCCTCGAAGTGACGTACGGGACCCATTCGGTGAAGCCCACGAAGTGTGAAGTGTCTGAGAGCTACTCAAATACGGTTGCGAACACCCGATTCACTCTCGAAAAGGGCATCGGCGTGACCCGGCTCGCGGGGAAGGTGAACGATCCGCACCAGACGCGATCGGGCCCTTTCGACTGGAAGCTCCAGAAGCTGGAGCGAAGGCGACCGTTCAAACGGACGATTCTCGTGCCGGAAAAGTAGGCACGGGCTGCCTACTCCCTATACAGCAAAAGAAAACGGCGGGGTCCAGCCGCCCGGGCCCCGCCGTTTCGGATCGTCGAGTCGCGCCTATTTGACGGCCGCCGCGTACTTGCCGTACTCCGTGTCGGCGTACTTCTTGGCGAACTGTCCCATCGCCGCCACCGACTGGGTGATCGCGCTGGCCTTGCTCCGGCTTCCGAAGCCGGAAGACGCCAGCCGCGCGTAACCTTCCTTGGCCGCCAGGTTGCTCTTCACAACCGCGCTTTCCTGAAGGACCTTCACGAGAGCCTTCATGTCGTTCACGTCCGCGGCCTTCGGGAAGCAGCGTACGTAACTCTGGGCGACCTTGTAGGCCTCCCACGGCTTCTCCGCCTTGGAGAATTGTTCGATCAGGTCGCGCTTGTTCTTCTTCAGGTTCTCCAGCCGCTCCTCGAGCGTCTGCTTGAACGAGGCCAGCGCCTCACCCTTGAGCGCGCCCAGCATCGCCTGCGCGCCGGCCAGGTTTCCCGACCGGATCATGCGGGCGATCGGCTGCGCGGGCGCCGGCACCGTAAGGCCGCCCAGAAGCCCCTTGTCCATGTGCGAGGTGATGTTCTGCTTCAGGTCGTAGAAAGGCATGGTTGGGTTGCCGTCGACCTGGTAGAACGTGGAGCCCTTCCGCGCGTCGCTGCCCTTCCACACGACCCGGAGGTCCGGGTCGAGGATGACCACGCCGACGCCCACGGTCTCGCCGCCGAGGAACCTGTTGGCCGCGTCGCGCGCGTCGAGCGCGCCGACGGAATCCTTGCCCCACAGCTGCGCGCTCAGGCTTTCGAATTTGTTGGGGTTCTTGAAGAGCGCGATCGGGACGACGGCGAAGCCTTTGCTGTCCGAGAACGACTTGATTTCCTGGGCCGCACGGGTCCAGCACGGACCCTTTCAGCTTTCGTTGTCGTCGTAGAAAATGAGGGCCGTCACCTGGCCCCGGAAATCCTCGAGCGCAACGGATGCGCCCCGGGACCACTCCGCCACCGGCAGGTCGGGCGACTCCTGCGCGACCGCGACGGCCGGAAGCGCGCCGGCCAGGAGCACGGCCAGCCCCCACGACATCCCACGCCTCATAGGATCCTCCCCATGTTCTTCAGAGATTGAAGTTCCACAGGATTATATTCCATCCCCGGGCTTTTCATTAGACCGGGACGACAAATTTCCGTGTCCGGAAAGCGCGAAGAATTCGGGAATCCGGCGGTATCACACCTCGGCAGGGGTGATGCGAGCGGGCTCTTCGAGAATGGCCAGGATGGCCCGAGCGCAGTATACTCGATCTCTCTTTCCCCGGCTGACTTGAGAGAGAACGCCCGCCTCCTGTAGGCGATCGACGGCGCGTTGGGCCGTGGTGAACGCTACGGCCAGCCTCTCCGCCGCGCGCTTCACCGTCACGTACGGATTGGCCGCGAGGAGATCGAGCAGGCGAAGCGGGAGCGACGTTCCGGTGCCTGAAAGGGCGAGCCGCCAGCGGTCCAGGATCCGATTGATGCGTTCGGCCCGTCCGAGCGCGTCTTCGGCTTGGCGCGCAACCCCGTTTAGAAAGTACTCGATCCACGGCTCCCACGCGCCGTGTTTGCTGACGTTGAGAAGCCCATCGTAGTAATCCTTGCGAGTCGCTTCAAAGAACGCGCTCAGGTAAAGCAGCGGCGCGGGCAAGATCTCGCGTTCCACGAGCGAAAGCGTGACGAGCAACCGCCCTACTCGGCCGTTGCCGTCCAGGAACGGGTGAATGGCTTCGAACTGGTAGTGGGCCATCGCAATCTGAACAAGCGGAGGCCATTCACGGTCATGCAGGAATCTCTCCCATCGGCTCAGAGAGTCCATGAGTTCGGAAGGCGGCGGCGGAACATACGTGGCGTTCGCGAGAGTGCACCCCGCCGGTCCGATCCAGTTCTGCGACCGCCGGAACTCGCCGGGGGTTGCCCGGTCGCCGCGCACCCCCTTGAGAAGGCGGGCATGGAGTTCTCTCACCAGACGCAGGGACAGGGGAAGCGTCTTCAGGCGTCTGATGCCGTGCTCCATGGCGGCCACGTAGTTGCCGACTTCTCGGAGGTCGTCGGGGCTTCTTTCGACGGCGGCCCCCGCTTCAGCCGCCAGGAGTTCGCCGAGCGTTGCCTGGGTGCCTTCGATCCGACTGGAGAGGACTGCTTCGCGCCGAATAAATGGGCGCAGCAACAGATGAGGGTTGGGCAGCTTTCGGCCTTCTCCCGCCAGCTGGCCCACTCGGCGGTCCGCGTCCGAGAGGGCGCGGACAAGCGAAGAAGTCCACCCGAGTTCCGGCGGGAGGGGATCAGGTACGAAGGCGGTATAGCCCTCGGGACACTTTGCGAAACGGCCGGCGGGCCGGGCGGGACTTGCCATGGCTCCTCTTTGCGGGGCCGAAAATAGGGACGATTATTATTTTCGATTTTGTACATAATCGAAAATAGACTGTCCAGCTATTTTCGCCCTCGCGGAGACCCGCCTGACCGGACTCGACCAAGGTGATCGCTTCCCTGGAGCTGTGGCGTCCAGAAGCGACAGGTAGACCTGCGGGAAGCGGCGACGAAATTCCGATATGGGCCCTTGAAGTTCTCCGGAGAGTAGGGATGTAGTGCTGGCGGCGATCAACTTTCGGTCGAGCCGGTCCCGTCGGTCATCGAACACGGCCTTGATCGAGTCGAAGCCGCTCAGAACTCAGGGCTTTATGGTCACTTGGGCGGCGGGCCAGAGGGCGCGGATCTGCGGCACGTCCAGACGCTCGAAGAGGCCCGGCACGTCGGAGACCGTTCCGTTGCCGGAGCGGTCGACGTCGGTCCGGAGCGTCGCCGTGGGGATTGTCACGGTCCCGCCTTGGAGAAGATCGGGCATGGCCGCACCCGCCAGGAGCGCCGGCCAGCCGAACCAGCTCGACGCCTCGACCTCGAGGGCCGCGTTAGGGAATTCCTTGCGGCAGAAGCGCGCCGCCTGGAGGAGGTCGGCGGCCCACATCCCCACCCACGGGCGCCCCGCGAACCACGCCCAGTTGCTCGTGCGGTAGCCCCACGGGTACGGAGGGTCGCGAGGGTCCTGGGTTTCGCCGCTCCCGCGCGGGTCGAACGCGAAGGCGCGGTGCCCCGCGGCGAGCGCCCGCGAGACCGCGCCCCCGTCCCTCCCGGGAACAAGGCGGATTCGGCCGGCTTCCTTGGGCCCGACGAGAACCCCGGGCACCCGGACCCCGGGCTCCGTCTCGACGACCCAGAACTCGGCCCCTCCCTCGCTCGCGACCTTTTCTCCCCGGGGCTCCGGCATCGGTTGAGGAAGTCCCAGCCGGTCGATCAGGAACCGCCGCGCCTCCTCGTCGGAGGGCGCCGGCGTCCGCGGCAAAGGTTTCGTCCATTCGGCCAAGACGTCCCGGAAGGTCTTGTTGTCCGCCGGCAGTCCCGCGAGAAGGTCTTCCATGCGCTCCACTTTCGCAGGCAACTCCGCCCCCCCTTTCGGGAAAGGAGGCGCGAGGTGGCGTTCCACCCACGCGTAGAGCTTTTCCCGCTTGTCCTGCTGGTAGCCGTGATTGGTCGTCGACTCGTAGTGATCGACGGCGTTCTCGGCCCCGAGCAGTCGATACACGTGCCGCGCCCACTGGTGGGATTTCTCCGCCTCGTCGAGCGGGAACTCCTGATCGTCGGTCCCGCGGCGGCTGCTGATGATCAGGAGCGGGTGCGGCGCGTGGAGCGCCAGGAGCGTCCCGATGTCCGCCACGCGCCGGATGCCGGGCGGGCGCTGGTGCCAGTCCCAGTTGACGTTCGTCCGGATCCAGTAGTCGAACGTGGTCACCGAACTGACCGGGACGGCGAGCTTGACGCGGGGGTCCAGCGCCGCCGTCCAGTAGGTCGTATTGCTCCCTCCCGACTCGCCGGTCAGGCCCAGGCGGTCCGGATCGACTTCCGGGCGGCCCGCGAGCAGGTCGAGCGCGCGGATCGCGTCGAGCACCTCGAGCGCCGTATGGGTCCTGCGCGTGAACGAGAACGAGCGCAGATCGTGGCCGTTGGATCCGACCGGGCCGTGCGGATGGTCGCCGGTCTTGCTCTCGCCGTACCCCAGGTAGTCGTAAGCGAGGACCGCGCAGCCGCGAAGGGCCAGGTTCACGCTGCGCTGCTGGAGGTAGTCGGCCACCTTGCTCGTCAGCGTGTGCCCGGTGATGGACACCACGCCCGGGACCCGCCCCGGCGCCCCTTCCGGCACGTACAGCAGGGCGGCCACGGCCTTCCCCGGGTAGCTCTCGAAGGTCAGTTTCTCGATGCGGTACCCTTCGCGCCGGAGCGTGCCCTTCGTCTGCACCTTGAGATCCCACGTCGCGGGCACGAGGTCGTCGAGCCCGATCCTCCGCAGGATGTCCTGTCGAAGGCCCTCGCGCTTCCCGAGCCAGGCTTCGCGGCTCTCGGGCAGGGGCAGGGGCTGCAGCTGCCCGTCCACGAAGCGTCTCATCATGGACTTCGCTTCGTCGCCGGGAAGGAGCCGTCGCCCCACGTGCGCTTCCCAGCTCGCGCCGGGGTCCTCCACCCGGACCTGCAGGTGGGCCGTCCCCTTGGCGCCCGTGTGCCCGACCCGCTCCACGCGGACGACGTAGTGGCCCGGCTTCGCGTACCGGTGGACCGTCCGGGCGTACTCGTTGTCCGAGCGCGTTTTCGCCGGCGGCGTGCCGTCGCCGAAATCCCAGACCTCCTCGCCCTCCTTCGTGTTCCACGTGCGCACCTTGAAGAGCACCGGCTCGAAGGGGCGGATCCTGAAGGTCGGCGCGTAGTTGGCGTTCAGCCTCGGCGCAAGTTCTTTAGGCGACCGCGGGTCGACCACGAAGATCTGCGTGAAGTCGTAGTCCACGTGGCCGCGGGAGTCGACGACCTTGAGGATTTCGCTGTACTGGCCCGGGCGGTCGTAGGTTCTCGTCGCCGTCGGTCCCGAACCCGTGCTCCCGTCCGAGAAGGTCCACTCGTACTTGGAAATTTCGCCGCCGAAGCTGCGGGAGTGCTCGCCGCTGAGCTGCACGGCTTCGCCCGGGGCTGCCAGGCGGTGATGGAGCGGGCCGGCCACGGCCAGCAGCGGGGGCGCGTATTCCCGACGGTAGGCTTCCCAGATGAAGGCGTACGCGTTCTCCGTCCCCCAGCGGCCCGACGGCTGGCGGCTCTTGATTTCGTAGTGCAGGTGCGACCACCCGCCGCTCCCTCCCTCCTTGCCGAGGAGACCCACGCGCTGACCCTTCCTGACCTGGGCGCCCAACTTGACGTCGATCGTCTTCAAATGGGAGTACCGGTGGCGCCACCCCCGGTCGTCGAGGATCCACACGACTCCGGCCGCGAGGCTGGCCGGAAAGGCGTCGTCTTGGACGCCGGGCAGGATCTGATTCGCCGTGGCGAGCACTTTCCCGTCGGTGGCCGCAACGACTTCGATTTCCCCTTCCGACCCGCCGAGGTCCAGCCCGCTATGGTAGTAGACCTTCTCCTTCATGATTCCGACGAGGACCGGCTCGTTGGCCATCCACGTATCGCCGGCAAACCAGCGCTGCTTGAGCGGGTAGACGAACGTTTCCGGCTCGACGAGCGGCGAGCCGGCCGGCCAGAGCCGGAGCCGGGCGTCCTTCACGAGCCCCCATGCGTCCGACGCTGCCTTGGCGTAGACGCCGCGCGTCACGGGGCAATCGATCTGCACGGGGCCCAGGAGGCGGGGCAGGTGATACATCCCGGCGCCCACCCACCCTTGAGCGCCCCCGACCTCGACCTTGACGCGCGCCCCGATCACGACCGAGCAGAGAGAATCCAGCGTCTCCTCGACCTCGAGGAGGCGCACCGAGACTTTCTCTCCGCCCGCGAACTCGACCTCCTGCGATTCACCCCTGCTTAAGTCGACGACCCGATGAAGCGGCTTGCGGAGGGTCTCTTGCGGAGCGCCCACAGCGCATGCCAGGATGAGAAGCGAAAGTCGCATCGGTTCAAATCACGAATCACGGTCCGGCAATCCCGGGGTGAGGTCCGTAGCTAATGATTCGTGAATCACGGGCAGTCGACCCGGACTCAGAGGCACAAAGGCTCGGAGACCCCCCTTTCCTTCAGAGGGGGTCTCTGTGTCTCTGAGTCTCTGAGTCCAGGTCCGTCTCAGGCTCGGCGTCCCTAAACTAACTCGGGTACTTCGAACGGCTTCCGGTACTCCCGCCGGAGCAGCGCGTTGGCTTCCGAGTCGCCGACGAACGCCTCGCGCGCCGGGTCGAACTCGAGGATTCTCCCCACGCGGTGCATCGTCTTTTCGATCGGGATCCCGTTCGCCTTCAAGTGGTCGCGGTACCGGCGGAACGTTTCGTTGCCCTCCGCGTAGCTCCCGAAGGGCTCCTCCTTGGACAGCGGCTGCGGCTCGCCCAGCCGGTACGAAATGTTGGCCGCGTGGACGAGCACGCACGAAAGGTGGCCCTCGAGGACGTTGGCGCTGACGTCTTCCTGCTTGCGGCTCCGGATGCAGTCCAGGAAGTTCCGGTAGTGGTCGACACTCCCGTCCCAGCTGAAGGTCTTGATCCGCTCTCCCTTGGCGTCGGTGGCCACGACGCCCTTTCCGTGGGCGGCGATGGTCCCTTCGCTCCCGTGAAAGACGTCGCCGATCAGGGTCTCCTTGTACTCTTCCGTCGGCAGCCCCCGCACCTCGAAGATGACGAGCCGGTCGCCGTAATCGAAAAGCGCGATCTGGGTGTTGGGCGTCTGCCCGTCGTCCTCGTAGCCGAACCGCCCGCCGATCGAGATCACTTTGCGCGGCAGGCCGTCCTTGCACGCGCCCCAGCGCGCGATGTCCATCTCATGGATCCCCTGGTTCCCGATGTCCCCGTTGCCGTACTCCCAGTTCCAATGCCACTCGTAGTGGAAGCGGTTCGGATTCCAGGGCCGGACCGGCGCCGGACCCAGCCAGAGGTCGTAGTCCACCCCGGGCGGGATGGGCGCGTCGACTTTCTTCCCGATGCTCTTGCGCAGCTTGTAGCACAGCCCGCGCGACACCTGAAGCTTCCCGAGCTTGCCGTCGCGCACGTACTGGACCGCCTGGCGGCGGCGCCCGTCGGATCGGCTCTGCGTCCCATGCTGGACGATGCGGCCGTACTTCCCGGCGGCTTCGACCAGCTTGCGCCCTTCCCAGACGGTGTGGCTGAGCGGCTTCTCGACGTAGACGTCCTTCCCCGCCTGGACCGCCCAGAGCGCCAGGAGCGTGTGGGTGTGGTTGCAGGTGGCGATCGAGACCGCGTCGATCGACTTGTCCTCTACGAGCTTCCGGAAATCTTTGTAGTACTGGGGCTTCTTGCCGCTCCCCGCCTCGGCCGCCTTCATGGGCTCGGCGATGATGTTCTCGTCCACGTCGCAGATCGCGGCGACCTCGACGTCCTTCATCTTCGACCAGAGGCGGACGTGCGTCCCGCCCTGGCCGCGGACTCCGGCGACCGCGATGCGGAGCCGCTCGTTCGCGCCCGCCTTCGCACGACCCAAGGACCGTGCTTCGGCGGGCAGGCCCGCCTTCGCGCCCACGGATGCGGCGGCGGCGGCGAGAACCGACCCTTCCAGAAACCGTCTGCGGCTGAGTTCGACCATATCATTATCTCCTGCGGACCCTACATCCGATTCAGCGGATCCGTTTTAAGAATTCCAGGAGGTCGGCCACGGCCTGAGGCTCAACCCCCTTGAGGAGATCCTCGGGCATGGCCGACGCCTGCGAGCTCGCCAGCGCGCGGATGTCCCGGCGGAGGACCGTCACGTCCTCGCCCCCCTGGCGGCGGAGCGTCACGCCGGCCCCGCCGTCGGAAACGATCACCCCGTTCAGGATCCGCCCGTCGGCGGCCTCCACGACATACTGCACGTAGGTGGGGAGCACGGAGAGGTTCGGTTCGACGATGCTCTGGAGAAGCTGCTCCTTCGTCTGGTGCGTCACGGTCGTCAGCGGCGGGCCGACGTCGACGCCCTCCTTCCCCACCCGGTGGCAGCTCAGGCAGAGCTTGCGGAACACGGGTTCTCCCCGAGCCGGCTCCCCGGCGAGCTCCAGCGCCCCCCTGAAACGTTCCAGGCGCTTGGGGTCCGGCGTCGTCACCCCGAACACGGCCGCCGCGGGCTTGGTGATCGCGGGGTCGGGAAAGTTCAAGAGCTGTTGTCGCTGCGGCCCATCGAGCGACGCGGCCGGGATGGAACCGCCGCGAAGGGCTTCCAGCAGCGGCGCCAGGCGGTCCTTCCGCGCCAGCAGCACCTGGACGGCGCGCGTCCGCACGCCGGGCGTCATGTGACGCCACCGATCAGCAAGGATTCTCACGACGCCGGGGTCCGCGTGCGCGTCCAGCGCCGCGAGCGCCGCCTGTTGCACCGGCTCTTCCTGGTTCGGGTCCAGAAGCCCCGCCAGCGTGGGCGCGACCGCCAAGAACTCGCCGGACCCCAGGAGCCGGATGAAGCGCGCCCGCTCCTCGGCGGGTCGCGACCCGTCGGTCGCCGTCCGAACCGCTTCGTTGAGCTCCTCCCCGCTTACCCGTTTCAGAAGTCCGGCGACGGCCCCGGCCGCCTCGCGAACGGCCGCCGACGAGCTCGTCAGGAGTCGCTCCAGCGGCTCGCGAGCCGCCGGCACCTCGAGGTTCCTCCTTCCCCTGAGCCGTATCCCCGAGGCAAGCTCTTTCAGCGTCGAGGGGTCGACGGTCATCCTGAGAACTTCGGCGATTTCTTCCGGCATCAGCCGCGCGCCGACGAGCCGGGCGAGGTCCGCGGCGAGCGGCGCCAGCGCACGATCGGCCAGTGCCGCTCGGGCCAGCGGCATCGGATCCTCCCCCGCCGAGCTC
>Ga0187892_10009362_pt1 | contig 12933 bp, 12 predicted proteins | sample MA1701073metaG_FD_139345 | JGI IMG/M metagenome (GOLD analysis project Ga0187892, IMG submission 139345) | Bio-ooze microbial communities from a basaltic lava cave in the Kipuka Kanohina Cave System on the Island of Hawaii, USA - MA170107-3 metaG ...
AATGATGGTTGGCATTGCGGCGGCCATAAGTATCCCGATCGGCATACTTGCCGCCGTATTCCTCGCTGAGTTCGGACCAGGAAGTAAAACCGCCGAAACTGTACGTTTTTGTGCGAAGACGCTGACCGGGCTGCCGTCCATTTTGGCCGGGGTATTTGCCTACGCAGCCGTTGTGCTGACCACAGGGACCTACTCCGCACCTGCTGGAGGCGTCGCCTTGGCATTATTGATGTTGCCCACTGTGATGCTAACCGCAGAAGAGGCCATGAAAATGGTCCCAACGCGCATGAAAGAGGCCGCAGTAGGTATGGGCTGTACGCCGAGTCAAGTCGTGTGGCGCATCGTGTTGCCAACGGCCTTACCTGGGATGCTCACCGGAGTCATGCTGGCCGTCGCGCGAGCCGCTGGTGAGACCGCGCCATTGGTCTTCACGGCATTATTCAGCAACTACTGGCTGACTCAAGGAGGCAAAGTGGCGATCATGGAACCAACAGCCTCACTGGCAGTCCTAATTTATAACTTTTCTGGCATGCCGTTCGAGAATCAAGTCGAGATGGCTTGGGCCGCCGCGCTCGTGCTGGTGATGATAGTGCTGTTGATTAACATTAGTGGCCAAGTCCTGTCGCGGCAGAAAGTCTAAAGAAAAGAGGAATAGACGAATGAGTGCAACACCAAAACCTGTGTCCGTCATTAGTACGATTGCAGGTATCGATCCAAGTCAGGTGATTATCGATTGTAAGATTGACAATCTGTACTATGGAAAATTCCGTGCTGTTCGAGATAGTCACATTCCCATAGAAAAAGGCCGGATCACCGCGTTTATCGGCCCGTCAGGCTGCGGTAAAAGCACGGCCCTGCGCTGTCTGAATCGCATGAACGACCTCGTGCGCGGCTTCCGCTTTGAAGGGCATGTCCATTTCAGCGGGCAGGATATCTACGGCCCCAAGGTGGACCCAGTGGTCGTGCGTCGATACATCGGGATGGTGTTCCAGCAGCCGAATCCGTTCGCGATGAGCATTTTTCACAATGTCGCTTTTGGCCTCAAACTGAACCGCTTCAAAGGAGACACTGAAGAGCGGGTAGAAAAGGCGCTGCGCAATGCTGCTCTCTGGGACGAAGTGAAAGACAAAATGAAAAATAGTGGTCTCTCGCTATCCGGTGGACAACAACAGCGTCTCTGTATCGCACGAGCAATCGCGACGGAACCGTCAGTGTTACTCATGGACGAGCCGTGTTCCGCGCTCGACCCCATTGCCACTCGTCGCATTGAGGAACTGATGCAGGAACTCAAGAAGAACTACACCATCGCGATTGTGACTCACAATTTGCAGCAGGCCATGCGGGTTGCTGATAAGACGGCGTTTATGTACGTGGACACTTCGGGTGGAGGGCGCACTGGCTACCTGGTCGAGTACGGCGATACCAAAGAGATGTTCGACAATCCGCGAGAAGAATACACGAAGCGCTATATTCGTGGAGAGTTCAGTTGATGTGACTAAAGGAGACAAGAGCATGATTGGTCGTCGCTTGATGCTACTGGCGCTGACGCTCGTGTGGAGTGCGGTCATCAGTAGTTGTGGCGGGGATAAGACAAGCAATGCCCTTCAACAAGGCGCAGTGCAGGTACAGGGCGCAGGGGCAACGTTCCCAGCGCCCCTGTACAAGAAGTGGTTCGCCGAGTACCGCAAACGTCACCCTCAGGTTGCATTTAGTTACAATGCAGTTGGGAGTGGAGAAGGGGTGAAGTTGTTTGTCGCTGGAGAGGTCGATTTCGGTGCTAGCGACGCAGCGATGAACGATGAAGAAATCGCCTCGGTCAAACGCGGTGTACAACTTGTACCGATTACTGCTGGTGCCATTGTGCTAGCGTACAATCTTGATGGCTTGGGAGGGCCGCTCAAATTGCCGCGAGATGTGTATGTTGATATTTTCCTCGGCCGTATCACGCGCTGGGATGATCCCCGGATCAAAGCAGCCAATCCAACCCTGAATCTTCCGACCCTCGATATTGTCACAGTTGCTCGCCAAGACAGCAGCGGCACGACGTTCGCCTTTAGCAACCACCTGAGCGCGATTAGTCAGGAATGGCGCGATCGCGGACCAGGTGTAGGTAGGAAACTTGATTGGCCGGGCAACGCGATGCTCGCCCCTGGGAATGAAGGTGTGGCTGGGCGTATCGAGATCAGTAAAGGCTCGATCGGCTATGTGGAATACGGGTTCGCCGAGCGCCTTGGTCTCCCTATGGCGTGGCTGGAAAACAAGGCCGGACAGTTTATTCAACCGGACGATAGGAGTGGGTTAGCGACGCTCATGAATACAGAACTGCCGGAAAACATGCGTGCGTTTTTCCCCGACCCTGAGGGCAAAGATTCGTATCCTCTCGTCACCTACACGTGGCTCTTGCTCTACAAACAATACGATGACCCACAGAAGGCTGCCGCGCTCAAAGAGTATGTCAAATGGTGCCTCACGGTGGGACAAGAGTTTAGTGAATCTTTAGGGTACCTTCGCCTAGCCCCGCAGATCGCGACTCGGGCGGTCGATACTCTGGATGGCATACACTAGTTGAAGCACGCCCGGAATGAGAAAACGGGTCGTTGTGGCCGTCTGCCTCGGCGGATGTATCGTTCTCAAAAGCAGTAACCTTCAACGAAGGAGAATTTTCACAATGAAGCTACTGCAACGAGTCGTAGTTGAGGAGACAGGACAAGGCATTACTGAATATGCTCTGATGCTCGGTTTAGTGGTGTTTGGGATTTGGCTTGCCATCACGCAAACCCCAATTGGACAAGCAATCGGTAACCTTTTCACTCAAGTCCAGAGCGAGATTGACGCATGTGCTGGAGGAGGCATTTGCAACTCCGGAGGCGGCTCTTAGCTGTTAAGGCTCTCTCCTCCCAGTCGTAACTTGTGATCCCAACTTTCGGATGCGGGCGTGTCAGAGGCTGCCGTTCATTTCATGAGGTAGTTGGCATTGACCTGGTCGTGCAGAAACTGAGCGAATTGCTTCTTGAGGCGGGGCAACTTGGCAAGGAGAGTGAAGGTGGTCTTTTTCGTCTCTTTAATGAGTGTCGAAGGGTCAAAATACGCTTTCGCATTCGCGACAGTCAAAACAAAAGGGGCTTTGCCGTCTCGAGCGAGAATATAGCTCATAATCAACGCACCCGTGCGATGATTGCCCTCAATGTAGAGTTGGGGTTGGCTCAGCACACGGACATAGACACCGGCTGCCCGTTTCCAAGGCGATTCCTGGCTGTGCTTCTCGTACCACTCAAGGATGCGGTCAATGTCGTAACCCTCATCATTATTATTATAGAATCGACGCGCCGCTGCCTCGATGTGTTGGTGATATTCTTTGCGTACTCTCGGATCAAGACCGCAGAGCACAATATGGTTCAGTTCCAGCAGTCGGGCGCGATACTGAGGATGCAACAGATCCACGCGGTTTTTTAGCGCGTCATTGACAAATGTATATCCGGCCAACATGCGTTCGACGACCTCGTCTGTCATTGAATCACGTCGTGAACGCAAGACGTCATTGATCTGCGAAAAGTTCGCTTGCACGTCCCGCAGCGAGGCTGCGATCATCGGGAGATTGAGATGAGCCTTGTCCATAACTCACAAAAGATGCATCCGAAACCTCTCAATCAGTGTCGAACGACACACGTATGAAGAGAACGTTACAATTGTGTGAAAGGTTTCCTTTGGCTCAAGGAGTGGTGGTGTGGCAGCTCCGGTACTGATGGCCTTCCTTTTTGGCATTCTCAGTGCGTGTTCTTTTCCATTGGGAGCCCTGTCTTCGGGCGCCTGGAAACCGAGAGACCGGTCACTGGCATTCCTTCTCGCATTCGGTGGCGGTGCCCTGCTTGCCGCCTTAACCATCGACCTGGTTAGTCCGGCAGTAGAGGAGGGGCATTTCCCCTTCTTAGCTGCTGGCTGCATTTGGGGATCGCTGGTGTTCGTTGGCTTGAACCATCTTGTCAACGAACGTGGCGGGTTCCTGCGCAAGACTTCCACCTTACTCCATTATATTCGCCGACAGGAACGAAAGAGATTCAAACATTTGCTGTCACAAATGCAACGGATCACGGTCTTTCATGACCTTCCACAGGAAGAAGCCGAAAAGCTGGCGGAGGCAGCGTTCAAACGAGACTACAAAAAAGGTGACTTAGTCTACCGTCAGGGCGACCCCAGCAATCACCTCTACGTCATCGAAACCGGGGAAGTCGAACTGCGCGCGCCTCAAGATGATGGGCAGGAGTTGCAAAGGCTCAAGGCGAACGATGCCTTTGGCCGTATCGGATTTTTTACCGGCACACCACGTGCGAGCGTTGCGGTTGCTACGGCTGATACACACCTGTGGGTGTTGGCGCGGCCAGCGTTTGAACACATTGTCGAGACCTCGCCGAAGTTAGCCGAGGCACTACAGGAGTTTTTACAGGGCAATGAAGTTGCCACGGAGTTGCAAGAACAGCAGGGCTTGACGCCCACACAGGTCAAAGAATGGGTGGTCATGGCCATCCACAGCGTTCAAGAGGGGCGCGCTATCCCCTCGGCGGTTAACCTGGAAGAGAAGAAGCAGGAGTTCGCCCATGCGCTCCAGCATATCCACCGGGTTCCTCTTTTTCAGCAGCTTCCTCCCCATGATGTGGAAGCGATTGCTGCGTGCGTGTTTACTAAGAGACATGACAAAGGGCATACGTTTTTTCATCAACAAGAACCTGCAGATCGTATGTATATCATTGAACAGGGAGAAGTCGCGCTTCTTGATCCACAAAACCACACCCGCTCACAAGTCACCCTCCACGAGAACGATGCTTTTGGCGGGATGTCCTTTTTTACCGGCTCTCGGCACGCAGTGACGGCCGTCGCCACTACGGATACGACCGTGTGGGTGTTGCGTAAACGTGATTTTGAGAGTCTCTTAAAGGAGTCGCCTACACTCGTCCGTGCGGTCCGCAGCTTTTTCCAACAAGGAGAGATTGTCAACTATTTACAGCAGAAGCAAGGCTTTGATCCCACCAAAGCTGCGCACTGGGTCCGCACAGCGGTGCATAGTATGGACCTAGACAAGTTCATTCCTTCAGCGGCAGATATGACCGAAACGATTAAGGCCCGCCAGGGTGCTCCGTTTGCGATCTTGTTGGGAAACGTCCTCGACGGGATTCCTGGGGCATTGGTTGTCGGCACGAGTATGTACCATACCCACGTGAGTATCTCGCTGATCGCCGGCCTGTTTCTTTCGAACTATCCGGCGGCCCTATCAAGTTCTATTGGTATGCAACAGCAGGGATTATCGTTTACCAGAGCCCTGTGGATGTGGAACGCCGTCACTCTACTCACTGGGGTCGGAGCTGCCGTCGGCTATGTCTTCTTCGCCGATGCCTCTCCATCGCTGTGTGCGTTTGTGGAAGGGATTGCCGTGGGAGCAAGTTTAACCATGTTGGCTGAAACCATGTTGCCTGAGGCCTATTTTAAGGACAGCTCGGTCGTCGGATTCTCTACACTCTTAGGATTTCTGGCCGCAGTCTTTTTTAAGACGCTGCAGTAGGAGAGCGGTGTTTTGGGTCCTGTAACAAAAAGTTCATAGAAAGTTCACACAATACGCAATGTGTTTTCGTAGGGTAAACAGCTCGTACTAAGGCAATGAGGAAAGGACGTGAATCTATGCCAACCCCTCTGAATGTGACGACTATCAATGATCTCATCGCCAGTATTGCCGATCTGCACGCCCAGGCTTGCGCGATGGAGCACGCATTCTCGTCTGAGCTGGAGCAGGTCTCCTCCCAGTATCAACCAAGTGCAAGAAACCTGGTGCACTATCTGGCGCTCCGTCAGCATGATGTGCGAGAGTTGCAAAACCGACTCTCAGCCTTAGGATTGTCGTCCCTCGGACGCAGCGAAGCGCATGTGCTCGCCAGTCTTGATGCGGTATGGGAAGTGCTCCATCGTTTGGCTACGGAATCGCTTCCTGCTCCTGCTGATGGCTCTGCTCCGATAGATGTAGATATGGAGACAGGGCCAGCGTTGTTGAGGCAGCACACAGAGGTGCTGCTTGGTCCATCGGGACCGGGGAGCACGGTGCGGATCATGGTGACGATGCCCAGTGAAGCGGCAACGAATTACGCTCTGGTGCGAGATCTCGTCGAGGCGGGAATGGATATCATGCGCATCAACTGTGCGCATGATGACCGGCAGGCCTGGGCAGCGATGGTTGAGAACTTCAGCCGGGCACGGCAAGAGTTGCAGCGCCCAGGTCGGATTCTCATGGATTTGGGAGGCCCCAAACTTCGTACGGGTGACCTCGCGGAAAGCGTGCAACTCATCCGCATACAGCCGCGTCGAGATATACGCGGTCTCATCATCTCCCCTGCGCGGGTCTGGTTGACTACTGCGGAAGCCCCAACGATCCCGCCCACACCCGCTGTCGTGTTGCCAGTGAACGGTGCGTTCCTCCTCAAGGTCAGGCGTAATGATATGCTGCAAATGATCGATGCGCGGAGAAAGCGCTCAACACTCACTGTTGTGGAAGAGGTCGGCAACGATCGGTGGGCGGAATGTCAACGATCGATGTATGTCGAAAGAGGAACCCCAGTCCAGCTTCGTCGCAACAAGAAGAATGTAGCAGAAGGTGTCGTAGGAAATCTTGCGGTAGCCGTTGACCCTCTGGTCTTGTACAGGGGGGATACGCTTCTGCTCGTACCGGGTACTCAGAAAGGGTGCGCCGCAAAGCTTGACGCGAACGGAACGATTATCGAACCGGCCAGGATTCCATGTTCCTTACCTGAGGTCTTTCGTGACGCACGTCCGGGAGAACGCATTCTCTTGGACGATGGCAAAATCGGTGGGATAATTCGCCGCATAGAACCGGACCTGATCGAAGTATCCATCACACAGGCGCGTCTGAACGGAGGAAAGCTACGTCCAGACAAGGGCATTAACCTGCCGGATACCGCTCTGCATCTCCCGGCGCTGACCGCGAAAGACTTAGAGAATCTCGATTTTGCGGCTACTGCGGCCGATATGGTGGGGTTTTCTTTTGTCCGTTCTCCCGATGATGTCAGTCAGCTACAACATCAACTGGCCGCTCGTGGAGCGCAACAAGTCGGCATCGTGCTCAAGATTGAAACGCGACAAGCGTTTGAAAACTTGCCGCGGCTACTTCTTGCTGGATTACGTACCCCGCCTCTGGGTGTGATGGTAGCGCGTGGTGATTTAGCCGCAGAACTGGGATTCGAGCGCATGGCAGAAGTGCAAGAGGAAATTCTTTGGCTGTGTGAAGCTGCTCATGTTCCGGTCATTTGGGCGACACAGGTGTTGGAATCTCTCACCAAGAAAGGAGCGCCGTCGCGAGCCGAGGTGACCGATGCCGCCATGAGCGTCCGAGCCGAGTGTGTCATGCTGAACAAAGGGCCCTACATTGTTGAAGCCGTCCGCTTCCTCAACGGCGTCTTGCAACGCATGGAAGACCACCAACAGAAGAAACGGGCGATGCTGCGCAAGTTGGCGGTTTCTAGTGTCATGAACTTGAACGAACAAAACCGGCTGTAGGGCGCTCTCTAAGGGTTTTTGACAGACAAGTTCGATAATAGGAAGAATTAGATGCAAACAGAGGAGCAATTGTCCGCGCAGAAGAAAAAGCAGCGGCGAACGAAACGGAAAGTTCGGGCGCTGCAGGCGCGCCTCGGTGCTCCACCGGAAACGTTGAGTGTCGATCCAGACGCGCTGCACTCGCTCCTGCGGGTGCTGGCGTACGGACCAGAAACCTTCACGGAACACACACTGCAAAACCCCCAGCAAGTACGAGGTTTCCTCCGCGACTGGCCAGTGACGTGGGTGAATGTGGAAGGCTTGGGTGACGTGGAGGTCATCAGGCAACTCGCGGATATCTTTGGACTGCACTGGCTTGCGTTGGAAGATGTGCTTCAGGTGGACCAACGGGCGAAAGTCGAACAGTATGGCGACCACCACTTCATTGTGGCGCGCATGATCATGCTCCGCGAGTTACTCGAGACGGAGCAGATTAGCATTTTTCTCGGGCCGAACTTTCTTCTGACGTTCCAGGAAGGACTGCCAGGGGACTGTCTGGAGTCTGTCCGCGAACGCTTGCGCAAGGGACAACGCCGGCTCCGCGAAGCAAAAGCCGATTACTTAGCCTATGCCGTCCTTGATGCGATCGTTGATAATTACTTTCCCGTCTTAGAAGAGTATAGTGAGCGGCTGGAAACACTAGAAGACGAATTGATCGTCCATCCCACGACGGATATCATCTCTCGGATCCACGACATTAAACGGGACTTGCTCACGCTCCGCAGAGCCATCTGGCCGCAGCGGGAAGCCCTGAATGTGTTGTTGCGTGATGACATACCGCTCATAATACCAGAAACCCGACTTCATCTGCGAGACTGCTATGACCATAGCGTACAACTCATTGACTTCGTCGAGACGTACCGCCAGTTGTGCGCCGATCTCACCGAAATGTACCTCTCCAGCCTCAGTAATCGGACCAATGAAATCATGCGGGTCCTGACCGTGATTTCTGCTATTTTTATTCCCTTGACCTTCATCGTCGGCGTTTACGGCATGAACTTCAATCCAGAGCGGTCGCCGTGGAACATGCCGGAACTCAACTGGTACTGGGGCTATCCGTATTGTCTCGCGTTGATGGCACTGGTCGTGTGCTTTCAATTTGTGGTCTTCTGCCGCAAAGGATGGATTGGCTTACCGAAGTTCTTACAAGCAAGGGGGGAGACGAAGAAGGAGAAGCCCACGAATGGTTAATAAGGAAAGTTCAATGTCGCAGAATACGGATCGGGAGACGACCAATCTGTTCGAAGGTTGTTTCCTTTTTTGGCGGCCGTTTTTCTCTCTTTGGCAGCCATTCTGGCCCGTCTGTCCGTTGCCAACGGGAAAGAAGGTGACCTTGCGGAGAGGAGAGCGAGAGATCGAAGTATCATACACGCCCACTGAGTTTGCCGCTGAGCTGCGGCGCCTCGCTATCGTTTTTGGCATCGCGGTGGAGAATGGTGAACAGTGCACCATGCAAATTGCCGGCGAACGGATTACTATCCCCGCGGGTGCAAGATTCAGCATCGAGTATGAATGTGAAGGGAATGAGGAAGAACTTGAATTGCAAATCAAGTGGAGAGCAAATCATGATCCCTTGCAAGCTCACAACGTTCATGAGGTTTGACAAACGAAATCGGGAATAGGGATCGAGTTGAGCAAGATGAACGGCGGAAACTCCCTTGCAGGGTAAAACTTATCGCAGTTTATGTGGAAAAATCTGAACTTAATGAAACAGACAGTGAAAGATCATATTGGAGTGCATTCGGGATGGACACCACAAGCCCTGTCACCCTGAGCGCAGCGAAGGGTCTCTCAGGAAAAGAGATTCTTCGGCCTGCGGCCTCAGAATGACACGACTGGCCAACTCGTGCTGAAGAATACTTGCTCTGACATGTCCGACAGATTGAGTCCAGATTTTTACAGTTTATGCCATCCGCTGCTCCTCTTTTGTTCATGACGCTGCTCCGTTTTGTTCTCAACTGGTTCCTGGTGGCCGTGCTTGGGGTAAGTGTCAGTGGCTGTGTGTCTGTCCTCGCCCTGAACTGGGCGTTGGTGGCGTATGATCGAACAGCAGTAGAGCTGGTGTCAAAGCAGCTACTGCTCAATATCGCACGGGCGCGCCATAACCAACCTGTCCATTTTACGGCCATATCCAACATTGCTGCGACGTACAATTGTTTCAGATGACCGTGGCCACAGCGCCGCAAGCTGGCCCGGCCGTTACTATCTCGAAAGAGCTTGTGTCAGGTGGATGCGCGAGCGTTCGTCATCCTTAGAGCGGTTTTCATTTGCATGAGTCCTCACTCTTGCGGGGTGCCACGGGCAGCTTGCTGCCCGTGAGTTGCGATCGCACTGGCGCCCGTTTTGAAAGAAACTGCCAAGGCCAATCCTAGCCATTACTCCTGACTCTTTGGTGTGAGAAACCCACTACGAACGGCTAACTGGCGTAGTAGCGACCAGGAAAAACGCTGCGCGCACCGGTCCGGCCAGACAAGGACGATCCCTTCGCGATCTGTCATGAATACCGGTTCTTGCCCATCCGTGTTCCTGTCTTCGTGGGACTCGTTGTGAACTTGCTGGTGGGACATCGTATGCTCCTTTGTTTTTTCTTACGCACCGGCACACAAACCATGCCAGTACTCCTCAGTCCTCATCTAATATACTTCGCGACGGAACCTCCTGAGGGGCGAAGGCTCCTGCTCTAATCCCGCGCACTACGGCCTCCGGTTCACCGCGGCTGTCGTTGAGATAAGCGTAAAATAGGCCCACCACCAAACCACCGCCCACGAAGTTGCCTAGCAGCGAAAGGACAAAATTCTTGCCAATATGGAGCAGACTCACCGCAGCGGGGTCGAAGAAAAGGGCCACGACAAACAGGGCGGCGTTAGCGATGACGTGTTCGTAACCCATGTAGGCGAACACCGTGACCCCCATCAGCAAAGCCAAGATTTTCGCCATGTATTCGTGCACCTGCAGGGAAATGATTACGGCAATGTTAATGAAATAGTTCGCGAAGATTGCCTTCACGAAGATCAACCACATCCCACTCTCCACGGTTTTGGCGTTGACCGTGTGCACCAAATTCTCAATGACGCTGGGCCCCACCATCGCGGCTGACCAAACGAGCAACGCGATTATCAGGATGCCCAGAAGGTTCCCGAGGAGGCACTGGCCGAGAATGGCAGCCGTGTCGCGCAACCGGATCTTGCCGTAGTACTGGCCGATCGTGAAATACATGAAATTACTGGTGAGCAATTCGGAGTTCGTGAAGTAAATGAGCACCAGCGCCATGCTGAAGGACACCGCGGTCAGATACTTCGCGAGTCCCCGGTTGAAGGATTCGCCAAGATCAGTGTTCACCTGGTAAGCGAAGAGATACATCAGGACCACGATGACGCCCGCCATCGCCGCACGCATGATGTATCGATTGGTGTGCCGGCGGTGCAGCGCATGCTTACGGTCAATCGTCTCGATGATCCGCTCCATCACCTCGCGGCCGAAGTAAATGCGCGTCCACACCAGGTTTTCTTGTTTCCAGCGTCGATCGCTTTCTTCGGTTGGAGCGTTTTGCGACATTTCGGTTTTCATTGATGTCAGCACTATTGGAAACAGACGACGCGAGCAAAAGAGACTGCCTGTAAACTCGCACCCCCTACAAGAGCGCCGTCAATATCTGGTTGCGTCATAAGCCCGTCAATGTTGTCTGGTTTGACGCTGCCGCCGTATAACAGCCGGACGGCGTCGGCCGTCTGCGTATCCGCAATATCAGCAAGAATGGCGCGAATGCCGACATGTATTTCTTGGGCTTGTCCTGGGGTGGCGGTGCGTCCCGTGCCGATGGCCCAGACCGGCTCGTACGCTATGACCAGCGAGGCAACGGCGGACTTGTCTTGGTTTTGTAACGCTCTTCGCAGTTGTCGTGCGATGACCGACATCGTTGCGCCAGCCTCGCGTTCTTCTAAGGTTTCTCCAACACAGACAATCGGAGTGAGGAGATGTTGCTGTGCGGCCCTCACCTTTTGAGCGATCTGCTCGTCGGTCTCTCCACAGTACTGCCGACGCTCTGAGTGACCAAGAATGACGTAAGTGCAGCCCAGCTCTTTAAGCATTGGCCCTGACACCTCGCCAGTGAAAGCGCCTTGCGGCTCCCAATGCAGGTTTTGTGCTGCCAGACGTAACGACGAACCGGAGACCAACCGGGCCGCCGTTTCCAATGCTGTGAACGGCGGAGCGATCACTATCTCGCGGTCGGAAGGATCAAGCCTGGCGAGCTGAGTTTGCAGCGTGGAGAGTAGCGTTTCTGTTTCCGCCCTCGTGCCATACATTTTCCAATTACCGGCGATAAGAGAACGTCGCGATGCCATAATTCAGCCCGTCTTTTGTCTGATTCAGGGTGAGCTTTGTAAACTAATAACCAAGACTCACAGCACTGCGTTTTTTTACAACGTGAAGCATGTTCAATTGTCTATATCGTGCGCACGTGTCAATTGTGTGTCGGATAAATGACAATTCGATGAAGGCCGGAAACGAGCGAAAGCCACGGATGCTGCTCAGAATGCGCATTTCACGCGTTTGTCACAGAAAAGACATATAGGTGCAACAGAATTAGCATAAAAGAGGAACCTTTGCTGTGGTACTTTAGAGTGTGTTTAACAACTAGAATCTGACTGATCCCCCTGCCGAGGATCAAGTCAGGCAGAGAGGAGACAAGTTGTGAGAAAGGGAGGATGTGGGTTTTGGCTGCTTTGGAGCCTGGCGTCACTGAGCTTGGCTGGCTGTGCTATGACGGAAGCCGAGAAGAAAGGAACGTTTATCGGGGCGGCGGTCGGGGCCGCCGTCGGTGCCGGGTCGGGGGCGGCGATTGGAGCAAACGTCGGGGACGGGGACGAAGACGAGATATGGCAAGGTGCCGGCATTGGCGCAGCAGGGGGCGCACTCATTGGCGGCCTCATCGGCTACATATTTGCCGAAGAGGAACACCCACCGCCACCACCGCCACCGCCACCGCCACCACCGCCACCACCGCCGCCACCGCCACCACCACCACCACCAACACCGAAGCGGATCATTCTGCGTGGTGTGAATTTCGACTTCAACAAGTCGAACATCAAGGCGGAGTTTGCCCCCATTCTCGATGAGGCGGCGCAAACGCTCAAAGCCAATCCCGACGTGAAAGTGCAGATTGCGGGCTACACGGACTCGATTGGTTCAGAGGAGTACAACCTGCGGCTCTCGGAGCGTCGAGCCGAGGCAGTCAAGCAATACCTGGTCTCGAAAGGGATTGCTGCTAGCCGGCTCACCACGGTGGGCAGAGGGGAAGCGGACCCGATAGCGCCGAACACCAAGGATGGGAAAGACAACCCA
>Ga0187892_10009363_pt1 | contig 12932 bp, 16 predicted proteins | sample MA1701073metaG_FD_139345 | JGI IMG/M metagenome (GOLD analysis project Ga0187892, IMG submission 139345) | Bio-ooze microbial communities from a basaltic lava cave in the Kipuka Kanohina Cave System on the Island of Hawaii, USA - MA170107-3 metaG ...
GACAGGTGAAGGGCCCATCGTGTAACTGATCGCGCCATGCAGCACACAGCGCCTCTCCCGCTCATATCCCGCAAGGCGGTAGCACTCAGGGGCATCATTCGCGTCCCCGGCGACAAGTCGATTTCCCACCGCGCGCTCATGCTGGGCGCCGTCGCCATCGGCGAGACAAGCATCAGGGGGCTTCTGGAAGCCGAAGATGTGGTCAACACCGCCAAGGCCATGACCGCACTCGGCGCGAAAGCGGAACGCGGCGGCGATGCAATCTGGCGGGTGCGGGGCTCAGGCGTGGCCGGCCTGCGATCGCCCGCCGCAGCGCTCGATTTCGGCAATTCGGGAACCGGTGTCCGCCTCGCCATGGGGCTGATGGCTTCGACCCCGCTGAAGGCACGCTGCGTGGGCGATGCGTCTCTTACAAAACGTCCAATGGGCCGCGTCACGACGCCCCTCCAACAGTTGGGCGCGCGCTTTGAAACGTCGGACGGCGGCCAACTGCCATTAACGCTGCATGGCGCGAAACATGCTGTGCCCATCACGTACACGCTGCCCGTGGCTTCCGCCCAGGTGAAATCCGCCGTGCTGCTTGCGGGCCTCAACACGCCGGGCCGCACCACCGTCATCGAGCCCGTGCCGACCCGTGATCATACCGAGCGCATGCTGCAAGGCTTCGGCGCCAAGATCAGTGTCGAACAGAAGGACGATGGCCGTCACATCGCGATCGAAGGCCAACACGAGTTGGAGGCGCAGGACATCCACGTACCGGGCGATCCGTCATCGGCGGCCTTTCCGATGGTGGCCACGCTCATCACCCCGGGTTCCGCGGTGGTGATCGAAAATGTGATGCTCAACCCGACGCGCACCGGCGTCATTGAGACCCTGCTGGAAATGGGCGCCCACATTGCCATTGAAAACCGCCGCATGGACGGCGGTGAAGAGGTGGGCGACCTTCATGTAAAATCCTCGCAGCTCCACGGCATCAGGGTTCCGGCTTCGCGCGCGCCTTCCATGATTGATGAATATCCGATCCTTTGCATTGCCGCTTCCTTCGCTGAAGGCACCACCCGCCTGGAAGGTCTTGAAGAACTCCGCGTCAAGGAAAGCGACCGGCTCGCGGCGGTGGAGGCGGGCCTTCAGGCCAATGGCGTCACCACGGCATCGGGCCGCGACTGGCTGGAGGTTTCTGGCGGCGGCGCTCCCGGCGGCGGCAAAGTCACGACTCATATGGATCACCGCATCGCCATGGCTTTTCTTGTCATGGGCCTTGCCTCGCGCATCTACACAACCGTGGATGACAGCCGTTTCATCGTCACGAGCTTTCCGGATTTCGTGCATTTGCTGAACGGCATGGGTGCCCGCATCGCCGCAGCGGGACCAAAATGATTATCGCCGTGGATGGCCCCGCAGCCGCCGGCAAGGGCACCATCGCCCGGGGGCTGGCCCGCCATTTCGGCTATCACTTCCTCGATACGGGTTCGCTCTACCGCATGGTGGGCCTCGCGGTCTTGCAAGCAGGCCAGGATCCACGCGACTCCGCAGCCGCGGCCGTTGCCGCCAGGGCGCTCAATCCTAACAACTACCGCGACGAAGATTTGCGCGGCGAAGCCGTGGGCGCTGCTGCATCATTGGCGGCCGTCATTCCCGAGGTGAGAAGCGCCCTCCTTCAATTTCAGCGCGCCTTCGCGGGGAAGGCGCCCGGCGCCGTGCTGGACGGCCGCGACATTGGCACTGTCGTCTGTCCGAATGCCGAGGTGAAACTCTTCGTCACCGCTTCCCCGGAAATCCGCGCCAAGCGCCGGCAACTGGAATTGGGGGCAACCTCGTATGAAAAAGTCCTCGTTGAAATCAAAGCCCGCGATGAGCGTGACCGCACGCGCCTCACCGCACCCCTTGTTCCGGCAGCGGACGCAGTGGTGCTCGATACGTCCAATATGACCATCGAGGAAGCCGTCGCCGCCGCAATTGTAGTAGCGCAAGAACCGCGTTCCGCATGAGCCTTGCTTTTGCCGGGAGTCTCAGGGATGACGCATCAATCATGACCCGGAATCCCATTTGCGTCGCCCTCGACACTCCTGATCTCGACCGGGCGCGAAGTCTCGCGCGCTTACTGAAACCCCATGCGGGCTACATGAAAATCGGCATGGAATTATTCTACGCCCATGGCGCCAAGGGATACGAGGCAGTTGCTGTCGAGGGCTTGCCGATCTTTCTCGATCTCAAGCTGCACGACATTCCCAATACTGTGGCATCGGCCATCTCCGCCCTCATGAACCTGTCGCCAAGGCCAGCCATCGTCAACGTCCATGCCATGGGCGGATTGGATATGATGAAAGCCGCCCGCGTTGCGGTGGCCGGACGCGCCAAGCTCATCGCCGTCACCATCCTCACCAGCCTCTCCGACAGCGACCTCCACGCCGCCGGTTTTGATTCCGCCAAGGACACAAACGATCACGCCCGTTCACTTGCTGAACTTGCCCGCAAGGCGGGCCTCGATGGCGTCGTCTGCAGCGCCCATGACGTAGCGGGTATTCGCCAAGCCACGGGCAAGGATTTCCTGACGGTCGTTCCCGGCATCCGCCCGGTAAATGCGGCCACCCAGGATCAAAAACGGATATCAACACCGGAAGCCGCAATCGCGGCGGGTGCTGATATTCTGGTGATCGGCCGCGCCATCACGGGTGCCGCCGATCCCGCCGCCGCTGCGCAAACCATTCTGGCGGGCCTCCATGCCCGTTGAAGTCAAAATCTGCGGGCTGTCGACGCCTGCCACCATGGATGCGGCGCTCGCCGCCGGCGCCGATCTCGTGGGGTTGGTGTTTTTCCCCGCCAGCCCGCGTCACGTCTCGCTCGATCGGGCAGCATCCCTTGCGGAAAGGGCGCACGGCAAGGCCCGCATCGTCGCGCTCATCGTCGATGCCGATGATGCATCGATTGCGGAGATCAACCGCGCAGTGCGCCCCGATCTCTACCAGGCCCATGGCGAGGAAACGCCGGAGCGGATCGCCGCCATCCACGCGCTCACCGGCAAGCCCGTCATCAAGGTCATCAAGGTCAAAAACGCCGCCGACATTGCCCGCGCTTCCGCCTATGCCGGCAAGGCCGCGCTGATCCACTACGATGCCAAGACGCCCGCGGGAGCCCTTCCCGGCGGCATGGGGATCGCCTTCGATTGGCCGCTGCTGCGCGGCACTCAAGGGCGCTTCATGCTGGGCGGCGGCCTCACCCCCGCCAATGTCGCCGAGGCAATCCGCGCCTCCGGCGCGGCCCTGGTCGATGTCTCCTCCGGCGTCGAAAGCGCACCCGGCGTCAAGGATATCGGCTTCATCCGGAAATTCATTGAGGCGGCTAAAGCCGCCAGCTAGAAGAGCCTCATGACAGTTGCCTCCGTCAATTCCTTCCGTACCGGCCCCGACGAGAACGGGTTGTTCGGCATCTACGGCGGCCGCTTTGTCGCCGAAACTTTGATGCCGCTGATCCTTGAATTGGAGCAGGCCTACAAGGACGCCAAGGCCGATCCCACGTTTCAGGCCGAGCTTGATTCATTTCTTGAACACTATGTCGGCCGCCCAAGCCCGCTCTATTTCGCCGAGCGTCTGACCAAACATCTCGGCGGCGCCAAAATTTATTTCAAGCGTGACGAGCTCAATCACACCGGCGCCCACAAGATCAACAATGTGATGGGCCAGATCCTGCTCGCTCGCCGCATGGGCAAGAAGCGCATCATTGCGGAAACCGGCGCCGGCCAGCATGGCGTCGCCACCGCCACCGCCTGCGCCCGCTTCGGCCTTGAATGCATCGTCTACATGGGCGAAGTCGACATGGCCCGCCAGAAGCCCAATGTCTTCCGCATGAAACTCTTGGGCGCCGAAGTCATCCCCGCACTCTCGGGCTCCCGCACCCTGAAGGATGCCCTCAACGAGGCGCTTCGCGATTGGGTCGCCAATGTCGAAGACACCTTTTACTGCATCGGCACCGTCGCCGGACCTCACCCCTATCCAGAAATGGTGCGCGATTTCCAGTCGGTGATCGGCAATGAAACCAGGCGTCAGATGCTGGCCCGCGAAGGCCGCCTGCCGGATTCGCTCGTCGCCTGCATCGGCGGCGGCTCCAACGCCATGGGCCTGTTCCACCCTTTCCTCGATGATAAGGATGTGGAAATCTACGGCGTCGAAGCGGCGGGCCTCGGCCTTCGCACCAAGAAACACGCGGCCTCGATCACCGGTGGCAAGCCCGGCGTGCTGCACGGCAACCGCACCTATCTCTTGATGGACAATGACGGCCAGATCGCCGAGGCCCACTCGATCTCGGCGGGCCTAGATTACCCCGGCATCGGCCCCGAGCACTCATGGCTCCACGACATGAAGCGGGTGAACTACGTCTCCGCCACCGATAAGGAGGCACTTGCCGCCTTCCAGCTCTGTTGCCGCCTGGAGGGCATCATCCCGGCACTCGAACCCGCCCACGCGCTCGCCCATGTCATGAAGCTCGCGCCCACAAAACCCAAGGATCATCTGCTCGTCATGAACATGTGCGGCCGGGGCGACAAGGACATTTTCACCGTCGCCGATATTCTCGGGGTCAAGCTCTAATGCCCATCCATTTTTCCGTCACCCCAGCGAAGCTGGGGTCCCGCTTATGGCGGCAAAGCGGGATTCCGGCTTTCACCGGAATGACGGATTTTTGAGAGGAGCATCGGTGTGACCACCCGCATCGACCGCCGCTTCGCCGATCTCAAAAGCGAAGGCCGCGCCGCGCTTGTCGCTTTCGTGACGGCGGGTGACCCCGATTACGCAACCTCGCTTGAGATCATCAAGGGCCTGCCAGCGGCGGGAGCGGACGTCATCGAATTCGGCATGCCCTTCACCGATCCCATGGCCGATGGTCCGGCGATTCAGGCGGCGGGCCTGCGGGCGCTCCAGGGCGGGCAGACCATGAAGAAGACGCTGGCGATGGTGACGGCCTTCCGCAAGGCCGACAAGGATACCCCCGTCGTTCTCATGGGCTATTACAATCCCATCTTTGTCTACGGCGTCGACAAGTTTCTGAAAGATGCCAAGGCCGCCGGCGCCGATGGCCTCATCGTCGTCGATCTGCCGCCCGAGGAAGACGGCGAGCTGTGCATTCCCGCCATGAACGCCGATCTCAACTTCATCCGCCTCGCCACGCCGACGACCGACGACAAACGCGCCCCGAAAGTTTTCAAAAACACGAGCGGCTTTGTCTATTACGTCTCGGTGCTCGGCATCACCGGTACCAAGGCGCCCGATCTCAAAAGCGTCAAGGCCAATGTCAATCGCCTCCGCAAACACACGAGCCTTCCCATCGCCGTGGGTTTCGGCGTCAAGACCGCCAAGCAGGCCCGCGCCATTGCCCAAGATGCCGATGGCGTCGTCGTCGGCTCAGCCCTTGTCAGCGCGGTGAAGGACAGCCTCACAAAAGCTGGCAAACCCACCGCCAAAACGGTAAAAGCCGTGCACGCGCTGGTCGCCGAGATCGCCAGCGGCTTGAGGAACCACACTTGAACTGGATCAAGAATTTCGTCCGTCCGAAAATCCGCTCGATCCTCGGCGTCAAGCGCGAGGTGCCCGAGAACATGTGGATCAAGGACCCGGATTCGGGCCAGATGGTCTTTTATAAGGATTTGGAGGCGAACCAGTTCGTCATCCCCGGCTCCGGCTATCACATGCGCATGGCGCCCGAGGTCCGCCTCGCCTCCATGTTCGACAATGGCGCCTACGAAAAGATCGCACTCCCCACAGCGCCCCATGATCCGCTCAAATTCCGCGACGAGCGCAAATATGCCGACCGCCTGAAGGAGGCCCGCCAGAAAACCGGCGCCGAAGATGCCATTCTCGCGGGCCACGGCACGCTTGATGAATTGCCCATCGTCATGGCCGTCCAGGATTTCGCCTTCATGGGCGGCTCCCTCGGCATGGCCGCTGGCGAAGCCATCATCGCCGCCATGCGGGCCGCTGTGGAGCGGAAAACACCTTTCGTCTTCTTCGTCTCCTCCGGCGGCGCCCGCATGCAGGAGGGCGTGCTCTCGCTCATGCAATTGCCGCGCACCACCGTCGCCGTGCAGGAACTCCGCTTGGCCAAGCTCCCCTACATCGTCGTCCTCACCCACCCGACCACCGGCGGCGTCACCGCCTCCTATGCCATGCTGGGCGACATCCAGATTTCCGAGCCGGGCGCGCTTATCGGTTTCGCCGGCCAGCGCGTCATCGAGCAGACGATCCGCGAAAAGCTCCCCGCCGGTTTCCAGCGCGCCGAATATCTCGAGGAGCACGGCATGGTCGATATGGTGGTTCACCGCCACCAGATGCGCGAAACCATAAGCCGCGTGGCGCGCATGCTGATGAAGGCCCCCGAGCTGCCAACCCTCAACGGCGCAGCGCTGGTCCCCGCTGAACAAGCCGAAGCCGCGGAATAAATCGAAATTTCCCTCCCCCTTGTGGGGAGGGATTAAGGGTGGGGGCCGCTCCGGCCTTCAACACAACCGAAACCTGCTGTTAGGCCGTCACTCGGTTGATATGGTATCGTTCGCTTGCGTTAAAGGGAGGAAGCAGACCATGAAGTATCTCATTGCACTTGGCGCTGCCGTATTGACAGTGACGGGCACCGCTCAAGCCCAAACAAAGTGTCAAACCGAAACAATGGCCCTTTGTATGGCGCAAGAGGCCGGGAAACCCGATAGCACCCGCAGCGGAGTCAGCGCGAGGGAGTTTTGCGCGGCTACAGCGATTGTCGAATGCGCCAATCAGGATTAACCGCCATGCTTAGGCTTCTTGCAGCTCTGATGATATTAATTTTCGGGGTCTCACCCGTTTACAGTGACGCCTGTACCTATCTCGACGGCCGAGCGAAGATTGACTGTCTTCAGGCGGAGATTGATCGAATTAAGGGATTAAAGGGGTTGGTAGATGATGCGGTAAGTTGGCTAAGAAAGAAGCAGGCTGAAGACCCTGACGGCACCGAGAGTGCTCTTCGGGAATGCAGAGGCGGCAGCACGACCTACGGCGAACTGCTCAATTGCATGCACAACAAGCTCGGCGACTAAGAGGTCGTTACTGTTAGACCGCCCGACCCCCACCCCTACCCCTCCCCACAAGGGGGAGGGAGGATAAACGGAAAGTCTCCACCCTTGCCTCCAAGCGACGCCATCCTGACGCGGCTTCTTTCGCTGCATCCTAAGATCATCGATCTGAGCTTGGAGCGCATGTGGCGCATCCTCGAGCGCCTCGGCCACCCGGAAAAAAATCTCCCGCCCGTCATCCATGTGGCCGGCACCAATGGCAAGGGCTCAACCGTCGCCATCCTCCGCGCCATTCTCGAGGCGGCGGGCCTCAAGGTCCATTGCTACACCTCGCCCCATCTGGTGAAATTCCACGAGCGCATCCGCCTTTCCGGCGAACTCATCGCCGAATCCCGCCTCACAGGCCTGCTGGAGGAATGCGAGCGCGCCAATGAAGGCGCCGCAATCACCTTCTTCGAGATCACGACGGCGGCGGCTTTCCTCGCCTTCGCGCGCGAGCCCGCCGATTATCTCATTCTCGAAGTGGGCTTGGGCGGCAGGCTCGACGCCACCAATGTCGTGGCCAGTCCCCGCCTCTCCATCATCACCACGGTCGATTACGATCACCAGCACTATCTCGGCGACACGCTGACGCAAATCGCCCATGAGAAGGCGGGCATATTCAAGCGCGGCTGCGTAGGCATCGTGGGCGTCCAGCCCGATGAAGCCCGCGCCGAGATCGAGCGCGTGGCCGCGCGCGTGGGAGCGCCACTTCAAATCGCCAATCAGGATTGGCAGAGCTTCGAGCAGCATGGGCGGCTCGTGTTTCAGGACGAGGCGGGCCTGCTCGATTTGCCGCTGCCGCATTTGCAGGGCCGCCATCAGGTGGACAATGCGGGCAATGCGGTGGCGGCGATCCGCGAGCTTGCCGATCCCCGCGTCACCGATGCCCACATGGCGCAAGGGTTGAAGTCCGTAACATGGCCCGCGCGGATGCAACGCTTGGGTGCCGGCCGCCTGTCATCCCATGTGGCGGCCGAAACCGAACTCTGGCTCGATGGCGGGCATAATCCTTCAGCGGGGCGCGTGTTGGCGCAAGCCTTCTCCGATTTGAACGACCGACACTCGCGCCCGCTTGTGCTGGTGTGGGGCATGCTCAACACCAAGGATGCGGGCCAATTCATCGGCACCTTCGCCGGCATGGCCCACCGCGTCGTGGCGCTGACGATCCCCGGCGAAGAAAACGCGGTCGCCGCCGAAACCCTGGCCGAAGCCGCCAGACGCCAGGGCCTCCCCGCCGAAACCGCCGCAAGCATCGAAGCCGCCCTCCGCCAGGCCTCGCTGATAACGCCAGCGCCCCGCATCCTGATCTGCGGCTCTTTATATTTGGCCGGCCGCGTGCTGGCGGCACATGAAAAACAGTAATCAGAAGTCAGAAGTCAGTAATCAAGAGCAATCAACCTTGATCCCTGACCTCTGATTACTGATCCCCGTTGCGCTCAAGAACTATCTTCCTTGAGCGCATCCCTGGCCAGCCCATGGCACTCTATGAGCACCGCATCGACTTCATCTCTTGGTTCCTTGCGATGGCCGGGTGGAGGACCGGGACGAAGCGGGGAACGGAACTTGGGGCTTGCCATCCGGTCGCGCCGCGCTTGCCAGCGGGCCAGACGTTTGACTTGCCGCGGCAGATTTTCGAGCGCCATCTTGATGGCCGCGAGACGGCGGCTGAGACGCTCAGCGCTGACCATGCCATCGTCGATCTCCGGTTCGGGCCTGCGCTGCTCGCGAGGCTGAAACAACGGCACGAGAGGGCCGGCACCGAAAACGAAAACGCGGGGCTCAGTTTTGAGGCCGGGCCTCCGCGGCCGCGCGGAGCCGAAACGCTTGCGGGAATCGAAGAGCTGAAACGACATGCGGGCGCCGCCAATCCCCGCGAGCACCAGCCCCTTGGGCATCGGACGGATGCAAACGGGTTTCACCGCGACGCCGCGCGCGGCGATGACGATCAGGCGGCGAACCGCCGATTCGGCCGGGCGCAATATGCGGAGCGCCTTGCGGTAGACGCGCCGCGGAAGCCGCGCCACAGCACCTTGAGCTGCAAGGCCCACCATCGCGATAAGCGCCGCCACGATGCGGGCGAGTGCTGCTTGATTGATTTCGATGGCCCGGGCCCAGTCCATGTCTTTCTCCTTGGGCATCGGCTAGAACATAACAGGAACGCTGTCAAGGGATATTTTCACATCGCCTGATCGCGTCGACTACCAAAAGGGATAGACCATGGCACAAGCAGTTCACCCCGGCCGTCTGCTCCGCCGCGAATTGGCGGCGCGAAACCTGAGCGCCAATCGCCTGGCAATCGATCTCGCGGTCCCCTCGGGACGCATCACCGGCATTCTGAACGCCCGCCGCTCTCTCATTGCTGACACAGCGCTCCGTCTCGCGCGTTATTTCGGCAACAGCGCCCAGTTCTGGCTCGATCTGCGAAGCCAATACGATATCGCGGTAACGGAACGCGAGCGCGGCAAGGAAATCGCAAAACGCGTGCACCCGGCCGACGCGGCGTGAGATTGCCTGACGAGGCGCTGGCTATTCACCGTCCTTGGAGGTGCCGTATTTTTCTCCTGAAGCCAGTTCAGCCACCGAAAGCAGCTGCGCGGCCAGCATGTCGCCAAGCATTTTCTCCAGCTTCGCCACATCTATGTGGCCCTCTTGATGCGCCCTATCTGCGGCTTCGAGCGCATCATAGTAAGGATTTCTGTTGGCGATTATTTGCTCCGGGATTGTTTTATCGCCCGGCAGCATCATGCGCGTAGCGATGCTCAATACCAGATAGGAGGTAGCACGAGCCGTTCTTCCGTTGCCGTCAGTGAACGGATGGATCCAATTCAGCCGCCACATGACATAAGAGGCAAGATGAACCGGCGTTGCCTTGCCCCAATTGTCATTAACGTAGTCGCACATCTCCTCTATGAGTTCGGGAACGAGATGAGCTCCGGGAGGTTCGTGCTTGCTTTCTCCGATCTCGATCCCAGCGGGCCGCCAGTTTCCCGCATATGCGCTGACTCCGCTAAGCGCCGTTCTCTGCAATGATAATATGATCGATGGCCGCAACCTGAACGGCCTGCCATCGGCGACATGCGAGGCGATCTGATTTTGGACTTGCGCCGTCTGCTCAAGCGCATTCGCCGCCTCGCGGCGCGCTTTTTCCAGTGGATCGGTAATCAGTTCCGCGTCTGCGGCCAGGCTATGTCGGGGCCGCTCCATCGCTTAAGCGGCTGCGGACTTCCTCGCCTCATCTTCCTCATCGATCATCTGACGGGTAATGACGGGGTTTTCAAAGCCCGCATTCCCGAACGCAAAGCTCCGGCGTTGCGCCTGGATTTCACCTTCCGTCATTACGACGCGCCGTGCTTTTTCCAGAAGAAGGGCTAGTTCACGGCGCATAGCTTCCTCCATTGATTTTCTTACGAAATAACGCATTTTCGCTTTATGAATCACACTAATCTAGCGTCGCCGATTGCGAATAACAAATGGTTAATTATTTAAACGGCGTCGACCCTCGTTGGTTGCGCCTTCTCCCGAGCGCAGCATGGAGACTGGTTCTGTCTGACCCTTCAACGAGCAGACACGATCCCGGCCGCTACAATCAATGCGCCGCCTAACAGAAGCCCTATCGTCGCATTGGCAAAGCCAAACAAGATCAGGATGACGGCGCCGACAAGCGGAGTCGCGTAGGCCATCACGGCGAGAAGAACGCGGTCGCCACGCCGGATGCCATGATCCCAGGCGAGATTCCCCAATGCCAAAGGTATGACGCCGACAAGGACCGCGCTCAATAGCGCGGTTGGCTCGGGCATCACCGTCGTTTCCAGCCCAAGGTGAAGCAACAACGAAATCGCAGCGGAGAGCGTGAAGCCGCTGGTAAGAGCTTCCGGCGCATTTGGTCCTTGCCAGAGCCGGAAGACGCAAAACGCGGCCCACGCCAGGCCGCCGGCGGCAGCAAGGCTAATGCCACTCCATGTCATTCCATCCGAATCCGGCCCAATGACCAGCGCAGCGCCGCAAAGACCCACTGCTATAGCCATGAAATGTTGCTTCCGAAGCTGGATAAGACCGAGGAGCGCTCCGATCCCAACCACCATCAGGGGCCACAGATAAAGGATGAGGTTGGCTTGTGCGGCGGGGATGTGCTGCAAGGATTCGATAAAGAAGATATCGGAAACGAGCAGACCTAACGATACCATGACGGGTGGCAGCAACCGCATCACCAACGACGGCGACCCTTCAGAGCTCGTCAGCTGGGCTGGTGTAGGCTTGCGGAATGCGTAGAGGGCGACGGCCCCTACACTGAAGATGATCGTCAGGAACTGGAAAAGCGGTATGGTGCCTGTCGAGAGAACCGCCAACAGCGGCCATGTGGCCCACAATGGTATCGCCAGTGCTCCAACCAGCGTCCAGGCGGTCTTCGGCCCTGGTGCGAAGCGCGCTACCATATCGGAAGCGCGAGACATCAGCACAATCGTGGCCATGGCGAAGCTCCTTTTTCAGCTCATCATGCTCGAAGATTTGCGCTGTCGCAAACTGCAAGGAAGGGCAGCGGCAAATCCGATCAATCCTCTACCCAGATTCAAACTGAGACACTACTCGATTGGCTGTGGACGAAAGAAGAACGTTCTCTTGCTATAAGAGTGCGAATCGTATCTCAATAGAGATTGAGCCAGACGTTGACGCGTCTGGCTCATTGGTGAACCGCCAGTGAGGGCGGGTGTGATCACGATGCAAACGTTGTTCGTATTCGCGGTTCATGTCAACCCTCATCGGCAAAAACATATGAGGTGTTGCATGAGAAAGACCCCACCAAATCATGGCAAGGAATGGACGGGTGCGGACGTGAAACAACTGCGCGCGGAGGTGAAGCAGAACACTCCTACGCGAGTATTAGGTCTTCACCTCGGAAGAACTCCGGAAGCCGTGCAGGCGAAAGCAAGTGAGATCGGCGTTTCTTTGAAGCCGACGAACCAACGCCCCTACGGCACAAAATAGCAAGTCGGCGTCCCATCGCTTGCTGTAGGGACGCCGTCATAACACCAGTAGTTCACGGCGCTTCCAGGCTCGCTGAGCTCGCATCTCCGTGAGGATGGTACATAAAGATTTCTTTATATCAGATTGCGAGCGGCGGGACGCGCTGCTATAGCGGCGGCCGCAACCTCCAAGGAATCAACCCATGGCCGCCCACACCGATTATCACGTCGCCGACATCAAGCTCGCCGCCTGGGGCCGCAAGGAAATGGAGATGGCGGAAGTGGAAATGCCGGGCTTGATGGCCACGCGCGCCGAATACAAATCGAAGCAGCCCTTGAAGGGCGCCCGCATCTCGGGCTCCCTCCACATGACGATCCAGACCGCCGTGCTCATCGAAACGCTGAAGGCGCTCGGCGCGGACGTGCGCTGGGCCTCCTGCAACATCTATTCGACGCAGGATCACGCCGCTGCGGCGATCGCCGAAGCGGGCATTCCCGTCTTCGCCTTCAAGGGCGAAAGCCTGAAACAATATTGGGAATACACCGCGAAGATTTTCGATTGGCCAAACGGCCAGATGACCAACATGATCCTCGATGATGGCGGCGATGCCACGCTCTATATCCTGCTCGGCGCGAAAGCCGAGAAGGATGCAAAGCTCATCGCCAATCCCAAGAGCGAAGAGGAAGAATGCCTCTATGCCGAAATCGCCAAGCGCATCAAGGAAAGCCCCGGCTGGTTCGCGAAGGCGCGGGACTCAATCTTGGGCGTCACCGAAGAAACCACAACCGGCGTCCACCGCCTCTATGACATGCAGAAAAAAGGCGAGCTGCCCTTCCCCGCGATCAATGTGAACGACAGCGTCACCAAATCGAAATTCGACAACAAATATGGCTGCCGC
>Ga0187892_10009364_pt1 | contig 12929 bp, 12 predicted proteins | sample MA1701073metaG_FD_139345 | JGI IMG/M metagenome (GOLD analysis project Ga0187892, IMG submission 139345) | Bio-ooze microbial communities from a basaltic lava cave in the Kipuka Kanohina Cave System on the Island of Hawaii, USA - MA170107-3 metaG ...
CCAGCCGGCCGGGTAGACCCAAGCCTCCTTGGCCTTGGTGTGGAGCTCCGCCCAGTGGCGCTTCGCCAGCGCGGCCATGCGGTCCGGATCGACCGTCTCCTCCCGCGGCTCCTCGAGCAGCGTCCGGACCTCGCCCCGCGTGCTGCCCGGAGTCGCGTGCTTGAGGAAGCGGAATTCCGTGTAGCGCGGGCTCTGCTCGAGCTCCGGATGGCTGCGCAGGTAACTCGCGATGCGCAGGTCGAGCTCGTTTTCCCAGAGGCTGCGCTCGTCGAAGTTCGGCTCGCGCTGGTACAGCTGATACGAGCGCGCGACGTACAGCTCCCGGGCGCTCGGGCTGTGGCTGGCGCGCTCGACGGTCGGGCCCTTGCTGGCGCACCCGGCCGCGGCGACGAGCAGCAGCGCAAGGGCCCAGACCGCGCCCGGGGCGCGCCGGACGGTCACCGGCAGCGCATCCTCATATCAGCGCGGACTCCAGCACGATACCGCGGTCGATCACGCGGGCCGCGCGACCGAGCAGCGCGCTCAGCTCTTCCGGCACTTCCGGCGACTCCGCCAGCTGTCGCAGCACGTCCAGGAGCCGGCGCATGGCGCGGATCAAGTCACCTTCGTGACCGCCGAACGACTCCTCCACGATGCTCGACCAGTCGTCTTCCCCCAAGGCCCAACGGAACACGGCCGGCATGAATCCGGTGGAGACGCTCACCGGCATCGGCAGGTGGTGACGGCGCTGGGCCTCGAGCACGGCGCGCGCCACGCCTTCCAGCGCCTCGACCCGGCGCTTGATCCGTGGCCGCTTCTTCAGGAACAGTCGCGCGACCGCGGCGTCGCCGGAGCGCGATTCCTCGATGAGGCAGGAGGCGAGCGCGGCCGCCTCGGGCAGCGAGAGCTCGCTCAGCACGCCGCGCTCGACCATCTCGGCCACGAGCAGCTCGTTCTCGTGACGGAGCCCCGAGATGAGCTGCCCCTTGGAGACGAGCTTGCCGTCTTCCACCGCATCGAACCGCTCGAGCACCGCCACCACGTTCAGGAACTCCTGCCAGTAGGCGTTGCGGCAGCTGTCCAGCTCCTCGGCCTTCTGGGCCAGGCGCCGCTCCAGCGCCTCGATCCCCTTCCACTCCTGCTCGCAGCGCGTCTGGGATCCCCAGCGGCAGCGGTGGCACTCGCTGGCGGCCAGCGCGACGTCGGGACCCTGGCTGCGCTCGCGCTCGATCAACTCGGGAATCGAGAGCGCCGCCATCTGGTCGGTGAGCCCTCGCGGCCGGCGCTCCCAATCCCGCGGCACGTGGAGCGGCGGCGTCTGCCAGAACACGCGCTTGATGTTGCCTTCCTTCAGGTGCACGGTGCCGCCGTGGGGCAGCAGCACGTGAACGAGCGCGCGATGCCGACGGCGCTCCACGCCGCAGATCACGCCGAGACTGGCCCCGCCCTTGCGACGCACCAGCGCGAGCCGGCCCGGCTCCGCCTCCATGACGGAGCGCCCGCGCCGGCCGCCCCGACCGTGCGCCATCCGGGCCGTCTCCACCTGCGCGCGCAGCTCGCGGTACCGCCCGATCCGCGAGAAGTCCCCGCAGGGCGCGGTGAAGCGCCGGGCGTCCTCGCGCGCCGTCTCCAGGCCTCGCACCTCGGCCTCGAGCCCGCGGATCCTCTTCAGGTTCTGGTACTGCCCGAACGAGGACTCCACCGTCCGCCGGATGGCGGCGAGATCGTGACCCGTGGACAGCAGCAGCGCGACCGAGCCGTAGCCCAGCTTGAACTGGCTCACGATAGGCTCGGGCTCGCCATCCACCACCCGCCGCATCTCCTCCAGCCCGTCGCGCACGTCCAGCGCCATCACGCACTTGCCCTCGGGGTCGATGCCGCGACGCCCGGCGCGCCCCGCCATCTGCGTGAGCTCGTTGTGCGTGAGGTTCCGGAACCCGCGATCGGTGCGCTTGGTCAGCGACTGGAGCGCCACGCTCTTGGCCGGCATGTGGATTCCGAGCGACATCGTCTCGGTCGCGAAGACGACCTTGCAGAGCCCGCGCTCGAAGAGCAGCTCGATGAGCCGCTTGACGCTGGGGAGAATGCCCGCGTGGTGCAGGCCCACGCCCATGCCGAGCGCCTGGAAGATGGTCTGGTTCAGGGGCGACTCGGCGATGGTCGGGTTGTCCCGCGTGGCTTCCCGGATGGTGGCCTCGACCTGGCGCTGCTGGTCCTTCGTCAGGAGCGGCTTGCCCTCGGCCAGCACCGTCTCCAGCGCCCGCTCGCAGCCGGCCCGGCTGAAGATGAAGTAGATGGCCGGTAGCCATCCGCGCGCCTCGAGCTCGTCGAGCATCACCGTGGGATCGACCACGCCACGCGTGTACCAGCGGCCGCGGTCCGTGTAGCCCGGTCCCGGCTCGACCGCGAGCAGCCGCACCTTGCCGCGGCGCACGGCATCCCAGGCGTGGATCTCGCCCGAGATGTCGGCCACCAGATACTGCAGCGGCACCGGGCGGTCCGGATGGATGATGGCGACGATCGGCCGGTGAACGAGCGAGATCCAATCCGCGATCTCCCCCACGTTCTTGACGGTGGCGGACAGCGCCACCAGCGTGACGTCGCGGGGGCAGTTGACGATGATCTCCTCCCACACTGTGCCGCGGCCCTCGTCGCCCATGTAGTGGCACTCGTCGAGCACCACGGTCTCGAGCCCCTGCAGGCCGCCGCCGTAGAACATGTTCCGGAGGATCTCGGTCGTCATGACGACGATCGGGGCCTGGGGATTGACCTTGACGTCACCGGTCAGAATGCCGATTCGCTCGGCCCCGAACTGCCGGCCGAAGTCGGCGTACTTCTGGTTGGAGAGCGCCTTCAGCGGGGTCGTGTACGCCAGCCGCCGCCCGCGGGCCAGCGCGCGGTGAATGGCGAACTCGGCCACCAGGGTCTTCCCGGCCCCGGTGGGCGCGGACACGATCACCGAGCGGCCCGCGTCGATCTCGTCGATCGCGCGGAGCTGGAAATCGTCCAGCGGAAACGGGTAGCGCGCCTTGAACGACTCGACGAGATGCTTCGTCACCCGGCTACGCCCCCTTCCCGGCTTCACCTTAACACGGCCTTGCAACGCCCGAAAATCCCGTCTACGCTGACGGGGCGCGCACGGCCGAAGAGCTCAAACCGCCCAACCGCAATGTGTCGCGGACACCGACTCAAAACAGAGCCTCGCGATGGCCCGGGCGCCCCGATGAGCGCCGCAGGCGCGAAGAGGCCCAACCGCCCACCGCAATGTGTCGCGGACACCGACTCAAAATAGAGCCTCGCGATGGCCCGGGCGCCCCGATGAGCGCCAGCAGGCGCGAAGAGGCCCAACCGCTAACCGCAATGTGTCGCGGACACCGACTCAAAATAGAGCCTCGCGATGGCCCGGGCGCCCCGATGAGCGCCGCAGGCGCGAAGAGGCCCAACCGCTAACCGCAATGTGTCGCGGACACCGACTCAAAATAGAGCCTCGTGATGGCCCGGGCGCCCCGATGAGCGCCGCAGGCGCGAAGAGGCCCAACCGCCCAACTGAGGTATGTCGCGGACACTGACTTAGAATGAAGCTCACCGGCAAGGTCGCGCTCATCACCAATGTCAGTCACTTCATGGGTCCGGCCATCACCGAGGAGTTCGCGCGGGAGGGCGCGACGCTGGCGCTGCACGATCGCGAGTCCGACGCGGTCCACCCGCTCGTCACGATTGGCGAGAGCCTCGGACGAGAGGTGCTGTCGCTGACGGGCGATCTCGCGCGGTCGGCCGACGCGGAGCGCGTGGTGGGCGAGGTCGTCGCCCGCTTCGGCCGGCTCGACATCCTTGTCAACAACAACGCCTACCCGCCCTCCGGCGGCCCGACGGAAGAGGTCAGCGACGAGGCGTGGCACGCCATGATGGCGCGGCTGCTCGACGAGCCCTTCTTCTGCCTGCGGGCGGCGCTCAAGGTGATGCGGCCGGCCCGGCGGGGCAAGATCATCAACATGTCGTCCGCCGCCGCGCTGCCCGGCCTGCCGACGTATGCGGCATACACGGCCGCGCGCGCGGGAGTGAACGGGCTCACCCGGGCGGTCGGGCGCGAGGTCGCCAGGGACGGGATCCAGGTGAACGCGATCGCCCAGAACTACGTCGAGAACCCCACGTACTTCCCGCCGGCGCTCGTCGGCGACCCGCAGAAGCTCGAGCGCATCCTGCGGAACATCCCGGCCGGGCGGCTCGCCCGGAGCGAGGAATCGGCGCGGCTGGCTGTCTACCTCGCCTCCGAGGACGCCGACTTCTTCGTCGGCCAGGTCGTTCCGTTCGCGGGCGGCTGGGTGACGCCCTGATCGTCTATCACGTGGCGGTCACCACCGCCGAGGACTACGTCGCGCGCCGCGAGCCGTACCGCGCCGCGCACTTGCAACGGCTCCTGGTCCTGCGCGAGCAGCGGCTCTGCGTCGGTGGTGGGCCGTCGCCCGATGGACGCGGGGTCGATCTGTTCTACCGGGTGCAGCAGCCGGACGACATCACGCGCCTCATCGAGGCGGACCCCTACTTCACCGGCGGCGCGTGGACCGGCTACACCCCGCGCTCGTTCACCGAGTTCCTCGAGCCGTGGGAAGTGCCGCCGCTCGTGACTGACGGCTCGCGCAAGGCGACGCTGGTGGAAGGCGAAGCGCCCGACGTCGAGATGGCCTCGTTCGCCCTCATCGAGGCGCGCGGGGCCGGCCGCATGGCCTTCGGTGGATTCTTCCCCGGGGGGCACACCCTCGCGCTGATGCGCCTGAGCGATCCCGACGCCGCCGTCGTCGCGCTGGCCGAGACCGGCTTCTGGAAGCCCGAGACGCTTCGCGCGAGAGCGTTGTTGCATGTGCTCTAGTTTCGATCCCCTCTCCCCTCTGGGGAGAGGGGCAGGGTGAGGGGAGCGTACGACGCGACCTTACGGCCGCGGCGATCGACTCCCGTTCGCTCCGAGCACCGTCTTGATGTCGTTCACGACCAGGGCGGGCGACAGCAATCCCGCGCTGTAGATGTTGCGGACGTGGCCGTCCCGGTCCACCAGGAAGACCTTCAGCACGTGGCGGTACCGGCCGGTGAAGCGGCCACGCTCGTCGTACACCGGCGCCTGGTCCTGGCCGTAGCTGTCGAGCACTCGCGCCAACAGGGGGCGCGACGGCACCGTCAAGAACTGCCACAGCGCCGGATCGGCATCGTAGATCCGCGCATACTTCGCGAGCTCGCTCGGCGTGTCGCGGCCCGGATCGAAGCTGATGGAGAGCAGCACGGCCTGTTGGGCGAGGCCTTCGTCCCGGAGCTTCGCCTGCAGATCGCGCAGCGTGACGCTGGCCAGCGGGCAACCGGTCCGATCGACGCAGGCGGTATAGATGAAGCTCACCACCGCCACCTTCCCGGCCATCAGGGTCCGCGTGTTCGCCGGTCGGCCCGCCGCATCCCGCAGCGTGAAGGCGGACACCTTCCTGATGGCCGGCAGTTCGTAGCTGCCTGCCGGCGGCGGCACGAACGCCGGCGAGAAGACGCCCTTGATGAACTCGTCCTGGAGGTTGCCCGCGTCGTGGGCCGGCACGGACGGCGGCACGCCGACTCCGCCGGCCACGGCGATCAGCAGCGCGAGCGCCAGACGACGGCGCGGGCGGGCGGGCGGCGCCGTGATGCGTCCGTCACCGCGGCTGGACATTCCGGCTGAGCTGGCGGCCGCCGGGGACCGGCGCGGCGGCAGGCCGCATCGCCTTGGCGCCGAAGTTCATGATGTGCGCGCGGCCGACCGGATTGAAGTCGGTGGTGAACCTCGCCACCAGTTTGCCGCTCTCCCAGGCCAGGCCCTTCAACCAGTAGTCGCCCGGCTTGTCCCACTTGGCGAGCAGCGAGTTGGTCGCGTAGACGCGCTTGCGTTGCTGTACTCGGCCAGCCCCGTCCGGCCGCCGTGGTCCTTGTTGTTCGAGAGCGCCGAGATCAGCATGCGGCCGGGCAGCGCATAGAAGGTGTGCGGCCCGACGAGGCCGCCGGTGTCCTTCTCGAACGTCTTGATGATCTTCATCAGCTTGGGCTTGGCCGGGTCGGAAGCCACGTCGAAGATGAAGATCTGGCTCGTGTCGAGGCCGCCCGCCCACAGCTGCCGCCGGTCGTCCGTGAACCCGGCATGGTGCGCCTCGTGCTGGCCGGGCACCGGCGCGCGGTGGATGATCTTGCCGTAGCTGGGCGACTGCGGGTTGGCGTCCACCGTGACCATGCTGTCGTTGCCGTCGGCCACGCCCTTCACGCCCAGTGTCCACACGTAGATGTAGTCTTCCTGGCCCGTGACCTTGGGCAGGAACGGCGACTGGCAGGTCTCATCGGCCAGAGCCGGTCCGGACATGATCATCCCGGCCACGAGCCATGCGAGCGAAGCACGGAGAGCTGTACCGAATCGATGCGCTCGGGTGATGTGACGCATACGGTCCTCCTCTGGTGGAAGATGCGAAACGCGCACCACGTCCCGGCACGCGTCGACGGGCGAGCGGGGCCAGCCACTGATCGCCTCACAGTCTAGCCGCGGGTCCACTCCGCTGCAAGAACCTGTCCCGGGCCCCAGCCGTTGAGACCCGGGGTGGGGCACAGTAAGATGGCCGCGGGGTTCATTCCCTACCCGCATCTCCGCACCCGGAAGGAGACACCCGTGACGAGCACGTTCCCCGACGGGCGACCGAGCCAGCCGATCCGCGCGCCGCGCGGCTCCGTACCTTCGTGCCAGGCGTCGTGAGCGACCGGGTCACCGCCGACCTCGTGATCGACAACGCGGCGCAGGTGGTCACCTGCGATCCGACGCGCAGCGACGGCGGGCGCCTGGGCGTGATCGAGCGTGGCGCGGTGGCGGCCCGCGGCGAGCGGATCGTGTGGGTCGGAGCGGCTCAGCGACTCGCCGCCGAAGTGACCCCCACGCCCGGCGCGCGCCGGATCGACGTGCGCGGGCGCGTGGTGCTGCCCGGGTTCGTCGACTCGCACACGCATCTCGTCTTCGCCGGCTACCGCGACAAGGAGTACGCGCTGCGGGCGCGCGGCGCGAGCTACCAGGAGATCGCGGCGGCGGGCGGCGGGATCCGGTCGACGGTGCGCGCCACCCGGGCCGCAACCACGGCGGAGCTCGTCGAGCTCGGCCGGCCGCGACTCGATCTCATGCTCGCCCACGGCACCACGACCTGCGAGGCCAAGTCGGGCTACGGCCTCACCGTCGCGGACGAGCTCAAGATGCTCGAGACCATCCGTGAGCTCGATGGCGGGCATCCGATCGACGTCGTCGCCAACTTCTGCGGCGCTCACGAGGTGCCGGACGAGTTCCGGGGCAAGACGGACGACTACGTGGCGCTGGTCGTCGACCGCATGCTGCCGGAGGTGGCGGCCCGCGGGCTGGCCCGGTACGTCGACGTGTTCTGCGAGGAGGGCGTGTTCTCGGTGCCGCAGGCCCGTCGCGTGCTCGAGGCCGGCGCCCGCCACGGCCTCCGGGCGAAGTTCCACGCCGACGAGTTCACCACGCTCGGGGGCGCGGAGCTGGCCGCCGAGGTCGGGGCGCTCTCCGCCGATCATCTGCTCCAGGCCGGCCTCGAGGGCATCCGGCGCATGAAGGCCGCCGACGTCACCGCCACGCTCTTGCCGGGCACCGCCTTCTTTCTCGGCCTCGCCTACGCGCCGGCCCGGAAGTTCCTCGAGACCGGCGTGCGCGTGGCGCTGGCCAGCGACTTCAATCCGGGCTCCTCCATGGGCCTGAACCTGCAGCTCGTGATGACCATGGCCATCAGCCAGATGAAGATGACGCCCGAGGAAGCGCTGCTCGGCGTCACGCTGCACGCCGCGCACGCCATGGGACTGGAACAGGAGATCGGCTCGCTCCAGCCCGGCAAGCTCTGCGATCTGCTCGTCTGCGACGTGCCCGAGTGGCCGCACGTCTCCTACTTCTACGGCGTGAACCACGTGAGCCAGGTCGTCAAGCGCGGGCACGTGGTCAGGGCGGACTGAGACCGCTTCGGGCTCTGTCTTCGACTTGATTAGATGACCACTTATGGTTAAGTTATGGTCATGACGGTCGTGAAGATCGCAGAACTGAAGGCCCGGCTGAGCGAATACCTCCGCCGCGTCCGGCGTGGTGAGGTGCTCACGGTCTTGGATCGCGAGACGCCGATCGCTCGCATCGTGCCGCACGCCGACGACGCCCGCCGGTTGACTGTGCGGCATCCCCTGCCGGCGGCGCCGCCGCTCCACCGGGTGTCCCTTCCGCCCCCGCTCAAACTCGGCGTGGATGCTGTGGCCCTGCTTCTCGAGGAGCGGCAGGGAGGGCGATGACCGCCTACGTCGATTCCTCGGTGCTTCTCCGCATCGTGCTGGGCCAGGCCCGCCCCCTCAAGGAATGGCGGAGCCTGCGTCGAGGGGTGGCCAGCTCGCTCGTCGAAGTGGAGTGCCTCCGGACTCTCGACCGCTTGCGGCTGCGCTTCGGGATCGCCGACCGTGCCCTCGCCCTCCGACGCGAGACAATCTTCCGACTATTGGAGGCCATGGAGGTCGTCGAGCCCACCCGCGCCGTCCTCGCGCGCGCAGCGCAACCGCTTCCCACCGAACTCGGGACGCTCGATGCGATCCATCTCGCTACCGCCATGGTGTGGCGGGAACTGCACGAAGCAGATCTCGTGATGGCAACACACGATGCCGCTCTCGGCACTGCCGCCCGGTCCTACGGCCTCCGGGTTGTCGGCGTCGCGTAAGCCGGCGATGCGACTGGTTCCCGAGCTGGTTCTGGTCGACGGGCGCTTCGAGAAGGGCCTGGCGATCGCCCTCGCCGAGGGCCGGGTCAGCGAGATTGCTCGGCCCGTACCCGCTGAGGTCGGCGCACCCGTCCTCCGCCTGCCCCGGAAGGCCGTGCTGCCCGGCACCGTCAACACTCACTGCCACACCTTCCAGTCGCTCCTCCGTGGTCTCGGCGACGACCTCGACTTCATGCAGTGGCGCGACCGCGTGCTCTACCCGTACTCGGCGCGACTGGACCGCGAGGGCATCTATCTCGGCGCGGCGTTCGCCTTCGCCGAGATGCTGCTCCACGGTGTCACCACGTGCGTGGACTTCTTCTACCTTCAGGACGACGGCAACGAGAACGCCGAGGCGGTGATCCGCGCTGCGCGGGACACCGGCATCCGGCTCGTGCTCGCGCGCGCCATGTACGACTGGCCCGGCGCGCCGGCGCGCTACCGCGAGGAGCCGTCGGAGGCCGCCCGCCGCGTGCGCGAGCTGATCCGGCGCCACGCGGGCGATCCGCTGGTCACGATCCAGCCGGCCCCGCACAGCCCGCACGGCGCCTCGCCGGCTATGATCCGGGCGGGCTGGGAGGTCGCCGAGAGCGAGGCCACGCGCTTCCACATCCACGTGGCCGAGGGGCAGTACGAGGTGGAGGGCATCCGGCGCGAGCACGGGGCCACGCCGACGCGTTATCTCGACAAGCTCGGCGTGCTGGGGCCGCGGATGATCGGCGTGCACTGCGTCTGGCTGGACGACGAGGAGCTGCGCCTGATGGCCGAGCGCGGCGCGGGCCTCGCCTACTGTCCGTCCTCCAACATGATCCTGGGAGACGGGATCACCCGGATCACCGAGATGCAGGCCCTCGGCATCCGCATCGGGCTCGGGACGGACGGCGGCTGCACCAACAACCGGCTGAGCGTGTTCGAGGAGATGCGCATGGCCGCGCTGCTGCAGAAGGTGCGGCATCTGGACGGCACCCGGCTCCCGGCCGAGGACGCCTTCGCGATGGGAACCTCGAACGGCGCGCAGCTCCTCGGCCTCGATGCCGGGACCATCGAGCCGGGGCGGCGCGCGGATCTGGTCGCCGTCGACCTCGAGCATCCATCGCTGCACCCGCCGACGAACCTCCTGAAAAACGTGGTCTATGCCATGTCGCACCAGGCGATCACCGACGTCTGGGTGGACGGCGCCCAGGTCGTGAAGGAGCGGCGCCTGGCGACGCTGGACCAGGCCGCGCTGCTCGAGCGCGTGCGGAGCCTCACCCGTGACTGGACCGTCGCCTGACCGGCCGCGGCGCCTGATCACGCTGGGCGCGTCGCCGATCGAGCTGGGCGACGTCGTCTCGGTGGCCCGTCACCGCGTGGACGTCGTCCTCGGGCCCGACGCCATCGCGCGACTCGAGCGGGGCCGGCGGCTCCTCGAACGGCTGGCCCGGAGCGAACAGCCCGTGTACGGCGTGACCACCGGCGTGGGCAAGCTCAAGGACACCGTCATCCCGGTCGAGGAGCGCCGGCAGCTGCAGAAGAACCTCGTGCTCTCCCACGCCGCCGGCGTCGGGCCACCGCTGTCGGAGCCGGAGACGCGGAGCGTGCTGCTGCTGCTGGCCGCCTCGCTCGCCCGCGGACACTCGGGGGTGAGGGCGGTCCTGGTCCAGCGCGTCGTCGACTGCCTGAATCGCGGCGTGCATCCGGTGATTCCCGAGCGGGGCTCCGTCGGTGCCTCCGGCGATCTGGCCCCGCTCGCGCACGCGGCGCTCTGCCTGATCGGCGAGGGCGAGGCCGTGCTGGACGGCGCGCGCCTCACGGCGCGCGAGGCCCTGGCGCGCGCGGGGCTGGAGCCGCTGACCCTCGAGATGAAGGAGGGGCTCGCGCTGCTGAACGGCACGCACCTGATGGCGGGGCTCGGCGTGCTGCTGGTCGACGAGGCCGAGCGCCTGGCGAAGCTCGCCGACGTCACGGGGGCGATGAGCCTCGAGGCGCTGATGGGCACCAACGCCGCGTTCGACCCGCGCATTCACGAGCTGCGCCCGCATCCCGGCCAGCGCGCGGTCGCCTCGAACCTGCGGGCGCTCACGGACGACAGCGCCATCATCGCGTCGCATCGCGACTGCACGCGCGTGCAGGACGCCTACAGCCTGCGGTGCATGCCGCAGGTGCACGGGGCGGCGCGCGAGGCGATCGGCTTCGTGCGCGGCCTGCTCGAGCGCGAGATCAACAGTGTCACCGACAACCCACTGCTCTGCTGGGACCACGGACAGGACGACGACGGCGTCGTCCTGTCGGGCGGCAACTTCCACGGCCAGCCGCTGGCCCTGGCGCTGGACACGCTCGCCATCGGCCTGACCCAGCTGGGCGGCATCGCGGAGCGGCGCATCGACCGGCTGGTCAACCCGCTGACCAACGAGGGGCTCCCCGCGTTCCTCTCGCCGCACGGCGGGGTGCACTCGGGCTACATGATCGCCCAGTACGTGGCCGCGGCGCTCGTGTCGGAGTGCAGGGCGTGGAGCCATCCCGCCAGCGTGGATTCGATCCCGACGTCGGGTCTGCAGGAAGACTGGAACTCGATGGGCGCCGGCGCCGCGCTCAAGGCCCGCCAGGTGCTCGCGAGCGTGAGCCAGGTGCTCGCCATCGAGCTGCTCCTGTCCGCCCAGGCGCTCGACCTGCGCGCGCCGTTGACGCCCGGCGCCGGCAGCCGAGCGGCCCAGGCGGCGGTCAGACGGGCGATTCCCCACCTCGACCACGACCGCGTGGTCCAGGCCGACCTGGCCGCCGCCCTCGGCCTGGTGGAGCGTGGCACGGTGACGGCGGCGGTGGAGTCGGCAGTGGGAGCGCTCGCGTGAGCGGCGGCCGCGGCCGCGCTCACGCGCCGCGATCCTGCTATCATCCCGGCGTGCAGGCGGCCGCCGCGGGCCGCCTCGATTCCTCACCCGTGAACAGGAGGACGACAGTCATGGCTCTTCGGATCGTGTGCATCGCCTTGACGATCGTGGCGCTCGCAGTGGCCCCCGCCCTGGCTCAGGAGACGCTCAGGATCGGCTTCTTCGCTCCGCTCACCGGATTCGCCGCGGCCGACGGCGCCAGCGCCAAGCACTCCGCCGAGCTCGCCGTGGAAGAGCTGAACGGCGCCGGTGGCATCAAGGGGAAAAAGGTGGAGCTCGTCGTGTACGACGACCGCCACGACTCCAAGGAAGCGGTCGCGCTCGCCAACAAGCTCGTGGAGAAGGACGGGGTCGTCGGTGTCGTGTCCGGGTCGTACTCGATGCCGAGCCGCGTGAGCGCGCCTGTGTTCGCCAAGGCCGGCGTCCCCGTGACCGTGGCCTACGCCGTGCATCCGGACGTGACCAAGGCCGGCCCCTGCATCTTCCGCAACGGCTTTCTCGGCCAGGTCGAGGGCTGGGCCGGGGCGGAGTCCGCGGTCAAGGTGCAGAAGGCCAAGCGGATCGCCGTGCTGACGATCAAGAACGACTTCGGTGCCACCACCGGCGCCGCGTTCATCGAACGCGCCAAGAAGCTCGGCGCCGAGGTCGTCTCCGAGCAGGTCTATCCGCTGGGCGAGAAGGAGTTCAGCCCCTACCTCACCAAGATCAAGGACCAGAACGTCGATCTCATCTACCACACCTCTTACTACAACGAGGGCGCGCTGATCAGCCGCAAGACGCGCGAGCTCGGCATCACGGCCAAGCTCGAGGGCACCGAGGGCATCGACTCGCCCAAGTTCCTCGAGCTGGCAGGCCCCGCCGCCGAGGGCGTGACGTTCACGACCAACCTCAACCGCGACGACCCGCGTCCCGAGGTCCAGGGCTTCTTGAAGAAGTACAAGGCCAAGACCGGCACCGAGGCCGACATGGTCGGCGCCTCGGCCTACGACGCGGTCAAGATCCTCGCGCGGGGCATCGAGCAGGCCGGCACCGATCCGAAGGCCATCTGTGCCGCGCTGACCAACCTGCGCGACTACCCCGCGATCACCGGCAAGATCTCGCGCTTCACCAAGGGCGAGGTCACCAAGCCCGTGCAGATCCAGGTCGTGAAGGACGGCAAGATCCGCTCGCTGACCACGATCGACAACCCGGAGGTGATCACGCCGCCTGTGCAGTGAGGCGTCTCGGCCCCGCCCCCTCACCCTGCCCTCTCCCCCAGAGGGGGAGAGGGATCCTCGTGCGCCCTCTCCCTCTCCCAGAGGGGAGAGGG
>Ga0187892_10009366_pt1 | contig 12927 bp, 12 predicted proteins | sample MA1701073metaG_FD_139345 | JGI IMG/M metagenome (GOLD analysis project Ga0187892, IMG submission 139345) | Bio-ooze microbial communities from a basaltic lava cave in the Kipuka Kanohina Cave System on the Island of Hawaii, USA - MA170107-3 metaG ...
AGTTCCGTCCCAGTTGATCATATATATATGGCTCCTCCCGTCCAATGTCGAGCTGAACACCAAATGCCGTCCATCTGGCGACCACGAGGGTGAGTCATCGACGCCGGGACCTGTGGTAATTTGGCGGCGTTGCTGTCCGTCGGGGCTGACCAGGCACAGTTTATACTCCTTCCTTGGCGTCCGGCAGACATGCGCGATCCATGTGCCTCGGGGTGACCAGGCCGGGGCGGCATTATAGTCTCCCTCGTAGGTGAGGCGGCGCACATTGGAGCCGTCCGCGCTCATCAGATAGATCTGAGGCCCTCCACCCCGATCCGAGGTGAAGGCCATCTCACGACCAGTGGGCGACCAGGATGGAGACAGATCACCCGCTGAGTTATTCGTCAACCGCTGCAGGACTTTCGTGCGCGTATCGAGCTTGTAGAGCTCCGAGTCGCCGTCATGACTCGTGGCGAAGACCAAATCGTTCCCGTCCGGCGAGAAGGCTGGCGTGATGTTCAACCCGCCGAGCGAGACCAGCGTCCAGCGTTTGCCGGTTGCGAGCTCGATCATGTCAATGTCCTGGGTCATGCGACTTCGGTACGCCGTAAAGACCAGGAATCGCCGGTCCGGAGACCAGCGCGGCATCAGGTTTAGGAACCCATCTGCCGTGACCTGCCGGGGCGCATAGCCGTCGTAATCCATGACATACAGCTCACGACTCCCCGTCTGTTCTGACACATAGGCGATCTTGGTCCTGGCAATGCCGGGCTCTCCGGTGTAGCGGAAGACCAATTCGTCCGCCAAGCGATGCACCATGAGGCGCACGACGGAAGAGGGACCGACATACCGCTTACCGACCACCACTTCGCCGTCCCCGCCATCATAGACATATCCGTCCAAGACGACGTCCGCTTCTTTCGCACCCAGCTTGCCCCAGACCAGCACCGAGATCCCGTTCTCCGTGGCCTGCTTGAACAACGTTTTCTCCTCACCATCCACATCGCCCACCTTGATCCCCAGCTTGGGAAGATCCGCGACTGAAAAGATCTGGGACCGGCGAAGGTCCGCTTTCAGAACGTCCGCAACCCGTTCCGCAAATCCGTCCACGGCGGTTATTGTCTTGAATCCAAGGACCCCGATGGGAATTTTCTCGAAATCCGGGCGAGTGGCTTCCAAGAAGACATCAGCCGCGCCGGACTCCATGATCCCCACAAACGCGGCACAGACAGCCAGATAGGCGATGAAGATCACGACTCTCATGAGACTCAACCGGACCGCTCCCCGACCGTGAAACTGAAATGCGCGTCGAGATAGGCATCCGCCATCTCTCGTGGAAACGCGGGTAAAGGATCGGCGTTCAACACAGCCCGCTTGCCGGCCAGATCGTAATACTCGTTCCCCGACGTGCGCTCAACAATGACGTCGCTCACAGTGCCGGACCGATGCAGCCGAAACTTGATGATCACCTCCAGCGGCCGACCCGTCAGGTCAACCGGTGGCGCACTCCACTGGCTGCTGATTTTGAGCTGCACCCGCGCCAAGTATTGATTGAACCCCGAGGCCATTCCCGGCACCTTCATCACAGTCTCAGGCTTCTTCAGATCAGGCACCTTCGCGGCCATGGCTGGATCGGCTGGCGCAGTGGGGGGCGGCTGAAGTTTCTTCAACTCTTTATCGATTTCTTTAGACACCGATGGCCGCGGCTGGCGCTCCTGGATTTCTTGGAGCGACTCTTTGGTCGGCGGCACATCCGGCACTTTCAGATTGTTCAAGAGCGTATCAATTTCTTTGCGAAGCGTTTGCGGAGCCGGATCAACCTTAGCCACGCGCGCCGGGCTGAGGTCGCCAAACTTGGGCGCCTCGGGCGGCAGCTCAATTCCGCGCAGGACATCCTGCATCAGATTTTCGGACCGACTCTTCGCAACCCGGGCTTCACGGAGAGGCGGTGAGGCCGGAACGGGCTTCGGGGGGAGCGGCTTGGCCACAGGAGCAGGAGGTGGAGGAGCCTTGGTGGCGGGCGGCACGGGAGAAGGCTCAACGACTCGGCTCGGAGCGGGCAAGGTGACAAGGGACACTTGATAGGAAGCGAGCGGACGCTCACCTCTCGATGAGAAACGAAGACCGGTAATCAACAACAGCAGGCAGAGATGGAGGATCAGGGAAATGGCGAAGGTCCATCTGACCTGCTGGCCGAACGAAGCGCGACGGCCATCCGCCAGAGAGAGAGAGAGAAGGCTTGGATACCCTTCAAAGGATATCTCGGACCCCGGCCGATTTCTCACGGAGGCGACTGCCATGGCGCTTGCCGACCCTTCCTACTGCACGCCCTTCCGGCGCGCCCCTTGATGAATAATCTCTTCCGTCACACGCTCATGCCCTGCCGGATCGGTCACCATGCCCAGCTTCTCGATACCAGACCGCTTCACCCCGTCCATCACCTGAATGACGGTGCCGTAGGGAACCTCGCGGTCGGCCCGGAGATAGACCGACACATCGGCATTCCGTTCCTTCATCGCTCTCAGCCTGCGCTCGAGTTGCGGGACATTCACCGGATCTTTGTCTAGATACAGCTTCTGGTCCCGCTCAATCGTGAGGATGATGCGCTCTTCCGGCCTGATGGTGTTGCTTGCGGAAGTTGGAAGCCTGATGTCGAGTCCGCGGTACAACATGGGAGCCGTCACCATGAAGATCACCAACAGCACCAGAACGACATCCACCAGCGGGATGACATTAATCTCGGCCAAAAACCGGCGACGTCGGGTTTCGAAGATCACCCGCGCACCCCTACCTGTTTTGGACGGGTCTTCAGCGAGTTGAGAAACTCCACGCTGAACGTTTCCACTCGGAAGGCGGTTCGTCGGATCCGCGTCAAATAATAGTTGTACGCAATCACAGCAGGAATCGCGGTGAACAGACCGGCCGCCGTGGCGATCAGTGCTTCCGCGACCCCAGGCGCAACTGCCGCGATGCTGGCCGTTCCCTGTTGCCCAATTTCTCGAAACGCATCAATGATCCCGAGCACGGTCCCCAGCAGTCCGATAAACGGCGTGATATTGCCGGTCGTCGCCAAAAAGGGAAGGTAGGCCTCCAGCCTGGAGATTTGGTCCTGCACAATATATGCCACTGCCCGGTCCAAATAATGCCGGTCTGGACCGTATGGTTCCGCCGTGGGGTCCAGACTCTGATTGTCAGTAAGCGGGGACCGGCTAAGCCCATCTCGTTCCGGCACAATCCGGTCCATCACCCCGACAAAAACTGCTGCGCTTGGGCTTGACGTCATCCGTCGTGCGGGGCGATGGAGCTCGTCTTTATCCTGGGATCTCGCGTAGGCAGCCAGAAACCGCTGATCTTCTCGATCGCTCGAACGAAAGGTCCGCCACTTGTAAAGAATAATAGCCCAGGATACGACCGAGAACAGGAAGAGAAGGAGAAGAATAATCTTTGAGACAGTCCCGAGCGAACCAACGAGCCCCATGGGACCGGCTTGAAACATCATTACTCTAGCGTATCTCCTCCCACGTCAATGAATGTACTGGGCACAAAAAATAGTACCATGTTTTGGGGAAAATGGCGGGGCCGACGGGATTTGAACCCGCGACCTCCAGATTGACAATCTGGCGTCCTAAACCAGGCTGAACGACGGCCCCATACAGGAAAGACATGGGCCGGCAAAACTGATGCCATTCAGGTCTTACCGGCACCCAAGAACGAAGCAATTCTGACGATCTCCGGAACCAATACCCGGACTATTCCGCAACCATGATCGAGCACAATTTTATGGTAGGCGGAACAGGGATCGAACCTGTGACCTCTGCCTTGTAAGGGCAGCGCTCTCCCCGCTGAGCTATCCGCCCGAATCCTCAACCATGCCGAATGCTTGCGAATGCTATCAAGTCCTCTATGCCTTGTCAACCAAATGACTCACCATTATTGCAGAGATGCACCGGTTCCGTTCTCTCCTGAGCTGGCAGGAGAGCGGTCAACGGGACGGTCGCGGCGGCGCGATTTACGAGGAAACAGATCGGAATGAAGTCGCTTCAGCCGCGCTCGCTCCACATGCGTATAGATCTGCGTGGTGGAGATGCTCGCATGGCCCAGCATCGCCTGGACGGATCGGAGATCGGCCCCGTGGTCTAAGAGGTGAGTCGCGAAGGAGTGCCGCAGCATATGGGGAGAGATCGGCGTGGTGATGCCGGCTTGCTTCGCTCTGGCGCGGAGCAACTTCCAGAACCCCTGGCGGCTCATGGGCGTCCCGCGTCTCGTCACAAACACGTGCGGCGATTCCCGCTTCTTGAGCAGAGCCCCGCGAGCCTTGTCCAAATAGAGCCTGATCTTTTGCCGCGCCAAGTCTCCCATGGGCACCACTCGTTGTTTCGTGCCTTTCCCGGTGGCTAGCACATAGCCCACGGCAAGATTCAGTTGTGCGAGCCGTAAATGCACGAGCTCGGAAACCCGCAGTCCCGTCGCGTAGAGCAGCTCAAGCATGGCCGCGTCGCGTCCGCCTTCCGGCCGCGACCCATCGGCAAGTTCAAGCAAGTGAGTCACCTCGCGTTGCGTGAGAGTCTTTGGCAATCTCACCCATGGTCGAAGCCTGCTCAACCCGATCATCGGACTCTCCCGCACGAACCCTTCCTTGGAGAGAAACCGATAGAATCCCCTGAGAGCCGCCACACAGCGGGCCGTGGAAGCCGGGGCGTGATTGGATCGTTTCAAATGCCATAAGAACTCCGAGATCGTCTGCCGCGTCACCCGAGCGAAACTGTGAATGTCCCTCGCGTGCAAATAGAACTGGAACTTCTGGAGATCACGCCTATAGGCTTCCAGCGTATTGGTGGCCAGCCCCGCCTCGACACGGAGATCGTTCAGGTATCGCTCGACGAGGGTGTCCATAGAAGAGGACCCACGGTCAGTGGGAACAGAAACAGCTGGATTGGTTGAGTGATGAGGGCGCATCTCTGTTAGTCCTGGGTCCTTCAAAGCCCTTTGTCTGACGGTCCTGCGCGAATATAACCAAGAAGGCTCGAGAACACAATAAGATACGAAGCCTCGTCACCTTGACAGGCTCGCGTCCGGTCTCCTATAGTGGGTTTTCTTTTGCTCGAGTGTCTGTTATGTTTCTGAGACAATGTCCAATTTTGTTCCGCCACAACAATCAGTCGGTCTTGTTCTCGCCTTGCTCCTGGCCGTTTTGCTCTCACTGACCCTCATTGGCAGTCCCGCTCCGGTTGGTTTCTTATCCGTTCACGTGAACAGTGCCCGAGCCGAGCAACGTGATTCGGGGACAACGCACCCGGCCAAAGCGACCCTTGAACAGGCTAAAACCCTGCTTGAGACCAACCGGCCGGATGCAGCCGTGACGGTGCTGAAGAACTTCATCGCCTCGTCCCCGCACTCCGAGTATTTAGACGATGCCTATCTCCTGATCGCGGCGGCCTTGAGTGGCACCAAGGAGTATGCCGAGGCGGTCTCCTACCTCACTCAACTCCTAAGCGAATTTCCAAACTCTGATCTGGCAGACCGCGCCAGGCTCATGCTAGGTGCCGCGCAGGCCAAGTTAGGCAATCTGGACCTCGCGCTCCCCGCTCTCGCAGAAGTCCGGAGCTTGACCTCTGATCCCAGCACCAAGCGCGAAGCGCTCAAACTGACCGGAGAGATCCTGACACGGAAGAAGGACTTCTTGCGAGCGATCCAAGCGTGGCTCGAAGAAATGGACCTCGCGGTGGACGAACAAAAGACCGGGCCCCGCGAGCGCATTCGTGAGCTGGTGTCCGGCAAGCTGGACAAGAAGACGCTGCTTCGAGTGCGCGACATCTACCCGGCGGACTTCCCCGGAGATGTGGCCTTGATCCGCTTAATCGAGCTGCTGGCTGCTCGAGGGGAAGAGCATCTGGCGGAACGGAATATCCGTCTCTTTCTCGCCCGGTTTCCGACCCATGAGTACGCGCCAACCGCGACCGAGAAGCTTCACGTGTTCAAAGCCAAGCTCAAAGCCAGCCAGTATGTCCTGGCCGCCGTCCTACCGCTGTCCGGTCGAATGGGCCCCTTCGGAACCGAATCCTTGAACGGCATTCAGCTCGCGTTGGAGAAGGGGAAAGAAAGCCTGGGGCTGACGTCGATCGGGTTGGTGATTAAGGACACGGAACCGGACAAGACCTTGCTGCTCTCCGATCTGTATGACTTGGTGGCTGATCATAAGCCGCTCGCGGTCATCGGGCCCCTGCTCTCGCGCCATTTACCGATGGTGGCTGAGCTCGCGGAGAAACTGGAGACGCCGTTCATCACGCCGGCAGCCACGCTGACCAACGTGCGCCGGCTGGGCACCTATCTGTTCAGCACCGCGCTCACCTATCAGCAGCAGGCGCATCGCATCGCCGACCATGCGAGCAGCCGTCTGGGTCTCCGTCGGTTCTGCATTCTGCATCCCGACACCACGTACGGTCGGGAGTTGGCTCGCCTCTTCAGCCAGGAAGTCAGGCAGCGGGGAGGCGAGATCATCGCGGTGGAATCCTACAAAGAGACCGACACGGATTTCGGACCCCAGATTCGACGGCTGAAGGCAGAGGACCTCAAGCGAGATGGCACCTCCACCACCACCCAGACCAGCAAGGGAGCCACTCGCATCGTCTATACCCCCGGCTTCGACGCCATCTTCCTGCCTGCCAACTCCGCGCAGGCTGCGCTGATCGTCCCGCAATTGCTGTTCTATGATATGAAGGTCCCGCTCCTCGGGGGCAACGGCTGGAACCAGCCGGACCTGCTTCGTCTGGCTGACCGCTCGATTGAGGGAGCGATCTTTGTGGACGGATTCTTCCTTGACAGTCCGGATCCCAATGTGCAGGATTTCGTCGAGCGGTATCAGCGGCGCTTCCAGTCCAATCCGTCCCTGTTCGCGGCGCAGGCCTACGACGCAACCAGGCTGGTGTTGGAAGCGATCCGCAAAGGAGCTACATCCAGCCAAGGAGTCCATGACCAACTCATGAAGCTCCATGACCTTCCCACGCTGGGGGGACCGACGGGGTTCGATCCAGGAGGCACGCTTGAGCGGCGGGTCTATGTCATTCAGGTGAAGAAAGGCAAACTGGTCCAGCTCGAATAATCATGAACTCACTGCCTCAGATTCTGTACACGATCTCCTTCATGGCCCTCCCCCTGATGCTGGCCATAGTCCTGCACGAGTACGCCCACGGCTGGGTTGCAAATCATTTTGGCGACTCCACGGCTCGTCTCGAGGGACGGCTGACACTCAATCCGCTGGCGCATGTGGACCCTTTTGGGACCGTGATCCTTCCGTTGCTTTGCCTGTTGGTGCCCGGCGGATTTTTCCTGGGCTGGGCCAAACCGGTTCCGATCAACCCCATGCGGCTGCACAACCCGCGTCGCGACATGGCGCTGGTGGCTGCGGCCGGACCAGGAATGAATCTCTTGCTTGCCCTGGCGAGCGCTGGCCTGCTCAGCCTGCTGTTTGCCGTTGATCCATCACTGGGAGACTACTGGCCACCACAGCCGGGCATGGACCTGCGTCGCGACTTCCTGGGGATACTCTTGCTTCCTCTAGTGGCGATGGCCTCCTGGTCTGTGGTCATCAATGTCCTCTTGATGGTCTTCAACCTCATTCCAATTCCGCCGCTCGATGGAGGACGGGTCCTGACGAGTCTGCTCCCAGTCAGATCCTCGATGGCCCTTGCTCGTTTGGAGCCCTATGGCATGCTGATCATCGTGGGACTCATCATCCTGGATCCTCAGATTCATGTCATCCGGACCATCATCGGCACGCTCGTCAACCTCATGGCGGGCGCACTTCTCCCATCGGAGATGCGATGACCAAGATGTCAATCCGCAAACGTGTGCTGAGCGGCATGCAGCCCAGTGGCTTGCTCCACCTGGGCAATCTTTTGGGGGCGCTGGATAATTGGAAAGCCCTGCAGGAGCAATACGATTGTTTCTTTTTCGTGGCGGACTGGCACGCCCTCTCGACCAACTACGCCGACACGAGTCGCATCAAGGAATTCACCAGAGAAATGCTGATCGATTGGCTGGCCGCCGGCATTGATCCGAAGCGATCCACGGTCTTTGTTCAGTCGCGCATCCCGGAGCATGCCATCCTCTATCTCCTGTTCTCCATGATCGTGCCGATTCCCTGGCTGGAACGAAATCCCACCTACAAGGAGAAACAGGAGGAGATCAAGGATCGCGATCTCTCCACCTTCGGGTTCCTCGGCTATCCGGTGCTCCAAGCCGCCGACATCCTGCTCTACAAGCCCGACTATGTGCCGGTCGGGAAAGACCAGCTCCCGCACCTGGAACTGACGCGCGAGCTGGCGCGGCGCTTCAACAGCCTGTACCGGCCGGTCTTCCCTGAGCCCCAGGAGCACCTCACGAAATTTCCCAAGGTGCTCGGGACCGATGGCCGGAAGATGAGCAAGAGCTATGGGAACACGATTAACCTCTCCGACTCCGAGCCGGTCGTGCGCCAGAAGCTCAAGACGATGGTGACGGACCCAGCGCGGGTCAAACGGACCGATCCCGGCAATCCGGATGTCTGCCCGGTCTTTGACTTCCACAAGATCTTCTCGTCGGTACCGGTGATCGAGCGAGTGAACCGCGAATGTCGCACGGCGGAGATCGGGTGCATTGATTGCAAGAAACTGGTGGCGGACGTGATGGTCGAGCGGCTCACGCCGATTTGGGAGGGACGAAAAAAATTGACGGCCAAGCCCTCTCAGATCGAAGAGATCGTTCGCGACGGCAGCAAGCGCGCCCAACAGGTGTCGCACCAGACGCTGGAGGAAGTGAAAGAAGCCATGAAGATTTGAGTGAGCCTCGGCTGGCGAGGAGCGGAAAGGGCGGCCTGGTCAATCCCCTGTGCTCGCAGAGTGCGCACGCTCAGAAGGGAAAAGAGATAGGGAGCAGCCAGACCGCCCTTCTTGCTCGCAGAACGCGCACGATCAGAATGTGCTCGTTCGATGCGCGCAGTGAAGGACAGCCTGGCCGCTCCCTCGCAAGCAATAAAATTGTATGCGCGTAGTTGGGGATCAACCAAGCCGCCCTTGTAAAAGGAAGTGACAACCAAACCTCCATGCCTATCCCTTCCTGCCGAGACGTGAGATGGAGTGATATGGGACGGACGGTCTTCTTCCTGATGACGCTCCCAGTCCTTGGGGCGTCAGGTCTGGCCTCAGCGGAGCAGCCCTGCGACCGGTACCCTACGAATAAGCAGGTACGGTGCGAGCGGCTGTGGAAAGAGATCAACGCGGAGTCGGTGGCCGAGATGGCGCAGTTCGGAATGGATCAGTTGAAGCGCCGGGAGGAAGGGAAGATCACCCAGGAGCAACACCTCCAAGAGAACACCGCGTTCATCAAGCAGTCGGCTGAAAAGCGACTGCGGCTGTTGAGCGAGCGCATGGATAAAGAATAATCCGGGCTAGAGAGTTTGTGGCTTCGGCTCCTGCTGGAGTACTTTCCCTGCCGAGTCCAGCAGATCCCTCCCCACCAAGATCGGGGCCTTGAAATGGACCGCCAGGGCGATAGAGTCGGAGGACCGACAGTCGAACACTTTCGTCTTGTCTTTGACCTTGACCGTCAGAGCTCCGTAGTAGGTGCCGTCTTTCAACGTAATCACGGTCTGCGTGACCTTCCCGTCGAAGGACTCCAAGATCGTGTGCATCAAATCATGCGACAAGGGCCGCCGCAATTTCTCGCCGGTCAGCGCCCCCTGGATCGAACCGGCCACCGTGGGATCGACAAAGATCGGGATCACTTTCCCCTCGGCCATCAGCAGGACGACGGGGCCGTGGTCTGACAGCCGCACTTGCACCTCCTTGATTTCGACCTGACCATCCTGCTGTTCAACCAGCTGACCACTCTGTGGCTGCCCAACCTGGGCTCGGCAGGTTGACCCGGAGAGGCCCAGGCCAACTCCTATGCTCGCGTACACGACCAGCGACATGCCGAGACGTTTCATGGTTCCCTCCTGCGCCAAGATGTCGAGTGTGACCATCCTCCTCAAGACAACCGCCTGGTGTCGAGCGCATAGAGGCGTATTGCCGGCCCCCTACGCTCTGACAAACTGGTTCGATTCTCGCTCAATCCCAATCTGGGTCTCCGGCCCGTGGCCGGTAATCACGCGCGTCGTTTCGTCCAGCGTATAGAGCCGTTCTCGGATCGACTGTTCGATCGCGTCGAAGTCACCGCCCCAGAGATCCGTTCGACCTATACTTCCCTGGAACAGGGTGTCGCCGGCAAGCAAGAGTTTCTCTGCTGGAAAATGAAAACTCATGGACCCCGGCGTGTGTCCCGGCGTATGGAGCGCGATCCCTTCAATGCCGCCGACGATGAGTTTCTCCTCGTCGCGCAGCCAGTAGTCCGGGAGCGGAACCGGCGCGTAGGGCACGCCGAACATCCGACACTGGATCTCCAGCATCTCCCAAAGTTGTCGATCGTCCGGGTGCAAACACAGCGTCGCGTTGGTCGCCTTTTTCATCTCGCCGGACGCGAGGAAGTGATCAAAATGCGCATGGGTGTGCAAGATACTGACGACGGTCATGCCCAGATCCTGCACGTCCTTGAGAATGCGTTCATGAGCGCCACCCGGGTCCACCACGATCGCCCGCTTGGTAATCGGATCGCCGATGATCGAGCAGTTGCAGCCCAGAGGCGGCACTGGAAAGGTTTTGAGGATCATTTCGTCTTCATCCTATCGCCGCGACGGCAAGTTGGCAAGCACCTTCCACCGACGCGATTCCGCCTCCGAAGCCCTCCTCCACAGAACGCGAAGGCTCCGGCCGGCTGCACAATTACTCGTCGCGGCGCGCAACCCACAACACCTCGGTGTCAAGGATCTCCCAGCCCCGGTCAAGTCTGCGAAGCCAGACCAGAAATCCCGCGCCGGTTCCGTCAGGCCGGTCGTCAGCCACATAGACCAGCGCCTGGTCCGCGCGCTGCGAAAAGGCCACGCGCGAGAAGCCGAGTTTGCCGATGATCGGCCTGGCGTCCTGCAGCAAGTGAGCGGACGAGAACATGGCAGGGATCGGCGCGAGGAACACCTCGGGTTCTTCCAACTCGCCGCCGGAGACGAACCGATAGCGGACGCCAAAGTTGAATCGAGCCTCCAGCCGAAAGGGGCGGCTGCTTTTCAGAATGAAATCCGTCACAAGGTCCGGTCGGAGCCTGCCGCTAAAGTAGTCGTTCTCCCGAAAAAAGGCGAGGCTGAGCGGCTCCTTTGCCTCCGGATGCAACCGCGTGACTGTCAGCCGGTCAATCACCACCAGCGCGGTTTGCGAGGTCAGAAACTTCTTCTGCACCACCAGATCGTAGATCGGGTACTCCTCAGCGGGAACCGGCTCCGGTTGTTGCTCTGAGCGTTCCGCAGAGCTGGCAGCGGTCGGATGCAGAAAGAGAATCGCAGCAAGGGCCACAGGTCCCAGAGCGAGAATGAAAACAGCGCGCATGATGTCAGGATGGCCGGCACGATGCGATCCAGTAAGGCGCATACGTTTGCATTATGCCTCAAACCTGCCTAAAATCCGACCGCAAATCCGTCACGCCAACTCAGGCAGCCCGACATGACAAGATCCAGTTCACACGCATGCGACCGACACTATTTCTTCAGACTCATCGGAGCGAGCCTGCTGGTCATACTCACGCTCATGGCTCCCGGCTGCAAGCCGGACGGGTCGCCGTTCAAGGAAGAAAACGAACGCCTCCGCAAGCAGGTGACGAAACAGGAGTCGGTGCTGGTCTCGCTCCAGGACGGCAACAAAGTGATGCAGCAGCAGATTGATCTTCTCAATCGCGAATTGCGGGATGCCAAGAAGGAGACCGAACGGGTGGAGGCGGAGCGGAGAGCGATCGCCGCCATGCTGGGGGCGAAGGTCGACGAGAACAAGAAGCTGACCGCAGAGGTCCAGCGTGCGGCGGCGACGAAGGCACAAGCCTCCCAATCCCTGCGCGTGGAAGACAAAGGGGGCCAGTCCGAGGACTTTCCGCGCCCGCTGGCAGTGGTCTTTAAAGCGGCGGAAGAGGCGCTGTTGCGCAACGGCTATACCGTTCGGGTCAGTCTGAAGACAGATCAAAAAGCGGTGTACGTCACGGAGCGCAAGACCTCGGCGCCGACGTCGCTCGAAGTGCCCGGCTTTCGGAACCAATACCTCGTGTCCCTGCAAGCTCTCTCCTCAAACGGAACGCGCCTGAGCATCAAGGCCGAGTTTGAGAAGATGGTGCAGGGAGGCAAGGTGGTGCCGGCCGGACCCGAGGAGAAGGCCGAGATCGAGCGACGGCTCATCACTGAGATCAGCAAAGCGCTCGCGTCGCCGAACAAGTTGTGACGTCGAGCGACCGACTTCTCCGTGTCAGTCTCACCATCCTTGCCATACTGATCGTCGCCTCGCTGGAGCAACCACCTGCCTCCGTGGCCGGGTCCGACCCGCCACCGGAACTGGCCCGCCATCTGGCCACCATCGCCACGCTCGCGCATGCCTCGCCCACTGTGGGAATCCCGGAGGGCTGGTTCATCATGGGAAGCCTCCGCAAAGACGATGACCCCTTCGGGCTGGAAACCCAGTACGATGACACCGAGTTCCCACGGCGCCGCATCTGGCTCAATGCCTATAAGATGGATCGCGACGAGGTGAGCCTGGCTGAATATCTCGCCTACCTGGACCGGCAGCATCGTCAGCCGCCGGACGAGTTGCAGCGCTTGATCTGGCATGTCATCACCGTGCACGCCCTGCCGGATTATGTGCTCGCCAGCTGGCCCGCGCTCTATGTCATCTGGACCGAAGCGGCAGACTTTTGCCAGGCACAGGGGAAACGCCTCCCGACAGAAGCCGAGTGGGAGAAGGCAGCTCGAGGGAACGAAGGCAATCTCTTTCCGTGGGGACACAAGGCGCCGGAGCCCGGGCTGGCCGTGTTCGGCCAGTACCACGTTCACGAGATTCCGCTCGTCGC
>Ga0187892_10009367_pt1 | contig 12927 bp, 11 predicted proteins | sample MA1701073metaG_FD_139345 | JGI IMG/M metagenome (GOLD analysis project Ga0187892, IMG submission 139345) | Bio-ooze microbial communities from a basaltic lava cave in the Kipuka Kanohina Cave System on the Island of Hawaii, USA - MA170107-3 metaG ...
CCGGCTGCGCCTTCCACCCCCGCTGCCCGCACAAGGAGGCGGAGTGCACGAGCGAGGACCCGCGCCTGCGGGTCGTCGGGCTCGTCCGGTCGGCCTGCCACTTCGCCGAGGACCTGGACCGCCAGCCGGCTTGAGGCTTGTGCCGGGCGAGCGTGCCGCGGCGGCCCACTTCGCCGATCGAGAATCGGCCGGTGTGGTCCTTACGAGTAGGCTCGGCCACCGTTCCGGCGTCAGTCGGGGATTAGGAGGCGGCTCATGGCGACGGACCCGGTGGCGCTGGTGGCGATCGCAGGCACCTCCGCCCAGCTGCGCGGCCTGACCAACATCGAGGGCCTTCATCTGGCCCACCACTCGGACACCCGCACCGGTCCGGACCGGTTCCGCGTGTCGGGCTACGCCACTGCCGCGGCGCGCGACGAGATCGACGCCCGCGGCGCGTCCGTCGAGGTGCTCGAGACCGAGGAGGAGGTCGCCGGCCGGCTCGACCTGGCCTACGCGGGAGCGGACGACGACGAGCCGGTGGCCTGACCGGCCGTGCCGTACCCCCGTTCCCTCCGGCAGATCGCGGCGGCCGAGGTCGCGCTCACGAGCCGGTACCCCAGCCTCGTGACTCGCGCCAACCTGCCCCACGCCACGGCCGGCGGGCGGACGATGACGTACCTGCGGCTGCGCGCGGGGGCGGGGACAGGGCGGGCGCCGGTCCTGTTCATCGGCGGCATCCACGCCCGCGAGCTGGCGCCGCCCGCCGCCCTGCTCCAACTGGCCGACACGCTGTGCAACGCGTACACGGCCGGGACGGCCGTCACCCTCGGCGGCTACACGGCGACGGCGGCGGAGGCCACGTCCATCCTCGACACCTGCGACCTGTTCCTCGTCCCCCTGTCGAACCCCGACGGGCGCCACCACAACCTCACCGTGGACCGGAACTGGCGGAAGAACCGCAACCCCAACGCCTGCGCCGACCCGGCCCATCACGGGACCGATCTCAACCGCAACTTCGACTTCGCCTGGGACTTCCGTGGCTACTACGACGCCACGGGGGAGTCCACGGTGGCATCGAGCGACGATCCGTGCGAGTACGAGGTCTTCGTCGGAACGGCCGCAGGCGGCGAGGCGGAAACTAGGAACCTGGTGTCGCTCATCGACGGCCAACTGGTCAAGTGGTTCGTCGACGTCCACTCCTACGGCCGCAAGATCCTCTACCCGTGGGGCACCGACGACAACGGGTCCGACCCGGCCATGACCTTCCAGGCCGCGGCGTGGAACGATCGCCGCGACGGGCCTGGTGGCAACGCCTACAAGGAGTTCTTCCCTGCCTGGGCCGCCCAGCACGCGGTCGTCGGCAACCTGATGCACGACGCCGTCCAGCTTGCCACCGGCGCCGACTACACCGTCGAGCAGTCCTGCTCGCTGTACCCCCTCACCGGCGCATCGGACGACTACGCCTTCAGCCGGAGCTTCACCTCGGCCGGCCGGCGTGTGTTCGCCTTCACCATCGAGTGCGGGAGCAGCGGCGAGGGCGCCTTCCAGCCGACGCCGGCGCAGTACCCCACCATCGAGACGGAGGTGCAGGCCGCCCTCGTCCGCCTGCTCCTCCACGTGTCGTCGACGGCGGCGACCCCGGGGGTCCCCGGCTCGGGCGGCGCGGGCGGCTCCGGGGGCGGGACCGGGGGCGGGACCGGCGGCAATACGACGGCAAGCCCCACGACGGGGGAGCGGTCGGGCTGGTGCTTCCTCGCCGCTCTCTACGGGGGCCGCGACGACCCTGACCTGGTCGCCCTGCGGGCGTGGCGCGACCGGCGCCTTCGACCCCGCCCGGCGGGCCGGGCGGTCATCGCCGCCTACGCCCGCCTCAGCCCGCCCGGGGCCCGCTGGCTGGCGGCCCGGCCCCGGCTGGCGGCTGCCCTCCGGGCCGCGCTGACCCACCGGCGAGGCCGTTGACGGCGCGCTGACGCCGCCGCCCCACACTGGCGGCGGTGAAGCCGGAGGGGCGCCGGGAGCTGCGCGCGGTGGGGCTCGTCCTCGTCCGCGTCTGGCGCGAGGCCAGTTCGGCCAGCGGGGTGCGGGCGCGGCTGACGATGACCGCGGACATCGAGCAGCAGGACGAACGCTCGGTGGTGACCGATTCCATCGAGGGCGCCACTCGCGCCGTCGAGACGTTCCTCCGGGACTTCTCCCAGCCGAGAAATCCGCCCGGTCGGGGCTGACGGGTGTATCAGCCGGCGTGCGCCGAGGTTCATTTCCCTGTGGGGCTCATCCCGAACGGCGGACTGGCCCGTCCCCTCTCGCCGCCCGTACCCTCCGCTCGTACCCGGTTCCGTCTCATGCTCCTGCGCACGTTCGGCTTGGCGCGGGTCGGCGGCCCGGCGGCGAAGGACCTGGTCGGCGCCGTCGACCTGCCCGCCTACGCCCAGCGGCTGCTGGTCTTCTTGGCCCTCCGGCCTGACAGCGGCGACCGGGCCCTGGTCGCCGGCTCGCTCTGGCTCGACACCGACGAGCCCCGCGCCGCCGCCAACCTCCGCACCGCCCTGTGGAAGGTGCGCCAGGTCGACCCCGAGCTGGTCGTGGGCGACAGCCGCACCATCCGGCTCGGTCCCGCCGTCTCCGTCGACCTCGACGACGCCGTGGCCGAGGCCCGCCGCGAGGTGGACGGGGGCCCCGGCGCCGGCCCGGCCGGCCTCGCCGGCCTCGCCGGCGCGCCGGCGCCGACGTGGGAGCGGTTCCGAGCCGAGGTTCTGCCCCAGTGGTACGACGACTGGGTCATCGTGGAGCGGGAGCGGTACCGCCAGCTCCGCCTGCACGCCCTGGAGGCGCTCGCCCTGCGGCTCTGCGGCCAGAGCCGGTACGCCGAGGCGGTGGACGCGGCCCAGGCCGCCGTCGCCGCCGAGCCGCTCCGGGAGACGGCCCAGCGGACGCTGATCCGCGTCCACCTGGCCGAGGGGAACCGGTCCGAGGCCGCCCGCCAACTGGACCGCTACCGGGACGAGCTGCGCGCCGAACTGGGCGCCGAACCGTCCGACAGCGTGCTCGCCCTCGTCCGTTGACGGCGCGCCCGTTGACGGCTCGCTGACGCACCACCCCGATGATCGGGGCGTTGGGACCTAGCCCGCACGCCGGCCCTCGGGGGCGCCATGACCCTGCTTGACGACCTCACCGGGTCGCTGGGCGCGGGCGGGTTCGATCTGGGGGCCACGGTCGGGTCCACCGGCGGCGCCTTGGGAGGGATCTCGGTCACGCCGGGGACGCTGAACCTGGGACCGCTTCAGTCCGCGGCCGGCGCCATCGGCGGGGTGGACCTCTCGGCCATCGCCGTCGCCGCGGCGGACGCCGCCGGCCAGGTCCGAGCCCTGATCGACGGCCGCCCGGCGGCGGACGACCTCGTCGCCCCCCTGGTCCGGCGGCTGGAAGCCCTCGAACGGCTGGCGACCGTCGACGTGGGCAGCCTGGCCGGCTCGTTCCGGGCGCCGGCCGGCGCCGACCGGTTCGCCGGCGCCGTCGCCGCCCTGCCCTCGGTCGGCGGGGGCGCCCTTGCCGCGGTCGGCGCCCTCTTCCCGGGATTCCAGCCGGCCGCCGCCCTCGGGACGGCCGGCGCGATCATGGCCCCGCTGCTCGAGCTGGTCGCCGCCGTGCAGCAGTTCGCGGCCATCTCGTCCGACTCGGTGTCCGCGGCCCGGCTGGCGACCGGCTTGGCGGGCCTGGTCCAGGCCGCCGGCTTCCCCGCCCTGGCTCAGGAGGTGAACACCCGGGCGGCCGACCTCCAGGCCCTCGCCGCCAGCGTCGCCAACGCACCGCTCGCGGGCCTGAACGACCCCGCCGTGGTCGACCCGCTCCTGGCCGCCGCCGACGCGGTGACCGCCAACCTGGCTGCTTCAACCGCCCTGCCCGGCCACTGGCTGGAGACCTGCCTGGCGGCGGTGGAGCGGGCCGACGTTCCCGCCCTCATCGCCCGGGTGAACGCGGCCGCGGCCGCCCTGGGCGCCCTCGACTTTGGGCCCGTCGAGGCCATGGCCGGGACCGTGCGGGGCTGGCTCGAACCCCTGATGGCGCTGGACGTAGCCACCGGGCCGCCCGACGTCGACGCGTTCGTCGACGAACTCCGGAGCAGGGTCAACGACCTGGTCAACCAGCTCGACGGCATCGACCTGGCGGGCGTGGAGGTGGTGATCCGGCCCGCGGTGAACGGGGTGCTGGAGCCGGTCCGGGCGGTCGAGGAGGCGGCCCATGACGTGGTCACGGCCGTCGAGTCGGCCCTCGAGGGCCTACGGGCGGCGGTGGAGGCGGTGGACCTCCAGCCCGTGTTCGACGCCATCCGCTCGGTGGTGGAGCCGGTCACCGAGGCACTGACCGCCATCCAGGCCGGCGTCGCGGCAGCCGGCGCCGTCCTCGACCAGGTGGCGGCCGGCATCGCGGCGGCCGCCGGTCAGGCGCAGGCCACGTTGGGCGAGGCGGCCACGGCCGTGGGCGACGCCTTCGCCCGGGTGAAGCAGGCCCTGGACGACGTCGACCTGGCCGGCGTCCAAGCTCAGGTGGAGGGGGCGGTGGCGGCCATGGCCGAGGCCGTGGCCGGCGCGCCGGTGGCGCCCGTGTTCGACACCGCCGTCACCGTCATCGACCGGACCGCGAACGTCGTCCACGCCGCGCCCCTCGACCTCCTGCCGGCGGACACCCGCCAGGAGTTGCAGTCCAAGGTCGCCCCGATCAAGGCCATCAACTTCGAGGCCGAGGTCACCAGGCCGCTGAAGGCCGCCCTCGACGACATCGTGGACCAGCTCGACACCTCAGTGCTCGACACCCTGCGCGCCGCCTACGCCCGGGTCGTCGAGTTCCTGGAATCGATCGACCCGACCGCGGCCATCGACACGCTCCAGCGCCAGGCGTTCGACCCGCTCATGGAACGGCTGGGGCGGCTCGACCCCGCCCACCTGCTGGCGCCGGTGGTCCGGGCGGTGGACCAGGCCAAGCAGGCCCTCGCCGGGTTCGACCCGGCCGAGGCGCTCGCCGGCCTCGACGACGCGGTGGGCCAGGTCAGCGCCGCCGTCGCCGCCTTCGACCCCGCCACCCTCGTCGAGCCGCTGGCCGCCCGCGTCGACGCCTTGCGCAACGGGATGGCGGTCACGACCGTCCGCCTCCTCCTCGACAGCCTCTCGACCGAGATCGACCGGATCGTCGACCTGGTGGCCCGGCCGTTCTCCCTCGTGGACAAGGACACCCTCACCGCGGCCGTGGACGGCCTTCTCGACGTTCTCGGGGAGGCCGCCGTCGCGGCCACGCCGAGCGCCCGCACCATTCACGCCCTGGTCCGGCTGGCCGGCGGCGCGACCGGCGCTGTCAGCGGCCTGGTCGAGGCGGCGGACTGGGTGGCGGGTCGGGCCGACCCGATCCAGACCGTGGCCGAGCGGCTGGACCAGGCCGCCGGCGGGCTGGAGGCTACCGCGCAGGCCATCGGCGCCCTGAACCTGGCCCTCGCCCAGGCCGCGGTCGAACCGCCGTTCCAGACCTTCTCGTCGGCCGTCGACGCCCTGCCCGCCAGCGCCCTCAAGACCGGCCTGGCGCCCCTGGTGTTGCGCGTCGACCCGGCCGTCCTGCTCGCCTTCCCCGACCAGCGGGACCGGGCCGCGGCCGCCGTGCGCGAGGCGGCTGAACTGCTCCGGGCGCTGGCCTCGACCGGCCGCAGCGAGCTGCAGGTGGCGGCCCAGGGCCTGCGCCGGGCCCTCCTGCCCGTCCGCGAGGCGCTGGCCCGGCTGCGGCTCCTCCTCCGCCGGTTCGGCGGCGCGCCCCTCGACGACCCCGTGGCGGCGGTGCGGTCGGTCGTGGCCGGCGTTCGCCAGTCCGATGTGTTCGACCCCCTGGCCGACGCCCTCGTCCGCCTGCTGCAACGGATCCCGGCCGGCCTGCGGGTCGGGCTCGTCGCGCCCCTCAAGGAGTTCGGGGCCGAGGTCGAAGCGCTCCTCGCCCAGCTCGACATCCGTTTCGTCAACGACGAGCTGGCCGCCATCCAGCAGGCGGTGGTGGCCAAGATCGACGAGATCCGCCCCTCGGTCCTGCTGGCCGGCGTTCTGGGGCCGGCCCAGGCCACCATCGACGCCCTGGTCGAGCTGAACGTGCTGGCGCCCGTCGACGCGGTGGTCGCGGCGGTGGCGGACACCCTGGAGGCGCTGGAGGAGTTCGCCCCGACGAAGCTCCTGCACCCCGCCGTGGAGATCCATGGCCAGATCGTGACCATGGCGGGCGCCCTCGACGTGGACCGGCTGGCCGGGCCGGTCGTCGACGCCCTCCACGCCATCGAGCAGGAGCTGGACACCGGCCTCGACCAGGCCGGGGCCGCCTTCCAACGCCTGCAGGACGCCCTGCCGTGAACCGCCCGGACCTGACCCCCGAGGAGCCCCGCCGTGGGTGACATCAGCACGCACCGCAAGCTGTACGAGGACTTCGTCAAGCCGCGCCTCGGTCTGCCCGACGAACAGGCCATCTTCGTCGAGCTGGGCAACTACTTGACGGATGTGTCGCAGTTCCGCGACCCGTTCGCCCACCTGAGCGGGAAGAAGGCGGTCTGGAACGCCGGCCGGGCCAAGCTGTGGGGTCTGCGCTTCTTCTTCCTGGCCGACCTGGTCGCGGACCTGGACGGCTACCTGGACGTCCTCATGGGCATGCCCGACCGGAACGACCCGCAGGGCCGCGCCCGCGTCCCCCACGGCCAGTTGGCGGCCTGGTTCCGGGAGATGATCTTCGCCTACTCGCTGGAGAAGACGTTCCGCCGCCAGGCCTCGCCCTTCGACTACCTGATCGACCCGCCCGAGCTGCGCCGCCTGTACGACAGCCACTTCACCCAGTACTACCCCCACGAGCACCTCGACTTCCCGCCCGGGCGGGGAACCGGCCGCCTTGACGACTTCAGCGCCTCCGCCCTGGCGGCCGCGGGCGACGGCGGCGCCCGCCGCATCGCCGCCTACCTCGAACGCCACCTCGAGTACGTGTCCGACCTGCTGACCCGCATCGAGCGGGACTGGGCCCACGGCGCCGCCGGCCCGGCCGCCGCCCGCGCCCACGACAACCTGGTCCGCCTGGGCCACGCCGGCCACGCCGTCGACGACTTCTTCTTCCACTCCAACTTCACCGAGCTGGCCTTCGCCCTGACCGGCGCGCCGCTGCCGCAGTTCGACCCGTCCGACACGGTGGACGACCACGACCCCGAGGGCGACGCCGTCCCCCCGCCCACCTCGTCACGCTGGCCGCGCCTGTACCACCGCCGGGGCCGCCGCCCCGTCCTGGGCGACGACGGCGAGACGTTCAGCACGTCCACGTCCACCGCCGCCGACCTGGTGTTCACCGGCTCGTTCGGCTCCGAGGACATCTTCCACACGATCATGGACGCGCTCGGCTTCCTCGCCGTGGAGCCGTCCTTCGACGCCGCCGCCCTCGCCCGCGACCTGGCCGCGGCCTGCGGCGCGGCGAACCGCCAGGCCGCCCTGCTGGCCGCCCTCGCCACCGTGCCGGCGGCCCAGGCCGGCGACGTGCCGTTCGCCCTGCTCCATGTGACGCTGTTCGGCGGCGAAGAGGACAAGAAGAAGGCGTACGAGGCCTACAAGTGCCTGGTCGAGTCGGGGGCGATGGACGCCTTCGCGGCGCGGCTGGCGACCATGGGCGTCATCCATCGCCTCTCGGCCGAGGCCGTCGGCCGGGCCTGCACCATCGAGCGGGGGATGCTCAGCGGGTTCTCCCTGGTCGGCAAGGGTGTGCTCGGCCTGCTCCTCGACCTGCTGGGCGAGGCCAAGGACCGCTCGGCCGCGTCCAAGGCCCGCAGCGCCGAGTTGGACGGGATCAACGACGGCGAACTGGGTGGACCGGCCGGCGGCCGCACCGGCTACAACGAGTCGGACAACGGCGCCTCGGCCGAGCGCGTCGGCACCCACTCGCTGCTGGCCAAGGACAGCGTGCGCAAGCAGCCCCTCCGCAAGGAAGCGATCAACCTGGCCGGGTTCACCGTCTCCTACATGGCCGGCCGCATGGCTGCGGAGAAGGCGGCCGGCGGGGGGGACGGCTCCGGGTTGGACTGGGCGGAGCTGCTGCGCCACTTCGTCGGCCACCCCGAGCAGGCGGCCGGCGGCCCGGCCGCGCCATGGTGGAAGCCGGTCCTGGACTGGGACCGGGCCGAGGGCACGCGCCCACCCGAGCTGCACACCGTGCAGCGAGTCGCCGCCGGCGACGTCGCCACTCGGGCCGGCGAGGTGGCCCGGGTCGACCTGGAGCAGTGGTACAACGACCTCGTCGCAGTGGCCGAAGCCCGCTACCGCTCGGCGGTGACGAAGGACTTCGTCCTCGACAGCCTGATCAACGGCGGGCTGGTCGGTGGGGTGGCGGGGGGCCTGGCCGCCGGGTTCTCCGACGACAAGTCGGTGGGCGGCGTGTTCGCCGCCATCGGGGTCGGTCTCTTTACCGGCGCGCTGCTCACAGGCGCGACCGCGGGGATCGGCGCCGCCATCGACGACCGGGCCGGGGCCGTGGTCGGAATGCTGGTTGGGGTAACCGGCTCGGCCGTGGCGAGCGTCTTCCTGGGCAAGGAGCTGGCCGGCATCTGACCGGCGCGGGGGCGTTGACGGCGCGCTGACGCGCCCCCGCGATGCTGGCCTCCGTGGCGCTTGCCCCAGCTGGGAACCGGACGACGTGATCCTCAAGCCGATGGTGGCGGGCGTGGAACTGCCGTGCATCGAACGGATCGCGACGGTGGAGCAGCGGCGGATCGCGGTGCTCCCAGTCCCCGGCCTGGCCGGCGACCTCCAGCAGGACCTGGGGGCGCACAGCCTGGCCGTCGAGATCGAAGGTTCGCTGCACGGGGACGCGGCCCGGGACACGTTCCTCAACGCCCTGCGGCCGCCCTTCCAGGCCAGCGACCCGGTCGACTTCGTGGCCGACATCCTCACCGCCACCGAGTTCGAGCAGGTGCTGATCGACGGGCTCGACGTGGAGGAACGCAACGACGCCGCCGCCGGCTTCCGCTACCGCATCACCCTGCGCGAGTACGTGGAGCCGCCCTCGCCGGCCCTGCCCCTCGACGACCTCGGACTCGACGTGGGCCTCGACCTGGAGCTGGCCGACCTGGCCGCCCTCGGCCTCGACGGCCTGGCCCTCCCCGACCTGCTGGGCGCCATCCCGGATGTGGCCAACCCAGTCCCCCCGCTGCTGGCCGCCCTCGACGGGGTCAAGGCCGCGACCGGCGGCCTGGGCCAGCTCCTCCGTCCGCTCGAAGACGTCCTCGGAGCTTGATGTGGGCCTCCTACATGTCGTCGACGCCCTGGCTGCCCACCTGTCGGCCTCGATCTTGCCGCCGCCCGCCCTCGTCGGCGGCGCCAGCCCGGTCGTGCTCGGCGACCTGCCGGCTCTCACCGTGGCTGTGGCCGACGTGGTGGTCGCTCACCCGGGGGTCGGCCGCCTGCCCCGCAGCACGGTCGAAGGGGCGCTGCGGGTGGACACCCAGATCGCCCTGGCCGACCCGGTGATCCGGGACGGCGCCGAGACGGTCGAGCTCCTGTCCGCCGATCGACGGATGCTCCAACTGGCCCACGGCGGCGTCGTCCGGGCCGACGGGCTCCCCGACCTCCCGTTCGCGCCCGGCGACCTGGCCGTGGTCGTGGCCGGCGTGCCCGTCGCCGTCGTCCCGTCGCCCCCCGGCCCGGGCCAGGCCAGCCTCGAGCCCCTCGCCGGCGTGCTGACCTTCCAGGACCCGCTTCCCGCCGCCGGCACGCTCGCCCTCGGGTACTTCGTCGGCCGCTGGGACGTCGAGGTCGAGCGGTTCGCGGGCGAGATCACCGTCGATGTGGTCGCGGCGGACGCCGCCGGCGTCGACGCCCTCACCCGCCAGGTCGAGGCCGCCCTCGGTCCTCACGCCTGGCGGGGAGTCGCCGGCCTCCAGGACCTCCAGCCCATCGCCATCGGCCGGGTCGTCGCGCCCGACGCCACCGCCGGCCCCGGGCGCCGCCGCACCCTCACCTACCGCTTCGACTTCGAGCGCATCGTCCCCGCCGTCCGCACCAGCGGCGGCCCCATCCGCACCCTCGCCGTCGGCCTCACTGGCCTTGGCGAGCAGTTCACCATCCCGTAGAGAGGAGAGTCCGACATGAGCGAATCCATCGCCGAGATGGTGCTGCCCGGTACCTATATCGAGGTGCGGGCCGAAGGCCTGATCGGCGCCGCGTCCATCGCCACCGGCAACATCGGCATCGTCGGCGCCGCTCAGCGAGGCCCCAAGGGCGTCGTGCGGGCCATCGGCAGCCTGGCCGACGCCCTTGACCTCTTCGGGCCGGCGGACCCGACGCTCTCGCTGATCCGGGGCTTGGAGCAGGCGTTCGCAGGCGGCGCCAGCAGCGTCTACGCCGTTCGCATCGCCAACGGCGTCCCCTTGGCGGCGTCGCTGGCGTTGGCGGGCGCCTTCACCGTCGTCGCCGGCCCGCCGCGCGACCCGGGGACAACGCCCGACCCCGACGCCGGCACGTGGGGGAACGCCATCACGGTCACCGTCGATGTAGCGGGCGGAACGCCGACCGTGACCGTCGAGCTGGGCGCGACCAAGGAGACCTTCACCGGCGCCGACGCGGCCGCAGTGGTGGCGGCGATGGCGTCGTCCCGCCTGGTCCACACCAGCGCCGTCCAGAACAACCCGACGCTGGCCGCCATGGCGACCACCAACCTCGCGGGAGGGACCAACGGCGCCAACGCCACCGCCGCCGATGTGGCCGACGGGCTGGCCGCGCTGGAGGACCAGCCCGTCAACCTGGTCGTCGTCCCCGGCTTCGGCGCCAGCACGGTGGCGGGCGCCGTCGGCGCACATCTGGAGCGCACCGAGAACGAGGCCCGTGAGCGGATCGCCGTGCTCGGCGTCACCGACCCGGGCACCGCCACGAACCTGGCCGCGCCGGTGGCCGAGGTGGCGGGGATCAGCAACGCCCGGATCGTCCTGGTGACCCCCGGGCTGGTCGTGACCGACCGGGCCTCGGGCAAGCCGACCTCGATCGGGGCGTCCTACCTGGCCTGCATGGTCGCAGGGAAGCTGGCCACCGTCGCCCCCCACGTGAGCCTCACCAACAAGACCGTGCCCGCCGACGGCCTCGATGTCGCCTACTCGGGCGCCGCCGCCAAGAACCTGCTCCAGAACCGCATGCTGGTCGTGCGGCGCAAGTTCGGCTTCCAGGTGGTGAAGGCCATTTCCACCGACCCGGGCGCGTTCCGCCAGGTCAGCGTCCGGCGCACCGTCGACTACGCCAAGGCGGGCGTGCGGTCCGGATCGGACCCCTACATCGGCAAGCTCAACAACGCCCGGGTGCGCGCCGCCCTCAAGGCGACGCTGGACGGCTTCCTGTCCCAGATGGTCCTCGACGAGATGCTCGTCGGCTACGAGCTGGGCGTGACCGCCACCCGGGCCCAGGAGATCAACGGCATCTGCTCGGTGACCATGACCCTGCTGCCCACGTTCTCCATCGATTTCGTCCGCGTCACCATGAACCTTCAGTAGAGGAGCGACTCGATGCCCAACACCAACGTGTTCACCGGGATGGACGGCGCCATCAGCGTCGCGGTGGAATCCGGCGTCGAGGGCGACGCCGCCAAGGCGGTCGGCGACACGTACTCGCTGACCCCGATCGGGCGGGCCATCGGCGTGACCGTCCGGGTCCACTCGGAGATGCGCCCGTTCCACGAGATGGGCCAGCGCTACGCCACCGAACTGCGGATAGGCAACGTCAACATCACCGGCACCATCGCCCGGGCCCACGTCAACGGCGCCCTGCTCAAGCTGATGCTGGGTGAAGGCGCGGCCGGCAGCCGGCCCGCCGGCGCCTTCGTCAGTCCCGCCTTCAACCTCAGCCTGCGCATGGAGAACGCGGCCACTCCCGGCAACTCGTCGACGGTCACCGTCCACACCGTGAAACTGGACGGGTGGAACTTCACCTTGCCAGAGGACGACTTCGTGCTCGAGGACGTGTCGTTCAAGGCCCTCTGGATCAGCGTGGAGGACACCGGCGCGTGAGCCTCTCGGTCAGCGACCTGTTGCTCGGGGGGAGCGCCACCTACCAGGTGGAGGTGCCGGCCCACGCCCTCTCGCCGGACGGGCCCCACGCCGACGGAGCGGCCCCGGGGACGGTCACGATCAGGCCCCTGGTGCTGGCCGACGTGCAGCGGATCACCGCCGCAGCCCAGGACGGGCGCGCCCTCACCAGCGTCCTCATGGTGCAGCAGGCGGTGGTCGAGCCGAAGCTGACCGTCGACGACGTGCAACGTATGCACGCCGGCCTGGTCGAGTTCCTCCTGGCCGAGATCAACCGGGTGAGCGGGCTGAGCCTGCCCGCCGAGGTGATCGGCGAAGCGGTGCAGGCCCCCCTGGCCCGCGCCTGCTTCACCCTCTCGCGCCAGTTCGGATGGACGCCGGACGAGTGCGCGGCGCTGACGGTCGGCCAGGTCCTGCTCTACCTGGAGATGATCGGCCAGGGGGACGCGGCGTGAAGCTCACCCTCCCGGCCCCGCCCACGGCCCTCGACCGCCTGGCCGCCGCGCCGGCCGCGAGCCGGTCGCGCCACGACGCGGCGGGCGCCCGCCTGGGCGGCATCGCCTCGGGCGGGGCCCTGGCCGTCCTGGCCGTGGACGGGATCGGCGCCCTGGCCGGTGACGTGCCGGTGTATGCGGCGCTGGCCGGGCCCGCCCTCCGCAACGGTGGACCGGCCCGCGCCGGCGCCGCCGCCCGAGCGCGCCGGCCGCGGCCCGTCCCGGGCGGCACGGGCGCCCGCCGCCGGCCGGACGGATCGGCGGCGACCAGGTCGCTCGCCGCCGGCGGCGGTGACGGCGGCGGTGATGGCGGCGGTGATGGCGGCGGTGATGGCGGCGGTGATGGCGGCACGGGCGCCCGCCGCCGGTCGGGTGGCGGCGATGCCCCCCGAGCGGCCG
>Ga0187892_10009368_pt1 | contig 12924 bp, 10 predicted proteins | sample MA1701073metaG_FD_139345 | JGI IMG/M metagenome (GOLD analysis project Ga0187892, IMG submission 139345) | Bio-ooze microbial communities from a basaltic lava cave in the Kipuka Kanohina Cave System on the Island of Hawaii, USA - MA170107-3 metaG ...
CCGCTTTCGCATCGACGGCATCCTCTACGACACGATCTCTCCACCCAAGGCAATCCAGCCACTCCTCATTTCACGGATCAAAATTATGGCTGGACTGAATATCGCCGAGAAGCGGCTGCCCCAAGACGGTCGTATCCGGCTCAAGGTCGCGGGCAAGGATATTGACATCCGTGTCTCGGTCATCCCGACCGCTTTCGGCGAGCGGGCAGTCGGGGTTGAGGTTCCTCCTACAGGGGCGAAAGCCCCGACGACGCAGCGGCGGTCGCCGCATCGCACGTCGCCGTCAGCGCATCGAGCTCCGCCAGCTCCGGCGGCTTCAACCCGGTCGCCACCGCCGCTTCGCGCGACGCGCACGCGGCGCGCAACGCGCCCGCAGCTTCCGCCGCCTGCGCGTGCAGAATGAGGCTCCCCGCATCACGCCGCAGCGCGAGGTTCTGCGCCGCGAGCGCATAGGCGCGCGCGGCGTTGCCGCGCTCGAGGTGGAACTCGGCCGCATGCTGCGCATACGCCGCGGGATGCCGCGCGAGCCATTCGTTGTAGACGCGCGCCGCCTGGGCACGGTGCGCACGCGCCGCGTCCTCGTCCCCGAGCGAAGCCTCGACCTCGGCCAGCGCCGCGATGAACTCCGGATTTTCCGTCTGCGCGACGACCTTCCGATACAGCTCACGCGACGCTTCGCGCTCGCCCGTCAGCGCGAGCGTCTCCGCGAGATGCTCCGCTGCGAGCACGTAGCTCGGCAGCCGTGCGTGCGCCGCCTCGAAGAAGCGGCGCGCGTTCACGGCATCGCCGAAGCGCAGCAGCGCGATGCCCTGCTGCGTGTAGAGCCACGCGAGCGGCAGCGGGTCGACGTCGGCGTAGAAGTCCTGGGCTGCCCGATACAGGCGGCTGGCCCCGCCGAGATCGCCGAGCGCAACGCGCAGGTCGGCGCGGTGCGCGAGCCCGTAGAAGTCCGGAACCAGCTGGTCCGATCGGACGATGTCCTCTCGAACCGCCGCGTAGTCGCCGAGCGCGAGCGCGATGTCGCGCTCGAGCCGCGCCGCGATCTCGGCGTCGGCGCTGTACTCGCGGGCCCGCGCGAGCGCGGCGCGCGCTTCGTCGAAGCGGTGGAACGAGGACAGCAGGCCGGCGTGCACGACGTGAGCGTCGCCGAGCGCAGGCTGCGTGCGCGTCGCGCGCTCGATTTCGGCCATCGCGCGCTCGGCGTCGGCGACCCGGCCGAGAATGCGGAACCGATGTTCGAGCGAGCCTGCGAGGATGGCGCGTTTCGCGGGGTCGTCGCGCTCGGCGAGGGCGCGCTCCATGGTCGCGATGCGGTCGTCGAGGTTGCCGAGGTAGATCGTTTCGCTCGTCGTCGCGATCTGCATGGGGCTAAGCGGATAGCGCGAGGCGAGCAGCGCGAAAGCGGCTGTCGCCGTCGACGCGGGAGCTGCGGCGGGTGGTGAAACGGCCGTCTCGCGCCGCCCGGCGCACGCGCACGCACAACATGCCGCCGCGACGATGAGCGCGGATCGAATCATCGGAAGCTCCGTCGAAGCGCGGGGCGGCCGGCGCGCTGGCGCCGGCCGCCACGCGGGCCTTCATCAGTTGGCAGGGCCGAGGAACGGGAAGTCCGTGAGGAACGTCGAGTCGTTGCCGACGTTGTCGCGCACGCCGGGGCCGACGATCGCGCCGAGCGAATCGTCGATCACGTCGCGCGCGAGCGTCCGTCCGCCGCAGAACGTCGCGTTGCCGACCTCGATCGCCAGGTACGCATCGCACTGTGGCCGGCTCACGTCGATCAACAGGCGATCGTCGACCAGCACGCCGGCGAGCGTCGCGGGCGGCAGCAGCGAATTGCCGGTGATGCCGTCGAGCGTATCGAGCGCAGTCAGGTTCGCCTGCATCTCGGCCTGGAACAGCGACGCCCACTGCGCAGGGTCGCCCGCACGATTGTACTGGTCCTTCTTGCCGGTCGATGCGAGCACATCGATCAGCGCGGGATTGATCGCGGGGCGACCGTTGCGGTCGATCTGTCCGGACGACAGGAACGCGCACGGCACGTTCAGAACCTGCGTCAACCGCGTCAGGTTGACGGTGCCGGAACCGAACTCGGAATCCGTCGAGGTGAACGCCATGGTGCCGGCATTGCAGCCGGTGAACGACAGCGTGATCGTGCCGAACGGGCGCGACGTAACCTGGCTCGACTGGAAGTTGGGCGGGAACATGCCGCCCGTCGTGACGATCGCGTTGCTGATCGTCGCACTGAGCCCGTTGGCCGCGACGACACCGTCGCCGACGATCCAGCGCTGCTGGCCCTGGCGGCTGTACACGTACCACGCGAACGCGACGCGGTTCGGCCCGCCCGTCGTCGACGGCGCGAGCACTTCGATGTGTGCACCGAAGCCGGGGTTCGCTGCGTCGTACCACGAGCCCGAGATGCCGTTCTGGATGCCGAACTCGCCGATCCGGTTGGTCGAAGACCAGACCCTCAGCCGCGGGCTCGCACCATTGTTCGTCAGGCGATTCGATTCGATGGCGAGCGTGATCGTCAGCGTGTTGCCGACGAAGAAGTTCACCCCGGGGTTGCGAAAGCGGTTCCCAGGCGGCGCCGGGGGCGGGCCCCGTGTCGCATTGAAAGCGTCTAGGTCGAAGAAGAACGGATCGTCGCGCACGCCGGCCCAAAGGCGCATGCCGGTGCCGCTGTTGGTGCGGTTGATGAGCCCGGATGCCGAGAGACCGCCCGGTCCCGTGCAGGTCATCGTCGTGCCCTGGTTCGTCGAGCGGCACGTGATCGTGAACGAGCCGCCAGCGTTGTTCTCGATGAACGTCCGGTACTCGACGGCATCGGAGAAGCGCGAGTTGAGCGTCGCGGACGGAAAATAGGTGTTGGCGATGATCGTCTCGGCGGCGTTGTTCGGATTGACGAACAGATAGACGTCGTTGAGATCGGCCGCGGGGTCGCCGGTCGCGAGCGGCGAGTCGCGATGGTCGGCGGCCCTGGGCGATGCCGCGAATGCGGCGATGAGTGCGGCGAAGACGAGCGAGGCGAGCTTGTGCATGGTTCCCTCCTGTACCCCACAGCGGATCGGAACGGAAACGTCGCCGGCCTCACGGCCGGCGACACCCGCGGACATTAAGCCCCGACAGGAGACAGTGACGTGAAAACCTGCCGCCAGGGGCCACCGGGAAGCGTACACCCGGCTTCCGCGCAAGCCGCCGTGCTCAGTTCGCCTGCCCCAGGAACGGGAAGTCGGTCAGGAACGTCGAGTCATTCGCGACGTTGTCGCTGACGCCCGGCCCCACGATCGCGCCGAGCGAATCGTCGATCACGTCGCGGGCGAGCGTGCGCCCGCCGCAGAACGTCGTGTTGCCGGTCTCGACGGCGAGGTACGCGTCGCACTGCGGTCGGCCCACATTGATGACGAGCCGGTCGTCGACCAGCACGCTCGCGAGCGTCGCGGCCGGCAGCAGCGCGTTGCCGGTCGTGCCGTCGAGCGTATCGAGGGCCGCGAGATTCGACTGGATCTCGGCCGAGAACTGCGACGCCCACTGCGTCGGGTCACTGGCGCGGTTGTACATGTCCTTCTTGCCGGTCGAGGCCAGCACGTCGATCGCAACCGTGTTGATGCCGGGCCGCCCCATGCGGTCGATCTGGCCGGCCGAGAGCAGCGCACAGGGCAGGTTCTGGATCGCGGTGAGCCGGTTGAGCGGAACCGAGCCGGAGTTGAACTCGCTGTCGGTCGAGGTGAACGTCATGGTGCCGTTGTTGCAGTCGGTGAAGGCGAGGTTGATCGTGCCGAACTGCCGCGACTGCACCTGCGAGGGCGCGAACGCCGGCGGGAACAGGCCGCCCGTCGTCACGATCGCGTTCGTGATCGTGACGCTGCGGCCGTCGGCGTTGAGCGCGCCGTCGCCGACGATCCAGCGCTGCTGGTTGAAGCGGTTGTAGACATACCATGCGATCGCGACGCGCGAGGGCGCACCGGCGCTCGCAGGCGGCAGTACTTCGATGTGCGTGCCGTAGCCGGGGTTCTGCCTGTCGTACCACGAGCCGGAGAAGCCGCTGTTGATGCCGATCTCGCCGACGCGATTGGTCGACGACCAGATGCGCAAGGTCGGATTCGCACCGTTGCTCGTGAGCCTCGCCGACTCGACCCCGAACACGAGCACGAGCGTGTTGAGCCCCGCGAAGAAGTTGCGGCCGGGGTTGGTGAAGCGCGGCGCTGGTGGTGCCGCGCGCGTCGCATTGAAAGCGTCGAGGTCGAAGAAGAACGGATCGTCGCGTACGCCGGCCCAGAGGCGCATCCCGGTACCGGCATTCGTGCGGTTGATGCGGCCCGACGCTGCGAGCCCGCCAGGTCCCGCGCACGAGACCAGCGTACCCTGCTCGGTCGAGCGGCAGGTGATGGTGATGCTCCCGGTCGCCGTGCCGTTGTCGATGTGGGTGTGCGGTACTCGACCGCATCCGAGAAGCGCGAGTTGAAGGTCGCGGCGGGGAAGACCGTCGTCGCGATGATCGTCTCGCTCGGGTTGTTGGGGTTGACGAAGGTGTAGACGTCGTTGATGTCCGCCCCGGGATCGCCGGTCGCGAGTGGTCCGTCGCGGTGGTCGGCGGCCTGGGCGGACAGCGCGATCGCCAGCGCGGCGATCACGGACAACGCGGCTCTCAGCGGAAACGTTTGCATATCACCTCCGGTTGGTTGAACGCGGAACGTTACGGGCGAGCCGTGCTGGCGGATGCGCCCCCACCTTCGTCAGGTGCCGCAAGATCGGAGACCCGTTACAGGTCTCGATGCAGAATCGTACTCGCGGCAGGTGGACAATCTTGAGAGCCGTCGAATCGGGTGGGAGAGTCGTGAAGATGAACGCCGAAGCGGCGTTGAGAACGGCGGCCGAGGTCGTCGACGAGTTCTACGGGCTGATCCTGCGGGTCCGGGCGCGGGACGAGCATGCTCTCGCCGAGCTCTATGACGGCGCGGCAGATCGCGTATACGGGGTTGCGTACCGCGTGCTCGCGAACGCGCACGACGCGGAGGAAGTCGTCTGCGACGTGTTCCATCAGGTCTGGGCGCGGGCTCAGCAGTACGCCGCCGAGCGCGGCTCGGTGATGCGCTGGCTCTGCGTCATCGCGTACACGCGCGCGATCGACCTCAAGCGCCGGCACGCCGACCGGTCGCGCACGCAGTCGCTGCATCCGGACGAATCACCGGCCGCGTATACGGAATGTGAAGACCGACGGGCCGACGAGATCGTGGACGCGCTGCGCAGCGGCACCGCGGTGCATACCGCGATGAAGCGGCTTCCAGCCGAGCAGCGGCGGTTGATCGGGCTCGCCTTCCTCGAAGGTCTTTCACACCAGGAGATCGCAGAGCGGCTCGGCATGCCGCTCGGAACGGTCAAATCGCACATCCGGCGCGGCTTGATGAAGCTGCGCGGCCAACTGGCGGCGTTCGATGGACATGAGTGACGAGAAGGACCACGCCTTGGCCGATGCACCGGACGTCGTGGAGGCGCTGGCGGGCGCGCTCGCGCCGGTGGCGCTGACGGCGGAGCGGCGAGCGGCGTTGCGGACGCGGGTGATCGCGTCGGCCTCGGCTGACGAGGCGCCACCTCTGATGGAGGTGCGGCTCGCGGAAGAGGGTGCCTGGGTCGCGCTGCTGCCGCGGGTCTCGCTGAAGGCCTTGCGCGTCGATGCGGTCGCCGGGACGCACACCAGCCTGTGGCGGCTCGATCCGGGTGCGCGCATTCCGGCGCACGACCATCATGGCGAGGAGGAGTGCCTCATCGTTTCGGGCAGCGTGCTGTTCGAGGGGCGCGTGTATCGCGAGGGCGACTACCTGCTCGCGCGGCCGGGGTTGCGGCATGCGGAGTTCGAATCGCCGGACGGGGCAGTGCTGTTGATTCGCGGCGAGTTGACGCCGCACCTCGCGGCGGTGTTCTCGCGGTGATCGGTTCGCGCAAGAAGCATCGGGGCTGAAGCCCCTCCCACAGTGACTCCGGCCGTTCGTGCGCTGGACAACGGTCGTAGATGCACCGAGCTCCGGAATCACTGTGGGAGGGGCTTCAGCCCCGATGCCCTTCGCGCCGACCAATCAGACCCGCTTCGGCCCGGGTCGCCCATCCTCGACCACGAACGACGCCGCCGTCTCGACCCCGGTATCGGCCTTCGTCACGTCCGCGACGTTGCGCACCTCGCACCGCAGCCGCTTCGCATCGGCTTCGAACACCAGATAGCCGCGCCGCTGATCGTCGCCGTAGTGGATGTGCGGGTTCATCTTCACGCGACCGTCGAACTCACCGACTCTCCACCCCTGGGCCGAAATCGACGTCCCGCAGAACTCCGACGCGACGATCGGCGACTTCAGATCGTCGACGTCGCGATGCACGTCGGCGATCGCGGTCGCGTGGATGTCGCCGCCGAGCACGATGTGATTCGCATCGTCGTGCTTCGCCATTGCGGCGAGAATGCGCGAGCGCGACGCGCGATACGCATCCCAGCCGTCCGTCCACACCGTGCGCTTGCCCTCGAGCTCGCCCCACAGCGGCGCCATCAAGGTCTGCTGCCCGAGCAGGTGCCAGCGCGCGTCGGTCGCGAGGCCCTGGTCGAGCCACGAGGCCTGCGCGTCGCCGAGCATCGTCAGCGAGCGGTCCTCGACCAGCGGGCAATCCGCTTCGGGCAGCGTGCGCGAGCCTGCGCCCTTGAACGCGTCGGGGCAGGGATGCGGGGAACGGTACTGGCGATCGTCGAGCATGTGGAACGTGGCGAGCCGGCCGAAGCGCAGGCGCTCGTAGATGCGCATCTCGCTCGCTGACGGCCACATCCGCCGCGGCAGCGGCATGTGCTCCCAGTACGCCTGGAACGCCGCCGCGCGCCGCACCAGGAACTGCGGATCGAGGTGCTCGCTGACGCCGGCCGCCCAGTCGTTGTCGACCTCGTGGTCGTCCCACGCGAACGCCCACGGCGCGGTCGCGTGCAGGCGCTGGAGATCAGGATCGCTGCGGTACTGCGAGTAGCGCATGCGGTAGTCGGCGAGCGTGTAGGCCTCGTCGTTGGTGTGCTTGCGCACCCGCACGTCGCCCCATGAGCTCTCGTAGATATAGTCGCCGAGGAACAGCATGAGGTCGAGGTTCTCGCCGGCGAGGTGACGCAGCGCGGAGAAGTAGCCCTGCTCGAAGTGCTGGCACGAGCCGATCGCGAAACGGAGCTTCGAGACGTCGGCGTTCGCGACGTCGGCAGTGCGGGTGCGCCCGACTTCGCTGACGTCGTTGCCGACCATGAAGCGGTACCAGTACCAGCGTGCCGGCTCGAGCCCGTTCACGTCGACGCGCACCGCGTGCGCGTTCTCGTCGAACGCACCGATCGCGCCGGACTTCACCACCGTCGCGAACTTGTCGTCGGAAGCGATCTCGTAGCGCACCGGCAGCATGACCTCGGTGATGCCACCGTTCGGCAGGAGTGGCTGCGCGCAGAGGCGCGTCCAGAGCGTTACGCCGCCCGGATGCGGATAGCCCGATGCGACGCCGAGCTTGAACGGATGATCGACGAAGCGCGGCCCCCAGGCTTGCGCCGGCGCCTGTGCACCGAGTGGCCGCGCGAGCACCGCCGATGCCGCGAGCAGCGTCGCGCCCTTGAGCAGTGCGCGCCGCTTCGCATCGGGCGGTGCGCCGTTCCATCGTGCAAGCCGCGCGGTCAGGTGTCGCAGCAGGTCGCGTCGCATCTCGGGTCCTCGGCAGATTTTTCGCGAATCCGGAGAACGTAACACGCGGCCGAGTCGGGAAATCGTCGGGTGGCAGGGAACGTGCAAGGCGGTCGGGGCCGTCTCAACGAAGGAGGCTCCGGCATGAACACGAAAGACCAGGAACCGAACAAGCCCGACCGCGCCAACGTCCCGCCGCAGCCGAACGAGCCGCGCGAGAAGGAGTGGGCCAAGGACGAGGAAGCCCGCGCGAGGGAGATGAAGCGCAAGATGGACGACCAGGGTCGCGAGAACCAGAACCCGAGCCACAACTACGAGCACGGTGGCGCCCGCGTCTCCGACAAGGGCTCCCACCGCTGACCCTCGAAAACCGGGACGCGAAAAACGGGACGCGCACCATTAATTCGAGTTAACGGTGCGCGTCCCGATTTTTGTTAACCGGAATTAATTGAGCGCGTCCCGTTTTTCTTGAAGCGACGCTGGGGTTGCGCACGCGCGAACCGCCGCTGCGCCCCGACGTGCTGTTCGCCTACGGCTACGAGTAACCGCGGCGACGGAGTTTTCGCGGGGCGTCCAGGGTCACTGTGGGAGGGGCGAAAGCCCCGACAGGGCGGTGCATCGATCGAAGCGTAACGCCGTCGGGGCTTTCGCCCCTCCCACAGTGATTCCGACCGTTCGCGCGATACTCGGCGCGTTTCGGTCACTCCTGCGCGCGTTTCACTTCCTCTGCCACTTCCCCGCACCACCCGCCTCGACCAGCCCGATCCCACCGGCCGCGCCGTTGAACTGGCCGACCGGCGTGCCGCCCGCATTGAACCAGTTGATCTGCAGGATCCCGCCCGCGTCGGCGATGCCCTGGCAGTGGCACGAGGTCACCTCGCGGAAGAACGCGTCCCACGAGTTGTACGCGGTGTACATGAAGCCGACCGACGCACCGAAGTAGGCGGGCCCGCCCCACACCGAGTTGTCGTACTTCCACGGCTGGCCGTCCGGCTCGCACGTTACCTTGCCCCACACCGCGATGTTGAGCGACGCCGTCGCGCCGATCGGGTCGGGCACGCTCGCGCTCGCGAGCTCGGTGAGGAACTTCTGGATCTGCTCGTCGTTGGCGCGGCCGCGCAGCACGCGCACGGTCGCCTTCTGCACGACGTCTCGCGTCGGCTGCAGCTCCGTAACGAGCGGAGGATTCTTCGTCATCGCACTTCTCCTTGCAGATGGAATCGAGTCGCGTCCTGCGCACCGTTGCGGCGCGCTGCACACCCCTGTGCGGACGCTGGTTCTTGCGACTCGGGTCGATCGCGCGTGCAGCATAGGCCGCACGCGGGAGAAGCGCATTACCCAAATGGGTAAGAAATGTCCTGGCTCACATCACTGGAATCTCGAGGGGCTTCTCGAGCAGCGCGGCGCGGTCGACGACTGCGCCGCGCAGCACCAGCGTCCCGATCCGCCGCGCGTTCGCGATATCGTGCGTCGGATCGGCGTCGAGCACCAGCACGTCCGCGCGCGCACCCGGCGCGAGCTTGCCGAAATCGAGCGCGTCGACTGTCACCGCCCAGTTCGTCGTCGCGGCGGCCAGCGCCTCGCGCGGCGTGAGTCCGATGTCGACGAGCATCCGCATCTCGGTGTGCACGCCGACGCCCGGCAGCACCCCGAAGGCGTCCGAACCGCTGCCCACCACGAACTTCGCCCCCTGCTTCGCAAGCGTCGCGTTGATGGCGAGCACATTCTGCGTGATCCCTGCGACCATCCGCGCGCGCTCGTCCATCGCCTCGAGCGACGGTGTCCTGTCGCCGCTCTTCGGATCGATGCCCGGCATCACGTCGGCCGGATCGAGGATCGAAGCGACCTTCTCGCGCCACGGATTCGGATGGTTCGGCAAGCGCGGCCCCATCAGTGCGAACGTCGGCATCAGCGCGACACGGTGCTTCGCGAGCTCGCGCCCGTAGCTCTTCACCGCATCGCTGTCGGGATCGATCTCGCCGAGGTGCTGCATGTAGCGTTGCCGGCCGGGGCCGAACGAATCGTCCGCAACCTCGGCGCGGATGTCTGCCGGCGCCAGATCGAGCAGATACCGGTTCGCGTGCACGAAGATCGGCACGCCCGCGCGCGCCGCGTCGAGGTACGACGTGAGGCCCAGCTCTCCGATCAGGATCACGCCGCGCTCGCGCGCCGCTGCTACCGTCGCTTCGAGCTGCGGCTTGTCGAGCGTGTAGTAGGCTACGAGCGCGCGCGTCGCATCCCACGCTTTCGCGCGGATGAACCAGCGCATCTCCTCGGGCGAGAGTCGCGGCGCGCTCTCGCGCACCTGCTTGTTCGTCTCGAACACCGTGAGCTTCGAGAGGTCGTAGCCGGTCGCGATCCCGATCGTCTCGTGGCTCGGCCCGCCCGGGACCGGCATTGTCGCGCCGCGGCGCGGGTCGCGGTCGTTCGCGAAGATCGTCGTCACCCCCATGTAGAGGTGCGCGCGCGCGTACGCCTCGTTGTTCTGCGTCGAGAAGCCGTCGATATAGCCGGGCACGATGAACTTGCCCTTCGCGTCGATGATCTTCGCGCCCTTCGGAATCTCGATCTCGCCGCGCTTGCCGACTGCGACGATGCGATCGTCCTTCGTCAGGATCACCTGATCGGCGAGGTCGTTCGTGCGCTTTCCATAGCCCGACAGATCGACGATCGTGCCGCCGACGATCGCGAGCGGCGGTAGCGGCGGTGGTGGAGTCGGTGGTCCCGGTGGCGCCTGGGCGATGGCGCAGGAGGTGACGAAGGCGAGGGCGACGCCCCGGAGCATGCGTTTCATGGTGGTTCCCGTGTGAGCGGCAGTCCCCACTGCCGGTGATGGCCCTGCGAAGGAGAGGACTCGTGTCGGGGCGAGACCGCTCCTGCATGCCGCGACCGCGTTGCGCAATGCATGGCCCGGAAGTAGCTCGGCAACGGGCTAGGGTGCCGGAGACGCAGGCGGTTTTCCGAGCAGCGCTTCGCGCGGAATCGCTCTGCCGCGCAGCACCACGGTGTCGATCCGCTTCGCATTCGCGATGTCGCGCGTCGGGTCCGCCGCCAGTACGAGCACATCGGCGCGCGCACCCGGCGCGACGCGACCGTACTCGAGCGTGTTCACCGTCGCCGGATAGTTCGCGGTCGCCGCCGCAAGCGCCTCGCGCGGCGTGAGCCCGATCTCGACGAGCAGCGCCATCTCCATGTGCACGCCGACACCCGGCAGCACACCGAACGCATCGGCACCGCTGCCGACGACGAACTCGACGCCGCTTTTGCGCAGCGTGCGGTGGATCGCCATGAGGCGCAGCGCCGATTTCGCGAGCGCTTGCCGCCGCTCGTCCATCTGCTCGAGCGGCGGGTTGTCGCCACCTTTCGGGTCCATGCCCGGCATCACGTCGCGCGGGTCGAGGATCGACGCGACCTTCTCGCGCCACGGGTTCGGCTGGTTCGGAAGCTCTGCCGCCCAGAGCGCGAAGGTCGGCATCAGCGCCACGCGGTGCTTTGCGAGCTCTTGCCCGTACGCTTTCACCGCGTCGCCCTCCGGATCGATGGTCCCGAGATAGCGCTTGTACGCGAGCGCGCCTTCGCCGAACGCGTCGTCGGCGGCAGCGGTACGAATGTCGTCCGGCGCGAGATCGAGCAGGTAGCGGTTCGCGTGTACGAAGAACGGAACGCCGGCGCGAGCCGCGTCGAGGTAGCGCGTTGCGCCGAGCTCACCGATGAGCATCAGACCACTCTCACGCGCCTGCGTCGCCGCGGCCTCGAGCTGCTCGCGGTCGAGCGTGTAGTACGCGAGCGCGACCTCGTAGCCGTCCCACGCCTTCGACTCGACATGCTGGCGCACCTGTGCCGGTGTCAGCCGGCGCCCACGCATGCGCAGCTCGCGGTTGTTCTGCCAAACCCCGGCACGCGAGACGTCGTAGCCGAACAGGCGAGCTCGCCTCGCGTAGTTCGGGCCGCCAGGGACCGGTTCCGACATCCCGCGCCGACGCTCGTTGTCGGTGGCCGACACCGTCGTCACGCCCATGTAGAGGTGTGCGCGCGCCTGCGATTCGTTGTTCTGCACCGAGAAGCCGTCGATGTAGCCGGGCACGATGTACTTGCCCGCGGCATCGATGACCTCGGCGTCCTTCGGAATCTCGACCTCGCCGCGCTTGCCGACCGCGATGATGCGGTCGCCGTCCGTCACGACGACGGCGTCCGCAAGGTCTTTCGTGCGCCGACCGTAGTCGGCGAGATCGACGAGCGTGCCGCCGACGATTGCGAGCTTCGGCGGTGGCGGTGGCATCGTCAGTGCGGGCGCGGGCGCCTGGCCGAGGGCGCAGGACGTGCCGAAGGCGAGGGCGAGGCCCCAGAGCTTGCGTTGCATGGTGTTCCCTGAATGGACGGCAGTTCCGGCTGCCGGTGGTGATCTGCGAGAGGGAAGACGCGGGTCGGGGCTGAAGCCCCTCCTACAAGTGCGGCGTCCGTGCGGCCGCATGGCCCGGAAGTCGCTCGGGTCAGCGGTGGGCAGGCGTTAGAATCGAGTCCTACGCGACACACCCCCGGACTCCGCCATGAGCACGCCCGTCACCCGCCTTCCGGCGAGCGAGACCGCGACCGACACCGCGCCGCTGCGTTTCGTCACCGCCGCCTCGCTGTTCGACGGCCACGACGCCGCGATCAACATCATGCGGCGGCTGATCCAGTCGCAGGGCGCGGAGGTCGTGCATCTCGGCCACAACCGCAGCGTCGAAGACGTCGTGCGCGCCGCGCTCCAGGAAGACGCCGACGCGATCGCCGTCTCGAGCTACCAGGGCGGCCACGTCGAGTACTTCAAGTACATGGTCGACATGCTGCGCGAGCGCAACGCCGCGCACATCCGCGTGTTCGGCGGCGGCGGCGGCACGATCACGCCGGAGGAGATCGCGGAGCTGCAGGCGTACGGGGTGGAGCGGATCTATCACCCGAACGACGGCATGCACATGGGCCTCGTGTCGATGATCGAGGATGTGGTGCGACGCACGAAGGTGTCGCGCGAGAGGCGCGCGGCGGAGAGCATCGGGGCTAAAGCCCCTCCCACAGTGACTCCCGCCGCCGGCGCGAAAACCGCAGAGTCCTCGAAGCGTGCGCCAAAAGCCGCCGCACCTCAGCAATCCCAACCGACGGGCGGAATCACTGTGGGAGGGGCTTCAGCCCCGATGCTCTCCGCTCAACTGAGCGACGAAATCGCCATCGGCCACGCCCTCTCGTCGATCGAGCGCGGCGACCACACCGA
>Ga0187892_10009369_pt1 | contig 12923 bp, 18 predicted proteins | sample MA1701073metaG_FD_139345 | JGI IMG/M metagenome (GOLD analysis project Ga0187892, IMG submission 139345) | Bio-ooze microbial communities from a basaltic lava cave in the Kipuka Kanohina Cave System on the Island of Hawaii, USA - MA170107-3 metaG ...
ACTGAAGGCACCGCTGGCTCAGGAGTCGGTCGGGCCCAACCCCACTGACCGGGGAAAAAAATGGGAGCAAGCGGATGCTGCTGGTCGACGCGCGTGGCGTCCCGCTGTCGATCATCGTGACCGGACTTCTTCGCGCTACCCACCGGAGTCTGCGCGCCGTGCTCACCGACGAGCAGGTAACGCACTATGACCGGCTACGCGGATACGCCGAGCAACCCGATGGCGCGCACCGACCGCCACGACTGGAAGACCGGCCGGCGGGAGGAGATCCTGAAACGCACGCCGCTCGCCCGCATCGCGCAGCCCGAGGACATGGTCGGCCCCACGCTCTTCCTCGCCAGCGACGAATCCGGCTTCGTCACCGGGCAGTTCCTGCTCTGCAACGGCGGCCTGGCGATGGTCGGCGCCTGAGCATTCACTTGCGCAGAGCTTCCCTAACAAATGCGCGGCAGTTGCGCGCCCACGAGCATATCAACGATACGCTCGCCACCGAAGCGCGTGCCGAGTATTACGGTGCCTCGCGGCTCGTCGATGATCTCGCCGATCAGCGCGGCACCGCGCCCGGCGGGATGGCCGCGCATCGCTTCGAGCACGGCAGCCGCAGATTCGGGCGGCACCACCGCGACCAGCGTTCCTTCGTTCGGCAGATAGAGCGGATCGAACCCCAGGATCTCGCAGACTCCGCGCACTGCTTCGCGCACCGGCACGGCTGCCTCGCGGATCCGGATGCCGGCGCGCGAGCTCTCCGCGATTTCGTTTAGCACGGTCGCCACGCCGCCACGCGTCGCGTCCCGCAGGCAATGGATGTCCGGGCAGGCCGCCAGCATCGCGGCGACCAGCCCATTGAGCGGCTTGCAGTCGCTTGCGATGTCGCTTTGCAGTGCCAGGTCGTTGCGCGCCACGGTAATCGCCGCGCCGTGGTCGCCAAGCGGGCCGTTGACGAGAACCTGGTCGCCGCTTCGCGCCCTGTCCGACCCGGGGTTTACGCCGGATCGCACGACGCCGATCCCGGCGGTGTTGACGAACAGGCCATCGCAGGCGCCACGCTCGACCACCTTGGTGTCCCCAGTGACGATTTCTACGTCTGCCGCGCGAGCCGCATCGCGCATGCTCGCCGCGACGCGCCGCAGGCTGTCGATGGCGAATCCTTCCTCGATCACGACGCTGCAGGACAGAAAACAGGGCCGCGCGCCGCTCATCGCCAGGTCGTTGACCGTGCCGTTGACGGCGAGCCGGCCGATGTCGCCGCCCGAAAAGAACAACGGCGTGACCACGTAACTGTCGGTGGTGAAGGCGAGCCGGTCGCCAAGGGCGGCCAGCTTCGCGAGGCCCACCAGAGCCTGATCCTCGAGCCGCGCGAGCGTCGGATTGTCGAAGGCTCGCAGGAACACATCGGCGATGAGATTGCGCATCGCGCGGCCGCCGCTGCCATGCGCCAGCGTGACCGTTTGGGCCCGAACCCGGCCCACGCCTGCCGGTATTGCGCTCATGGAACCGAAGCCTTTGCGTGCGCGGGCATGCTTTTTCGCGCGCTTCCGCCGAACTGGTAATGCGCCGCGCAGGCGCCTTCCGAAGACACCATCAACGCCCCCAACGGCGTTTCCGGCGTGCAGGCCGTGCCGAACACCTTGCACTGCCAGGGCTTGATGACGCCTTTCAGCACTTCGCCGCACTGGCACGCCTTGGGATCGGCGACGGAGGTGTTCGGCACCGCAAACTTGCGCTCGGCATCGAACCCCGCGTAGGCCTCGCGCAGCCGCATACCCGAGTGGTCGATCGAGCCCAGCCCGCGCCACTCGAAGAACTCGCGCAACTCGAACACCTCGTGCACGGCGGCGAGCGCCGCGGCGTTGCCCGCATCGGCAACCACCCGCCGGTACTGGTTTTCCACCACGGCCCGGCCCGACGCGATCTGCGCAAGCACCATGCTCAGCGCCTGCAGCACATCGAGCGGCTCGAAGCCCGCGATTACGATCGGCTTGCGGTAGCTTGCGGCGACGAACTGGTAGGGCGCCGAACCGATGACCATGCTGACGTGACCGGGCCCGATGAAACCGTCGAGCCTGACCTCCGGCGAATCGAGTATCGCCTTGATCGTCGGAACGATGGTGATGTGATTGCAGAACAGGGAGAAGTTGCGAACTTCCTCGGCTCGCGCCCGCAGCACGGTCAGGGCCGTCGCCGGCATGGTGGTCTCGAAACCAAGCGCGAAGAACACGACTTCGCGCTCGGCGTTCTCGCGCGCGAGCCGCAGCGCGTCGAGCGGCGAATAGACGATGCGCACGTCGGCGCCATCGGCTTTCGCCTGCAACAGGCTCTTGCGCGATCCCGGAACGCGGACCGCGTCGCCGAATGTCGCGAGTATGGTCCCGGGGCGCTCGGCGAGCGAGACGCAATCGTCGACCCGGCCCATCGGCAGGACGCATACCGGGCAACCCGGTCCGTGCACCAATTCGACCTCGGGCGGCAACATGTGCTGGATGCCGTAGCGGAAGATGGCGTGCGTATGGCCGCCGCACACTTCCATCACTTGCAGCGGCCGGTCCCGGCACAGGTCAATCTTCGCGACCAGGCCGCGAATCTCGCCGATGAGCGCGCGCGCCTTGTCGGGATCGCGGAACTCGTCGACGTATTTCATCGCTGGTGCCGAGGAAGCGGCGCGCCGCGATCGTCGGCGAGCAAGCTGTGAACCAGATCCCAGATGATGTGGTAAATCGCGACGTGGCACTCCTGCACGCGATGGATGCTGTCAGTGGCCACGACCAGACAATGATCGAGAGCGGGGCTCGCCGCCATGCGGCCCCCGTCGCCTCCCGAAAGGCCAATCGTTGCCAGCCCCAGTTGCTTCGCCTTGACGAAAGCGGCGAGCAGGTTCTCCGAGTTGCCGCTGGTGGAAATGCCTACCAGCACGTCTTCCGGTCGAGCCAGCGCGATCAGCTGGCGCACGAAGACATGCGCGAAGCCGACGTCGTTCGCCACCGCGGTGAGCATCGCGCGGTCGGCGCCGAGGTCCACCGCGGCCAAAGCCGGCCGCCCGGCCGTGATCGGATGCAGAAACTCCACGGCCAGATGCGATGCATCGCAACTCGATCCGCCGTTACCCATGGCAATCAACCGGCCGCCGCGGCGGTACGCGCCCGCGATCGTTTTCGCCGCCGCCAGCACGCGCTCGGCGTTGTCCTCGAAGAAGCGGCGCTTCACGATGACGCTGTCCTCGGCCTTGGCGCGTACCGAGTCCAGAAGGCGCGCCTCCAGCCTGCCGCCGTCCTGGCGCGCGCCGTGCAGGAACGGATAGAGCGCCTCGAGCGCGTCCTTCGACATCTGGTTCTCCTAGTCCAAGCGCTGCAGGGCCTCAAACTCTCCCTGCAACTCGCGGATTTCGTCCATTACTGCAAGCGTCTTGGCGGCTTCCTGCTCGTCGATTCGCGCCATCGCGAAGCCGACATGGAGCAGCACCCAGTCGCCGACGCAGGCTTGCGGCGGATGCGCATCGTCGACGATGCAGGCGATGTTCACCGTCCTGCGTACACCGGCAACCTCGACGACGGCGAGCATCCGTTGTGCGTCGGCAATCTCGACGATGCGTCCGGGGATGCCGAGACACATCGGCCTAATCCTTGCTTGCCATCCGCGCCGCCACGATCGCCGCCTGGCCGAGCGAGATTCCGCCGTCATGCGTCGGGACAAGCCGATGCGTCAGCACGGAAAAGCCCGCGTTCTCGAGTCGTAGCCGCACCTGTTTTCGCAGCACCGCGTTCTGGAATACTCCTCCCGAAAGCGCCACTGTGCGAAGGTGTTCCGGCTGCGCCTCGCGCAGCGACAGTAGCTCTACAGTGCGGGCAATGACGCTCGCCAGTCCGGCATGGAATTGCGCCGCGATCGCGCCGCGCGCCGCGCCCTTGACCAGGTCGCCGAGCAAGGCGTCCCACATGGGTCGCGGATCCACAACCAGCATTCCTGATTCAGGAGCGTCGGTGATCGCGAACGGATAGCCGCGCGCACCGCCCATCGCATCGAGCTGGCGTTCGTCGATGCTCTGCTGCAGCCCGATCGCCGCCTCGCCCTCGAAGGCGACCTTGTCGCGACAGATTCCCACTGCGGCGGCCACTGCGTCGAACAGACGCCCGCAGGAGCTTGCAAGCGGACAATTGACGCCGAGACGGAGCATGCGGTCCAGAATCCGGCGCGGCTTGGCGGCGAGAAAACCAAGCAGTTCGTGCCCGCCGGCGCGCTGTTCGAACTCGGTCCAGCCGATTGCGGCCATCAAATGTGCGTAGGTATTGCGCCAAGGCTCACGGGCGGCAAGCTCTCCCCCGACCATCGCCACCGGTTTTAGGCACGCCGCGCGCCGGAAACCCGCGTAGTCGGCGATCAGGAATTCGCCGCCCCAGATCGTCCCGTCCTCGCCGAAGCCAAGCCCGTCGAGTGCGACGCCGATGACCGGAGGCCCGGCCAGCGGCGCGCCGTTCTCGGCCAGGCACGATGCGATGTGCGCGTGATGATGCTGTACCTCGGTCAGCGGCAGACGCTCGCGCAGGGCGCGCGCTTCGGCCAGCTTGCGCGACTGATACTCCGGATGCATGTCGGCGGCAAGGAACGCGGGTCGCTCAATCGCTTCATCTGCGAGCCGGTCCAGGGCCCGGCGGTAATCAGCGTTCGATCTCGCATCCACAAGGTCGCCGAACTGCGGGGAAACGCTGGCGCGTCCTGCCGACAGAAAGCAGATCGCGCTCTTCAGGTCGGCGCCATAGCCGAGCACAGCGGGCGCGCCGTCAAAGCCGATCCCCAGCCCGAGCGACTGCGCGAAGCAGCCTTGCGTCGATGCCCTGGTTGCGGGCCCGGCGACCATCACGTCGCAGCGCTCCCGCGGCGCGTCAGGCGGCCGCCGCGGACGGCTCTAGCGCAAGCAGCCGGTCAGCGATGCCCTCGATCGCGCGCACGCCCGGGCTCGACGGAGCGAAATCGAACGGTGCTCGGGCGGAGCGTTCCGCCGTCACGAATCCATCATCGAAAGGCACTTCGCCGATGATCGGCATCTGGTGCTGTTTGCAGTACGCGCCGATCGCGCCGCGATCGGCCTCGTTGCTCACCTTGTTCGCAATGGCGAAAAGATGGGGAATGCGCAGCTCGCGCGCCAGCGAGAACGTGCGCGCCCCGGCTTCAAGCGAACGGTAATACGGTTCCACGACTACAAGCATCGCCTCGACGTTGCGCGCGGTGCCGCGCTTGAGATGCTCGAGCCCTGCTTCCATGTCGGTGACAGTATGGTCGCCGCAAGCCGTCATCTCGGCGATCAGCCCGCGCACCGCCCGGTGCGAGGCGCACATGCAGCCGCTGCCCGCGCTGCCGTCAGCCGGTTTTCCCATAACGATGAGCCGCACGCCGTCGGGCGCGGCAGCAGCATAGGAATCGATGACGGAGTCGCGCGCCATCGTCAGCCTCAGCCTGGGCGCCCCTTCCTCGGACTTGTCCATCTCGATCAGGGACGAGGGAATGGAACGGATCGATTCCGCCGCCACCGCCGGGATTCCCAGCGTCAGGGCCAGGTTTGGATTGGGGTCGCCATCGATCGCGAGAATCCGCTGTTCGCGCTTCGCAAGCACGCGCGAGAGCGTGCCCGCGATCGTCGTCTTGCCCGACCCCCCCTTGCCGACCAGTGCAATTTTCACCGCCGCCTCCTGTGATCGCCTGCGGTCTCCGGTCGCCGCCGCGACCGACCGGGGTAGACAGACTAGTATACTCTTGTCGTGCTGCAACTTGTCATCGTCACGGGCTTTCTCGGCGCCGGCAAGACCACCGACCAGCGCGTGGGACTGAGGCGCGCGCTTGCAGATCTCGACGCGCACGCTCGGGTGAGGCCATGAAGTCCGGCTGGACGGTCGGCGAGATCGCGGCGCTGCTAGGGACTACCGCGAAGACGCTGCGCCACTACGAATCGCTGGGTCTGGTCGCGCGTCCCGTTCGGACGGCGGCGGGATACAGAATCTACGATTCCGCCGCGCTGGGGCGCGCGACGATCGTGATCGGCATGCGGCGCATGGGACTGAGCATTGCAGAGATCTCGACCGTGGTGGCCGGCGGCATGTCGAACCGGGAGGTTCGGCGCCGGCTTGCCGAAGCCCTGGACGGCAAAGTACGCGAGGCCGACGAGCAGTTGGCGGTCATGAGCGGGCGACGGGAGGAGTTCGCCGCCCGTCAGCGGCGCCTGGTGCTCGATCCGCCGGAGGAGTGTCTGTGCGACCTGCTCGCAATGCCGTGCACCTGCGGCCGCGAACCGCAGGCGGAACGGAAAGCTTGACTTTGCCGTAAGGGCAAGGTTCAGTCTGAGTCATTGCCAACGGCTGGCGGAGCACGCAATGGGTACAGAAACCACTCTCACGAACGAGCATACGCCGCCGTTCACCCTGGAATCCGGCCCGATCAGCGAGGTGCATGCCTTCTGGCTCGCCGGCATGAGTTGCGACGGTTGTTCGGTCGCGGCCGTAGGCGCGCAGAACCCCAGCGTCGAACAGTTGCTGAATGCGGAAATTCCCGGCATCCCTAGAGTAATCCTGCATCATCCCGTTCTCGCGGTCGATGCCGGCGAGCGGTTCATGGAGCCTTACTACAAGGCCGTGAGGGGCGAGCTGGACGCGCCATTCGTCGTTCTTTACGAAGGTTCGGTGGCGGACGAGGAAATTGCGGGCGACTACGGCGGTTACTGGTCCGCCATGGGCATGGAAAAGATGCCCGACGGCAGCTGGCGGCCGTACCCGACCGCCAAAATGCTGCGCGACATGGCGCCCAACGCGGCGGCGGTCATCGCCGTGGGCACCTGCGCCACCTGGGGCGGCATACCCGCGGCCCAGGGCAATGTGACCGGCGCCATGGCAACCATGGATTTTCTGGGCAAGGATTACCGCAGCGCGCTCGGCTTACCGGTGGTCAACATTCCGGGCTGCTCGCCGATCGGCGACAACATCACCGAAACCATCACCGCGGTGCTGATGTTCCTTGCCGGCGTCGGCCCGTTGCCAGAGATCGACGAGCTCGGCCGGCCGGCGTGGATGTTCAAGTCAACGGTGCACCGCGGCTGCGTGCGCGCCGGCAATTACGAGGAAGGCGTGTTCGCGAAGGAATACGGCGACCCGGAATGCCTGGTGGAGCTCGGCTGCTGGGGACCGGTGGTCCAGTGCAACATGGCCTCGCGCGGCGCCCAAGGGCACAACGGCGGCTGCATGAATACAGGAGGCATCTGCATCGGCTGCACGATGCCGGGCTTTCCTGACGCGTTTGCGCCGTTCTACAAGGCGCCACCCGGCAAGACGCTATCGGGCACCGCGAGCCGCGTGCTGGGCAGTTTCATCCGACCGCTGCGCAAGATCAGCCAGCGCAAGGCGAACCTGACCAACCGCTGGGCGAAGACGGGGCACATCCCGAGCGGCTGGGGTCACGTGGAGGCGCCGGGCGCGCTGATGAAGACCGCGCACTACTTCTACCGCAAGCTGCAAAGCGCTGGCTCGGGCTACACGCCGGGCGGGACCAGTCTGCAGCGGGAGCTGCAGGCCGAAGCCCACCGCTACATCCGGGATGGCGCGCAACGGGCCGAGAAGAAGATGTACGAGGAGGCGTCGTAGTGGGCACGGACGAGATCTATTCCTGGTGGACCCTGTGGCTCGGGATCGGCGGCGCGGTGGTCGTCGCGGCCGCCGCCCTGCTGATCACGATCATCGTGCTGGCCCGTCGCATCGCGAATCTCGCCGAGATTGCCTTGGGGGTGGTCGGGGAGATCGAGCGCAATACCAAGCCGATCTGGCAACTCAATGCGATCAATCAGGTCGCAGGCAAGCTGCATGCGGGCGCGAAGGCCATTCTTGGAAACGCCGGCGCCATCGCTGGAGCCCTTACGGAAGCGGAGAAAAAACGTGTTGCCTGATACCCCCGAAGCGGCGGCCGAGTTCGTGTGGATCGCGTCATTGGCCGTTGGGCTGGTGGTGAGCGGGGTCGTGACCCTTCTGCTGTGGCTGATCCATCGCGAAGCCGGCAGCATCGACGCCAGGGTGGCGAAAATCTGGGATGTTGGGCAGAGGGTGGCCAACAACACGATCCATATCCCGACGCTCTACAAGACCAATGCCGTCGTGCGCGACATCCTCTCCACGGCGGTCAAGATCGTCGATGGCGCCGCGGTCATCGAGAAGCATGCCCAGGGCTGTCCCGGATGCCCGCAATGCATGTTGCGCCACTAGGAGGACTGCCGCGATGACTTTGCTCACTTTGCTCACCGCTGCGCTGGTGATCGTTTTCTTCCTGGTGCTCGCGGTGGCGCTGGTCAACATCAGCGGCGTGCTTCGTTCCATCGGCGGCACGCCGACCAGCTACCTGGCCAAGCTGCGGCTCGGCTTGCGCGCGATCGAGCAGGAAACCAGCCATCTGACACCCCAGGTCACTGCGGTGAACGCGGGCCTGACCCAGGTCGCCGGCGGCCTTGAGGCGATCGACCGGAGCCTGGTCGGCACGATCAAGGCGGTTCAGAACCAGAAGGCCTGACGCCATGGACCTGACCCCCACGCTTCCTGCGACCATCTATGCCATCTGGTGGACGGTGTTGCTGGTCGTCATCATTGTCATCGTTCCGCTGGCGGTGGTCCTGCTGCACCGGACGCTGGTGGCGGCGATGTCGATCCGCCGTTACCTGGCGGAAATGCTCGAGGCCGGGGTGGGAATCGCGCAGAATACCGGCTCGATCCCCGCGCTCAACGACACCATCGCGGTCGCGGGTGGGATGGTGAAGACGGCCGGAAGCATCAAACAGCACTCGGCGATGATCGCCGAGGTGCTGTCGCAGCGGGCGGCGAAGGGAGCATGAGCATGACACAACTGCTGCTCTACCTTAGCCTTGGCGTCACTGCTGCGGTGGTGCTGGTTCTGGTGATCTACCTGGCCGGAATCATTTTCGCGCTGTGGAGCGCACATCGCAGTTTGAGTCGCCTGGCTGGCGGATTGTTCGCGATTCGGGACAACACACGGCCCCTGGAGCAGCACATGAAGGCCATCAACGGCGGGCTGGGAACGCTCCTGACCGGGCTCCTGGCGGTCAACGACAACCTGGCCGCCATCGTCAAGGTTGCGCAGGGAAAATAAAGGGGAGACCGCGATGTGCTTTCAGAACCTTCCGATCTTCTTCGACGAGAACGGCAAAGCCCACTTGAAGGAGGGCGTCGCGAATCCTTACGCCTACCGCACGCAGACGATAGGGGAACGCGACCAGGTGCTGGCGCAGATCGCGCGCAACAACGGCCAGCTGCGCGACGTGGACTTCGACCCGGTGACGCGCGTTGCCGGGGCCCTGGCGTTTCACAGCACGGTCAACCTTCAGGACCGCAGGGTGGTGGATACGGCCTCCATGGCGACCCTGTTCCGCGGCTACGAAGTCATCCTGCGCGGCCGCGATCCGCGCGACGCCGCATTCATCAGCTCCAGGGCCTGCGGTGTCTGCGGCGGTGTGCACGCCACGGCTTCGGCGCTGTGCGTCGAAATGGCGCTCGGCATCAAGCCGCCGCCGCTGGGCATCGTGATGCGCAATCTGATGCTGAGCTGCGAGTACCTCTACGACAACCCTCTGCATCTCTTTATTCTCGCCGGTCCGGATTTTTCCGAAGCCCTGGTGCGCGACACCAATCCGGAAGTGTGGGAAAAGGCGCGCGTCGCGCCGGCGAGATTCACGGCCCTGCACGGCTATCGGACCGTCGGCGACATCATGACCGATCTCAATCCGCTCACCGGCAAACTGTATCTGGAGGCCCTGGAGATGACCCGGGTCGCGCGCGAAGCCTATGTGCTCCTCGGTGGCAAGTACCCGCACCCGGAGACGATCGTTCCCGGCGGCGTGACTACGACGATCACCACCACCACCCTGAGCGAGTTCTACCTCAAGCTAAAGGCTTTTTTCGATTACAGCAAGAAGTGCATCGGCATCTGGGACGACGTCTACGATTTCATGTACGAAGCCAACCCTCAGTACCGTCACCTGGGCGAGCTGCCTCCGACCATGGTGGATTTCGGCCAGTGGGACCATGAGGACCACTACGACGCGACTTACAAGAACTGCAATGCCTGGGGCGAGAAGCGCTGGTCCACGCCCGGTTCGGTCGTCAACGGCAAGCTGGTGACGACGCGGCTGACCGACCTCAATGTCGGGCTGGAGGAGTTCGTCGAGCATTCCTACTACGAAAAGTGGACCGATTATCCATTCAAGACTGACCCCCTGGGCAACCCGATCAGCCCGAACCATCCGTGGAACAAGACCACCATCCCGCGGCCGGGACAGCAGAACTGGAAGGAGCGCTACAGCTGGGCCTGCACCCCGACCTGGGACCGGCATACCTTCGAAGCCGGCGCCTACGCCCGCGTGTACATATCCGCCCTGGCGAAGAAGCTGCCGAAAAGCGAGTACGTCGAATCGACCGGCAAGAGCCTGGTATTCAACCTCGCCAAGGACAAGCTGCCCCAGCTGCGCGCGGAATGGAAGGTGCCGCCGGTATGGAACGCGTTCGAGCGCAACCGGGCGCGCGCCTACGCGGTCGGCTTCAACATGATGGTCACGATGGAGAACTGGGTGCGCGCCCAGGACCTGCTCAAGCGCGGCGAGCGCAAGGTATCGACCCCGTTCAAGATTCCGAAAAGTGGGCGCCACATCGGCGTGGGGTTCTGGGGCGCCGGGCGCGGCTTCCTCGCCCACTGGTGCGTCATCGAGAAGGGCGTGCTCGCCAACTACCAGATCTCGACTCCCTCGACCGTCAACGCCTGCCCGCGCACGCCGTGGGGAGAGCAAGGCGCCTACGAGCGTGCGGTGCTCAACACGCCCATCATCGAGTCCAACTTCAAGGATGCGAAGGACTTCAGGGGCATCGACATTCTGCGCGCGATCCGCAGCTTCGATCCGTGCATGCCCTGCACCACGCACACGATGGTGGAGGGCGCCGACCGGGTGGTGACGCGCGAAGTCACGACCTGCGCCTGCGGCATCGGCTGAGCGGCGAAGGTCCGGTAGCGGGAAGGCAGATGCCGCGCGTCGCCATCGGTCTGGTCGGCTACTACCAGTTCATCCGCGGCTATCCGCTCGGCCCCGAGTTGCGGGAGCGTCTGGACGGGCTCGCCGCGCCCGGCTGCGAAGTGACGATCCACGAGATGAACTGGGGGCCGATCCCCATCGTGCAGGATTTCCAGGCGAGTCCCGTACGCTACGATCGAGTCGTCCTGATCGGCGCGGTGGACAGGGGGCGCGAAGCCGGCGCAGTCACCCCCCGCCTCTGGCTCGGTGGTGCACTCGAGGTGATGGCGGTTCAGAATCGCGTCTTCGAGGCCGTCACCGGCATCATCAGCCTCGACAACCTGCTGGTGATCGGCGCGCATTTCGGCATCTGGCCCAAGGAACTGGTCGTGATCGAGGTTCAACTTTCCGACAACAGCATCGGCGAGTTGGTCATCGACGAACTGCAGGTGAACCACGACAAGGGCGAAGTGAGCATCGTCGGGCAGTATCCGCTCGCCCCGGAGGCACGCAAGGTGGTCGACGATACCGTCGAGCTGGCGCGCCAGGCGGTGGCTTTGGGCGCGGGCATGCCCGGGCTGGTGCCGTTGTCGGTCGAGCAGCTTAACCCGCTCGCCAAGGTATGCCACAATCAACTAATCGAGGACTGCGTGCTGCGCAGTCCGATCAACTGAGGTGACCCGGGTACCGGCTATGAGCCTGGCTGCGGAACAGGCGGATCGACAGAATGGCGCGCTGGATCGCCTCGTGAACCGCGAGGAAGTGCTGCAGATCTGCTATTGGTACGAGGGCGAGGGCTTCGGCAAGGCTTTCGATTCCGCCGTGCTGCGGCCGTTCCTGAAATGCGATTCCCGGTCGGCCGACGCCGCGCTGCGCGAACTCGTCGCGCAGGGCCACCTCGAATCGTCGCCGGCGGCGGGATACCGGTTCACCGAGCAGGGCAGGAAGGAAGCGGGGCGCCTGTTCGCTGACGGATTCGCCGACTACCAGAAGGCGGGCCACGGCGAGTGCGCCGCGGGATGTTGCGAGGAAGACGATCATTCGCGCTGCGGCGACGATTGCGCGTTCCACTGAATCGAGCTGACCGGCGCCCGGTGTCCGCGCCATGAAGGACGCTGAACCCGAAGGCCTCGAAGTCCCCCGCCATCCGCCCCAGCCGCTTGTTGGTTTCATGACCAACGAGGAATGGCAGGAGCTGCTCGGCCACGTCGATGGCCTGATCCAGGACATGGAGCGGCTGCCGTTTCCCGAGGTGAAGGAAAAGGTGTTCGAGCTGCTCGCGGGAGTCGACGCGATTCACCGCGAGGCGCTGCGGCGCCTGGTGCGGCTGTTCAAGGAAGGCGTGCTCGACAAGGTTGTCAGCGATCCGCCGATCCACACGCTGATGGAGCTGTACGACCTGCTGCCACCGGATAGAGCGGCGGTCGGTGACGGCGTGGCAGAGAAACCGAAGCCCAAGTTTCCGAGCATCCCGATCAGAGTCGTGCCGGTGCCGGGTTCGCGGTCCACGCCAAAGTATCCGCGCTGGTTGCCGGTCCTGAAGAATCCCGATGAACTGGCGGCAGGCGCGGTGAAGGACTGCGAGATCGATGGCCACCGGCTGCTGCTGTGCCGGGTCGCGGAGGAATTCTTCGCGGTCGAGTCGCTGTGCGCGCAAGACGGATCCGCTCTGACGGGGGCAACGCTCAGTGCCTACACCTTGAGCTGTCCCAGCCATTCCGGCTGCCTGTACGACATCCGGCAGGGGACCCGCATCGCCGGCGGCGAGCGCTTGGCGTGCTATCCGGTCAAGCGGGAACCGGACGGCCGGGTCATGGTCGGGCTGGACGTGCCTTTCGAACCGCGGCTGCCGAGCTTCTGACCGCGCTCGGGGCCCGTGCGCAGGCCGGAA